>Ga0209118_1000348_pt1 | contig 26678 bp, 21 predicted proteins | sample BlaSpr_A8_Ref_M1_FD_187988 | JGI IMG/M metagenome (GOLD analysis project Ga0209118, IMG submission 187988) | Forest soil microbial communities from Thunder Bay, Ontario, Canada - Black Spruce, Ontario site 2_A8_Ref_M1 (SPAdes) (version 2) | ecosystem: Environmental > Terrestrial > Soil > Boreal...
TGTTGTCCTGAGCCAGAAATAAGAAGGAGTTTGGTGGCGACGGCGCCGCGGAAGAGTTTGAGTGAGGAGAGGAGAAGCAAAATGGATCCCAAGAAAGTGAATGGAAGTGGAAATGCGAACGAGTGGCGCGTCAAGGTCGGCTTGGCGGAGATGCTGAAAGGCGGCGTCATCATGGATGTGACGAACGCCGAGCAGGCGAAGATCGCCGAGAAAGCAGGGGCCTGCGCGGTCATGGCGTTGGAGCGCGTCCCGTCGGACATCCGCAAAGAGGGCGGCGTGGCGCGGATGGCGTCCATCAAAGTGATTCGTGAAATTATGGCAACGGTGACAATTCCGGTGATGGCCAAGGTGCGCATCGGGCATTTCGTGGAAGCGGAAGTGCTCGAGGCGCTGGAAGTCGATTTTATTGACGAGAGCGAAGTGCTCACACCGGCCGACGAGGAGAACCACATCTGGAAGCACGATTATCGAGTGCCATTCGTGTGCGGCGCGCGCAATTTGGGGGAGGCGCTGCGCCGGATCGCGGAAGGCGCGGCGATGATTCGCACCAAAGGCGAAGCTGGCTCCGGGAATGTTGTCGAAGCCGTGCGGCATATACGCACCATCGTCGGCCAGATGAAACGCTTGACGACGATGCGTGAAGACGAGTTGATGCACGAAGCCAAGGAACTCGGTGCTCCGCTCGATTTAATCCGTCAAATTGCGAAGACGGGGAAGTTACCCGTGCCGAATTTTTCGGCGGGCGGCATCGCCACACCGGCAGACGCTGTTCTGGTACGCCGGCTGGGCGCCGAAGCTGTCTTCGTGGGGTCTGGTATTTTCAAATCGAGCGATCCGGAAGCGCGTGCCAAAGCTGTCGTGAAGGCGACGACGCATTTCGAGGACCCCAAGGCAGTACTCGAAGCCCACGAAGAGCTTGGCGAGGCTATGCGGGGATTGGATGTTCGTCAGCTCGAAGAAAAGGACATGCTGTCCACGCGCGGGTGGTAGACGGCGAGGAGATTCGCGAGCCGAACAGCGGTGGTCGGAAAGCGGAGTCTGGAAACGTGAAGATCGGGATCCTGGCGGTGCAAGGTGATTTTGAAGCGCATGCGGCGATGCTTGCGGGAATGGGCGTCGAGAGCTGCGAAGTGCGCACTCCGCTGGATCTTGATGGCTGCGATGGGCTGATTTTGCCCGGCGGAGAAAGCACCACGCAGTTGCAGTTTCTGCAGGAAGAAGGTCTTTTCGACGCGATTCGCGATTTTGCGTCGGAAGGCGGGGCGATTTTCGGCACATGCGCGGGAGCGATTCTTCTGGCGACGGAAGTGAAGAATCCCGCGCAAGATTCCCTGGGCTTGCTGGATATGACTGTGCTGCGCAATGCGTACGGCCGGCAAATCGCGAGCGAAGTGGCCAGCGGGCCGTCTTCTCTGAAAAAACAGCCTCTCGAAATGGTGTTCATTCGCGGGCCGATCATTGAGCGCGTGGGGCCGGATGTGGAAGTCCTCGCGGAGTACGCGGGAAAGCCGGCGCTGGTGCAAAAAGACCGGATCATGGCTGCCACATTTCATCCCGAGCTGACGGATGACACGACCGTGCACAAGCGGTTTGTGAACATGGCTCGGCATCGGTCGAAGCAAGAAGTCGCGAGCTTGAAATCGTAAGCAGCGGGCGGCCCCTGCGGTCAAATCCATAAAATCAGCATAGAATTGGAAAATGTTTCGGGTGTTATTTGTCTGCTTGGGGAATTCCTGCCGGAGTCCCATGGCTGAAGCCATTGCGCGCCGAAATGCCGCCGATGTGATCGAGGCATCGAGCGCAGGGTTGGCGCCGCTCGGATATGTCGCAGAAATGACGAAGAGCGCTCTCGCGGGCAACGGGTACTCCGCGGAAGGCTTGGCGTCGAAGCCGATCCTCCCTGAGTCCTGGGACGCGGCGGACGTGGTCATAAATATGAGCGGGCGATCACGGCAGCAGGTATTTCGTGAATACGGTAAAGTCGAAGATTGGGATGTTCAAGACCCCTATGGCGCAGCCCCTCCTGTCTATCAGAGAATCTGCGAGGAGATTGAGAGTCGAGTCGATGCGCTGGCGGAAAGACTGAGAAAAGGATCGCGAGCGATGGGCGCTGAAATCAGCGAGGGAGAAAAAGATTGAGACGCGAGAAGACCAGCGTGTCGCAGGAAGATTACCTCAAAGCCGTTTGGGAAATGCTTGAGGAAGATCAAACACCCATCAGCGCGCGCCTGGCCGAAGAGCTGAATGTCACACCACCAGCAGTGACTGCCGCATTGAAGCGCATGACCCGGGATGGGCACGTTCGCGTGGAGCGGAGCGGCCGAATCGATCTGACGCGCAAAGGCCGCCAGGTCGCGGAGCACCTCGCGCTGCGGCATCAACTGGCCGAAAGGCTATTGACGGATGTGATCGGTTTGTCTTGGGCGAAGGCCCACGATGAAGCGGAGCGGCTCGAGCATGCGATTTCGCCGGAGGTCGAGGCGCTGCTGGTAAAGCGCTTTGCCGGCGAGAAAAATTGCCCGCACGGCGTGCCGATGCGCGGGGGCATTGCGCAGCTTCGGCGAAGCGGTGCGGTGCTGCTGGCGGATTTGCGCGCCGGGGAGAAAGCGGAGATTCTGTGCGTGTATGAGAAAGACGGGAAGTTTCTGGAATTTCTGGAGGGCCTGGAGCTGCGTCCTTTGGCGCGCGTCGAAGTGAAAAACCGCGAGTATGACGAGACGATGACATTGCGCACCGGGGGCCGCACGATGCACCTCGGCAAGCCGGCGACCTCGAGAATATGGGTGCGGCGGCTGAGTGCTCCGGTCCACTAGTCGAGAGCTCTGTTCCTTCAACTCCCGGAAAATTCACGCGCGCATGCCTGGTTCGGCTTGCAAAAAAATTGAAGTCCCAGTAGGTTAGGCGGCACACAAGGAGTGCCCATCGCTGGAAGTGTGGACGATGGTCCAAGAGGGGGGACGGAGATGACAGTTCAGGCCGGGAATACAGGTTTGACGCGGCGCGGAGGCTGGCATTGGGTTCTTTACATTGTGCTGGCGCTAGCGGGCGGGCTGGTCACGTTTGCCGGGGCGCGCGCTCAGCAGAAGGCCAGCGATGAAGCGACCTTTCGCAAACTGATTGACGATTACTGCGCAGCCTGGAGCACGGCTGACGCGGATGCACCCGCCAAGTTTTACGCCAAGGACGATGGCCTGGTGTTCTACGACCTCGCTCCGTTCGCCTATCACAGTTGGAAGGAATATCACGACGGCGTGCAGAAGGTATTATTTGCGAACATGGCGAGCGGAAAACTGACGGCGGGCAAAGACCTGAGGGTCAAGCGGCACGGGACAATTGCCTGGACCACCGTCTCCATGCATTTCTCTGAAAAAACAAAGGACAGTAAAACTGCTGAAATAGATGTGCGGTATACGGGAATCTGGGAGAAGCGCGGCACAACGTGGCTTCTCGTTCACGAGCATTTATCGGCGCCGATAAGCAACTGAGAAAAGCTTGAGAAAGAACCCGGCAGGGATGCCGTGCGGTTCGAAATGTTCAAGACCCTGCAATATTACTGGATTGCTTCGCGGGGCTACCGCCTGAATCCCTGGAAGAGTCCCTACCTGCGTTGGCGCTTCGAGACGTTTCTCGGGCCCGAGGCCGCCCAGCTCGATGCCAGCAAATTCTTCCACCTTGCCTGGAAATACCGCGTGCAGATGGAACGCTTCGTGGATTGGGCGGCGGAGCGGCGGCGCGCTCAGCGGCGGCGATCCTAGACTCGTAATTCGAATTCCTTCTTTTGGTAATCCCTCAAACTGCTGCAAGCCTTCCCAGCGGGCGTATACTTAGGTGTGAGAGGAGGATCCATGGAAGAACTCAAGATCCTCCAGAAAACCGAGGCGCTGCACGAAGCCCGCTGGTGGGAGCCGGAGGCTGACGGCCGCGTTCATTGCTTTCTCTGTCCCCGCCATTGCCATATTCGTCCGGGCCAAACCGGGTTTTGCTTCATCCGTGTGAATGAGGGCGGAAAGCTGTACAACTTGGGATACGGCTCTCCCGCAGCACTGCAGATCGACCCCATCGAGAAAAAACCCCTGAGCCATTTTCTTCCCGGCACACGCGTGTTCAGCATGGGCACAGCGGGCTGCAACATGGGTTGTTTTTTCTGCCAGAATTGGGACATCTCGAAATCGCGGAGCGACCAGGTGCATTCGCAACACGTCGCGCCGGAAGATGTTCCCCTGCTCGCCCTTCGCAATGGCTGCGATTCGATCGCGTTCACTTACAACGAACCGACCATTTGGGGTGAGTACGTTATTGACATTTGCCGTGCAGCGAAGAAGTACGGGCTGAAGACGGTGATGGTGACGAACGGCTACATCACCTACGATGCGTTTCACGATATCTACGATCACATCGACGCCGCAAACGTGGACCTCAAGGCCTTCACGGAGAATTTCTACGGGAAAATTACGCTGACCCATTTGCAGCCGGTGCTCGATACGCTCGGCTGGCTGAAGAACGAAACCAACGTCTGGTTCGAAATGACGAATTTGATGATTCCAACGCTGAATGACGATCCCGCGGAGACGCGCAAACTCGCAGAGTGGGTCCTGACGCATCTCGGGCCGGACGTGCCGTTGCACTTCACGGCCTTTCACCCGGATTTCAAGCTGCAGGACAAGCCCCGCACGCCGCCGGAGACGCTGCACCGGGCGCGAGCGATCGCGCGCGAGGTGGGCCTTCGCTACGTTTATGAAGGAAATATCTACAGTGACGGCGCGAATACGTCCTGCCCCAAGTGCGGCACGCTGCTGATTCAACGTTCCTGGCATGATGTGCTGGAAAACCATTTGCGGGACGGCGCTTGTGGGTCATGTGGGACGAAGATTCCCGGCGTGTGGAAGAAATCCTCGCAGCTCCCGCCAAGGGACACCAGCAAAGTCACAGAGAAGTACGACCACATCAATTTATAAATGCAGAGCAAGGGGCGAATCGTCCGAAGGGTGAGGGCCCGGGACCGGATCAGAACGATCCATCAGTGCGTGGGTAGCTGAAACGAGTAGTAGCCGGGGCCCACGCGCATGCCATGGTGCAACGCCACGGGAATGGCCCACCAAACAATCGAACCCAGCATTGCCTGGCCGATGGCCAGAGGAATGATGTTTCTCTCGCGAGCAAAAAGCCAGCACAGCATGGTGCCCCCGATGAAGGTGAGCGGCATCAGGACGGGATTCGGCCAATGTGTCATGGCAAAAAGTGCCCCAGCGACAAGGGCGGCGGAAAACGGTTTTCCCAACGCAGTAAGGAGGCGATTCATCAGGAAAGATTGCAGACCCATTTCCTGAAGCAGGCAGAAGGCGAAGTAGCCGACGAGCCGGCGAGGTTCTATGAGATGGATGGGCAGACGATGGAGCGCGCCCAGGAAAAGGCCCAAGATGGAAATCGTCGCGATGAGAACGGCAAATGGCAAGACCGCCTGGCGGGTAGCGGGCCAAAGATTATCGGCACGCCAGCCAAGCGTCTTGGGTGTATCGCGGTGAAAAACGAAGCTAAGAATGAGCCAGATTGGAAATACTATCCACCAGCTAAATTCCCTCGACTGCAGCCGCCAGATATAGACCATCACAAAAGCGGAGAAGAGAAGCGCTTCCGGGAGTGCGAAGCGTTGGCCAATCGCGGATAATTTCGTCTCTTTGCTCGCGCGCGGGGAAGGTATGGCTACGTGATTATTGGTCATGAGAAATTTCAGACTCCGAAGGGCGCGTCAAGAATGACAAAATCCCGCTGTATGGGATGATAGACACGTTCACCAGGTTGTGCCATTGGAGCTACTAGCGTGGGGCAGGTACACCGTGTAGTGATCTTGGGCGGCGGCTTTGGCGGCTTGAATGCCGCGCAAAAGCTCAAGCGCGCGCCCGTCGAAGTGACGTTGATCGACCGGCGCAATTTTCATCTTTTCCAGCCGCTGCTTTATCAAGTCGCAACCGGCTCGCTTTCGCCTGGGGAAATCGCAGCGCCGCTCCGCGGCGTGCTCTCCAAGCAGAAAAATACGCGCGTCCTGCTTGGCGAAGCGGCGGACATCGATCCCCAGGCCAAGAAAGTCATTCTACGCGACGGCGCGGCTTTCGAATACGATTCGCTCATCGTCGCGACGGGTTCGCAGAGCTCCTATTACGGACACGATGGCTGGCGAGAGTGGGCTCCCAGCCTTAAAAGCGTGGAAGAAGCGACCGCGATTCGCCACAAAATCCTTTATGCATTCGAACGAGCGGAACGTGCTGCAAGCGACGAAGAGGCGCAAACCTGGCTGACGTTCGTGATCGTCGGCGCGGGCGCGACAGGAATGGAACTCGCCGGGGCGCTCGCCGAAATCGCGAACGAGACGCTGAGAAACGATTTCCGGAGAATCAATCCGCGTGAAGCAAAAATCCTGCTTCTCGAAGGGGGTCCGCGGGTGCTGACAAGTTTTCCGGAAGATCTGTCCGCCAAGGCCGAGCGGCTGGTCGGGAAGCTGGGCGTTCAGGTGCTGAAAAACGTGATGGTGACAGAGATCGATCAAGAGGGGGTCACCTACAAGACCGCTGAGGGTTCTGAGAGGCTCGCGGCAAAAACAGTTCTGTGGGCGGGCGGCGTCACGGCCAACGATTTTGGCCGCAAGCTCGCGGAACGCACCAAAGCGGAGACCGACCGCAGCGGACGCATAAAGGTCAATCCCGATTTGACGGTGGCGGGCTATCCGGATGTTTTCATTATCGGGGATCTCGCACTGTCGCAAGGGAAAAACGGGAAGCCCCTTCCCGGCGTCGCCCAGGTGGCGATTCAGGGCGGTGCGTATGCCGCCAGGGCCATCCGCGCGCGCGTTCGCAGGAGAAAAGAGCTGCCGGCGTTTCGCTATTTCAACAAGGGGGACATGGCGGTGATCGGTCGCGCCGCGGCCATCGCGAATATTTTTGGCTTTCAACTTTCGGGTTTGCTGGCGTGGCTGACCTGGCTTTTTGTCCACCTGATGTACATCGTTGAATTTCAGAATCGCGTGCTCGTCTTCGTACAATGGGGTTTCGAATACTTGACGTTCAGCCGCGGCGCGCGGCTGATTACAGGTGAAGCGGCCACGGATTCTCTGGTGCAGCCGGAGTCGATGAGAGACACTGGCGATGGAAGGTAGGGATTCGAGGGCAGATGCGATGGGGAAGATGAGCTCACGAAAGTCCAAGCCTTCCGGAAAGGCAAAGCGGCCACAGGCGGTGCGTCCGGTAAGCTTCGCGAAGCTTGCGGAAGAGCTGGCGGAAATTGGAAGAAGTTTCTATTCGAGAGGATGGGTTCTGGGGACGAGTGGAAATTTCAGCGCAGTGGTTTCTCGCGAGCCGCTGCGGCTAGCCATTACCTCCACAGGGCTTGACAAGGGTAAGCTTGCATCGGCGCACTTCCTCGAGATGGATGCGGATTTGAGGATTATCCGGGGGAAGGGCAGGCCATCGGCGGAAGCGTTGCTCCACCTGGCGATTGTGCGGGGCCGAGAAGCGGGAGCTGTGCTGCACACCCACTCTGTGTGGAGCACCGTACTTTCAGGCGCGCACGCCGCCAAAGGCGCAGTCACGCTGGAAGGGTACGAAATGCTGAAAGGGCTCGAGGGTGTTCGAACGCATGAACATCGCGAGTCGCTTCCGATTTTGGAGAATTCGCAGGACATGGCAGAGCTCTCGCAGGTAGTTTCGAAAACCCTGAGCGGGCAGCCCGCAATTCATGGGTTTCTTCTGCGCGGGCATGGGCTTTATACTTGGGGTGCGAGCTTGCAGGAAGCCAAGCGGCATATTGAGATTATGGAATTTCTGATGGAAGCTCTTGTTCGGTCGTACGCTTTAGCGAAGATTTCCTGAAGCGCTTGGCGTAACGAGGAAAAAGGAGAGGCCAGTGGCTGTTGTTCGAATACCGGAAGAGAATCGCTCTCTCCACGAACCGGATCAGATCCGGGAATTCCTGGCCAGCATCGGAATTGATTACGAACGATGGGAGCCGGGTGCGGAAACGCCGCGCGATGCGTCCGCGGAACAAATCCTGCGCGCTTACGCGGGACAGATTGATCAACTCAAGGCCCGGGGCGGATACGTAACGGCGGATGTGATCGACGTGGGCCCGGAAACGCCGGGGCTGGACACCATGCTGGCGAGATTCAATACGGAGCACTGGCACGACGAAGATGAGGTTCGCTACATCGTCGCGGGCCGCGGGCTGTTCCACGTGCATCCACAGAAGGGCCCGGTGGTGGCGATCGAAGTGGAAGCCGGAGATTTGATCCGCGTGCCGCGCGGAACGCACCACTGGTTTGATCTTTGCGGGGAGAAGCGCATCCGAGCGATCCGGTTGTTTCAGGACACCGCCGGATGGACCCCGCACTACACGAATAGCCGCGTTGACCGAAATTACGAACCCGTCTGCCTGGGGCCGAGATACATTCCGGCTCAGACGGTAACAAGATAGCCTGTGTGACCCTGCTCGACGAACCACACATCCGAGTCCTCCTCCTGGATATCGAAGGTACGACCACGCCTGTCGAGTTCGTCACGCAAGTCCTGTTCCCCTTTGCCAGTCGCAAGCTGGAAGGATTCCTGCAAGAAAATTCTCAGGACCCGCAAATCCAATCCATCATTGGAGCCCTGCGCGCTCAACACCGGGAAGATGTGCGTCTGGGTTTGCAGCCTTCATTATGGGCACAAAAAAGTGCGCAGGAAGAGCTGGAAACCGCAATTGGTTATAGCCGATGGCTGATACGGAAAGACAGCAAATGCACGGCGCTGAAGGCGCTGCAAGGGAAGATTTGGCAAAAAGGATACGCCAGCGGGGAATTGCGTGGGCAGTTGTATCCGGATGTACCGCCCGCGTTGGAGCGTTGGCGGAAACAGAAAAGAGAAATTTGCATCTATTCCTCGGGAAGCGTGCTGGCGCAGAGGCTGCTCTTCCAGACGACGACTTTTGGCGACCTCACCGGCTACATCAAGGACTTTTTCGACACACGCATTGGCGAGAAGGCAGAGAGCGAGAGCTACAAGAGAATTGCGGCGTTGCTGGACCGCGCTCCACGCGAAGTGCTGTTTCTGTCGGATGCTGGGAAGGAAATAGAAGCCGCGAACGTGGCGGGTTTTCTAACTGCCCTCTGCGATCGCTCCGGGAAATTAGGTGAGGGGAAGTTGGGCTCGAAAGTGATCCGCACGTTCGACGAGGTGTTTCCTTTTTAGCCGTAAAGAGCGAAAAACACCACAGCTATCAGACTTTGGAGTATGTTTGCCGGCGCACGAATTCTCCGGCGCCGGGGCGGCCGACGAATTTTCCAGCGTCAATGACGGCGCGGCCGCGAGAGAAGACGGTCTTCGGCACGCCTGTGACCCGGATGCCTTCGAACATCGAATAGTCCACGCGCATGTGGTGCGTTTTTGCGCTGATGATTTGCTCTTCGTTGGGAGCGAAAATCACCAGGTCCGCGTCCGATCCAACCGCGATGGTGCCTTTGCGGGGATAGAGGCCAAAAAGTTTTGCCGGCGCGGTGGCCACCAGCTCGACGAAGCGGTTCGCTGAAAACCGCTTGCCGTGGACTCCCCCCGTGTAGATAAGACTCAGGCGGTGCTCGATGCCGGGGCCGCCATTGGGAATCTTGGTGAAGTCGTCTTTGCCCAACTCCTTCTGCTCCTTGAAGCAAAACGGGCAGTGATCGGTGGAGACGATTTGTAGAGTGTCGTTGGCGAGACCCTGCCAGAGTTTTTCCTGGTGCCATTTCTCGCGGAGCGGCGGCGTGAAGACGTACTTCGCGCCCTCGAAGCCGGGAACATCGAAATTTTCCAGTGAGAGATAGAGATATTGCGGACAGGTCTCCGCATAGACCGGCAGGCCGCGATCGCGCGCTTCGCGCACTTTTTCGAGAGCTTCGTTGCAGGAGAGATGGACGATGTAGACGGGCGCGCCGGCCATTTCCGCAAGCGCGATGGCGCGCGAGGTCGCCTCGGCTTCGGCGGTTGTGGGCCGGGTCAGGGCGTGATATTTCGGCGCGCGTTTGCCCTCGGCAAGAGCTTTCTGCACGATCACATCAATGGCGCCGCCATTTTCCGCGTGCATGCAGATCAGGCCGGAGTACTTCGCCGCTTGCGACATCGCTCGGAAGATGGTCGCGTCGTCTAGCATGAAGACGCCGGGATAGGCCATGAACAGTTTGAAACTGGTTACTCCTTCGCGGATGAGCTGGCCCATTTCCTCGAGCTGCGCGGCGCCGAGGTCGGTGATGATGCAGTGGAAGGCGTAGTCCGCTACGGCTTTGTCGTGAGCCTTCTTCATCCAGGTGTCGAAGGCCTGGCGCAATGTTTGCCCTTTGTACTGGATAGCGAAATCAATCAGCGTGGTGGTGCCGCCAAAGGCCGCGGCGATGGTGCCGGTCTCGAAATCGTCCGCGCTTGTGGTTCCTCCAAAGGGCATGTCGAGATGCGTATGGACATCGATTCCGCCGGGCAGCACCAGGTGGCCGGCCGCATCGATCACGCGGCCCGCGTTTTCGATGGGAAGCTGCGCGGCAATGGCGGAGATCTTGCCGTCGTTGATCCCGACGTCGGCGGCATAAGTGTCTGTCGCGGTGACGACGGTGCCGGTGCGGATTACTGTGTCAAAACGCATGTCAGGTCCTCGGGTCGGGTAGAGTCGGATTCATGGCAACATTCGTAGGGTTTCACATCAAGTGTTGCAAACACTTTCGGTTGAGATCCTTCAGGCATCTCCGGTTTCAGGAGTCCGGTGGACTCCACCGGAGTCCCAAATCCGGACCTCATCGGATGCCTTCAGGATGACAAGTCTCTCGTGCGTCTGCATTTAGCATAAACATGTGGCTTCAACTTGGACCGCAAAAATAGGGCCGCGACGGGGGCACCCCCTCCCCCTAGTTTTTTCATAAGTGTTCATTCTAAAAGAGTTTAAGCTCTTTAGAATGAACACTTGTATAAGTGCGGATTCTAAAGGATTTAGAATGCACAAAAATTGTGCAATTTTGTGAGCCCTAAGAGTGAGAATTGGGGGCCGCGGGGAGGCGAAAGAAGCGGCGACAGGTATACCCAGAAAGTATATTACCAGAGAAATAGCGCTTGGGCAAGTGAAATTTGTAAGACCGGCGGGGACGCGCATCTGACCTAGCCTCTCAAACATAGGTGATTGCAAATACTTTCAGTTGAGATTCTTCGTGCATCTCCGGTTTCAGGAGTCCAGTGGACTCCACCGGAGTCCCGACACCGGACCTCATCGGATGCCCTCAGAATGACGCCCCGGATCGCGGCGCTTCGATGAAGATCCTGGCTTAAGTTGGCGCTCAACATGTCAGTGCTTGTAGTGCGGCAGGATTTTGTCCCCGTAGACATCGAGAGTGTTTTCCTCCTCGCCGCACATCAGGTAGATATTGAATTGCGTGACGCCCACCTTGCGCAAGCGATCTAGCTTCTTGCGATGCTCCTCGACGGGGCCGATGAGACAAAAGCGGTCGACGACTTCATCGGTGACGAAATCGGCGTTGTCGCTGCCCACTTCGCAGTGGTGGAGATAGTCGTACTTGCCGCGGTCTTTGACAAAAGAAGTTAGCGCGGGCGGCAACTCTTCCGGCTTGTATTTGGAAATGAGGTCCATCACGTGGTTGGAGACGAGCGCGGGGAACCAGCGAACATGAGAGCGCGCGGTTTTCAGGTCGTCAGCCACCCACACCGGTGCGGCAGCCATGACTTGAATTTTTTTAGGGTCACGGCCCGCTTCCCGGGCTCCTTCGTGAACAAATCCCAGGCACCACGCGATCAGGTCGGGATCCGCGAACTGCAGAATGACACCGTCGCCGATGCGGCCGGCGGTGCGCAGCGCTTTCGGGCCATAGCCGGCAACCCAGACCGGAGGAATTCCTGCGTTCGCCCAGGGGAAGCGCGTGTTGACTCCGTCGTAGTCGATGGCTGCACCGGAATTCAGTTTGCGGAATATATTGACGAACTCTTCAAGATTTTCGAGGGTGGTGGGCTTCTTGCCGAGAACGCGACGTGAACTATCGCCTCTGCCAATGCCCATCTGCATGCGCCCGTGCGAAGCGACGTTCAACGTTGCGAAGAGGCTGGAAGCGACGGTGACATCGCGAACCGCTGGATTTGTTACACAAGTGCCGAGGCGCATTTTCTTCGTGTTTGCTGCCATCAGAGTCAGGAGCGGAAAAGGCTCCATCCAGATGACGTGCGAATCAAAAATCCAGCCATAAGAAAAGTTCGCCGCTTCCGCCTGGCGGGTCAGACTTACGATTCGATCGATGGTCATGTCCGGCTTGATGGTGATTCCGAAATCCATAAATGCTCCCCTAGTCGTTAGGCTTTGGTCCGCCGTTGATCCATGCTGAGAATATGCGACCGAATCGATGTCCGGCTTGATGGTGATCCCAAAGTCCATGAATGCTCCTTCTTAGTCCGCAGGCTGGGTGACCGGCTCGGCGGTGCTTGTGAGTGCGAAATAAGACAGAAAACTGACTGCGAAGCCGACGAACCAGGCGTAGTTGTACAAGGCTCGCAGCGGAGGAACCACCAGCCCGATGAAAGCGACGGCTGCGCCGGCCGCCAGCGCGCCAATCGCCTGCCAGTGAAATCCGCGCGAGTATTCATACTGGCCGCCGCGCCGATAGAGGTCCTCCGGCAGCAGCGTCTTTTTACGAACAAGGAAATAGTCGCAAATCAATACGCCAGCAATGGGTCCGAGGAAGCCCGAGTAGCCGACCAGCCAGACAAAAATGTAGCTGCCGTAGCTGGCCATCAGTTTCCACGGCTGCATCAAAATCCCGACGAAGCAGGTAATCAGCCCGCCGGTGCGGAAGCTGATTCGCCGGGGAGATAGATTCGAAAAATCGTTCGCCGGTGAAACCACGTTTGCGGCCACGTTCACGTTGAGGGTGGCCATCAAGAGGGCGATCATGGCGACGACGACGGCCAAGGGATTGCCGAGCCGCGATAAAACCGCGACAGGGTCCCACAGCGCTTGGCCAAAAATAATGAGCGTGGCCGATGTCACCGCGATGCCGATAAACGAATAGAAAGTCATCGTCGCGGGAAGTCCCAGGGCCTGGCCGAGCATCTGATCGCGCTGGCTCCGGGCATAGCGTGTGAAGTCTGGGATGTTCAAGGAAACCGTGGCCCAAAAACCGACTACGCCCGTGAGGGAGGGCACGAAGAACCGAAAGAACTCGCCAAAACTTTGGAACCTGGAAGGCGTGGAAAGCATCGGGCCGAAGCCTCCGGCTTTGCCACGCGCCCAGAGAAGTAGGGCGAGGCCGATCAAAAGTAGAAATGGCGCGGAGACGCCCTGGAGAAAGCGGATCGTTTCAATGCCGCGCAGAATCACGAGGACATTCAGCATCCAGAAAAAAGCAAAACAAAAAGCGGCACCGTAGGCAACGTGGCCCCAGCCCGGGGCGAGTGCCGTGATCATGGCATTGATGGCCTCGCCACCAATCCACGTCTGGATGCCGAACCAGCCGCAAGCTACCAGCGCGCGGAGTATGGCCGGCACGTTCGCGCCGAGAACGCCGAAGGATGCGCGCGCAAAAACAGGGAAGGGAATGCCGTAGCGCGCTCCGGCATGGGCGTTCAAAAGCATCGGAATCAGGACCAGGACGTTGCCGAGGAAAACGGTAAAGAGCGCCTGCTTCCAATTCATCCCGCCGGCGATCATGCCGCTGGCGAGCATGTAGGTGGGGATGTTCACGCTCATGGAGATCCACAGAGCCGCGTAATTGTACGTGCGCCAGACGCGGCGCTCGCTCGGAACAGGCGCGAGATCCTTGTTGTAGAGCGAGCTGCCGCGGATCGTTTCGACGGCGAGAGAATTTGTGCGAGCGTCATTCATCGCGGCGATCCGTTGTCCTCCGCTGGCCGGTAAACCAAGCCGAAAGTCTACCCCGGCCTTCTCAAGCCCACAAGATTAGAAGCTCATGTCGATCCGTATTCACGGAAATATGTATTTCAGTGATTTCTGTACCACAGACTTCTGGTTGGGATGTAGACTCTGCTTCGCAAGGGCTCGATGGATCGGTCACCTGCGGAATCTCTGAAAAGGGAAGCAATGAGATGAATACTTCGAAGGAGTATCGCGCGCTGGGGATGGGCCGAATCATTCCGCGGCGAGATTTCTTGAACGGAGTCGCCATTGGAATTACCGGCGCGTATGCAGCGGTGAATGGGTTGACTGCTAGTGCCGGCCAGCAAACGTCAATGGCCACGGGTGCGGACGATTACCCTCCGCTGCGCAGCGGACTTCGCGGGCAATACCCTGGTGCGGTCGAAGAATTCGAACGAATACGGCAGGGGGAATATGCGCAATTTCCTGTCGCCGACGCGGACATTCACGAAGAGTATGACCTGGTCATCGTCGGCGGAGGAATCTCTGGCTTGTCGGCGGCCTATTTTTACCGAACGGCGCTCGGCTCTGCGCAGCGAATCTTGATTCTCGACAATCATGACGATTTTGGCGGGCATGCCAAGCGAAATGAATTTCATTACCAGGGGCGCAGCTTCATCGGATTTGGCGGCACGATGGGAATTGCCACGCCGTTTCCGTACAGTTATTGCGCGAAGGCGCTTATCAAAGACCTCGGCGTGGAAGTCGAGCGCGGCCCGGACTTTTATAACCGCGAGATTGAGGAGAAATACAGCCTCGGTGCCGGAGTATTTTTCGACAAAGAGCATTTCGGAGAGGATCGTCTGGTGGCGGGACTCGGACGTCTCCCCTGGAAATCTTTTTTCGAGAAAGCCCCGCTTTCCGATGCGGCGAGCAAGGATCTCATTCGATTGCACGGGAAAAATCCCGATTACCTGGCTGGCCTCACCGAAGACGAAAAGAGGGCCAAGCTCGCAAGGACGAGTTATCAGGATTTTCTGCTGAGCTTCGCGAAGATGACTCCTGACGCGCTGCCATTTTTCCTCGGAGAGGGCGGCCGGAACAACAAGAGAGTGGACACCATGCCGGCGCTGGAAGCAGCGCGCCACGGCGCCATCGGATTCAACGGCCTGGGGTTGAAGTTCGAAGAGAATTTCAATGAAGGGTCGTACTTGTTTCACTTTCCGGATGGCAATGCGTCCATCGCACGGCTACTTGTCGGCAAGTTGATTCCTGGGGCGCTGCCCAGCAAACAGTCCATGGACACGATTGTGCGGGCGCCGCTTGCCTACGGGCAGCTGGACGACCCGAACGCCAATGTACGCATCCGGTTGAGCAGCCCGGTCGTAAGAGTTCAACACGACGCGCCGCCGGAAAACGCGCGCTCCGTGCGCGTCGCCTATCTTCGCGGCGGAAGAATGTACGCCGTGCGCGCGCGCAACTGCATCCTGGCCTGCTACAACGGCTTCATCCCCTGGCTGATGCCAGAGCTTCCCGAGCGGCAGCGCGAGGCGCTCGCATACCCGGTCAAAGTGCCGATGATGTATACCAACGTTCTGATCCGCAAATGGACGGCGTTTCAGAAGCTCGGAGTCGCGACGATCAACGCTCCGGGGATGTATTACCCGGAATGCAGGCTCGAACCCGGAACGACCGTGGGAGGCTATCGCGGCGTGACCACACCCGAGGAAGGCATTCTCGTTCACCTGATACGAAATCCGAACAAACCCGGCTTGCCGCGGAAGGAGCAAAACCGCGCCGGTCAGCAAGAACTTTTGTCCACGACGTTCGAGCAATTCGAGTTAGAGATCCGGCGTCAATTCGGCCGCATGTTGGGGCCGGCAGGCTTTGACCCGGCCGAAGACATTGTTGCCATCACGGTGAACCGTTGGCCTCACGGTTACGCATACACGTATGACACGTTGGCAGATCCCGACGTGCCGCCGGAGCAACGCCCGCACGTGATTGGCCGGCAGCGTTTCGGACGTGTCACCATCGCGAACGCAGACGCTGGCGCCGCTGCGTTCACGAATCAAGCTATTGATGAAGCGCACCGCGCAGTGCAGGAACTTCTCGTACATCAAGGGCTGACCTAAGAGAGAAGGGGGCGGACGTCAGTCTTTCTCGGCCCAAAATTTCCATGTTTTCGGGCGTGCGCATGAAGCAGAAATCTACAATGGCCTTCTTGGTGGCCGTCCTTTCAGCCCTTTGCGTTTTTTTTCTTGCGCGGTTGCTAGTTGCGGCCCAAGAAACCCCGCCACCCGAGGCAACTAGGCAAAACAAACCCAAGCCAGCAGCAGAGTCCGCGCCGCCGGAGCAGCCGATTCCGTACAGCCACAAAACACATTTGGCCCTGGGTCTCCAGTGCCAGGAATGTCACCCGAATCCGGAACCGGGCGATCGCATGACCATCCCGGCACCAGAAAAGTGCATGACTTGCCACAGCATCGTTGCGAAGGATAGGCCAGCCATTCAGAAGCTCGCCGAGTTTGCGAAGTCCAAACAAGCAATTCCTTGGGTTCGCGTCTACGTCGTTTCGGGATGGGTGTACTGGAGTCATCGCGCGCATCTGGAGGCCGGGATGAAGTGCGAAATGTGCCACGGCCAGGTCAGCCAGATGGACGTCATGGCCAAAGTTACCAAGGTAACCACGATGGAAGGCTGCATCGATTGCCATCGCAAGAACGACGCCAGCACAGGGTGCCAGTATTGCCACGCTGACAAGTAAAGTAGGCTTAACCCTCCGCCGCTCGGTCATGTCAGGTGCATATTCTTGTTGACAGATTTGACTGGGTGTGTGATATCCAGTAGCAAGCATTGGAAAAAACCGCTTATTCCGGATCAGGTCGAGGGGATAGGAAACGCCGATGTCCTGAGGGGGCAGGCAGCGGAAAGATGCGATCCTTCGTTCATCCAATAGGAATTTTCCCGCCAGCGCTCCCTGTTCGCGGAGTTAGTGCGTCAACATGCCACCGGGCCGCCGTTCGAATTGCGAGTGAAGGAGACAAGACCATGGCACTTTGTCCGAATGAAGCTGCGCAGCCGCCGTGCACGAGAATTTTCCGCGCGTTGGCGCTGCTGTTTTTTGCATTTCTCGTCAGCGGCAGAGTCGTTCACGCGCAAGCCACGGCCTCGGTTCGCGGCACGGTGACCGACCCGACCGGGAGCGCCGTGGTCGGAGCGAGCGTCCTTCTCGCAAACGCGGAATCCAAGACCGAACGCACCGCGACCACAGGAGCCCAGGGCGAATACCAATTCTTGTTCCTGTCTCCCGGGACGTACACGCTGAAGGTCACGGCCACGGGATTTGCAAGCTATGAACAAACGGGTTTGCAATTGCTCGTGAATACGCCGGCGACGGCGAATGTGCAGCTCAAACTAGGTCAGACAACAGAGAGTGTCACGGTAACCAGCGAAGCGCCCCCCTTGAACATGGTCGATGCATCGCTCGGCAACTCCTTTGATGAGATACAGGTGAAGCAAATCCCCATTGAGGCTCGCAATGTGCCGGAATTGCTCAGCCTGCAGCCGGGCGTCGCCTACACGGGAAACCGCCCGGACATTGACAAGAACAATGACACGCGCAACGGGTCGGTGAACGGCGCTCGGAGCGATCAGAGCAACGTCTCTTTGGACGGCGTGGACGTGAACGATCAGGCCAATGGCTATGCGTTTACGTCCGTCCTGCCCGTCACGGTGGATTCCGTGGAGGAGTTCCGCGTGACTACCACAAACTACGGCGCCGACCAGGGCCAGGGTTCAGGCGCGCAGGTTGTGCTCGTCACCAAGAGCGGGTCGAATTCCTTTCATGGCTCCGCATACGAATACATGCGCAATACCATCACCAGCGCCAACGATTTCTTCATCAAGCAGGCTGAACTGACCGACGGGCAGCCGAACAAGCCGCTTAAGCTGATCCGAAATATTTTTGGTGTTTCCCTGGGTGGACCTATGAAGAAAGACAGGCTGTTTTTCTTCGCCAATTATGAGGGCACACGGGAGCGCGAGGAGCAAAGCGCGGTGCGCGCCATTCCCAGTGCCACCTTGCGCGACGGGATCATTGAGTACCCGTGCCAGAATCCGGCGCTTTGTCGGGGCGGGAATGTCACGGGCATCAGCAATACCGTCTATCCCGTTCAGCCCGGCAATTTTGCGCTAAACCATACGCAAATCACCAATCTCGACCCCATTGCTAACCGCGCCCAGGCGGGCCCGAACCCAGTCATGCTCAACTATTTCAATACTACTTATGGCGCGTTCCTGCCGAATGACAGTTCCGTGGGTGATGGTCTCAACTATTCCGGTTTTCGATTCCGCGCCCCGGTCAGTCTGGACAACAATGCATTCATTGCGCGCGTTGATTATCATCTGACCGCAAATGGCAAACACCTTCTCTTCTGGCGCGGGGCTCTTCAAAATTTGAATAACCCGCAAGCTCCCTTTCTAACGGGAACACCGCCCGAGCAAACCGTCGCAGATCACAGCAAGGGGTTTGTGGTCGGATATACGGCGGTAATCAGCAATTCCCTCGCTAACACGTTCCACTGGGGTTACACCCGCCAAAGCCTCGGCATAGTAGGCGACACGAACCAGCCCTGGAACACCTTCACGGGTCTCGATCAGGGGCTCGCCTACAGCCACAACCTCCAACTGCCGGTGCACAATTTGAACGATGATTTCTCATGGACGAAGGGGAATCACACTTTTCAGTTCGGCACCAGCATAGGTTTTGCGCGCAATCCCCGCCTTAGCTCTCTTCATTCCTGGAATCAAGGACTGGGTTTTACGAGTTGGATGAGCCCCACGGGCTTTGCCAACGCAGGCAGCCCGCTGGATCCGGTGACAGGAGGATTTCCGCAAGTAAAAGTAGGCTCGGAACTCTCCTACGACTCGCCCATGCTGGGATTGCTTGGCATGGTCTCGGATGTGAGAGCCAACTACAATTTCGACAAGAGCGGCAACTTGATACCCGAAGGTACTCCAATCAAGCGCGATTACGGATTGAACTGGTATGAATTTTACGGGCAGGATTCCTGGCGAATAAAACCGAATTTGACTCTGACTTACGGTTTGCGCTGGTCGCTTTTCCCGCCGCCGTGGGAGGTGAACGGATTCCAGGCCGGCCCGACTGTCGACGCAGGGAAGTTGTTTGACCAGAATGTCAGGAATATGAAGCAAGGCCTGGGATATGACGCGATGCCGCCGCTCGCCTTCGGCCTCAGCGGTGCCGCAAACAATGGGCCCGGATTCTACAATTTCGAGAAAACAGATTTTTCGCCGCGCATCTCGATCGCCTACTCGCCGAGGTTCTCGAGCAGCTTCCTGAAACGAATGTTCGGTAGCGGAGACAAAACCGTTATCCGGGCAGGATTCAGCAAGGTCTACGACCGCGCAGGTCTGGCCATAATTAATACTTTCGACCAAAACGCGCCGGCGGGACTCTCTACAACGTTACAAAACCCTTGTTGCGTCGATGGCGCCGCTCAAGTGGCTCGCGTCACTGGTATCCACACCATTCCCACGGTGGATAACGCCACCCCAACTCCCAACCCCTATCTGATAGCTCCTCCGACGGGGGGATTTCCAGTTACCCCGGCTTCGGGTTTTCCGTTTGGTGAGGCCATCGCCTGGGGCGTCGACGGCACCATCAAGACTCCATATTCCTACGCCGCCGATTTTTCCATCGGCCGCGAGCTTCCCAAGCGATTTTCGCTGCAATTGTCCTACGTGGGCCGCTACTCACACCGGCTGCTGACGCAGCGGGACCTGATGCAGCCCCTCGATGTTGTCGATCCTAAGTCTGGAATCGATTACAACACTGCCGCGACGGTGCTATCGAAGTTGTATCGCGCTGGGGCTCCCGTCAGCCAAGTCACCGCGCAGACGGTTGGGCCGACGGCCGCTTACTGGCAGAACATGATTCCGGCGTCTGCGAATGGATATTCCAATTTCGTTCCGAATTGCCAACCGCAGGCTGCTACTCCTGACGTCGTGCAGGAGGTCTACACAATTTATACCTGTTTCCCATTCGTCGAAGTACTGGCGCTTGGCTGGATCGACTATTACGGTGGTCTCGCTGCCGGCGACCAATCCTCCTCGATCTACTTTGGCAACAGCGGATCCAATACGGTGCCGGGTGGTGTGTTTTTGAATAATCAGTTTTCCTCGCTCTATGCATGGAGTTCGGTCGGTAACGCGGGTTACAACGCGTTGCAAGCCAGTTTGAGGAAACAAATCAGTTCTGGGCTTCAATTTGACTTCAACTATACCTTCTCCAAATCGATCGATATCACTTCCGCGGCGACTCGCGTTGGATATAACGGTGGACTGTTCGGCAGTTCTCTCCCCAATGCCTTCGCTCCGGGTCAGTACCGCGCCGTCTCCGATTTCGACACCACGCATCAGATCAACGCCAACTGGATTGCCGAATTGCCCTTCGGCAAAGGCCGGCGCTTCGGCCACAACTCCGGCAGCGTACTCGATGCGTTCATTGGGAGCTGGCAGGTCTCCGGGCTGGCACGCTGGACAACCGGTTTCCCCGTCAGCGTGGATAACGGCCAATCCTGGCCCACGGACTGGAACTACCAAGGGCTCGCCCAGATGCTCACCAAGCCCGCGACGGGCGTCTTTGCTCAACCAAATGGCACCATCAATATGTTCTCCAATCCAGCTTCCGTCCGCGCTACCGACTTTACCCATCCCTTCCCGGGCCAGAGCGGTTCGCGGAATATCATGCGCGGCCCTGGATTTGCCAGTTGGGACATGAGCTTGAGCAAGCGGTGGAAGTTGCCATGGGAAGGCCACAATCTGCAGTTCCGCGGCGAGGTCTTCAACGTACCGAACCTGAGGAGGTTCAACGTGCAATCCAATCCGCCATCGCTGACGCAGACACAATCCTTCGGCGACTACACCGGGCTGCTTACACAGCCACGCGTCATGCAGTTCGCACTGCGCTACGAATTCTGATTGCGTGGCCTCACTTGACGCCGAACGATCGCGAACTGGGGATGCACCGGCGCATCACGCGCCGTGATTTCCTGAATGGGACGGCATTGACAATCGGTGCGTCGCTGCTGCCTGCGGATGGTCTCATCGCGCAACTTTTGGGCTCTACCCTGCTTGCAGGCGACCAATCTTCAATCGGCACGCCGGAGCAAGACCCGCAATACTACCCGCCTGCGCTGACCGGAATGCGCGGAAGCCACCCCGGCTCCTTTGAAGTGGCGCACCAGCTTCGCGACAAAAAGAGTTGGGCCGACGTAGGGGCAGAAACCGACACGGTTGAAAAGTACGACCTGGTCGTAGTCGGCGGTGGAATCAGCGGCCTGGCCGCCGCCTATTTTTTCCGCAAGGCTCATGGGCCGAAGGCGCGCATCCTCGTTCTCGATAACCACGACGATTTTGGAGGCCACGCGAAACGCAACGAATTCACCTTTGGCAAGCGATTGTTCGTCGGCTACGGGGGAACGGAACAAATTTATCCCGGGCCTTCGAACTATGGCCCCGACGCAACCGCATTGATAAAAGAGATCGGGATCGACACCGATCGATTTTACAAAGCCTTCGATCAGAAACTTTATTCGTCGCTCGGACTCCAACAGGCAATTTTCTTCGACAAGGAGACTTTTGGAGCGGATCGGCTCGTCACCGGTGAAGGCAAACTGCCCTGGGCGGATTATTTGGGGAAGACTCCGCTCTCCGAACCGGTGCGAAGGGACCTCCTGAGGCTCTATGAAGATAAGCGGGACTACCTGGCGGGGATGAGCGTCGAGGAAAAGCGCGCCAAACTCGAGAAGATGAGCTATCAAGACTATCTGGTGAACTTCGCCAAGGTCACGCCGGATGTGCTCCCATTCTTCTCAGGAAGATTTCATCGGCTGGCGACCGTTGGCGCGGATGCCCTGCAGGCGTTTGAGGCGTGGAGCTACTTTGAAATGCCGGGGTTCCAGGGCCTGGGATTACAGCGTCCTGAGGAGGGACATCGGTTCAAACACAACCCGAAAGAGCCTCACGACATATTTCACTTCCCCGATGGCAACGCTTCCATTGCAAGACTCCTGGTGCGGACCATGATTCCGGAAGCGGTGCCGGGCAAAGACATGGAAGACGTGGTCACGAGCCGGGTCGACTATGCGCAGCTCGATAAACCCGGCGCGCCCATTCGCATCCGCCTGAATAGCACGGCCGTCCATGTCAGACACCACGGCGATCCCGCGACGGCGAAACAGGTGGATGTAACCTACGTGAAATCCGGCAAAGCTCGTCTGGTTCAGAGCGCGCATTGCGTCCTGGCCTGCTACAACATGATGATTCCTTACCTTTGCCCCGAGTTTCCCGAAGCGCAGCGAAAGGCCCTGGCTTTTGGCGTCAAAGCGCCGCTCGTTTACACCAACGTTTTGATTTCCAACTGGCGCTCCTGGCAAAAGCTGGGAGTGCGCCACATTCTCGCCCTGAATAGTTTTCATACCGAAGCAAAGCTCGATTTCCCGGTCAGCCTGGGAAAATATTCTCACTCCAAGACTCCGGATGATCCCATCGTGCTGCACCTCGAGAAGACGCCGCTCAAGCCGGGATTGCCGCGGCGCGAGCAGCATAGAATCGGGCGGTACGAATTGCTCAGCACGACATTCGACTCTTTCGAGCGCAACATCCGCGATCAGCTTGGCAGAATGTTGAGCGCGGGAGGCTTCGATCCCGCGCGAGACATCAAGGCAATCACGGTGAATCGCTGGCCGCACGGCTACGCTATGGGCCGGGACCCGCTCACCGACCCTCTCTGGTCCGAGCAGGAAACTCCGTGGGCGATCGGCAGGAAACCATTTGGACGCATCACCATCGCCAATTCGGATTCCGATGCGGTGGCTCTCACCCAGGTCGCGATCGACCAAGCCCTGCGTGCCGTCAGAGAGCTTGACGCCGCTCACGATGCTTGAGCCGCGTTAGGATCTTTGCTGCTAGATCAGTGTTTTGCGAGGAACTCTGCAAGCGGCGCGTCTATCGGGCGTGGCCGCCCTAGTTCCGCGGCTTCATCGATCCGCAAGAGGGCCCGCTGTGCGTAGCGGACGGCGAGCCAGCGCAGAGGTTCGGGCTCCCAATTGGGTGACTCTCGCTGCGCGATGGGAAGCGTTTCGAGTTCGCTCCGTTTGCCCAGAATCAGGCTGGCGAGCACCCTCCCGCAAAGATTTGTCGTAGAAACTCCCTGGCCTGTGTAACCGCGTGCCGTGCCGATACGTGTGTTCGGATTAAATGAAGCGGCGGGCATCCAGTCTCTCGGCACGCCCACGGGACCGCCCCACTCGTGTGTAAACTTGATTCCCGCGAGCATCGGGAACCATTCCACAACCGCTCGGTGGATATTGGCATGCGTCGGAGCGTGGCGGTCCTGTTCATCGGTGATCTTCGAGCCAAAAAGATACGGTGCGCCGCGGCTTCCGAAGAGAATTCTTCCGTCAGCAGTCTTGGTCAGATAGTCGACCGTGTAACGGTTCGAAGAAATGCTTTCGCCGTTTTGCCAACCGATCTGGGACCATCGTTCATGTGTCAGAGGTTCCGTGATTGCAATCAACGAATACATGGGCGTCAGTGCGCGGTGCAATTTTGGCAGCCGCGTGAGGTACGCTTCTCCGGCGAGCACGAGCGCAATTTTCGCGCGCAGCTCTCCGCCTGGCGTGATCAGCCTCGGAACTGCGCCTCCTTCGAATGCGGTCACTTCTGTTTGTTCGTAGATGACCCCCCCGTGGCGCTCCACCGCGCACGCCAGGCCGCGGACGAGCCGGCCCGGATGCAGGCTGGCATTGTGTCGCGTGTACAACGCGCCGTAAACATTGGTCACCCTAACTCGCTCGCTCACCTCTTCCGCACTCAACAGACGGCAGTGATCTTCGAGCCCGAGCTGCTTGTATCCATCTGCCGACGCGCGAATCATAGGGAGCTGATGCGCCCCGCGCGCAAGCCCCAGCATACCGCCCTTGCGGAACTCTGCGTTGATTCCTTCCTCCTCGCATGTACGAGCGACTTCATCCACCGCGCCGCGCATCGCCAGCATGAGTGAACGCCCCGCATTTCGTCCGAAGCGCCTCGCCAGTTCCCCCGGCGTCAGGGGAAATTTTGAAGAGCACCAACCACCGTTGCGTCCGGATGCGCCGAAACCCGCAATCTCCTTCTCGACGATCGCGACGCGCAGGCCGGGATTCCCGCGCAGCAAATAATAAGCGGTCCAAAGTCCGGAATAGCCTGCGCCGAGAATCGCAACGTCAACTTCTCCGGAACGCGTGAGCGGGGCGCGCGGAGTGAGCGCTTCCCCCGCAGTTTCGAGCCAGAAGCTGTACTTGCTGTAATCCTTCATCGGCAAACCACTTAGGATTGCGCTGCCTTCTCTTCGTGCCGCCGTGACCACAACACATAACCGAGAAGCGCATAGACGCCCATTGCGATCCATTCGGGGCGGCTGAAATGGCCCGGAACAACGGGAACCACTTTTGCCAGGATCATCGCGGAAGTGAGCAGCAAACCGAAAATCGCGGCAGCACGGCCAAGAAAAGAGGGCTTCATGCAGAAATACGAAGCGCACGCCGCCATCCAGCCGATCGCGCAGCCCATCGCGCCGACCTCCAAAACGGGGACGAGCAGCGCCTCACCCATCAGGAGCGCGATTGCCGTGGCCACCCCCACGCTGATCACCGCCACTGAGGGCGTCTGATTGATGCTGTGAACCCTTCCTAAACGGTGGTCCAAAAGATTGCGGCGCCCCATCGCGAACAACATTCGTGACGAAGCCACTACGTTTCCGCTAAAAGCCTTCAGCAGAGCAATGAACGCTGACCCCATAATCAGGTTGACGATCCAACGTGCGTGCAAGGCGCGTTCGAAAGCCACCGCAGTCGAAAATTTCTCGTTGACGAGCGATTGCCAGGGCGCTGCATAGGCAACTGCCGCGATAATCACCCAAAAAAACAAAAGTCCAACAACGATCGTCATCAGAATGGCCACCGAGAAATTCTTCCCCTGAAAATCGGGACTGGCTTCCTCGGCACCCTTGCCCACCGATTCGAAACCTGAAAGAAGCCAGGGAGTCACTTGCCAGACCAGAAAGATGGACATCAAGGGAGCATGAGCCAACAGGGGACGAAAATTGGAGGACGACCCGTGGCCGAATCCCGCCGCTGCGAAGATGACGACACAACCGAGGAACGTAAATGTGGTCCACTTCAGAAATCTGGCGCCGGCCTGTATGCCGCGATAGTTCAGCCAGGTCAGAAGGACGGTAATGGTCAGCCCGAGAATGAGGTGTCCCAGATAGATCGGCCGGCCCCCCAACCGGTACAACTCTATAGAATCCATGGAAGGGAAAACGTAGGCCGCAATCTTGCCAGCAGCGACAGCTTCGAATGGGCACGTGAGGTAATAGCCCAGCAACATCATCCAGCCAGTCAAAAAGCTGACGCCCTTGGGAAAGAAAAGAGCAGTATAGGCGATCTCTCCTCCCGCGTCGGGAATCGCCTTCACCAACTGTCCATAAACATAGCCGACAGGGAGCAATGTCAGAGCGCCAACCGTAAATCCGAGGATGGCTCCTAGCGGGCCGCCGCGGGCAAACAAATCGTCCATGACGACCAGCCACGCCGTCCCCACCATTACGCCGAACCCGAGCGCGAAGTAATCGATCAGATGCAGCTTGCGAGCAAGCGTGGTCATTTTAAGAATCTCCGGCGGCGTTGGAATCGCGGCGATCCTCCGGGTTCCAGCGCGGGCGGCGATTCAAAAGTGTCAGTCACTCTATCTGGAAAAAGGGCCACGGTTGCGCGGATTATAGTCAGGATTGCTCGCCTACACCAGTCATCGCTGAGCGTTCCACAATGCAACTCGTGTCCCCGTTTGAAACGACTCCTCACGGGAAGACACTTCCGATCTTAGGAAATGAGCCTTAACTGACTGAAATTGTTCAGTTTCTGGCTCACAAGCTCTAATTGGCGTGGCTCCGGGCGTGCAGAGAAATACCGTGCTGCACTTGGAATGCGAGAGATTCTGCGGTGGAGCTATCTCAAATTGAAGCCGCAGTCGATGCCCGCCGAGCGGGGGAATCAGTCAAATGACCGCTAGTCGGCCCGATCTTGGCCAGCCCTTGAGCAGGTGCGAAGACTGGATTAGCTGCAATGTCCTGGAAGAGACTGGCGAAAGGGAATTGCCAAATACGCGAGCATTTAGCTGCAACCGGACAAGTAGAAAGGCACGTGTGGCGAGGTAGACCATGTCGGCCGAAACAACCCACATAAATTTTCAACGCATTGAGAGAAGCGAATGGTGGTTGTGGGCCGCGGCAGTTACCGTCACGCTCCTCCTCACCGCCGGTTTGACTTCGTTCTTGTTCCCCACCATGCAGGGGGACGAGGAAATTTTCTCGACCGACCTTTTCCACCAGGCCATTCGTGGACTGGTTGGCCTGGTACTGATTTTTGACATTTACACTTTATATCAACAGTTAAAGATTCAACGGATGCGGCGCAAATTGCTCGAAAGGGAAGAGCTGTTCCGCCTGATTAGCGAAAATGCCGCCGACATGATTGCTGTCGTGGACATGGAAGGGCGGCGAATCTACAACAGCCTTTCGTATCAGAAGGTTCTGGGCTACTCCTTGGAAGAGTTGAGGAACTCAACCTCCTTGGAACAGGTTCACCCCGACGACCGTGGGGCCGTTAAGCAGGCTGCAGAAGATGCACGCCGCACCGGGATAGGCCGGCCGCTGGAATACCGCATCCGCCACAAGGACGGATCGTGGCGGGGGC
>Ga0209118_1000349_pt1 | contig 26586 bp, 23 predicted proteins | sample BlaSpr_A8_Ref_M1_FD_187988 | JGI IMG/M metagenome (GOLD analysis project Ga0209118, IMG submission 187988) | Forest soil microbial communities from Thunder Bay, Ontario, Canada - Black Spruce, Ontario site 2_A8_Ref_M1 (SPAdes) (version 2) | ecosystem: Environmental > Terrestrial > Soil > Boreal...
CTGCTCGCCGCCGGCCGGCAGGCGCGCCAGGCGCAGCGCCAGGTGCTCGGCGGCGGCGCCGGCGCCTCCACCGCCGCGGCGGCGGCCCGGCTGCGCGACGCCCTGCGCAATGCCAGGACCGCGATCGAGGAGCTGCGCCGGCGCGGCCTCGAGCTGCTCGCCGCCAGCGGCCGGAAGGCGAGCCCCGCCGTCGCCGACCGCCTGAGCGCCGATCTGCAAGCGCTGGCATTCACCGCCGAAGCGGAGAGCGCGATCGAGCGCGGCTGGCTCGACCACGACCTCGAGGCCCCCGGCTTCGAAGTGCTGGCAGGTCTGCAAGCCGCGGCCGGCGGCGCCGTCACGCCGTCACGGCCCAGCGAGGGTCCTGCCAGGAAGCTGCCCGCCAAGCAGCCGGTCCGACCAGCCTGGAGAGCCCTCAGGGGAATGCCGCATGGCCACCCTGGCCGTGCGGCGGCCGCGACAGGCGACAGGCGGAGCCGCGGCCGGCGGCCGGAGCCACGGCAGCCCGTGCTCCGGACGGAACCGCGACGCGGCCGGGCCGAGAACGCAGAGACCTCGCCGCGGCCCGGCTCCGCGCTGGAGCGGAAGGGGCCGCGACGCCGGCCCGGGAGGGAGGAGACGCCGCCGCCTCGCCGCTCCGCGCCGGACGACGCGCAAGCCCGCCTGCAGGCGGTGCGGCAGCGCCAGGAGCAAGCGCGGCGCGAGCGCGAGCAGGACCGCTTGCAACAGGCCCGCGACCGCGAGCGGGCGCGGCTGGCCGAGGCCGAGGCGGAGGTGCAGCACGCTGCCGCGGAGTCCGCGCGCCTGGCGGCCGCGGCGGAGGCGGCCGAGCGCGACGCCGCGGCGGCCGAGCGCGACGCCGCGGACGCCAGGCGCCGGGCCGGCGAGGCGCGGCGCGAGGCGGAGCGCGCCCGCCGCGGCGCCGAGCGCGCGCGTCAGCTGCTCGACCGCGCCGGCGAGCGCCTGGCGGCGGCGCGCGCGGCGGCCGCCGCCGGCCTCAAGGCTTCGGCGGGGCGGGAACCAGCGGGTGAGACTCGCTGAGCTCCTCGAAGATCCGCCACGTCCCGCCGCTGTCCGGACCGACCAGCAGCTCCACCGGGCTCAGCGCCTTCTGCATCTCGGCATAGCGCATGGCCTTGATCCGCACCCGGCTGCCTTCGCGCAGGTAGGTGACGGCGGAGTAGAAGTTGAGGTCCTTGCGGGTCTCCTTGGCCTTCGCCAGCGCGCGGCGCAAGAGCTCCTTGTACTCGGTGCCCGACCAGCTGCGGACGTTCGGCGACCGCCCGGGCACGATGACCTTGCTCCGGATGCGCGCCTCGGGGGCGTAGAGGTCGACGAGCGCCGGGTCGAAAGCGTGCTCGAGGTCGACATAGCGGCTGAACAGCGCCTCGGCGCTCTGGCGGGCGGCGCCGGTGGCCTCCTGAGCGGCTGCGGCAGCCTGTGCCGCGGCCGCCGCCGCGAAGGCGCCGGCAGCGATGGCCAGAGGCAGGCCCAGCACCGGCGCCAGCCGGGCGAGCCGGGCGAGCCGGGCGAGCCGGGTGAGCGGGATGAGCCGGAACGTGCGGCGCAGGGATCGTTGCATGCCAGTCTCCTCGTCAGCGTCGTGGGTGCCGCCCAAAATGACCCAGTACCGCGGCGGCGCCGCCATGCTAGATGAAAACCGCCAATGGGCCGTATGCTAGCAATATGAATCGTCCCCACCGCGCGTTGCCGGCGGTCGTGCTGGCCAGCGCCCTGTTGGTCGCCGCCGCCGGGGCGCTCGGACCGCGGCTGTCCGCCGAGGATCTGCGCGACGTGCTTGGCGCCGCTCATGCCGGCGGTCTCTACAACTTCACCTCCGAGGATTACCTCGACGAGGGCGGCGATCAGCTGCTCGGCTTCGGCACGCGGGTGATCAAGGTCTGGTTGACCAACGACGTGGCCACGCTCTATCCCTTCAACTCCGATTGGTCGCCGCCCGCCACGACGGTCGTCGAGCTGGCGCAGAAGCCTTACTTCCAGTCGCTGTTCGCCAAGCCGTTCACCACCTATCTGCTGGTGGTCAAGCCGGTCACCGGCTCGCCGCAGTTTCTCGCTGGCATGACCGCCGCCGACATCGCTGCCGAGTCAAGCCAGATGCACGACCTGGCGAGCTACCTGCTCACCACCTATGCGGGCACCGGCAAGACCTTCGTGCTGCAGAACTGGGAAGGGGATCACCTGCTCCGCACCGGGCTCAGACCGGAACAGGAGCCGCCAGCGATCAGCCTGCAGGGCATGATCGACTGGTGGAACGCGCGCCAGGACGGCGTCGCCCGCGCCCGCGCCGAGATCGGGGAGCGGGGTGTGCGGGTGGCAAATGCGGCCGAGGTCAATCAGCTCGCCGACGCCATGCTCGGCAAGGTGACAGCCACCAACGACGTGCTCCCCTATACGCACGCCGACCTCTACTCCTACTCGAGCTGGGACATCGGGTTCGATCCGACGGTGCTGACGCAGGCCCTCGACTACCTCCGCTCCAAGGTCCCGCCGAGCGCTCTCTTTGGCCGGCGCAACGTCTACCTCGGCGAGTTCGGCGCGGGCAAGGACCAGGTGCCCTCGGGCGCGTTACGCCGCGAGGTGATCGACGAGCTGAGCGAGGCGGCGCTGGGCTGGGGCGTGCGGTACGCGGTGTACTGGCAGGTCTATGACAACGAGTCGTACGTCACGATCGACCCGCTGAAGCAGCGGCCCACCGCCGCCGAGTTGCACGGCTACTGGCTGATCCGGCCCGACGGCGTCCGGGCCGCCTTCTGGGCCGACATGCAGCGGCGCATGGTGGGCGCGCAATGGCAGGTGGCCTTCCGCGCCGCGTCGGGCCAATACCTGGGGGCGCCCCGGTCCGGCGGCGGCACCGTGCGGGCGAGCGCCTGGAGCGTCGGCCCCTGGGAGACGCTCAACGCCGTGACCCCCGCCGGCGATCCGCTGCGCAGCGGCGCGCGGGTCTACCTGCAAGCGCACGGCGGCCGGTTTCTGCGGACCGCGGGTGCCAGCCGCGACCTCGAGGCCGGCCCGCAGCAGGCGCCTTCGGCGGAGCACCCGCCCGCCCTCTTCGTGCTGCGCCGGGTGCAAGGCAACGGCAACGTGATGGACGGCGACATGGTCACCCTCGAGACCGCCGCCGGCCTGCCGCTGGTGGTCGACCTGGCCAGCGGCGCGGTGTTCGCCGGCAGCGCGGGCGGCAGCGCGTCGGTCTTTCGCCTCCAACGCTACGATTGAGGGAACGCTACGATCGAGGCTGGGACGGCCACTCGAGCGTGCCGTTCGCGGCCGCGAACGCCAGCGCCTGGGCCAGGAAGTCGTGGCCGTAGCTGATCGCGACGTCGCTCTCCTTTCCAGCCTGGTCCCTCACCAGCCGCAGCACCGGGTAGACGCCGGCATAGTAGGAGGGCGTATCGAGCCGCTTGTAGCGCGCGATCACGTCGTCGCGCACCGCCGGGTCGAACCGCGTGCCGTACTTGTCGACCAGGGCCTTGATCGCCGCGTAGTCGCCCTGCGCCTTGATGCGCATGATCTCGGCGAGCAGCTTGCCGACCGCCGCGTGCACCCGGTCGTAGTCCTTGACCTCGATGTACCAGTGCCCGTTTCGCCGCACGCTGGCCAGCGCGCCTTCGGCGATCGCATAGTTGACGATCATCAGCCGGTCGCGGTCGTGGTCCTCCTCGGCGGTGCTGCCCTTCGGATAGTGGGCGAGCGTCGTCAAGCCCTGGCGGGCGAGGCCGCGGTACATCTCCCGGGCGACCTCGCGGCTGTCCGCGACGCCCAGCTCGGCGAGCTTGGGATCGGTGGCGTCCCAGTACGCGACGAGGTCGGCCCGCGCTTCCTCGAGGGTCGAGTAGTACTCGCGCAGGTACGTTGAGGGGTCGTTGGGCACCAGCACCTTGCCCGAGCCGTGCCCGATCACCTCGTGCATGGCGGTGAGCAGGTTGCCCGTCAGGTTGCCGTAGCGGGCGAACAGCTGCGCCTCGTCGGGGTTGGGGCCAAACTCGATCGCCACCTTGGCGCCGCGCACCGTGTTGATGGCCTCGATCGCCGAGGTCAGCATCAGGCTCTTGGTGCCGTACTTCTCGCGCACCTCCTGTTCGTTGGGCAGGTTGTCGCCGGTGGTGTTCACCTGGAAGTCCCCGGTCTCGACCACGATCTCGATCGCCTTGCCCACCGGCGGCTTGACGTCCAGCTTCTTGAAACGGTCCTCCCAGGGCGCCCGCTTCTCGAAGTAGACGGCGTTGTCGGCCAGCTTGTGCATCAAGGGGTCGAGCCGCTGGTCGGTGATCGCGACCAACATCTGGGCCGAGCCCTTGACGCCGCGCGCATCGCGGTACACCTCGATGAAACCGGAGGCGAAGTCGACGGTCGGGTTGCCGCGCAGCCACTCGATGTTGAACGCCCGCCAGTCGGCGGGATCGCCGGTCTGGTAGAAGCGGATCAAGGCGCGGATCACCGCCGCCTGGCCGGCATCGGCGAAGCTCGCCGCCGCCGCCAGCTCGCGGTTGACCGCCGCCAGCTCCGCGGCGTAGCGCCCGGGGGGCACCTTGCCGTCGGGAGTGCCGGCGCGCCACACCTCCTCGATCAGGCGGCCGCCACGCTTGACCAGGGTGGAGTCGAGGGGATAGCGCTCGACGAAGCCCTTGAGGTCGGGCATGGCGACGCCCTGGTAGTAGTTGTTGCTGGAGGCGGCCAGGATGTCCGCGCCGCCGGCCGGGCTCTTGTCGGTGATCGCCGGCTGGTACCGAGGATCGAACAGCGGCGCCTCGAGGTGGCGCAGCGTGGCGGCCAGCTGGGCGGCGGTGCCCAGGCGGGCGCCGCGGGCGCGGGCCTGCTCGGCGGCGAGCCGCAGCTCGGCGGCGGTGAAGCCGGGCAGGAACTTCCGGCTGGTGGTCTCGTCGTGGTTGCCGTGGTTGGCGAAGAACAGCTTGGCGTACTCGACGATCTTCGGGCGAGACGCCGGCGGCAGGCGGCCCGGGTCCTCGACCAGGGCGCCCAGCAGGCGCTTGGCGAGCAGCCCATAGCTCGACATCTGGTCATAGAACACCGGGTCGAGCTGGATCGCCGCCTGCGCCAGGTGGAAGGCGAGCAGCTTCTGGCGCAGCGGCAGCGCCGGGAAGCTGGGCGCACGCACCTCGACGAAGCCGGTGGGACCGATGCGATCCACCAGTGGCGAGGGCGGCGCCGGGGCTGAGGCAGGGGCGGGCGCCGGGGCCGCTGACCGCGGCGCTTGCGCCGGCTGCGCCGCTTGCGCCGCCCGTGTCGCGCCCAGGGATGACGGCGGCGGTGCCGCGCCGGTTACCAGCATCGCCAGGCAGCCAAGGCCAAGGGCGAGAGCGAGGGGAGCGACCTGTCGTAGCGTCATCGTTTGGCCTCGTGCTCGGGGTTTCGCCATCGCCACCACCTCCTCGCCGCGCCCGCCGGCGAATCCGTAGTCAAGCGCCGGCATCGGCCCGCGGCGCGTGCCGCTCCTGGATCGCCGCCAGGTCGAGGCCGGCCGGCAGGGTGCCAAAGGCGAGGCCGCGGTCGTCGAGGCGGCTGGCGCAGAAGGCGCCGGCGACGGCGGCAGGGGAGTAGCGCACCAGCAGCGACGCTTGTAGCGCGGTGGCCAGCGTCTCGACCAGGCGACGTGCCTGCGGTTCCGCTTCATCCATGCCGGACCGCGGCGCGCGCCCGAGGGGCGCCAGCTCGCGGCGCAGGCGATCCAGCCAGACGTCCAGCCGGCGGTCGCCGCCGCGCGCCAGCTCGATCTCGGCGAGCAGCGCGGCGAGCGATTCCGGCGAGCGGCCGATGGCGCGCAACACGTCGAGGCACTGGACGTTGCCGGAACCCTCCCAGATCGAGTTGAGCGGCGCCTCGCGGAGCAGGCGGGCCATGCCCCATTCCTCGACGTAGCCGTTGCCGCCCAGGCACTCCAGGGCTTCGCCCGCGAGCGGCACGGCGCGCTTGCAGATCCAGTACTTGAGGACCGCCGTCGCCAGGCGCCGGAAGGCAGCGTCGCCGGCGTCGCTGCCGTCGCCGGGGTCGCTGCCGTCGCCGGCGTGGCCGGCGCCTGCGCCACCGATGGCGGCGGCGTGCGGATCGTAAGCGCGCGCCAGCCGGAGCGCCGCGACGGTCGCCGCCTCCGACTCGATCGCCAGGTCCGCCAGCACGTTGGCCATCAGCGGCTGGGCGTGGAGCCGCCGCCCGAAGGCGCTGCGATGTCGGGCGTAGTGGATCGCCTGCGCCACCGCCTGCCGCATCAGGGCAGCCGATCCCAAGACGCAGTCGAGCCGGGTATGGTTGACCATCTCGATGATGGTGGCGACGCCGCGTCCCTCGGCTCCCACTCGCCGCGCCCAGGCCGCCGCGAGCTCCACCTCGCTCGAGGCGTTCGAGCGGTTGCCGAGCTTGTCCTTGAGGCGCTGCAGGTGGAACCGATTGCGCTCGCCGTCGGGGGTGAAGCGCGGCATCAGGAAGCAGGTCAGGCCGCCGGGCGCCTGGGCGAGCACCAGGAAGGCGTCGCACATCGGCGCCGAGCAGAACCACTTGTGGCCGGTGATCTCGTACTCGCCGCCGGCGCCGGCCGCCCTCGCCCAGGTGGTGTTGGCGCGCACGTCGGAGCCGCCCTGCTTCTCGGTCATCGCCATGCCGCAGAGCGCCCCGGCCTTCTCGCGCGCCGGCACCAGCCGCGGGTCATAGGCGGTGGCGGTGAGGCGCGGGATCCACTCGGCGGCGAGCTCGGGCTCGGCTGCCAGCGCCGGCACCGCGGAGCAGGTCATCGACAGCGGGCAGCCGACGCCGGCCTCGACCTGGGCGAGCATCAGGAACTTCGCCGCCCGCGCCACCTGCGCGCCCGGTCGCCCCCGATGGGGCGAGCGCCAGGGCAGGGAGTGGAGACCGTGCTCGACGCCGAGCGCGAGCAAGGCATGCCAGGAGGGATGGAAGTCCACCTCGTCGATGCGCCGGCCGGTGCGGTCGTGGGTGCGCAGTGCCGGCGGGAACGCATTGGCCTGGAAGCCCCAGGCGATCGTCTCGCGCCGGCCGGCGATCGCGCCGAAGGCGCGCACCTCCTCTTCGGCCCAGGCCGCCCCCTCGCGCCGCAGCGCCTCGACCAGCGCGGGATGGCTGCTGAAGAGGTTGACGTCCTCGAGCGGCGGCGGCTGGTTGAAGACCGCATGCGTGGCGCCCCGCGGCGGCGGCGGAGCCGTCGCCGGCCGTGCCGGTTCCAGGTTGGCGGTTCCTGCCGCCGCAGCTGGCCGTACGGCGTCCTGCTCGACTGCGCTTGTCGTCACCGCTGGCGGTCCAGCCGCCAAGCTGGGCCGCGCTCCGGCCGTCTCCGGCCCGGGCGCCCGGGGCGGTCCGGCAAGCTGGTCCTCGCCGCTCATGGCGAGAGCATACGACCGCCGTCCCTCAAGGCCCAAGGAAGAGCGACTCGAAGACCTCCTGCACGAGGCTGTCGACGCTATCGGCGAGCGGCCTGCCGCGACCCTTTGACGCCGCTCCGTTTTTTGTCTACAATGTAGACATCATGGCTGAGGTCCTGGGAACTTTCGAGCAAGCGGTCCTGCTGGCGCTGGTGCGGCTGGGCAACGACGCCTATGGCCGCGCGATCTTGAAGGAAGCCCAAGCTCGGCTCGGGCGCGAGGTGGCTGCCGGCGCCGTGTACGCCACCCTGGAACGCCTGGAAGACAAAGCACTCATCGCTTCGCGACTGGGACCTGGCACTCCCGTACGGGGAGGCCGCGCGCGGCGGTATTACTCGATCGCGGCGGCCGGCATCCGCGCCCTCAACGAGGCCAAGGCCGTCGCCGAGGGTCTCTGGCAGGGCCTGGCATGGCCCCTGGGAGGACACCAATGACACCACCGACACCCGCCGGACGCAGACAGACACCGCCGCGATGGGCCGAAGGCTTGCTGCGCTCCGCACTCGGAGCGAAGGACCAGGAGAGCGTCGTGGGCGATCTGGCGGAGGAGTACCAGGAAACCATCCTGCCCGAGCGCGGCCGCCTGCGGGCCGACCTCTGGTATCTCCGGCAAGTGGCGAGCGTGCTCTGGCACCTGGGCGCGGGTTCCGGCGGCCGGCTCAGAAGCGACCTCACGCACGGGCTGGCGCTCGGCATCGTGCTGTCGCTGGCGGTCTTCGCCGCCAACATCCTGCTGCCGGTCCTGTCGTCGCGGACGGCGCGCTGGGAGCAGGCGATGGACGCCGAGCCCTACGTGACCGCCGGCTGGCTGTTCGTCGCCCTGCTGTGGGGAATGGCCGGATTCGCCGCCTTCCGGCGGACCGCCGACTTCCGCGCCGCGATCAGGGCCGGCGCGATCGTCGCCCTGGCGAGCATGGCGAGCGTCATGCTGACGTTCGTGGTGATCGACAACGTTTTTCTCGACATCGTGAGCCGCCAGCCGGAAAAGATCTGGGGCCTGCAACAGAGCCACGCTCCAAGCATGAGGTCCTACATCAACCATACCTTCATCAAGTCATTTCTTCTCGTCCTGCCGATCATGACCATCGCCGGCGCAGTGTTCGGCGCCCTTGGCGGCGCGGCCGCCAGGATTCGCGCGACGTTCCAGGGGGATTCCCCGAAGGCCTCCTAGATGAGGCGGGAGATCCAGTCGCCGACGAAGTAGCCGATCGCTGCGACTCCCATGCCGACGATGAACATGTCGAAACCGGAGCGGAAGACCCCGCGGCCGGTGAAGATGGAGCGGGCCGCTCCGACCAGGAAGTGGGAGAGCATGGCGACCGAGAAGGAGATGGCGATGGCGCTGCGGCCGTGGGCGAAGAAGAAGGGCAGCACCGGGATGATCGCGCCGACCGCCGTCGCCACGCCGGTGGTCCAGCCCTCGCGCAGCGGCGAGGTGGCCTGCTCGCCGATCTTGAGCTCCTCGCGCACCTGCTCCGCGAGCATGCGCTTGGGATCGGCCATGATCTCGGTGGCCAGCTGGTGCGCCTCGTCCTTGGGCATGCCCTTGAGCTCGTAGATCAGCGCCAGCTCGTCGCGCTCGACCTCGGGCATCAGCTCGACCTCGGCGCGCTCCATGCCGATCTCGTGCTGGTAGACCTCCTGCTCGCTCTTCGCGGCCAGGTAGCCGCTGGCGCCCATCGACAGGGCGTCGGCGATGAGCCCGGCGACCCCGGCCACGATCACCGTCCGTTGCTGCGCCGCCGTGGCGCCGATGACTCCGGCTACCAGGCCGAAGTTGGCGGTCAGACCGTCGTTAAAGCCGTAGACCACGTTGCGGAGGAAGCCGCCAGAGCCGATGCGGTGCCACGGCTCGGGGCCGCCGCCGCTGATCTCGCCCAGGGTGGTGGCGTGCTCGGCCGACTCGCGCGCCAGCAGCAGCGCCTCCGATTGTCCCGCGGCGCCGGGCGTAAGGCCGCGGTGCATCTCGAGGTAGCCGCGAACTTCCCGGCCCTCTTCGGCGAGCAGCATGGGCAGCAGCACCCGCGGCCCCAGCGTGCGTCCGAGGAGAGCTAGCAGCCGGGCGCGGGCCCCGAGCCGGAATCGGGCCGGCGGCCGGCCGTTGCGCTCCAGCAGCTCACCCCAGATCCGGGTGTGGCGCTCCTCGACGTGGGCCAGGCGCGAGTAGAGATCGCGTTTGTGCGGATCGTGCTCGGCCTTGGCCAGCACGCGGTACAGGTACGCGGCCTCGGCCTCGTCCTGCCAGTGATGGGCGAACTGGTCGAGGTCGGGAGGCGGCGTGGTCGGCGCGCCGGGTGGGGGCGGCGCAGCTGGCGACCCCGGTGGCCCCTGTGGCCCCGGCGACCCCGGCGGTCGTTGGGTTGCGGTAGCCATCAGCGTCCGGCCGCCTGAGCCTTGCGCGCCTCGGCGACCGCGGTGGTCTCGTTGCCATTGACCTCGGTGCTATCGCCGCCAGGGGCGACCTCGGCGCGCTCAGCGCCGGCTGCCAGCGCCTTCTCGACCTCGCGGCCGAGCTCCTTCTCGGCGCCGCGCCCCCAGCCGGTCTTCACGTAGAGGATGCGGCCTGTCGCGTCGATCACGAAATAGGTCGGAAAACCTCGCACCCCGAAAGCGCGCTGCGCGTCGGAGTTGCCGTCCCAGCACTGGGTCCAGCCCAGCTCATGGTTGGCGACGAACTCGCGCAACCTGGCCCCGTTGGCGTCGCCGCTGATGCTGAGCAGCACGAACGGCCGGTCGCCATGAGCCTGCGCAAGCTTTTTCATGCTGGGCAGGGCGGCGATGCAGGGGCGGCACCAGGAAGCCCAGAAGTCGAGCACCACCACCTTGCCTCTGAGCTGCGACACCCAGATATGGTCGCCGTCGAGGGTCTCGAGCATGGCGTCGGGCGCGGGATCTCCGACCTGCAGCGCCGGCGGCCTCGCCGGCTGCCCACCGCCTAGCCTGAGCGGCCGCCCCACCGCGTTGCCGCGGCCGGCGGCCCACGCTCCGGTCGCCACGAGCAGCGCCGCCCCCAGGACCACGGCCAGCGCCATCGCCGCCGCCGTCCGCGCCGCCGGTGCCTTCGCCACGCCATTGCTGCCGCGCTTGCCGCCCGTCACGCGCGAGATCGTACCAGGGTGCGAGCAGGGCGCGCCATCGCGGCCGCACCGGACATCGCCTGGGCTCGAGCCGGATGGCAGGAGGCGCGGGTACCGAGGGCACGGGTACCGAGGCGCGAGCACTGAGGCGTGGGTATCGAGGCGCGGGTGCCGGGGCGCGAGCCCTGAGGCGCGGGTACCGAGGCGCGGGTGCTATGGTCGCCGGCGAGGACATCATGGACTTGCGGCTCGATCCGATCGGTTCACGCCGGGAACGCGGCGGTGCGCACCCGCAACGCGGCTCCCGTGGCGCCGCCGCCGAGCAGGCTGCCGGCGGGGTCAGCCTCCTCACGCTCGCCGTCGCCGTCGCCGTTGCCGTCGCGGCCGCCGGCTGCCGCCGCGCGCCGCCGAATCTCGATTCGCCGGGCACCGCCATCGTCTGCCTCGGCGACTCGATTACCGCCGGGGTCGGCGCCACGGAGGGGCACGGATATCCCGAGGTGCTGGCCGGCCGCCTCGGCAGCGAGGTGGTCAATGACGGCGTGCCCGGCGACACCGCCGCCGGCGGGCTGGCGCGCCTGCCGCAAGTGCTGGCGCAGGACCCGTGGCTGGTGATCGTCGAGCTGGGCGGCAACGACATCCTGCGCCAGGTGCCGGTCGAACGCACCGAGGAGGCGCTGGACGGGATCGTCCGCCAGCTGCTGGCGGCGCGGGTGCTGCCGGTGCTGGTGGCCGTCGAGGGGCCGTTCGGCGGCAGCCACGGCGAGATGTATGCGCGTCTCGCCAAGCGCTACCGCGTGCCGGTGGTGCGTGACGTCCTGCGGCACATCCTCTTCGATCCCAGCCTCAAGGCCGACGAGGTGCACCCCAACGATCTCGGCCATGCCCGTCTCGCCGAGGCCGTGGCCGCGACCGTCGAGCCGCTGCTGCGCCAACACCGCCGGCTGCGGGGTCATTGAGTCGGGCCGCCGCACCTGGGAGCCCGTCTGAGTAAACCTGGCCGAAGAGCACGGTGGCCGGAGGGGAAGGGAGGAGGGCCGGGAGCTGCGGAGCTCCCCGGCCGCCGTTTGGCCGGCACCGCAGTCCACCGAACCCGCATCCAACGCCCCGGCCAACCGGAGGCCGGGGGGCTCCGCAGCCCACGGTCCGTCCGGAAAGGGATCCCCGAAGGCTACGGCTTGCCTTCGTAGAGCGACTCGGTCGCCAGCGTCTCGGGACCCTTCTCGGTGCACAACGCGAAGTGCGACGGGTACATCGACACGCCGGCGTGCTCGCCGCTGCGTGCCATGACGTAGAAGTTGAGGTCGAAGTTGGGCAGGCCGCGGTCGTTGAGCAGCCGTTTCTCGACGGTGTTCGCCACCACCCTCCTGAGGGCCTCGATGGCGGCGTCCTTCGGGTGCGCGCCGCCGCGGAGCGCCTCGACGATGGCGTACGACGAGAGGTTGTAGAGGTTCGCCTCGCCGCGTCCGGTCGACCCCGCTGCCCCCACCTCCCCGTTCACGTAGAGGCCGGCGCCGAGGATCGGCGAATCGCCGACGCGGCCCGGGATCTTCCAGGCCAGGCCGCTGGTGGTGGTGACGCCGCAGACCTCGCCCTTGGCGTTGACGCCGTCGCAGTTGATCGTGCCCCACAGGTGCTCGCGCTCGATCAGCCCTTCGCCCACCATCGCCAGCGCCGCGCGGTGGCCCGCCGCGGCGCGCTGCTTGGGATCGAGGAAGTGCTGGGGGTCGGTGCGCCGTTTCCACTCCAGCCAGAGGCGCCGCGACTTTTCGGTGTTGAGATCGTCCTCGACCTTGAAGCCGAGCTGGCGCGCGAAATCCTGCGCGCCCTTGCCCACCAGGAGGTGATGGTCGGTCTGCTCCATCACCGCCTTGGCGACGAGCGACGGCGTGCGCACGCCTTCGATCGCCGCCACGGCGCCGGCCTGCCGCTTCGGGCCATGCATGCAGGAAGCGTCGAGCTGCACGACGCCGTCGGCGTTGGGCAGGCCGCCATAGCCCACGCTGTCGTCCTCGGGATCGAGCTCCACGATGTTGACGCCGGCGATCAGCGCGTCGAGCACGTCGGCACCCTGAGTGATCATGGCGAAGGCCTGCTGCACGCAGGTGACGGGGCCGCCGTTCTTGAAACGGTTGCCGTTGGCCGAGGAGATCACCACCGGTTTCGCGGCCTTCGAAGCGATCACCGCCGGCGCCTCGCCGAACAGCGCCCGGGGCGCCGCCGCGGCCAGCCCGGCGCCGGCGCCGGCGATGAGGAAGTCGCGGCGGTTCAGCTTCTCGCTCATGGTCCGTTCTCCCGGAAGGATGGCGAAGCTTAGCACCTCGCTCGCTCATGGCGGCAGCGCCGGAACGTGAGGCTTCGCGCTTAAGGCGCAGGTCTGCCCAAGGTGCTCGATTCCGGATGCGGCGAGGGTTGCTGATGACACCCCGCCGAGCTTGACCCGACAGGCGCAGCGGCCCGGAAGGCAGCTCGGGCGTGGCGGAAGCCCGCCGACTAGATTCCCAAACGTCTCCCATAGAGGACAGGTGAAGATGGGCTTGACTACAGGCAGTTATCCTATATGATAACTGCCGTGGGCGCCCGGCTAACCGCCATGGACGCTAGGCCAACGGCCATGGACGCCCGGCATTGGGCGCCCTCTATTCTATTGGAGGGATTAAACTGGCACTTACTACGCCCTGTACAAGGGGACCGAAGGGGCAGGTTCTTAAATACGTTCGACCTAACGGAAAGTGCCCGGCAACGGACTTTCTGGAATCGTGCTCCCAGGGGGTGCGAGCCAAGTTCGAAGGTTCCTTTGGCGCTGTCACCAGAATGGGGGGCGAGTATCATGTCCACGAACGCTTCAAGCCTTTGCATGACGACGGAAAGCCACTGTGGGAATTCAAGGAGCATGGACGGACACCGCTTTTACTGTCTCCGAACCGTTACGGATAGCGGTTCGGTAACGATAATACTTCTCAACGGATGGAAAAAAGAGAAACCTGGGAAAGGAAGGAATGAGGAAAGACAAGAAATCAAGAGAGCGCAACGCTTGCGAGCAGAATACGAGCAAGCGAGAACTGGAGGCATAAAATGACGTCATGGGTGGAGTTGCGGCCGGGTGAAGAGAGGCCCGTGGACTACCTGGTTGTCCAGGAGACGGCCCTCGCGATGGCTCAGGCGACCATACAAAACGCCCTGAACCAGTCTGGGCTCAAACGCAGCGAGCTTGCAGAAAAGATGGGGAGACCGCGATCCTTCATCTCGCGAATGCTCCGCGGTAGCCATAACCTAACGATCAAGACCTTCGCGCTCGCCCTTGCTGCTTGCGGGTTTGAGCCTAGCTTTGGCTATCTACCCCTCCAGTGGGGGTTCATGGCCGACGAACCTGTCGCTGTCGTTACCTGCGATTCCGTGCCCACCGCTGGTGGGCAGTTCCATGGAAATGCCTTCGGCATTGCCACGGAAGTGCCCATCACGGCGGTTGCAGCCTAAAGGAGGAACGGCTCTGCCTGTTCAAGACGTTGACGTTGCTGCGGTGGCGCGGGTTGCACACCGAGTGGAACTCAAGGACATTCGTCTACTCGAGATCAATGCCTCTGGAGCCGCGCGGAGCCAGGGGATTCTCCAACCCCATGTCACGCACGAGTGCGAGGGCAAGCTCCAGAACCCCAATCTTCTCGAGGTGGTCTGCCGATATCGCTTCACGGCTACTCAGGGCGAGACTCAGGCTGTGTCTGCGACGTTCAGCTACTTGATCCTCTACGCCCTGGAAGGAGCGGAGCCCGTCCCTGAGAACGATCTTAAAGAATTTGCATTTGCAAACGGCACCTACCACTCGTGGCCATTTGCTCGTCAACTTCTCTTCGACCTGACTTCTCGACTGGCCTACCTGCCGTATTCTCTGCCCGTGTTCAAGTTTATACAGCGGCCTCGGCCTGCAACGCCAACCGAGGAGGTCAAGGCGGAGCCTTCTCCGCCCGTGGCTCCGGAAGCCCAAGCCAAGGCTGCTCAGGCGATCGAGCCGAAGCCGGAAACCAAGACTGCATCTTAGCCTCCCGGCAAGGGCCGGTTGCTTCACAACTCCCCGGAAAGGTGCTCCCTCGGCAGGGAGCGCCTTTCCGGTTTGGGGGCATTTGACATCGCACCTTTGATCGGGCACCTGCCCACGCTGCGCGACGCCATCGCTAGCACACAGAAGAAGAGGTCATGACACCCCTCGTTCGTCCACCGACATCGCCTGCGCCAGCGCGGCCGGTCGCTGCCGAGGAAGCGAGTCTGGTGCGGCGCCGGAGCGGCGAAGGGGATGCCTGGTGGATTCCACCAGTGGGTAGATTTCTCCTAGGGTAGGTGGAATCACAGATGGCGCTCAACATCAAGCATCCTGCGACCGAGAAGTTGGCTCGGGAAGTGGCCGCTCAAACGGGCGAGAGCCTCACCGAGGCAGTCCGGCACTCGCTGGAAGACCGTCTGGAGCGTCTCAAGGGACGGCGATCGGCCTCGGACCTCGTCGAGACTCTGCTCGAGATCAGCAGACGCTGCAGGTCGCTGCCTGACCTGGATGGTCGCAGCGCCGACGACATCCTCGCGTATGACGAGATCGGCGTGCCCTCAGCTGAGGGTGATCGATTCCTCGCCGCGGCTCGCGATTCTCCTGCGGAAGTCGAAGATCTATAGCTCCTCGAGATTGAGGAGGGCCGTTGCCGCGCGGCGTTTCGCCTGCCTCAGTCGAGGCTCTTGCGGAAACGGCGCGAGGCCAGGGTGAGGAGCAGGGTGCCGATGCCGAGGAGGGCCAGGGCGTCGGGCCAGAGGACGGGGAGGCCGGAGCCGCGCAGGAAGATGCCGCGGATGATGTTGGCGTAGTAGCGCACCGGGACCGCGTAGGTCACGATCTGGATGGGGTGCGGCATGTTCTCGATCGGGAAGATCAGGCCCGAGAGGTAGATCATCGGCACCATGACCACGAAGGCCGAGAACATCATCGCCTGCTGCTGGGTGTTGACCAGGGTCGAGACCAGCAGGCCGAGGCCCAGGGTGTTGAGCAGGTAGAGCAGGGTGAGCAGCACCAGCAGCGTCAGCGAGCCGCGCAGCGGCACCCCGAACAGCCAGCGCGCGAGGCCGGTGGCCAGCAGCAGGTCGACCAGGCCGATGACCACGAACGGCGCCAGCTTGCCGACGATGAGCTGCCAGGGGGCGAGCGGCGAGACGATGATCTGCTCGAGAGTGCCGATCTCTTTCTCGCGCACCACCGCCATCGACGGCATCATCATGACGACCAGCATCAGCACCATGGCGAGCACCGCCGGGACGTAGAACCAGCGGCTCTTGAGGTCGGGGTTGTACCAGACGCGCGGCACCAGCTCGATGCCGCCCGCGGCCGCGGCCATCCCGGCGGTCATCCCGGCGGACGAGCCGAACGAACGCCCGGGCGTTCCGGCCCCGGCCGTCGCCGGCGAGGCCTGCCCCGGGTGGCGCGCCAGCTCGGCGCCGACCTCGGCGAGGATGCGGGAAGCGTAGCCGAGGCCCACCACTGCCGAGTTGGCGTCGGTGCCGTCGGCCAGCACCTGCACCCGCGGCGGATGGCCGGCGGGACCGGCGGCGACGTCCTCGCCGTACCCGCCCGGAATGACCAGCGCCAGCTGGGCGCGGCCGTCCACCAGCCAGGGCTCGACCTGGTTGGGAGTGGCGACGGCGCCCACCAGGGCGAAGTAGCCGGAACCGGTGAAGCGGTCGACCAGCGCGCGGCTGGCCGGTGTGCGATCCTGGTCCACCAGCAGCGTCGGGATGCGGTTGACGTCGGTGTTGGCGGCGTAGCCCAAGGCCAGCATCTGGATGAGCGGGCCGGCGACCAGCACCGGGATCATCTTGCGGTCGTGCCGCAACTGGAACAGCTCCTTGACGATCACCCGCCACAGCCCGTACATGGTGCGCTCAGATCTCCTTCCTGGTCAGCCGCGCGAAGGCCAGGCCGAGCACCGCCAGCGCGTAGATGAGCAGGAATGCCAGGTCGGCGAGGTACGGCGCGAGCCCGGCGCCCTTGAGGATCACGCCGCGCAGCACCACCAGGAAATAGCGCGCCGGCACAGCGTAGGTCAGGGCGCGCACCGCTGCGGGCATCGCGCGGATCGGGAAGATGAAACCGGACAGCAGGATGGACGGCAGCATCGAGGTGGCGGCGCCGAGCTGGAACGCCATGGCCTGCGAATCGGCGACGCTCGACACCAGCAGGCCGAGGCCCAGGGCGCCGACCAGGTAGACGAAGGTGACGGCGAAGAGGTCGAGGTAGCTGCCGCGCACCACGACGCCGAACAGCACCCGCGCGGCGAGCAGGATGATGGCCGTCGCCACCAGCGAGATCGACAGGTAGGGAATGGTCTTGCCCACCAGCAGCTCGCCCGGCGATAGCGAGCTGACGCGCAGCTGCTCCATGGTGCCGCGCTCCTTCTCGCGCACCACCGACAGGGCGGTCGAGAGCACCGCGGTCAGCATCAGGATGAAGCCGACCAGGCCGGGCACCAGGAACTGGGTGGATTTGAGCTCCGGGTTGTACCAGACTCGCGGCTCGTAATCGACCCCGGCGATCGGAGCGATGGTCCTGCCCGCGCCGCCCCCGCCGCCAGCAGCGCCGCCGCTCCGGACGAGCTGGGCACGCGCCACCTCGACGTCGACCTGGGCGGTGATCGCGGCGGCGTAGCCGAGGACGGTGGTGGCGGTGTTGGCGTCAGCGCCGTCGATCAGCAGCTGCACGCGGGCGGTGCGGCCGGCGGCGATGTCGCGGCCATAGGTCTCGGGGATCACCAGGATAGCCTGCGCCAGGCGGCGCTCGGTGAGGCGCTCGAGGTCGGCGCCGGCGGAGAGGTCGGCCACCAGGTCGAAGTAGCCGGAGTGGACGAACGCCGAGCCGAGGTCGCGGCTGGCGGCGGTCTTGTCGCGGTCCTCGATCGCCAGGCGGATGTGGCGCACGTCGAAGTTCACGGCATAGCCGTAGAGCAGCAGCATCATCGTCGGCAGGCCGAGCAGCATGGCGAGCGTCAGCGGGTCGCGGGCCACCTGGCGGAATTCCTTGACGGCCACGGCGCGGACCTTGTTGATCCTCATGGCTTGCGGTCCTCGCGCTCGATCAGGTGGATGAAGACGTCCTCGAGCGAAGGCGCGATGCGCTCGATGGCGAAAGGTATGTTGCCGTCCGCGGTGAGCGCCTCGGCGATGCGCCGCCTCCCGTCCTCGGCATCGGCGACCACGACGTGCAGCCGAGTGCCGAACACGGTTGCCTCGAGCACCCACTCGGCATCGTCGAGGCGGCCCAGGGCGTCGAGAAAACGCGGGCAGGTCACCTCGAGCAGCGCCCGTCCGGCGAAGACCTCCTTGAGCTCGGCGACCGTGCCGAGAGCGACCACGCGGCCGTCGTGCATCAGTGCCAGGCGGTCGCAGCGCTCCGCCTCGTCGAGATAGTGGGTGGTGACGATGATGGTGACCCCCTCGCGCCCCAGGCCGTCGATCAGCTTCCAGAAGCCGCGGCGCGAGACCGGATCGACGCTGCCGGTCGGCTCGTCGAGGAAGACGATCTCGGGCCGGTGCAGCAGGGCGCAGCCCAGGGCGAGGCGCTGTTTCCAGCCGGCGGGCAGCGAGCCGGTGAGCTGCTTCTCCTTGCCGGCCAGGTCCGCCATGCGCAGCGCCCAGGCCTGCCGCTCGGCCAGCTGCTCGCCGCGCAGGCCGTAGATGCCGCCGAAGAAGCGCAGGTTCTGCTCGACCGGCAGGTCGTCATAGAGGCTGAAGCGCTGGGTCATGTAGCCGATCCGCCGCTTGATGCGCTCCGGCTCGGCGACGACGTCCAGCCCGGCGATGCGCGCCCTGCCGGCGGTGGGGTGCATCAGGCCGCAGAGCATGCGGATGATGGTCGACTTGCCGGCGCCGTTGCTGCCGAGCAGACCGAAGACCTCGCCGCGCGAGACGGTGAAGCTCACGCCGTCGACGGCGGTGAAGTCGCCGAAGCGCTTGACCAGCCCCTCGACCTCGATCACCGGCGCGGAGGACTCTCCCGCCGTGGGCTGGGGAGATTTCGCCAGCGCACCGGCTGCCGGAGGCGGCGGCGGGGAAGGCTTCGCGGGCGCGCCGGCGGCCGGGGAGGGAGGGGGCGCCGGCAGGGTCATCGGCCGGCCGCCCGTTCGAGGTTGGCCAGGGCGACGCGCACCTGGGCAAGGGCGTTGGTGCGGTCGAGGCCGGCGCGCAGCAGCGCGGTCTCGGCGTCGAGCAGCTCCGAGGAGGGGATGACGCCGGCGTGGTACCGGTCGCGCGCCACGCGCACGTTCTCGCGCGCCGCGTCGAGGTTGCCGCCGGCGACGCCAGCGGCCTGGCGGGCGGTGGCGAGCTCCAGCAGGCGTTGGGTCACCTCCAGGCGGACACGGCGCTCGAGGTCCTCGAGTCGGTGGCCGAGGGCGTCGGCCTGGGCGTCGATCTGGGCGGCGGCGGCGGCGATGCGGCCGCCGTCGAAGAGCGACAGCGAGATCACGGCGCCGACGCTCCAGCTGCTCTTCCAGCGCGGCTCGAGCGGCAGGATGCGGAGGTTCGGATTGGCGTAGTCGTAGCCGGCCGAGAGGTTGGCCTGCGGCCACAGGCTGGACCGCGTCGCCGCGGCGCTGGCGCGGCCGGCGGCGATGCGGCTGCGCAACGCGGCGATCTCCGGCCGCGCCGCCTCGGCGGCGGCGACCAGCGCCTCGGGCGACTCCTCGGCGGCCGCCGGGGGCAGCGCGGCGGTCGGCGGGGCAGCCGGCGCCGGTGCAGCACCGCCGCCCGGGGCTCCCGGACTGGCTGGGGCCGGCGCGGCGATAGGCGCCGGCGGTGATGGCTCCGGCTCGGCGAGCGGCTCGACGAGCTCGATCCGGGTGCCTGGGGGCAGGTCGAGGAGCCGCAGCAGGTTGGCGTTGGCGACCGCCGCCGAGCTCGCGGCCTGCAGGCGGGCGAGCTCGGCCTGCTCGCGCTGCACCTGGACCGCCAGCACCTCGTTGCTCGCGGCCATGCCGACATCGCGGCGGTCGCGGGACTCTTTGAGATGGGCGTCGTAGTCGGCCAGCGACTCGGCGAGCACGCGCTCGCTGTCGCGCGCCGTCACCAGGCTCCAGTAGGCCGTGGCGGTCTCCTGCTCGACGTCGGCGCGTCCCTGTTGTAGGTCCTGATTGGCCGCCGTCAGCTGCTGGGCGTTGGCGGTGACCGCGTTCGCGATCCTGCCACTGGTGTAGAGCGGTAGCTCCAGGCCGAGGTGGCCGCGGTAATTGTCCGGGATGTTCGGAAAAACCGTCTCTGTGCCCAGCCCCGGGATGGTGAAGCGCAGCTCGGGCACGTCGGACTGGCGGGTGTAGCTGGCCGATGCATCGATCCTGGGCAGCCGCTCGGCGCGCGCGCCGGTCAGCCCGGCGCCGGCGGCAGCGGCCAGCGACCGCAACTCGGCGAGATGAGCCGACGCATCGCGCGCCCGGCTCAGCGCCTCGCCCAGGGTGAGGCGGAGCGTGCCGCCGGCGCCCGGGACCGCGGCGGCGCGGGCAGCGGAGGAAAGAGAGTTGCCGGCGGACTGGGCACTGATGGTCGCGGGATCGGCTGGCAGCGGCGCGGCGCCCGCCCAGCTCCACCACGGCGCCAGGATCAGGATCGCGGTGGCGGCCGCGGTGACTCGCGCCGGCAGGCTTGCGGCTGCCGCGAGGCAGGAGGCTGCGTTCGTGCTGGTGCGGGTCATGGTCTCACCTCAGTCGCCCCGGCGGCGGCGGCCTCGCCGGCGCGGATCTTGGCGATGAAGATGTCCTCGAGCGACGGCGGTACGGAGCGGGCCTCGTGCACTTCGATGCCAGCAGCGGCGAGCTCGCCGGCGAGGCGCTGGCAGGCGGCGCCGGCGTCCGCCGGATCGACGTCCCGCAGCGTGACGTGCAGCCGCTCGCCGAACGCCTCGAGGTCCGCGACGTCGGCGCGGCCTGCCAGCAGCTCCTCGGCCTGCCGCCTGGGAGTGACGGTCAGCTCGACCAGCACCTGGCGCGCTTGCTGGCCGCCGGCGCGCAACGCGTCGGGAGTGCTGGCGCTGAGCAACCGGCCGCGGTCCATCAGCGCCACCTGCTGGCAGCGCTCGGCCTCGTCGAGGTAGGGGGTGGTGAGCAGGATGGTCAAGCCGTCCCGCTGCAGGCGGGTGAGGATGCGCCAGAAGTCGCGGCGCGACACCGGATCGACCCCGGTCGTCGGCTCGTCCATCACCAGCAGCTCGGGGGTGTGGACGAGGGTGCACGCCAGCGCCAGCTTCTGCTTCATGCCGCCGGAGAGGCGGTCCGCGAGGCGGCCGCGAAACGGCGTCATGCGCAGGCGATCCAGCAGCTCGTCTCGCCGCGGCTGCCAGTCGTCGACGCCGTGGATGGCGGCGAAGAAGGCGATGTTCTCGTCAACCGAGAGGTCGCCGTAGAGCGAGAAGCGCTGTGACAGATAGCCGATCCGGCGGCTGAGGTCGGCGCCGCGCTGGGTGGGGTCGAGACCGCAGGTGCGCACCTTGCCGCCGTGCGGCGCCAGCAGACCCAGGATGACGCGCAAGGTGGTCGTCTTGCCGGCGCCGTCAGGACCGATCAGACCGAACATCTCGCCGCGCTCGACCCGGAAGCTGATGCCGTCGACCGCCACCAGGTCGCCATAGCGCCGGACCAGCCCCGCGACCGCCACCATCTCGGCGGTGACGCCGGCCGCCTGGCCGCCCCGGGAAGCCGCGGCGCTCATGGCGCGCCTCCCGGCGGCGCCGCGGGCGATCGTGCTGGTGGCGCGCCCGCTGCCGCCGGCGAGGACTGAGGCGCGCCGGCATTCGCCGGCAACGGTTCTGGCGCGCCCGCTGCCGCGGGCGCTTGGAACCTGGCGGTGGCGGGCATGCCGGGCTTGAACAGGCCGTCGCGGTTGTCCAGGCCGACCTTCACCTTGAACACCAGCTTCACGCGCTCGTCGCGGGTCTGCACGTTTTTCGGCGTGAACTCCGCCTCGGGGGAGATGTAGGTGATGTGCCCGCCCCGGCGCTGGCCGTCGTCGGTGACCACTTCCCCCGGCTGGCCGAGGCGGATGCGCCCGAGATCGGGCTCCGCGACGTAGACGGTGAGCCAGGCGTTGGCGAGGTCGGTGATCACGCAGAGCGGTGATCCCGGCTGCAGCAGCTCGCCCTGCTGCGCCACTTTCTCGGTGACCACGCCGTTCAGCGGGCTGGTCACCGTCGCGTCCTTGATCTGCTGCTCGAGCGTGGCGGCGTGCGCCTCCATCGCGGCAAGCCGCGCCCGCGCCTCGGCGATCTCCTGCGGCCGGCTGCCATGGCGTGTGCGCGCCAGCGCGTCCTGCGCTCCGCGCAGCCGGGCCGCCGTCATGTCGCGCCGCGTCCGCGCGTCGTCGCGCGACTTGGCCGTGCCGGAGCCGCGGTCGAGCAGCGCCTGCATGCGGTCGAGGTCCTTCTGGGCGCCCTCCAGGTCCGCCCTGGCGCCGGCGACCTGGGTTGCCGCCTCGGCGACGTCCTCCGGGCGTGAGCCGGCCAGGCGCAGATCCAGCTGGGCGGCCGCCTGGTCGCGGTCGGCACGCGCCTGGCGCAGGGCAAGGAGATTGTCGATGGTGTCGAGCTCGGCCAGCACCTGCCCGAGCTTCACCGCGTCCCCCTCCTGCAGCGCGAACTTGAGCAAACGGCCGGCGACCTTGGCGGCGATGTGCACGTCGGTCGCTTCGACGTGACCCGCTCCCACGATGACGTTGCTCTCCGGCGCCTTGCCGCAGCCGGCCTGCAGCCAGGCGGCGGCGACGCCAGCCGCGGCCGCCACCCAGCCCGCGAGCACCGCGACGGACGACAGCCGCACTGTCAGGCGGCCCATGCCTGCGAAAACGGATCTCATCTCAGCTCTCCTCCCTGGCTCCGGGTCGCCGGTGCTGCCGCATGCCAGGCGCGGCAGTCGCGCGGGCCGCACCGACCGCCGGCTGGCTCAACGAGGCCCGCTGCAGCCTCGGATCGATCGTTCTGGCGAAGCGTTCGCAAGCCGCGGGGTCGAGGCCGGCGAGCGCCGCGGCTGCGATGGCCGTCAGTTGCAGGCCGGTGGCCCGCAGATCCTCGATCCAGCGCTCGGCGGAGACGGCGGGGGCGGTGACGCGCGGCCGGGAGGTCATCCGGCCATTCTAACGACTCGACCAGTTGGCGGTGGCGGGCTATCGAAGCCGCCCGCCCGTCTGTCGGGAGACGGGCGGGCGAATGACGGCGACCTGCTTACGGCAGACTGCTAGCGGAAGACCCGCTTGCCGCCGGCCTTGACCTGGGCCCAGCCGCTGGGGCAGGTGTTACGGTCCGGTATGTCGAGGCAGAAGCACACCTTGGAGCCGCCCGAATCGACCGTGCTGCTCGAGCCCGGCGCGACGTGGAGCTCGACCTGGTTCGTCCCATGTTCGCAGGAGTCCCCACTGCCGTAGCGTGCGAAGACCTCGATGGGGTGGTTCGAGTCATTCTGGAAGGTGACGCCGCCGCTGCCACCCGGCGCCGCCATCTTGTCCTGTGCCAGGAGAGCCCCGGCGCCGAGCGCGGTGCAGAGCACCGCCATCGCGAAGATCCACTTCACCCGAAAGACTTGCTGCATTGCAATTCCTCCTCTGGTAGGCGTTAAGGGCCCGCGTCAGCACAATTCGGCCTGCCGCTCCCGGGCCGTGGCGCGGAACGCGAGCTACTCCCCTATACGCAAAAGAGGGGCCCGAGGTTCCGACTTTTTCGTGCTCAGAAGATGAACATGCCGGCGCCCGCCAGGAACATCAGCAGCGTCGCCAGGCCGACCGCGGTGCGCCCCAGGCGCGAGCTTGGCTGACCGTTCATCAGCTTGCGATCGGAGGCGACGATCAGGATGCCGACCAGCAGGAAGGGAGCGAGCAGCCCGTTGATCACGGCGGTCCAGAACAGCGCCCGGATCGGATTGATGTGCGCGAAGTCGAGGACGATGCCGGCGACCGTCGCCATCACCAGCACCGCGTAGAAGCGGCGCGCGCTCCGGACTCTCTCGTCGATGCCCTGGCGCCAATCGAAGGTCTCGGCGAAGGCATAGGCGGCGGAGCCGGCGAGGGTGGGGATGGCGAGGAACCCGACTCCCAGGATGCCAATGGTGAAGAGGGTCGCCGCCAGCGGGCCGGCGAGCGGCCGCAGCGCCTCGGCGGCCTGGCGCGAGGTCTCGATCTTGGTCAGGCCATGGGCGTGCAGGGTGAGGGCGGTGGTGAGGATGATGAAGAACATGGCCGCGTTCGAGAAGAAGGTGCCGACGCCGACGTCGAGCTTGCGGTCGACGATCTCGTCCGGGGTGGCGCCCTCGCGCCGCACCAGCATCCGCCGCCCCTTGGCCTTCTCCTCCTCGACCTCCTGGGAGGCCTGCCAGAAGAAGAGGTAGGGGCTGATCGTGGTGCCGAGGATCGCCACCAGGGTCGCCCAGCCTTCGCGGCCCACCGGCATGCTCGGCACCACGGCGTCGCGCAACACCAGCCGCCAGTGCGGATGCACCATGAAGGCGGTGATCGCATAGGCGGCGAGCACCAGCGCCAGCCATTTCAGCACGTTGGCGATCTGGACATAGCGCAGGCGCACGATCGCCACCGTGATGCTGATCCCGAACACCACCACCAGGAGATGGGAGTTGATGCCGGTCAGCATCTCGGCGGCGTCGGCCATGCCCGCCAGGTCGGCGGCGATGTTGATGACGTTGGCGCCTAGCAGGGCGACGGCGGCAGCGATCAGCAGCGGCTTGGGGAAGCGCTTGCGCAGCGCTCCCGCCAGCCCCTCTCCCGTCACCATGCCGATGCGGGCGCACATCATCTGGACGGCGGCCATCAACGGCCAGGTCAGCAGGGCGGTCCACAGCATCGTGGTGCCAAGCTGGGCGCCCGCCACCGAGTAGGTGGCGATGCCCGAGGGATCGTCGTCCGCGGCGCCGGTGATCACGCCCGGACCGAGCGCCGAGAAGAAGCGCCGCACCAGGCTCTGCTTGGGATGTGGGGGCGGCGGGGCGCTCGGCGCCTGAGCAGCTCTCATCGTTGCCCTCCTGGGCGGTGCGCGACGGTCCCCGCCTCAGGAGGGCTTGGGGAAGGTGGTTCGAGCCAGCGAGTCCGGTGCGATCAGGCCCGGGTGCCGCCCTCGGGACCCGGAGGTGGGGCGGCCTGGGCAGGCTGGGTGGGCGCAATGTTTTCCGGGGTCGCCGGGGGCGCTGCCGGAGCGGCTTGGGTCGCCGGGGGATTGGCCGGTGCCGCGACGGCTGCCTTGGGAGCTTCGAGCTGCGAATTGTTCTTGTCGTCCGGCTTGTTCCCGCTCATGGCGTCCCTGAAATCGCGGATCGACGTGCCCAACCCCTTGCCGAGCTCCGGCAAGCGCTTGGGACCGAAGAAGAGCAGAGCGATGCCCAGGATGAGAAGCAGGTGCATCGGCTGGAAGAGTCCTTCGAACATGACAACCTCCGGTGACGTGCACGAGACGCCACGCCCCTATTCTCAGGGCAGAGGCGTCCAGGGGTCAAGGGGGTAGCGTGGCAGCAGCCGCGCGATCCGGCGTCCCACGACCGCTGGGGAGCAGTGCTCGCGGATGTCGGCGGCGGCTTGCGCGCCGCGCACTCTTGACGCCTCGCGGTCGCCTGCTACGCGTTGCATCCAATGCGCCGCGACTTCGAGGCTTGGTTCCGCCCACGGCTGGCCCGCCGGATAGAACTCGGCGAAATGCGGAGCGAGAGGCCGATCCGCCTCGCGGACCAGGCGGAGCGTGTACGGCACCAGGAAGCTGTTGCCGGCATTCATGAAATCCATGCTGCCAGAGTAGGCGGTCGCAATCACGGGCTTGGCCAGGTACATGGCCTCGGCGATTCCCAAACCGAAGCCCTCAGCACGGTGCAAAGAAACGTAGGCATCGCAGCAGGCCAAGAGATCGTCCATCTGCCCGCGGGTGTAGACACCATCGAGGAACCGCCCGCCGAGGCGTTCTACCTCGCATTGCAGATCATCGCGAACGGCCGGCAGCAGGTCGGCGTGCTGGGCTCGCACCACCAGCAGAGGTCCGTCTGCCGACGATTCAGGGAAGGCTTGCGCGAACGCCTGCAGGAAGCCCTGGGGGTTCTTGCGGCCGCCGTCGCTCGCGACCGAAAAGCTGAACAGGAACACGAAGCGGTCGTCAGGAATGTCAAAATGGTCCCGCGCCGGACTGGGGGAAGGAGTCACGGCGACCGGCAGCGGCACCGTGCGCACCGGACACGACGCATAGCGTTCCAGAATCGCTCGCGAGTAATCGCTGCTGGTCCAGATCTCGTCGACCATTCCGAAGGCAGGAAGGAAGGCCGCCGGAACGACTGGCAATTCCCAGCACCAGTAAGCGATGGTGGGCTTGCCCTGCTTGAGCTGTGCGACTCGCTCCCGGGAGAGGCCGGCCAGCTGGTGAAGGTTGAAGATCAGGAGGTTGACGGCGTAACGGTTGCCGCGAGCAAGCCACGCCAGCGCCGGCGGGGGGTCCGCCACGGTCGGGCCGAAGGCATAGCGGAGCTCCGAATAGCTGGTCGGAACCTGGGCTGCGAGCAGAGCGCCGAGGATACCGCGCGTCGCCTCCCCCAAACCGCTGTCGACGAACAGATCTCCGATCAGATTCACTCCGGCGAGAGGCTCGGCCAGCTGCGGCGGCGATCCCGAGGCTCTTTCAGGTCGTGCCAGGTGCTCACCAGCTCCGGCTCGAGGCCCGGAGGAAGGCGCGGGAGGTTGTTCGTCTCGCTGATTCACCGGGTTCGGCCTCGTCCGGCGCCAGTGTACCGGAAGCTCCGTGCAGTTCAGGTCCAGCACCATCCGCCGGCGATGGATCAAGGCGGCGGCGGGGCGGGGATGATGCCCAGGGCGCGCAGTCGCCTGACGTGGACGGTCGGCGGCAGCGCGCCCCAGGCGCGAATCTGTCGCACCACGTCCGGCGGCAGCAGCCCCAGGGCCTGCGCCTCGACCGGGTCGAACGGCAAGGTCGTGGCGGCGCGCGCCCGCTCCGGCAGCTGTCGCCAGGTCACAAACGCCGCCCGCACGTCCTGGTCCGGGAAGGTCGCGACGCGCACGGAGCGGAAGGTGGCGAAGCTGGCTACAGCCGCCGCGACGAGTCC
>Ga0209118_1000350_pt1 | contig 26581 bp, 29 predicted proteins | sample BlaSpr_A8_Ref_M1_FD_187988 | JGI IMG/M metagenome (GOLD analysis project Ga0209118, IMG submission 187988) | Forest soil microbial communities from Thunder Bay, Ontario, Canada - Black Spruce, Ontario site 2_A8_Ref_M1 (SPAdes) (version 2) | ecosystem: Environmental > Terrestrial > Soil > Boreal...
CGCCACCCGGATCCCGATCCGGTGGATCATGCCCGCGCCGGCGCGGCCCCTGACGAGGCCGGGATATTCGAAGAAGGTGAGGTCGGCGCCGGGGCTGCCATCTTCGTCGGCGTAGAACAGGTGGTAGACACTGGGGTCGTCCTGGTTGACGGTCTTCTTGACCAGCCGGAGGCCCATCACTCCCTCGTAGAACAGGAGGTTCTGGGTGGCGTCGGCGGTGATGGCGCTGATGTGGTGGATTCCGTCGAGGTTGTCCATGGGGATTCCAACCCTCTGTTCCGCGTGGTTTGTTCCCGCGTAACCGTTGGGCCACCTCGTGCGTAGAACGAACATGAGGTACGCGCTGCTGGCGGGTGCGTTGTTGATCCTCTCAGCCTGTACGCCTCGCGGTCCGCTCGTGGCGCATTCCAGCCCGTCGCCGCCACCGTCGGCGAGTGCGGCGCCGGTTCCGACGCCGTCGCCCAGTCCATCGCCAATTCCGCCCCCGCCCCTCATATCAATGCCGACCACGGCTCAGATCAGCGCGGCGCCAGCCGGGGTCGTGTGGGTGTTTTTCAACGAAGGATTTCTCTTTCGCTCGAGCGATCGTGGCGACACCTGGGTGCAGCGTGCCCTGCCACCGCAGAGCGTCTCGCCCAGAGGAAACGTGACGTTCATCGACGACCAGCGTGGTTGGCTGAACAGCAGCGGTTCGCCCGAGACGGGATGCAATGCAGAGGGAACCGTAATCTGGCAGACGACTGATGGGGCAGCCTCCTGGCAGCAGGTGGCGGTCCTCGACGGCGTCGCCCCGAGCACCAGTGGCATCGCGGACGCCCAGTGCAAGGAGAACCTCTCATTCGTAGACCCGACTCATGGCTTCCTTGCCGCGTGGGATGACAGTCACCAGCCGACCATCTACCGAACATTGGATGGCGGGCACACGTGGAAAGCGTCGACGCTGCCTGATCCACCAGGTTTTGTGACTCAGGCCGGCGGATTCAACCTCCGGCCCGGGGTGGTGCGCAGGTTCGACATGACCCTGCTGGTCCCGGCGACGGGAATGAACGCGGCAACCGCTGAGCTCAGCACCTATGTGTTTCGGTCCCTGGACGGTGGCGCGACCTGGACATATTTGGGCAAGGCCCCGAAGCCGGGAGGTTCGATCGGGCTTGTGACCGCAACGCGCTGGCTCCAGGTAATCGAGCCTGATCAATCATCGGAAACGACGGATGCAGGAGGAACCTGGCACTCGTATCCAACGGATTACTCGCAGGCGGCGCCGATCGCGCCGCAGGTCGTGTTCGGCGATCCCAGCATCGGCTATGCGACCGTCCGTGGCGAAATCCAGCGCTCCACCGACGGCGGGCTTCACTGGAGCTACATCCACACGCCCGGAACGTAGCAGCCCGGATAATCGGCCCATGCCGATCACGGTCGTGGGGCTCGATGGCGACGACACGCTTTGGCACAACGAGACCCGGTTCAACATCACCCAGGGCGAGTTTCGCGAGCTTCTGCATCGCCACGCGCCCGACGCCGCCGTAGACGAGCACCTCTTTCAGACCGAGATGAAAAACCTCGGGCTGTACGGCTACGGGATCAAATCTTTCACGCTGTCGATGATCGAAACTGCTATCCAGCTAACCGAGGGACGGATTCCGGCGACGGACCTCGATGTGATCCTCGGTTGGGGCAAGCGGATGCTCATGCAGCCGACAGAGCTACTTGACGGCGTCCAGCCCGCTCTGCATGAGCTGAGCAACCGCTACGACCTGCTGCTCATCACCAAGGGCGACCTCTTCGACCAGGAGAGCAAGCTTGCGCGCTCGGGGCTGGCTGACCTGTTTCTCGGCGTCGAGATCGTGAGCGAGAAGAACGTCAGCTCATACAGAGGCATCCTCGAGCGTCGCGGCATCAAGACCGGCGAGTTCGTGATGGTCGGGAACTCGCTGCGCTCCGACATCGTCCCGGTCCTCGAGCTCGGGGCGCGCGCCGTACACATCCCTTACCAGGTGACCTGGCACCACGAGCACGTGCCGGAGGAATCGCTGCCGCGGTCCGGCTGGTACAGGCTGGAGAAGATCGCCGAGCTCAGTCCGCTGCTCGCCTCGCTCTAGGCCGAGCGACTCGCGGCGCCGCCGCCGGTCATCAGCAGCCCGAGGCGTTCCTCGGGCGCGTCTCCCGGCTCGATGCTCACGATCTTGCCCTCGTAGATGACAGCGATCCGATCCGACAGAGAGCGGACCTCGTCGAGCTCCGCGGAGACGAGCAGCACCGCGGCCCCCTGGTCCCTCTCGGCCACGATCTGCTGGTGGATGAACTCGATGGCGCCGATATCGACGCCGCGCGTGGGCTGCGCCGCCAGCAGCACCCGAGGGTTGCTGCCCATCTCGCGCGCGACGATCACCTTCTGCTGGTTGCCGCCCGAGAGGTTGCGCGCCGCGGTGTCGATGCTGGGCGTCCGGATGTCGAACTCTTTGACCAGCTTGCGCGCCCATTCCCGGATCGCCACCAGTCTCAGGACGAACTCGCGCCAGGAGAACGTCGGAGCCCTCTCTCGTCCAAGGATCGAGTTCTCGGCGATCGAGAAGCTGAGCACCAATCCCGTGCCGCGGCGATCCTCCGGGATGAACGCGATGCCGGCCTCACGCTCGGTTAGGGCGTCAAACATGGTCACGTCCTTTTCGCCGAGGAACACTCGGCCGCCGGTGGCGCGGCGCGTCCCGGCGAGGACCTCCATGAGCTCGCTCTGCCCGTTCCCTTCGACGCCGGCGATGCCCAGGATCTCTCCCTGGCGCAGCTCGAACGAAACACCCTTGAGGGCGGGTACGCCGCGATCCGAGTTGGCCGTCAGGTTCTCGACCTTGAACGCCACGGCACCGGGGTTGGCCGGCTTCTTGTCGACACGCAGCAGGACCTCGCGCCCGACCATCATGGTCGCGATCTCCTCTTCGCTGGTGTCCTTGGTGATGAGGTGGCCGACGACCTTGCCCCGGCGCATGACGGTGATCCGGTCCGAGATCTCGAGCACCTCGCGCAGCTTGTGGCTGATGAAGATGATCGTCTTGCCAGACTTGACCAGGTCTTTCAAGACGCCGAACAGCTCCTTGCTCTCCTGCGGCGTGAGCACCCCGGTCGGTTCGTCGAGGATGAGGATGTTCGCCCCACGGTAGAGCACCTTCACGATCTCGGCTCGCTGCTGGAGACCGACCGGGAGATCGCCCATGCGCGCGTCGGGATCGAGCGCGAGGCCGTATTTCCGCGTCAGCGCGGCGATCTCCTCCCGAGCCTTGGCGCGATCATAGAAACCTGGGCCCGAGACCGGTTCTCGCCCAAGCATCACGTTCTCACCCACGGTGAAGACCGGGATGAGCATGAAATGCTGGTGGACCATCCCGATGCCACGGGCGATCGCGTCTCGCGGGCCGGAGATTCGCGTGACCTTTCCATCGATCAGGATCTCGCCCGAATCCGGGTGGACCAGGCCGTAAAGGACGTTCATGAGCGTGCTCTTGCCCGCGCCGTTCTCCCCGACCAGGGCGTGGATCTCGCCGGCACGGACCGTGAAGTCGACCTCGTTGTTGGCCACGACCCCGGGAAAAGCCTTGGTTATGCCTCGCATCTCGAGCGCGTTGGTCGCGACCGTCGTGCTCATTCGCTGCCCGGCACGTAGGGAATACCGTCCGCGGCGGGCGGGCTGCTCCTGCCCACTAACCCGGCGAGCACGACCAGGGTCAGGAGGTATGGCAGCATGCTGAGCAGGTACGGCGACACGTGGATGATCGAGTTGTTGTCGTAGATCGCCTGCCCGAGGCCGAAGATCATGCAGGCCACGAACGCTCCGAACGGCGTCCACTTGCCGAAGATCATGGCCGCCAGCGCGATGTAGCCCCGGCCGTCGGTCATGTTCGGCACAAAGGTGTTGGAGACCCCGATTGCGAGGAATGCTCCCGCGAGTCCTGACAGCAAACCGCTCGTGATGACTGCGCCATAGCGGATCAGGTAGACGTTGATCCCGGCGGTGTCGGCTGCCTGCGGGTGTTCACCGACGGCGCGAATGCGCAGCCCGAGGCGCGTCCTGAAAAGGACGATGTGCACGCCGACCAGCAGGATCAGCGCCGCGTAGACCACGACGTTCTGCTGGAACACCACCTGGCCGAGGAACGGGATCTGATCGAGACCCGGGACGTTGAAGTTGGGCAGCAGCTCGTTCTGGTTGGCGTGGCCGACGTCCTGGATTCCGTAGATGCGATTGACCAGGAACACGGTCATGCCCGCGGCGAAGATGTTGATGGCGATCCCGCTCACGATCTGGTCTGCTCGAAAGCGGATCGAGACGACCCCGTGAACCAGGGCCATCAGCCCGCCTGCAAGGATGGCCACGCCCGTGGCCAGCCATGGATTGTGCCAGGCAAGGTCGGCGACCACCCCGAAGAAGGCGCCCGTCAGCATCATGCCTTCCATCGCGATGTTGACCACCCCGCTCCGCTCTGAGATGACACCGCCCAGCGCCGGCAGCAGGAGCAGCACGGCCGCCGTGAGCGTGGCCTGCCAGAGATTGGCTGTGACCAGCAGGTGGAGGATGTCGGAGAGCGCGGTCATTTGACCGGAGTCCCTTCAGGAGGCGGCGCCGCGGCCTCGGTCATGAGCGCGACGGCCGGACTCCCTGGCGGTGGCGCCCCTGGCGGGCGGCGGAGGCCCGGAATCAGCGACCTCATCGCGCCGAGGAAATTCGCAGCGATGCTGAAAAGAATCAGGGCCTGCAGCACGAGCACCAGGTTGCTCGAGATGCCCGCGTCGCTCTGCATCACCGAACCTCCGGCGTGAAGCGCTCCAAAGAGGATTGACGCAAGCACGATGCCCACGGCGCTCCCCAAACCCAACAACGCAACTGCGATCGCGTCGAAGCCCGTCGTGTCGCTGAAGTACTTGTCGGTCAGGTTGTGATCGACACCCGCGATCTGAACAGCACCGGCAAGTCCGGAAAATGCGCCTGCGATCAACATGGTCACGATGATCGTCCGGCGCACGCTGACGCCCGCATAGCGGGCAGCGCGCTGGCTCTGGCCGACCGCGCGAATCTCGTAGCCGAGCGTCGTGCGCCAAAGCAAGAATGCGAAGACCGCGGCGGCCGCGATGGCGACGAAGAGCCCGGCGTGGACGCGGTATACGCTCGCGGGCAAGCCGAAAACGATCAGCGAGTTACTCGATGGCAGCAGCGTCGCGAGCCGCGCCCCAGGACCTATCGGCAGTGACTTCGACGTCCCGGAAGCAAGCTGCAGCGGCCCGCCGATGATGAGATAGCGCAAGAGCCACTGCGCGACGTAATTCATCATGATCGTGGTCACCACCTCGTGGGCTCCAACCGTCGCCTTGAGCACCCCGGCAACACCGGCCCACAACGCTCCGGCCACCATTCCGCCGACCAGGACCATGGGCAGCAGGATCGGAGTGGGTAGGGTGCTGAACTTGATGCCGATGGCGGTGCAAGCCATCGAACCGGCGAGGAGCTGTCCTTCGGCTCCGATGTTGAACAATCCCGCCCTGAACGGCAGCGCGACGGCAACCCCAGTCGCGATGAGTGGTGTGAGGAAAACGATCGTGTTGGAGATCTGAAGCGCGGGGTTCTCTCCCTGGGTGCAGCCAATCCCGAAGCCGCCGCAGATGAGCCCCGCGTAAGCGCTGAAGGGGTTGCCCCCGGTGGCCGCGACGATGAGACCGCCGACGACGAACGCAAAGACGACCGATCCGAGGGGCATCGCGAGCCCGCCCACGACGCGTCGCAGGATCGGGGGCAGGCCCGGCGGCCGGGGACGGGCGACGATCGCGCCCGTCCCCTGCGCCATTAGGCCGGAATGTCAGCCGGAGGCGTCAGTGTTCCCGCTGCGATCTCGCCCTGGACCTTGGTCACCTCGGCCTGGATGTCGGCCGGGAGCGAGAAGTTGTCGATCGCGTAGCCCGCGCCGCCGTTCTGGATGTCGAAGGTCAATGCCCCGCCGGCGAACTGGCTGTTGACCACGGCTTTGATGGCTGTGTAGGTTGCGACGTCCACCTTCTTCAAGGCGCTCGCGATGACCGACGGGTCCGCGTCCTTCTGGTCCGCGTCCACGCCGATGCTCTTGACGCCGCCCTGGCCCGCCGCCTGCAGTGCTCCGAGCCCGCACCCGCCGGCGACCTGGAAGACGACGTCAGACCCTCCGGCGATCTGTGGCACGGCAATGCCCTTGCACTTGGCCGGGTCGGTGAAGTCGTTCGAGTAACCGACCAGCACCTTGATGCCGGGGTCCTCCATGGTGGCCGCCCACTTGTAGCCGGCGATGTAATGGTTGACCGGCGGGATGCTCACGCCTCCCACGGCGCTGATCACGCCCTTGTTGTTCTTCAGCTTGCCCTGCTTCTCGAGCATGCCGGAGATGACTCCCACCATCGCACCCGCGTCCTGCTCCCTGAAGTACAGCGACTCGACGTTGGCGTGCTTGAGGTCATTGCCTTGTGCGTCTGTTCCTGCCCCGTCGATGATGGCGAAGTGAATATTTGGGAACTGTCCTGAAACAGTGCCAACCGCCTCCGCCATCAGGAAGCCGACTCCGATCACGAGGTCGTAGCCGGTAGAGGCGAAGTTCGTGAGGTTCGGGATGTATTCGTCGCCGGTCTTCGACTCCTTGACGTCGCCCTTGACGTTGAAGTCGGTGATCGCCTTCTGAAGCCCGACGTAAGCGAGGTGGTTGAAGCTCTTGTCATTGAGACCGCCGATGTCGGTGACAAGTCCGATCTTGTACTGCTTTGCCGGGGTCGAAGGGCCGCTGCTGCCGCATGCGGCAGCCAGCATCAAAGCCACAGCCACCAGACCAAATAACCTAAGCCGCGTCTGCCCCATCCTAATCAGCTCCCTCTCAAAAAAACCTGGCCACAGCCGGGCGCCACACCGCTCGGTCGGGCCGGATTGTAGCACTCGCCTGCGGGCCTTCCCGGACGGTGTGGAACGATAGGCGGCGATGGTTCCGCTCGAGGTCATAAGTCGCAAGCGCGATGGCGGCGAGCACTCGCCCGAGGAGATCGAATTCCTGGTCTCCGGCTACGTGCGTGGCGAGATTCCCGACTACCAGATGGCGGCCTGGCTGATGGCGGTGTGCACCCGCGGAATGACCCGCGCCGAGACGCTTGCTCTGACACAGGCCATGGTCGCCAGCGGCGAGGTGCTCGACCTGAGCCGCATCAAGGGAATCAAGGTCGACAAGCATTCGACCGGCGGGGTCGGCGACAAGGTCACGCTCATCGCCGCGCCGCTTGCGGCCGCCTGCGGAGTCAAGGTCCCCAAGCTAAGCGGTCGGGCCCTCGCCCACACCGGCGGCACCCTGGACAAGCTCGAATCCGTCCCGGGACTGACCGTAGACCTGGAGCCAGAGCGCTTCATCCGGCAGGTGGACGAGGTCGGCATCGCGGTGGCGGCCCAATCACCTCACATGGTGCCGGCGGACAAGCTCCTGTACGCCCTGCGCGATGTGACGGCGACCGTGCCCTCGGTGCCACTCATAGCCTCCAGCGTGATGTCGAAGAAGATCGCCGCCGGCGCGGACGCCATCGTCCTCGACGTCAAGTTCGGTCGCGGGGCGTTCATGCCCGACGTCGCGTCGGCGATCGAGCTCGCCTCCGAGATGGTGCAGCTCGGCGAGGGTGCGGGCCGTCGCACCGTGGCCCTGGTCACGGCGATGGACAACCCGCTCGGACGCTCGGTCGGAAACGCGCTGGAGGTCCAGGAGGCGCTGGATGCACTGGCCGGCAAGGGCGACGACGAGCTCGTGCAGGTTTCGCTCGTGGTCGCTCGCGAGATGTGCTGGCTGGCGGAGGTCAACGTGGACCCCGATGAAGCCGTGCGATCGGGCGCCGGCCGCGAGACTTTCGAGCGCATGCTCTCCGCACAGGGCGGCAGGCTTCAGGAGGGGTTGCCGGTGGCGCCCGTCCAGCACGCCGTGCTGGCTGCGGCCGGCGGCTACGTGCAATCGATCGACGCCCTCGAGGTCGGGTTGGCGGGTCTCGAGCTGGGGGTCGGCCGCAAGAAGAAGGACGATCGCGTCGACCACGCGGCCGGCATCGTCATCGAGGCGCCGGTCGGCGCCAGGGTCCGCGCCGGCCAGCCGCTGGCAATCGTGCACGCGCGGTCTGAGGAGCTCGCGCGATCTGTGACGTCGCGGCTGCAGGCGGCGTGGCTTCTCAGCGACCAGGAGGTCCAGCGGCCGCCACACGTTCTCGCCCGGGTCGATAAGGACGGAGTTACAAAGGCGGGATAGTATTCGCCGCAGTGGCAACCGCCGCCGGGCGCGCGCAGGGCGCATGAACGAGTCAAAGAAGTATCACGTCGGGCTCGCCAAGGGCGACGTGGGCGAGTACGTGCTGGTCCCCGGCGATCCGGCACGCACAGAGATGATCGCGAAATACCTGGATGACGCGAAGGAAATCGCCTTCAGCCGCGAGTACCGCACTTTCACGGGCTCACTCGATGGCGTGCCCGTCTCGACGATGTCAACCGGGATGGGGGGGCCTTCGGTCGCGATCGGGATCGAGGAGCTCAGCGAGCTGGGCGTTCATACATTCCTGAGGGTCGGGACCTGCGGGGCGGCGCAGCCACAGATCAAGATGGGCGACCTCGTGATCGCGCTGGGATCGGTGCGAAGCGAAGGCACTCCGAATGGCTACGTGCCGGTGGAATATCCGGCTGTTGCCTCGCTGCACATGGTCAACGCGCTCGTAGACGCCGCCAAGGAGTCGGGTGCGCCCTACCACGTGGGGATCATCCGCAGCGTGGACGCGCTCTACTCCGACCTGCTGCCCGACACCATGCCTCGGCCGCACCTGCGGGACGAGCTCGAGATGTGGTCTCGCGCGGGAGTGCTCAGCAACGACATGGAGACCTCCACCCTCTTCGTGGTCGCGCGCCTGAGGAAGCTTCGCGCGGGCACGATCAACCTGTGCGTGGACGAGCTGGGCGCCGGCGAGATCCACCATCTCGACCCGTCGTACATGGACCGCATGCTGAAGGTGGCCGTGGACGCCGTCCGGCGGCTCATCGAGCACGACCGTGCCGCTCAAGGTAAGTAGCCACCCCCTCGTCGCCGACAGCCTCCGCGGATTGCGTGACCGTTCAACTCCTCCCGAAGAGTTCAGGGTCCTCGCACGCAAGGTCATCACGCTATTGCTTTACGAGGCCACCGCCGACCTCGAGGTGCGCCGCGGAACCGTACAAACTCCGCTGGCTGAAGCCGACGCCATCTCGATCGAACGCGAGGTCGTCGCCATCCCGGTGCTGCGCGCCGGTCTTGGGCTGCTCGCCCCGGTGCTGGAGCTGCTGCCCCGCGTGAGCGTCGGCTACATCGGCCTGGAACGTGATGAGGAGACCGCGGTCGCGCGCATCTACTACAAGAAGCTTCCGCACCTGGTTGGCAAGGTGCCGCTGCTGCTGGATCCGATGCTGGCCACCGGCGGGTCGGCGGCCCAGGCGCTCGACCTGATCAAGGAGGCCGGCGGGCGCGATCCCCGCATGATCTGCGTCGTCGCCGCGCCCGAGGGCGTGAAGGTGCTCGAGGAACGCCACCCGGAGGTGGAGGTATACACCGCGGCACTGGATGAGAGACTGAACGACAAGGCCTACATCGTCCCGGGCCTGGGCGACTTCGGCGACCGCCTCTTCGGCACCGGCGGCTAGCTGTTGGTTCGCTTGATCTGACTGCGGCAGCAGCCCGAGGCGGCTCATTCGAGTCGGCCTCGGGCCGGAACGGCTACTTCTTGCCTGTGCTTGTCTCTGGGGTTGACCGACGGTGCTCGGCGACGGAAATCTTCTTCCCGTCCTGCTTGCGCGTGTAACTGGGTACCGCGACGATCTTGTTGCCCTTCTTTGTCTCAGCCATGTTCTCCACCTCCATTTGAATCTCAGCCGCCGGCAGATCTCGTCTAGCCGTCGGCGGCTATGAAACGGCCGCCGAGCGTTGGCTACGGCTGGTTGGTTTGCCCCCGCAACGCTCTGAGGTTGCGCGCCCAGGTAACAAACGCAGTAACCACACTCTGCCCCGCCCAAGTTGCTGAGTTTATTACGAGATAGATCGCATCCTGCAACTGGCGCCGGGCGCCTCAACGACATGGCTATCACCATCAACGGAAACACGATCAATCTGGACTGGGGCACGATTTTGATCTGGTGCCTGGTCGGGCTCGTGGCCGGTTTCCTTGCCAGCCGCGTTGCGCTGGGTCACGGGCTCGGCCTGGTTGGCGACATCGTCGTGGGAATCCTGGGAGCGTTTCTCGGGGGCTTCCTCGCGAGCCTTTTCCACATCACGTTCGTTGTGATCGGCCACCCGATTGTCGGCGAGATCGTCGTGGCCTTTGCGGGCGCGGTGATATTGATGCTGATCGTCCGCCTCGTGGGTGGGCGCGGTGCGAATCGGCGGCGCGCTACATAAACACGCGCTCGCTGGGGACTAACCGAACTTAGCCTCGTAGGCGACCGCGTTGCATCGCCGCAGCTCATCGTCGGTCATGCCCATTTCGGAAGCGAGCTCGAACTCGTGGCTCAGGGTCGTGTCCGCGACTGTCCGCGAATCGGTGCTGATGGTGCACCTCACGCCGGCACGGACCAGGCGCGGGAGCGGGTGCTCGGCCAAAGTCGGCACCGCCTTGCATTTCCAGTTGGCGGTCGGGCATAGATCGAGGACCACGCCTTCGGACCTCACGCGCTCCACGATGCGCGGCTCCCGGGCACCGATCACTCCGTGCGCGATCCTTTCCACTCCAAGGTTGAGCGCCTCCTCGACGCTCGAGGGTTCGCCCGCCTCTCCCGCGTGGCACGTCAGCCTGAGGCCCGACGCGCGCGCTGCCTCGAAGGCCGGACGCTGAGGCGCCGCCGGGTAGCGGACCTCATCGCCCGCGAGGTCAAATCCGACCACGCCTTTTCCGGCGAATCGTCCGGCCTCTCGCGCGAGCGCCACATTGTCTTCAGGCGTGTCCTGCCGCATGGCGCAGACGATCGCCACTGCTTCAATCGGTCCGGAATCAATGCCCGACAGCACCGCGGCAATCACTTGCTCGATGGTCAAGCCGTCGCTCGTATGAAGTCTCGGCGCCCATCGGACTTCGAGGTAGTCGATGTTCTCCGCGGCTGAATCCACGCACAGCTCGTACGCGATGCGCTCGAGGGCCGCTCCCGTTTGCATCACGGCAATTGCGTCGTCGAAATATTTGATGTAGTCGGCCTGGCTGGGGCAATCGTCGGGAGCCACCATCCGTAGTCCCAGCCGGCCTGACAGCTCTGCGGCGGTCGAGATGCGCACCGCGCCGTCGAGATGGCAGTGCAGCTCGGCCTTACGCCACGCGAGGTACGGCGAAGCGGCCGTGTTCTCTACGTCAGCGAGTAGATGTGAGGCAGCTCGCGGTACAGGCCCGCGTAGTCGAGTCCGTAGCCGATGACGAAGCGGTCTGGGATCACGAAACCGCAGAAATCGATCTTCACCTCAACCACCCGGCGTGCCGGCCGGTCGAGCAAGGCGGCGATCCGCAGCGACGCGGGGCCCATGCGGCGGATGCGCTTGGTGATGACGTTGACCGTGAGGCCCGAGTCCACGATGTCCTCGACGAGCAGGACGTGTCTACCCACCAGGGGTCCGTCCACCATGTGAGCGAGCTGTAGGCGGCCGGTGCTGGTGGTGCCGCCGTGATAGCTCGAAGCGCGCACGAACTCGAGCTCCGCGGGGATGCTCAAGCTGCGCAGCAGGTCGGCCGCGAAAACCGTCGCGCCCTTGAGGATGACGACCATCACGAGCGGCGTTTCGATGTCGGCGTACGTCTCGGAGATCTGCTTTCCGAGCTGCCGGACCCGGCGCGCGATCCGCGTCGCGCTGATCATCGGCTTGCCGGTGGTGGGGCCGTCCGCGCTCGATCCCAATGTCTTCACTGGGATCGGCCTGGTCAGTACCCCTGCCATGTAGCTCTAGATTTTAGACCCCGATGGGATGCCACACAGTCTTCATCTCCATGAAGGCCGTGATCAAGTAGGGGCTCGACTCATCGGGTGCGACTTTTATCACGCGCTTCACGTTGTCGGCTGCGGCGGCCTCGACTGCTTTGACCTCGTCAGGGGTGCATCCCGCGACATCGATCGCGTTGACGTCCATGTGCGCCGCGAGCCAGGGCAAGAGCTCACCACGCTGCCCACTGAGGACGTTGACGACGCCGGCCGGAAAGTCGCTGGTCGCGAAAACCTCGGCCAGCGTCAGCGCCGGCAGCGGCTGCGATTCCGGTGCAAGCGCGACCACGACGTTGCCGCCGCAAAGGGCGGGCGCGAGGCGTCGTACCAGCCCGGCGAGCGCCGGTTCCTCGGGCGCGACGATTCCGACCACGCCCGTCGGCTCAGGAAGGGTGAAGTTGAAGTACGGTCCGGCGACCGGGTTCACGGTGCCGGCCACCTGCGGCAGCTTGTCCGTCCAGCCGGCGTACCAGACCAGCGTTTCCACCGCCTGTTCGAGCTCGCGGCGCGCCTTCGCGCCGCCACCAAGCAGGTCGGTGAACTGCGCGCCCCTGCTGTCGAGCATCTCCGCCGCGCGGTAAAGGATCTGGCCGCGATTCATCGCCGTGCGCGCGGCCCAGGCCGGAAACGCGGTCCGCGCGGCGCGCACGGCGTCGCGGAGGTCCTTGCGCGAGCCACGCGGCACGTTGACGTTTCCATCGGGCCGGTACGCGCGCCCCGACTCGGAGCGCACGAACTCACCGTTGACGAAGAGCTTGTAGGTCTTGCGCACATCCATCAGTTGAGGTCCAGGTAGGCGGCAAGTCCGTGTATGCCGCCCTCGCGCCCGTAACCCGACTCCTTGTAGCCGCCGAACGGAGAAGTCGGGTCGAAACGATTGAACGTGTTCGCCCACACGACCCCTGCGCGCAGATGCTCGGCCATCCAGAGGATGCGCGACCCCTTGTCGGTCCACACCCCGGCGGACAGTCCGTACGGCGTGTTGTTTGCTTTCTCCACGGCTTCGGCTGGAGTGCGGAACGTGAGCACCGACAGCACGGGCCCGAAGATCTCCTCGCGGGCGATGCGGTACGACTGCGAAACGTTCGTGAAGAGCGTGGGTGGGAACCAGAATCCGCGCTCCGGCAGCCGGCATTCCGGCTGGTAGAGCTCGGCGCCCTCTTCAATTCCCGACTCGACGAGGCCCTGGATCTTCTCCAGCTGCGCCCGCGAGTTGATCGCGCCGATGTCGGTGTTCTTGTCGAGCGGATCGCCGAGGCGCAGAGTCGAAAGGCGGCGCTTCAGCTTCTCCATCAAGGGTTCGAAGATCGATTCCTGGACCAGCAGACGGCTGCCGGCGCAGCACACGTGCCCCTGGTTGAAGTAGATGCCGTTGACGATGCCCTCCACCGCCTGGTCCAGGGGCGCGTCCTCGAACACGATGTTGGCCGCCTTGCCGCCGAGCTCGAGTGTCAGCTTCTTGCCTGTGCCGGCCAGCGCGCGCTGGATCAGCTTTCCGACCTCGGTCGAGCCCGTGAAAGCGACCTTCTTGACACCTGGATGCTCGACCACGAGCGAGCCGGTCTTGCCTGCGCCGGTGACGATGTTGACGACTCCCGGGGGGAGTTCCGCCTGCATGCAGATCTCGGCGAACACCATCGCGGAGAGCGGCGTCGTCTCAGCGGGCTTCAGCACGACGGTGTTGCCCGCGGCGAGGGCCGGCGCGATCTTCCACGCCAGCATGAGCAGCGGGAAGTTCCATGGAATGACCTGGCCCGCGACGCCGAGCGGGCGCGGCTTGCGGTTGGGGAAGGCCCACTCGAGCTTGTCCGCCCAGCCTGCGTAATAGAAGAAGTGGGCGGCCGCAAGCGGGATGTCGACGTCGCGCGACTCCTTGATCGGCTTTCCGCCGTCCATCGTCTCGACCACCGCGAGCTCCCGGGCGCGCTCCTGGATGAGCCGCGAGATGCGGAACAGGTAGCGGGCGCGCTTCGATGGTGCGAGATTCGACCAGGAGTCGAACGCACGACCGGCGGCCTTGACCGCCCTGTCGACGTCGACCGCGTCGGCTTCGGAAACCTCGGCGAGCTTCTTCTCGGTCGCCGGGTTGATGGTCGGGAATCGCTTCTTGCTGTGGGGCTCGACGATCTTTCCACCGATGAACAGGCCGTAGGTGGGCGCGATGTGGACGTGATCGATCGCCTCTGGTGCGGGCGCGTACTCGAAGACCTGCTTGGCCAGCTCTGCGGATTGCTTCTTGGTGATCGCCATCAGTCGATCGTGAAGTAGTCGCCGGACTGGTACACGCCCGTGCGTTCCTTGTCGATCTGCATCAGCACGTCGTTGAGCAGCGTGGAGGCGCCGAGGCGGAATCGCTCCGGCGTCATCCAGTCGGACCCGAGGGTTTCGTAGAGCAGTACCAGGTAGGCGATCGCCTGCTTGGAGGTGCGAATTCCTCCGGCGGCCTTGAATCCCACCGGCCTTCCCGTCTCGCGGACGAAATCGCGGATCGCCTCCATCATGACGAGGCTCACGGGCAACGTCGCCGCCGGCTGCACTTTCCCGGTCGATGTCTTGATGAAGTCGGCGCCGGCCGCCATGGCGAGGATGCTGGCGCGACGCACCGCATCGTAGGTGCCGAGCTCGCCTGTTTCGAGGATGACCTTCAGGTGCGCCTGCCCGCACGCCTCTTTGACGGCGACGATCTCGTCGTAGACGCGCTGGTAATCGCCGGAGAGGAATGCGCCCCGGTCGATCACCATGTCGATCTCGTGCGCGCCGGCCCGTACCGCGTCTTCGGTTTCCGCAACCTTGATCGACAGGAAGCTCTGGCCGGATGGAAACGCGGTGGACACCGACGCAACCCGCACCTTGCTGCCGCGGAGATGCTCGACGGCATCCGCCACGCGTGCCGGGTAGACACAGATCGCGGCCACCGAAGGGATTGTCGGATCGCCTGGCTTCGGCCGGATCGCCTTCGCGCACAGAGCGGTCACCTTGCCCGTCGTATCCGAGCCCTCGAGGGTCGTGAGGTCCATGCAGCGCACGGCCAGGTCGAGCGCCCAGAGCTTGGACGCTTTCTTGATCGAGCGCTTGGCGAGCGAAGCCGCGCGCTCGTCGGCCCCGACCTCGTCCACGCTGCGCACGCCGCGCATGAGCGATCCGAGGTGCGTGAGGGAGAGGGCAGTAGCCACCAAAGGGATTATGCGACTAGGCTGAAAGGGGCAGATGGCGACGCTGGAGGATGCGCTGCACGCGTTCCGGTCGGGCGCGACCGGCCTGGCCGAAGAGCTGGCGTTGGAGCTGCTGGCGCAGACCCGCGACGAAGGCAACCTGGAGGGCCAGGTCGAGTCGCTGGTCATGCTCTCCCGAGTCGCGTTGCGCCGCAGCGACCTGGCGCACGCCGTCGAGGTTGCAGCCGCAGCTCGCGGCCTCGCGCGCCGGGCCGGCGAACGCCGGCTGGAGAGAATGCCGATTCACATTCAGGCGGCCGCCACCCGTATGCGCGGCGCCTACGCCGAGGCGAGGACCATTTACGAGGAGAGCATCGAGCTGAATGTGCAGCTCGGCGAGCCGCGAATGGTCGCGATAGAGCACCGCAACCTCGCATACGTGGAGCTGCACGACGGCCATTCCGAGCTGGCCCGCGAGCTCTTCTCGAAGGCTGCCGGCGAGGCGCGTGCGCTCGACTATGTCGCCCTGGAACCGTTCCTCTTGCTGGATGCGGCGGTCATCGCTTTCGACGCAGGTGATAGGGCGCTTGCGGCGCGGCTGGCCACGGCGATGCATGTCGCACTCGCCGAGGCCGGCGTGATCCCAGATCCTGACGACGCGGCCGAAGCCGAGCTGCTCGAGACTCGACTCTCCTGGATGGGACTCTAGAGGCGCGGCCGAAAAGGCCGTCGACGGATCTTCGGCGCCCATGCGGCCCATCTCCGGGTTCACCGACTGCGCTGCTCGCTCACGCATGCACGATGCGCTCGATGCGCTGCTCGTCGCTTCACCCGGATCTGGGCCACCTGGATCGCCGAATCTCTCGTCGAGGTTTTCGCCCGCGCCTCTAGGTGATCAGCTCGTCCGCGAGCAGGTCCATCAGAAGCCCGTCATGCCAGGTGCCGTCCACACCGCGCTCGTAGCGCCGCATGACGCCGACCGGACGGAAGCCCACCTTCGAGTAGCACCGGATGGCGGCCACGTTATCCGCGGCCGGGTCGATCACGAGGCGGCGGTGTCCGTGATCAGCGATGAGATGCCTCGCCAGCGTGCGGACGGCGTCGGCGCCAAGTCCTCGGCCATGCAGCGCGGGGTCGAGATAGATGTCGATCCCCGCATGCCGGTAGTCGGGCTCATCCTCCGCCCTCCACTGGATCGCGCCGGCGATCCGTTCGTCGTGCTCGATGACGAACGTTTCGGTTCCCTCTTCGGCAAGGTCTTCGGCAACCGCCGCCGCCAGGTCGTCGCCACCTCGCCACCAGCGCATGACCTCCGGAGTCGAGCGGATCCGGGCCAGCTCCCGGATGTCAGAGCTTGTGGCGGGCCGCAACCTCACGTGAACGCCCTGGAGAGTCGGCACGATCAGCGAAACATTCTCCGCTAGGCGAGGTGGGCGGCCTTCATGGCCAGGTAGCGCTGCTCGGGAATGCTGGCCGTCATCCTGGCGGCCTTGCGATAGGAGTCGCGTGCCGCGACGAGCTCGCCGGCGCGCTCGAGCAGGTGTGCGCGCACCGCCTCGAGGCGGTGATTGTGGGCCATCCGGCCATCCGCATCGAGCGTGCCGAGAAGGGCAAGACCGGCCAGCGGACCCTTGACCATCGCCACCGCAACTGCGCGATTCAGCGTCACCACCGCACTCGGCGCAATCCGTTCCAACACTTCATAGAGCGCAAGGATCTGCGGCCAGTCCGTGTCCTGGGCGGTGGGCGCCTCGTCGTGAACCGCGGCGATCGCCGCCTGCATCTGATACGGACCGACCGGCACCCTGCCAAGCGTTTGGGTCAGGAGCGCCACGCCTTCTTGAATCTGGTCCATGTTCCAGAGCTCCCGGCGCTGTTCGTCGAGCGGGACGATCCAACCGTCGGCGGTCGAGCGGGCGGCGCGACGCGCATCGGTGAGGAGCATCAGGGCGAGCAGACCGGCCGCCTCGCCTTCCTCCGGGACGAGCTGATGGAGCATTCGCGCCAGCCGGATTGCTTCGGTGGTGAGATCGGCCCGGTTCAGCTCCGGTCCCGAGCTCGTGGTGTACCCCTCGTTGAACACCAGATACAGGACATGCAGGACGACGCGAAGCCTGTCGTGGCGTTCGGATGCCGGCGGCATCGCGAAGGTCGCTCCGGCGCTCCTGATGCGTTCTTTCGCGCGGCTGATGCGCTGGGCCATCGTGGCTTCGGGAACGAGGAACGCGCTGGCGATCTCAGCTGTGGTCAGTCCTCCGACCGCGCGAAGCGTGAGAGCCAGCTGCGAAGGCGCCGACAGCGACGGGTGGCAGCACAGGAAGAGAAGGGTGAGCGTGTCGTCGTATGCCGATGCTTCGCCAGGCACAGCCGGCTCGAGCGCCGCGGCCGTTTCCTCGCGCCGGCGGCGGGCGGTCTCGCTCCGCAGCTGGTCGGTCAGGCGGCGCGTTGCCACCGTCAGCAGCCACGACCGAGGGTTGTCCGGCGTGCCATCCTTCGGCCACTGCCGGGCCGCCGCAAGCAGGGCTTCCTGAACCGCATCCTCGCAGGCGTCGAACTGCCCCGACCGCCGCACAAGGGCGCCGAGGACCTGCGGCGCCAGCTCGCGCAACAGGTCCTCGATGTTGCTCTGCAAGGTCAGAAGTCGGGCGGCGCGTCCATCACGCGACGTACTTCGATCGGTGCTTTGATGAACGCGACGATCCGCGATGCGATCTCGATCGCGCGCTCTTCGCTGTCAACGTCGACGATCCAGTAGCCGACCAGGGATTCTTTCGATTCGGCAAACGGCCCGTCGGTCGGCACAGGGATGCCGTTCTCGAAGCGGACGGTTTTGGCCTGGCTTCCATCAGCGAGGCCGTGGTCGTCGACGAGCTCGCCGGATTCCCTCAGGTCCTTGTCCAACGCTTGCATGAACGCAACCATCTCGAGCATCCAGTCTCGGCCCATGGCTTTAACGCCTTCCTCGGCGGAACCGAACGTCATGATCATGTACTTCATCTCAATTACTCCTAATCACTATCCAGGAAGAAGGCCGCATGTCACGTTGACGATGGTGCCCGTGATGCCGGCGGCGCGGTCCGAAGCGAGGAAAGCCGCCGCGTCCGCGACCTGCGCCAATTTTGGCGCTCGCCGCAGCATTGCCATCCCGGCGATGGCGCGCTCGACGTCCGCCGGGTCGATCCCGCCTCCACCGCCGACCGCGGCGAGCTTCTCGCGCGTGAGCGTCTCCGCGACGCCCGCGGTGTAGAGACCAACCACACGAACTCCGTGCGGCCCGATCTCGGTGGCGAGGTAGCGCATGAAGGTCTCGGTCGCCGCGTCCGCGGGCCCGGTGCTTCCCATCATGGGCATGCTTCCCCTGGCCGAGCCGCTGTTCAGGTGCAGGATGACGCCGGAACCCTGCTTGATCATGTGACGGGCCGCCGCCCGTGCGGTGATGAAGTTCGACGTCAACCCGTTCGTGACCGCACGCATGAGGTCCGCCGTGGTCATGTCGACCAGGGGAATCTGCTGCACGTCACCCCGTGTGATGAGGTTGAAGGAAACGTCGACGCTGCCGCTCTTGGTGGCTGCAGCCCGCAGGTGCTCCTCTACAGCCCGCTCGTCGAGCGCGTCGAGCACAGCCACCTCGGCCGCCCCGCCGTCAGCCTTGATCTCCGCGGCGACCGCCTCGAGCGATTTCTTGGTCCGCCCTATCAGGAAGACCCTCGCCCCCTCGCGGGCGAAGGTGCGGGCGACGCCACCCCCGATGCCGCCGCCGGCCCCGTAGATGATCGCGTTCTTGTCTTCCAGCAGCCGAGTCATGCTTTTGCTCCTCCCATTTGTTGCGCCCTGGTTGGGCGCTTTCATACGTAGGTCGGAGCACGCGGCTGGTTCTCTACATGAACGTCGGCCGGGAAGGCGGCTCTAGATTGCCGCGGTGTCCACGGTCACCGCCGCCAGGGCTGACCGCAGAGTCACCCGGCCCGCATTGAACCCGGCCTGATCGCCCGTCAACAGCGCCGCCCTCATCGCGATCAGGGCTGAATCGGCCCGCGCAAGGTCCTGCTGCAGGCGGGTGTCTTTGGCGGAGAGGGAGTCGGGCGCGGCGAACGCGGCAAGCGTCGACTGGAAGTTTGCGATGAGCCCCTCAGGTCCATCCAGCAGGTACGGACATGTCGTCGGATACTGCGAGCAATCGATCTGGCTCTGCCCGGCCAGCAGCTGGCAGTCGGAACAGCTCGCCAACGAGGTGCTCTGTGCTCGAACCGAGTTCGTGTAAGCGGCAGCACTGACCTGCTTCGAGGAAGCGATGCTCGGGACCACCGTATTCGTCCACCCTGCGCCCGCGGCTGCCAACAGGTACGCGCGATCAATGCCGTTCTGGTCGTTCGCCTGAATCGCGGTGAGGAGGGCGTTGAGGCCGGAAATGCTCCCAGAGATATGCAATCGCAGCTGCGCGTCCACCACCAGGAAGCGGGCGGGAGGCTCCGACCGGTTCAGATCGTCGAGCCACTGGTGCAGCACGACAAGGGCGCGGGTGGCATCTGCCTTGCAGCCCGTGTGTGTTGAGGTGTCGCAGGGAGCCGACCACGTAGCGGTGGCATTCTGGCCATCGAGGCTCACCAGGTTCTGGTATGCCGCGATCGTCCGGCCCGACCCCGCGGGAACGCGACTGGACGTCGCGTTGTGGACGGCAAGGTAGGCGGCGATGATCGCGCCCACCAGCACGAGCAGCGCGAGGCCGGCGGCGAGCCTGAATCCCATCTTCGACCCCCTCATACGGAACACCGGCCATCCATACGGCGTGGCCGGACTCTTCGCCAGAGCGCTCCGCATCCGTTCAAAAGCCCCAGCGGGAGGCTCGATGTCGAGCGCGTTGTGCATTCGATCGAACATGACCCTGTCGTCCATCAGATCGCAGCTCCCTGGTTCTGGATGATCGGTCGCAGGCGGCGCACGGCGCGCTCGACCCGAGTTCTCGCCGCCTTCGTGGAGATGCCGAGAGTCGTGGCGATCTCCTCGAACGGCATGTCGAGGTAGTAGCGGAGGACCAGGACCAGCCTTTCATCGTGGCCCAGGCGCCGGAGGGCGCGCCTTAGATCAACTGCCGCAGCGATGTCCACCGACCGAACCTGAGCTTCAGGTGGTTCCACTTTGAGCACCGACCACCATCTGCTCTTGCTCACGGTGCGGCACTGGTTCGCCACGATGGCGAGAAACCAGGGACGCAAGCTCGAGCCCTCGCGTAAGTTGCCAAGCCGTCTCCAGGCTTTGAAGGCTGCTTCCTGTACCGCGTCCTCAGCTTCGTCCGCGTCATGGAGCAATCCGTACGCGACCCGGAAGGCGGCCTGATAGTGCGGCCGCACCAGCTCGGCGAACGCTGAACCATCGCCCGCCCTCGCAGCCTGAATCAGATCAGTCTCGCCGTGGACGAACAGGACCTGGCCCATCACTATTGACCTATATAGGGCCGCGGGGGCCGATCTGCCCCAAATTTCTGGAGGGCTCCGACGATGACCGTCAATGAGTTCGTCAAGACCAGGGTGCAGCCCGAGTACAGGCCGATCGTCGCCGCCGTCCGCGGCTTGATGCGCGAGTACGCCCCCGACGCGCGCGAGGCCATCAGCTACGGGATGCCGACCTATGGGCAGAACAAGCCGGTGGCGTGGATCAGTGCGAGCAAATCCGGAATCACGTTCGGCTTTCGCCAGGGCGCCTATTTCGAAGACAAATACGGTCTGCTGCGAGGAGTCGCGAAGCACGCGAGAAAAGTCAGGTTGAAGACCCTGGACGACGTGAACAAACCGGCTCTCAGGTACTACGTCAAGCAGGCGGTGAAGCTGGACAAGGCCTAACGGCCGCGAAATGGTCGGCGGCTCGTACGAGGGCGCGGCCGATTTCGGGAGTTCCGTGGCCCGCATCGTCGACGATCACCATTTCCGCGCGGGGCCAGGCTCGCTTGAGCTCCCACGCAGTCGAGACTGGAGCCTGGAAGTCGAACCGGCCATTCCCAAGATGCCAGGAACGTGTGAAATCTTGCTCGCGTTTTCGATCAGGATCGCGTCCTTCAACCAGACGTCGTTGCGGATGTACGCTGGTCGAAAAGCACCATCCGGTAATCGCGCGGGTTGAAGAATCTCCGGAAGTAAGGCGTGCATCCCGAGCCCGGTCCGTCGTGCACAACGACCGCGGGTTTGCCCGCGGGATTGCCGCACGTTTCCCAGTAGACGAGGTTGCCGTCACCAACCTCCAGCCAACCGTGCTCATAAGGCTCGATTCCGGGATAGAGGTCGGTCATTCCGATCCGCGTAGGGTCAGCGCAGAGGGCCCGGCCGCACCAGAAGGTGCTGATCCGAATGCCCCTGGACGGCTGCGGCGAGCTGTGTGCGAGATCGGAGCCCGAGCTTCGCGTAGATCCTCGTGAGGTTCGATTCAACCGTTCGCTCAGTCACGAACAACACGTTGGCGATTTCTCTGTTCGAGTGACCGGCAGTCACCAGCGAAGCAACCCGCAGCTCGGTCGCGCTCAACGTTCCGTCGGATGGCTTACGGCCCCCGACCCGCGCGAGCTCGGCGTGAGCTCGCTCAGCCCAAAGAACGGCTCCAAGCTGGCCGAAGACCTGTCCAGCGTCCTCGAGCGACCGGCGCGCACTTCTAAGCTGCCTGCTTCGCCGATAGATAGCGCCAAGCACCAAAAGAGTCCGCGCACGTTCGAAGGGGACCAGCGCTCGTTCGTGCTCGGTCAAGGCCACCTCCAACGCTCTGGCCGCGGCTTCCAGCTTTCCGGATGCAGCCTCGAGGAGCCCACGGCAGCGAGCTGCGCCGGCCTTGCCGGAAGATCTGTTGAGCGAAACGGCCGCGGATTCAAACCATTCCAGGGATTCGCGTGCCTCGTCGACTCGGTCGAGAGCGATCAGTGCTTCAACGAGATCCGGAACGAATCGGTTGGCGCCCGGCTCGCGCACTCCCGCTCCTCGGGCTTGGCGCAAGACCGGCAGCAAATGGTCGGCGGCGCCTGACGGATTCCCTGTCGACAGGTCGCCGAGCGCCAGAGCCCACAACGCCAGTACCCGCGCCTGCGCGCCGCCGCGATCCCCGACGCGTTCCAAAGCGCTTTGGGCAGTGTTGATCGATGCCTCGAGCTGTCCGCGACACGCCATGATCAACGCGCTCACCGCCATGACGAATCCCTGCTGGGGGCGCTGACCGGTCTGCAGAGCTACGTCATAGCCCTCGTCCGCATGGCGAGACGCGGCGGCCCAGTCACCGATGAGGAACTCAACGAGGCTGAGACGCCCGAGCAACAAGGGCAGCGAGGCATCATCTCCCTGGTCGCCGGCGTGCTGCACCTCCACCCGAAGGAGATCTTTGGCCTCGACCAGTCGATCGGTCCAGAGAAAATGGACAGACATCATGTATGGCGGTCGCTGGATGGCCTGGACCGCATCGTTGCCGGTCGAAACGGCAAGGGCGCTCTCGCATCGCCTTCGCGCGCCTCGCCTTCCCAACAGCGTTTCGGCGACGCCTTGCGTTGCCAGTGCGTCGGCCACGGCAGTTTTATTTCCGAGCTGCCGAAAGAGCCTGGCGGCCTCGCCTGCAAATGCGGCCGACCCATTGAGATCGGTGAGTCGAAATGTAAGTGAGGATGCAATACCAATGGCAGCTCGCGCACGCACCTCACGGTCCACGCCAGCCATGACGGCAGCCTCGCGGAACAGGTCGGCGGCGAGGACCTGGTCGCCCTCGTACATCGTGATTCGGCCCAGTAAAACGAGCACAGATGCCCGCCCAGGACCGCGTTGCACCCATTGCAGCGCAGTTTCGAGAACGGTCCTGGCCTGAACAATGTCACCAGCCTCGAAGAGAAACCGCCCCGCCTGCAGCGCTCGGCGCCAGCGACCTTTCACATTTGTCTGCGGCGTCAGCCTCAGTGCTTTGTCAGCCAGCTCAGCGGCAATCGCCACGGCGCCACGGGCACGTGCACGGTTCGATGCGAGTTCCAATTGTCGCGCGATTCCGGGCTCGGGTCCCGCTGAGGCTAGTGCGAGGTGCCGGACACGTTCCATTGGATCCGATACGGCGCCCGCCAGCCGCCGGTGCACGGCACGGAGCGTGAGGGCATCCGCCGATGCATACACGCACGACGCGATCAATGGATGGGTAAAGCTGAGCACGTCATCGTCGAGACGCACAAGGTTGGCCGAAACAGCCGGAGCCAAATCCTCAGACTTCGTGCCGCACGCCAGCAACACAAGTCGATTGGGGTACGAAAGGCCGGCGGCGAGTCGCAACGCATCAACGGTCTCGGTCGGGAGCTTGGCGAGGCGAGATGCGAGCAGCTGCGAAAGGCTTGGAGGTATCGGCAACGTCTCACGTCTGCCAACCGGCAGCGATCCTGCAGCCGCCGCCCGAGCTGATTCGAGCGCGTAGAACGCGTTGCCACCTGACATGCCGTGTATCTCGCGCATTGCCAATCGCGAGAAAACCGTGCCCAGTCGCTGATGCAAGAAGTGATGCATTGCGCCGAGGCTGAGAGGACCGACGTCTATCCGCTTCACATCCCACTGAGCAAAGACTCGATCGAGGTCGATCGTTTCCGGTTGGGCCGGCTCGATGCGCTCGGTCAGCAACACGCGCACGGGCTCGCAGCGTAGGCGGCGAAAGGCAAAGATCAGGACGGCCCTTGAGGCGGCATCAATCCACTGAAAATCGTCGATCGCAAGTAGCAGCGATCGCCGGCTCGCCAGCTCTCGCAGGCAGCCGCTGAGTCCCAAGCCGACGGCATGAGTGCCCGGCGGTGGCCCGCTCGGCTCACGGAGCAGCAACGCGATCTCGAGCGCAAATCGCTGCGGTGCAGGCAGAGTCGGAAGGATCTCAGTCTGAATCGGGGCGAGCAGGCTGGTCAGCGCCGCGAAAGGCAAGCTGCGTTCAGGCTCGGTTGGATTGCACTGCAGGACAAAGGCTTCAACTCGCGCCGCCTCCCGCAGCGCGGCCTGCCAGAGGGTTGTCTTTCCGATGCCTGCCTCCCCGACGATCGCCAAACACGCGGGCCTCGCCGGTGGGTGACTGACAAAGGCGCGGATGACCTCCAGCTCGGGGCCGCGTCCCACGACACCCGACTCAGAAGGAACGGGGACACCGAAGGTCTCCCCCATCGCGTCGAAAGCTTACGTCGTCAAGAGTGCTTCGACGATGCGGTCAGGAGTGAGACCACAACGTTGGTGGACTGCGGCTACCACCTCGGCCGACGGGCCGTCGAAGAGCTCGAAGAGAGTCTCATCGCCCGGTACAAACACCGAGTGCAGGCAGCGGACCGCAGAGCCCTCTTCAGCCATACGGCTGGCGGCCCCACGGATGCGGGCGGTGACGCGGCGCACGCCGGCCGCCCGCGACCGCGGGAAATACAGCTCGACCAGATACCGAGGCATCAGTCCTCAGATTCGGGAAACACCCACAAGGTGCCCGCGAACGCGTGGCTGAACGATGGGTTAGACGAGCAGGGATCGTTCGTAACCCGGCGACCGACCTCGTGTATCGGCGAGCCACTGAGGTCCTTGCCTTTCCAATGCCCACTGGTGACCGTGCCGTCAGCCACCACTATGGTCGGCAATGCGCCGCAGTCGATGGTGCCGGCCGACAAGATGTTCAGAATCCCATGAGACGAGGTAACGGTCTCTACGGCGGTGAACTGAATGACGGGGAAGCCGTGGGCTGAGGTTGGCGCGAAGTAGTCGCTGCTGTTTGGAATTACCTGCCCGTCTTCTCGTACCAGGACTCCCGTGCAGACGCTCTGCGGGCAGACCTTCACGAAATCGAGGCTCAGCGGCTTATCGCGCTCAGCCAATGCAGGCGCCGACCCAGCAAGTAGAGAGCCGAAAGCGGTAACTGCGACGACGGCGAATTTCCAACCGGAGCTGATCAAAGTGCACCTCCCAATACTTGGTGCGGCCAACCTAAGCTGGATCGGCGTCACGAGGAAAGTGTGGAAATCCACATGTATTGATCGACGCGGGCCAAGACCTGCTCGCCGATCAGGGATAAATGAGGGCTCAGCCATCGAAGCGTGCTTGGGCCATCATGGCGAAGGTGCGCGTCGCGACCTGGAACGTCAACTCGGTGAAGCAGCGGATACCACGATTGCTGCCCTGGCTCGACGAACGGCGACCGGACGTTGTCTGCCTCCAGGAGACCAAGCTCACCGACGACGCGTTCGCGGACGCGCTCGGCGCTGCCCTGAGCGGACGCGGGTACGAGATCGCACACCACGGCGAGGCTCAGTGGAACGGGGTGGCGATCCTGTCCCGCGCCGGCCTCGACGACGTCGAAGTCGGGATTCCGGGCAGCCCCGGCTTCCCTCACCAGGAGGCACGCGCGATCGCGGCCACCTGCGGCGGGGTCCGGGTGCACTCTGTTTACGTGCCCAACGGCCGCGTCCCCGACTCCGAGCACTACCACTACAAGCTGGCCTGGCTGGGGGCCCTCGACCGGCTGCTTCAGGCCGGCCCGGCGGCGCGGATGGTCTGCGGGGACATGAACATCGCGCCCACCGACGCCGACGTCTTCGATCCCGACGCCTACAGCGGCCAGACCCATGTCACGCCGCCCGAACGGGCGGCACTGGCCAATCTGGCCGGGCACGGCCTCCATGACGTGATCCGGGAGCGCTGGCCGGCTGCGCGCGTCTTCACTTATTGGGACTACCGGGCGGGCATGTTCCACCAGGACCTCGGCATGAGAATCGATCTGGTCCTGGCCAGCGACGCCGTGGCGGCGCGAGTGCGGGCAGCCTGGGTCGACCGCCAGGCGCGCAAGGGCAGCGGGCCGAGCGACCACGCGCCTGTGATCGTCGACCTCGATGAGGCGCCCGATGGCGACATCGGCCCGGTTGTGCCGCCCCCCTCCGCCCCGGTGGTCCGCCGGGGCGAGGTCAAGCTGCCGCAGGCACCGTAGTCGCTCGAGGTCGACGGTGCAGATAGCGGGCCGCGAGGTCCACATCACCAACCCGGACAAGGTCTTCTTCCCGGCTGCCGGGTACACCAAGGGCGATCTGCTCGACTACTACCTGGCCGTCGCGGAGGGCGCCGTGCGGGGCGTCTTCAACCGCCCGATGGCGCTCAAGCGCTTCGTTCAGGGCGCCGAGGGAGAGGCCTTCTTCCAGAAGCGAGCGCCGGCTAACCGCCCGCCCTGGATCGAGACGGCGGTGCTCAGCTTTCCTTCGGGCCGAACCGCCGAGGAGATCGTCGTCCGCGACGCCGCCCAGCTGGCCTGGGTGGTCAACCTGGGGTGCATCGACCTCAACCCGCACCCTGTGCGCAGCGACGATCTCGACCATCCCGACGAGCTACGGATCGACCTCGACCCGATGCCAGGAGTGCCGTGGTCGCAGGTCCGCGAGGTGGCGTTGGCGGCGAAAGGCGTGCTCGATGACGTGGGCCTGACCGGCTGGCCCAAAACC
>Ga0209118_1000351_pt1 | contig 26546 bp, 21 predicted proteins | sample BlaSpr_A8_Ref_M1_FD_187988 | JGI IMG/M metagenome (GOLD analysis project Ga0209118, IMG submission 187988) | Forest soil microbial communities from Thunder Bay, Ontario, Canada - Black Spruce, Ontario site 2_A8_Ref_M1 (SPAdes) (version 2) | ecosystem: Environmental > Terrestrial > Soil > Boreal...
ATGGCTGGCCAGATCTTCTGGTGGCCAACGACACACAACCCAATAAGCTGTATCGCAACCTGCGCAACGGAAAGTTTAAAGATGTCGCCGTAGAAGCGGGACTGGCGTTCAGCAGCGAAGGGAAAGCGCGCGCTGGCATGGGCGTGGACATCGGAGACTTCGACAACTCGGGCAAACCCGGCGTCGCCATCACGAACTTTGACAACGAAATGATCGGGTTATATCGCGCCACGAAACCGGGAATCTATGACGACATTGCGACGGTCGCGGGAATCGGATCCGCGTCAAAGAATACGCTGGGATTCGGGTGCCTTCTCCTGGACGTTGATCTTGACGGAGCACTGGACCTGGCGGTTGCCAATGGACACATCGACGAAACCGTTCGCAATATCCGCGGAAACGTGGGCTACGCACAAGCGCCACAGCTCTTTTTGAATCGGGGAAGTGGAAAATTCCGCGATGTGGCGGAGGGGGTCGGCGGAGGATTCGCAACGCCGAAAGTGGGCCGAGGGTTGGCATTCGGGGATTTCGATCGCGATGGCGATCTGGATATGCTGATGACCACCAACAATGGGCCAGCGTACTTATTCCGGAACGACCAAATGGCGCATCATCGGAGCATTCGATTCCAGTTGAGAGGAACGAAATCGAACCGCGACGCGATCGGCTCCTCAGTTCGCATTTTTTACGATGGGCAGACCCAATCGAGGATGGTTCGGGGTGGTTCGAGCTACCTGTCGCAGTCGGAACTGCCCGTCACGTTTGGCCTCGGGCTCCGTGAAAAGATCGACCGCGTGGTTATTGACTGGCCCAGCGGCCGAACGGAAGAATACAAAGATCTCTTCGCGGGAAGAGCTTATAAATGCATAGAAACACAAGGGATACAGGCAGATGCCGGTTTCTAATGCTTTTCCATTATTGCCAGGCTCACCCTTCTAAGATGAAGATGCGCGCACCAGAAACATCGCCTCCATCTAAGCCTTGCTCGGCTTACCACGGGGCACCCCAAACTGAATTGCGGCCGGATGTTTCTAAAACATCCGGCCGCTGTTTTGATAACTGCTAACCACAAGCCCGGGTGAACAGGATGCAGATTGAATTTGGAAAGCGGTGGATATCACGAAGCCTGATTGCGCTGATGCTCAGCGCGGTTTATTTGTACGGATATCCCTCGGCTACGATCCCTTACGCTCTTGTGGATTTGTTTCATCTCGCGACCGGAATTGTCCTAGCTCTTCTCCTCGCCTTTTACCTAGTACACATGCTTCCCCGCGAAACACTCCTGGCCCGTCTGGGCTGGATCTTGCTAGCTGCTGGAGCCGTACTCGGCATCGCGTTGATCAAAGTCGGTACGCCCCTTCGGCTGAAGCCGTGGCTGTACGCGCATATTGCGCTGTGCATTCTTGGCACACTTTTTCTGGCCACATCCTGGCTCGCTTCGCGCGGATGGCTTGGCACCAGCATCGTCCAGCGCGGTTTGGGACTTGCGGCACTTGCACTCCTGACGGCAGGAATCGCGGCCGGCTCCTGGTGGACTCGCGAGGTCGCTTGGAAAAATTCGAATCGCATCTCCAATCCGCTGATGCCGCCGGAAACCATGGACAGCGAAGGTGATGGCCCTCAGGGGAAGTTCTTCCCCAGCTCCGCGCAGACTAAACATGGCGGCAACATTCCCTCGCAATACTTCATGAAATCCGATGCCTGCCAGCGCTGCCACGCCGACATTTACAACCAGTGGAACAGCTCGATGCACCATTTCTCCTCGTTCAATAATCAGTGGTACCGCAAGAGCATCGAGTACATGCAGGACGTCGCTGGCGTCCGGTCCTCCAAGTGGTGCGCTGGCTGCCACGATCCCGCTCTGCTTTACAGCGGCTTGTTCGATACGCCGATCAAACAAATTGTTGACCGGCCGGAAGCCCGCGCAGGTCTCGGCTGCCTGATGTGCCATAGCATCGTGCAAGTGAAGAGCACCATGGGTCAGGGCGACTTCTTCCTGGAATATCCGAAGCTCCATGAATTGGCGGCCAGCGAGAATCCGCTCGTCCGCAAGTTGCATGACTTCATGGTTCGCTTGAATCCCGAGCCGCACCGCCGCACTTTTCTGAAACCGTTCATGCGCGCGGACGCCGCAGAGTTTTGTTCTTCGTGCCACAAGGTGCATCTAGATGTCCCAGTGAATCATTACCGGTGGATTCGTGGCTTCAATGAATATGACAACTGGCAGGCCAGCGGCGTTTCCGGACAGGGTGCGCGCGCCTTCTACTATCCAAAGACGCCCATGAATTGCGCCGATTGCCACATGCCCCAGGTCCCCTCGGGCGATGACGGCAACATTAACGGCCGCGTGCATTCGCATCGCTTCCCCGGCGCGAACACCGCCGTGCCTACGGCGAACCAAGACCAGGCGCAATTCGAGTTCGCCAAGAAGTTCCTGCAGGACAAGCAACTGAGCGTGGATATTTTCGCCGTTTCGCCGGCGGAGAAGGAAACCAAGGCGCCGGTGCGGGCCGAGAGTGGAAGGCCGGAACTCTCGACGACTTTTGCTGTTGGCGAAGAGTCTGATATTTCCCTGCCCCAAGGTCCTGCCGGAGAAGTCCGGCCGATCACTGCTCCGATCGATCGCACAGTGGCCGCGGTGCGGCGAGGCGATGACGCGCGCGTAGACGTCGTGGTGCGCACCCGCAAGGTCGGGCACTTCTTTCCAGGCGGAACGGTCGACGCATTTGACGTTTGGCTGGAATTGCAGGCGACCGACGAAAAGGGACAAACGATTTTCTGGAGCGGAAAAGTCGAAGACGATGGCAAGGGCCCTGTCGAGCCTGGAGCTCACTTCTATCGCTCCCTGCAGATCGATGGGCACGGCAATCCTGTCAACAAGCGAAACGCTTGGGCAACCCGGTCGGTCGTTTATGTCCATCTCATTCCACCGGGCGCGGCGGACACAGCACACTATCGACTCCACATTCCGGATAATGCGGGCGAGAAGATCACCCTACATGCCAGGCTGAACTATCGGAAGTTTAGTTGGTTCAATACACACTTTTCGTTTGCAGGGATCGAACAACCAGAGCTTCTTGCAATTGCTTCGCTGAGTAATCGCACCAAGACCACGCCCGATTATGACGATCGCAAATGGGTGTTCGACGGCGACACTTCGATGGTGTCTGGCAATCTGAAAGCGATTCCTGACCTGCCTATCATAATCATTGCCGAAGACACAAAGACTCTGCGCGTTCTACCGCGAAATACTCCTTTACCCCAACCGAAGACCGTCAGCACAAAAGAGGATTGGACGCGGTGGAACGACTACGGGATCGGACTGTTCTTGCAGGGCGACTTGAAAGCGGCCGCTGCGGCATTCGAGAAAATCACCGAGGCCGATCCGCATAATCCCGACGGCTGGACCAACGTCGGCCGCGTCTTGGTGCAGGAGGGAGATACCGCCGGCGCGCGAAAAGTGCTCGAGAAATCCCTCGCCATCGACCCGCGGCTTGGGCGGACAAATTTCTTTTATGCGCGCGCGCTCAAAGAAGATGGCGACTACGAAGGCGCGATTACTCACTTGCGGACCGTGCTTGAGCAATTTCCGCGTGACCGTGTCGTGCGCAACGAGCTTGGCCGCGTTCTGTTTCTTCAGAAGCGCTACGCCGCTGCGGTGAAGGAGTTTGAAAAAACGCTTTCCATCGATCCCGAGGATTTGCAGGCGCATTACAACCTGATGCTCTGCTACAACGGCCTCGGCGACGACGCCAAGGCGAACGAACACAAAGCGCGATACCTGCGCTTTAAGGCCGATGAATCGGCGCAGGCCATCACTGGTCCGTACCGCCAGGCGCACGTTGAGGACAACAACGAGCGGCAGGCGATTCATGAGCACGTCAGCATCACGCTTACACCGGCGCAAGCCAAAAAGCCGATTGCGGCGCGCGCGTCAGCGCAAAGCGTAACCCGGGAGCGTGCCCGCCCGGGTGGTTCGAAATAATTTTCCTGATGATAGCCGGTTCAAGGAGCTGCGAAGTATGACCTGGATCAAGACTGTTCGAATGGATGATGATGATCGGGTTAAGAATGCCATCGAAGCCCAGCGCAAGCTCTATCCCATCGAATACGCCACTCCCGTCCACCCCGTGAACGACGGCGAAACGGCCGGCATTGTCGCGTCGCATACATTGATCCCCGATGCTCTATTTCACGCGTTCAGCACGTACGGCGCTCTGATGTCACCGGACTTGCCTCTTAAGCGGCATCAGCATGAAATGATCGCCACCATGGTATCGGTGACGAATCGCTGCCACTATTGAATCGAGTCACACGCAGAGTTTCTGCGCCGGGTCACGCTGGATGAAACGATGGTCAATGCGCTGCGGAAGGACTACCGTACTGCGCCGATCAGCGAGCAGGACCGCACGATGCTGGACTATGTCGTGAAGCTTACAAAGGATGCGACGAAATGTTGTCCGGAAGATCATGTCAGGCTGCGCGCTGTCGGCTTCGATGACCGCGGCATTCTGCAAATCACGCTGATCGCGTCCTGGTTTAATTACATTAATCGCGTGGCCGATGCACTCGGCGTAGGCCGCGACTGAGACGTGGGGGAATGGTGAAGCGTTCGCTCGCAACGATTTTCATTTTTGTGCTGGCAGCAGTTCTCGTGGAACAAACAGGAATCGGAGCCACCTCGGATTCGCCGTCGGTTCAGTTCCGCGACGTTACACAGCAGGCCGGAATCCGATTCGTCCACAATAACGGGGCCTTCGGCAAGAAATTTCTTCCCGAAACGATGGGCCCGGGCGTTGCCTTTATTGACTATGACAACGACGGCTGGCCCGATGTTTTTCTCGCGAACGGGATGGATTGGCCCGGCCACCTTCAAAAGCACTCCACGCCAAAGCTGTATCACAACAATCATGACGGCACCTTCACGGACGTGACGCACACAGCGGGATTGGACGTAGAGATGTTCGGGATGGGCGTCGCCGTCGGCGATTATGACAACGATGGCTACGACGACCTATTTGTCACTGCCTACGGCCAGAGCCATCTCTTTCACAACAACGGCAATGGCACTTTCACGGATGTCACGCAGAAGGCAGGCCTGAACGGACCAAAAGAATTCAGCACCAGCGCCGCGTGGGTCGACTACGACAAGGACGGTCATCTCGATGTGGTCGTCGGAAACTATGTCCAGTGGACGCCGGAAACGGATCTCTACTGTACGCTCGACGGAAAAAGCAAATCGTACTGCACACCGGAATCCTACAAGGGCACTTCAGTCCGATTGTGGCACAATCGCGGCAATGGAACCTTCGAAGACGTTACGCAAAAAGCCGGCTTGGGCGAGCCAACATCGAAAACGCTGGGCGTCGCCGTGCTCGACTATGACAACGACGGCTGGCCCGATCTCTTGTTTTCGAACGACACGCAACCGAACAAGCTCTATCGCAACAACGGCAACGGCACCTTTACCGAAAAAGCGGTCGTCGCCGGCGTGGCTTTCAGCGAAGACGGCGTGGCCCGCGCAGGCATGGGCGTGGACGCCGCAGACTACGACCATTCCGGCTACCCCAGCCTGCTGATCACGAATTTTGCGAATCAGATGCTCTCGCTCTATCACAACGAAGGAAAAGGGCTCTTCGTGGACGAGGCCCCGCGATCGGAGATTGGCCGCGCGTCACTTCTCACATTGGGCTTCGGCTGCTTCTTCTTCGATTATGATCTCGATGGCTGGCCGGATGTTTTAGTTGCGAACGGGCACATCGATGCGGACATCCAGCGCGTGCAGGCAAATGTGAAATACGCCATGCCGCCGCATCTTTTCCGCAATATTGGCAATGGAAAGTTCGCGGAAGTGACCAAGACGCTCGGGGCCGGTTTCGCGGCTCCACGGGTAGGGCGCGGCGCCGCCTACGCCGACATCAATAATGACGGCCGCTTGGATCTGCTGCTTTCCACCAACGGCGGCCCGGTTTATCTGTTCCGCAACGACGCGCAAGGCCCTGCCGCTCCCAACAAAAGCCTGCGAATCAAGCTCGTTGGTTCAAAATCCAATCGTGACGGCATCGGCGCGACGGTGCGGCTCACTTCTGGCGGCGAAACGCAGACGCAGATGCTCCGCAGCGGATCGAGTTATCTCTCCGCAAGTGAGCTTGTTCTGACCTTCGGCCTCGCGCAGCGTGACAAAGCCGACAACATCGAGATTCGCTGGCCCAGCGGGCAGGTCGATCGCCTCTCGAACGTCGCCGCGGGCCAAATCATCAATGTCACCGAAGGAAAAGGAATCAGCACATCCCGCGCCTACGGCAAGAAAAACTAAGCGCTCCCGCGAAACATCCTAGGCGACAAACAAAAGGCCCCCGAATCGGCCGGGGGCGTTTTGTATTGCTTTAGAGGACTATTTCTAGAACAAGTTCCAGAGGAACTGGTTGTACACCTCGTGGTGATACTGGACTTCCGGCACTTTGACGAATGTGCCGAGAGCCCGCGGGCAACGGTCGGCCGCAGCACGTTTTAGATCGACGTAGCGGCTTTTCACGTCCGCGCCGAGAAGCTTGGTTGTCCACTCTGCCTTATCAAAATCGTCGAGGGCCGTATAGATGTTGTCGGGCAAATAGCGTTGCGCCTGACGCAGGTTCTTAATTTTGGCCGTCTCGCCGTCGAGTCCGGTCTTGAAGATCGAATACATCACCAGATAGGGATTCGCGTCGGGAGCGACGGCGCGCACCTCCGTGCGCATGCTGCGCTCGTTCCCGATGGGGATGCGTACCATCGCGCCACGGTCGACGGGCGAAGCCTTCAGTTGATTGGGCGCCTCGAAGTGCGGGTCCAGCCGGCGATAGGCGTTGACGCTGGAATTGAACACTAAGCAAATGTCGTTTCCATGGGTGAGGATGCGGTCCACGAACTCCCAGCCCATCTTGCTGAGCTTCTCTTCGCCCTTGGGATCCCAGAAGAGGTTCTTGTTGTCTTTGCTGATTGAAACGTTGGTGTGCATGCCGTTGCCGTTGACACCGACCACAGGCTTCGGCAGGAAGCAAGCGGTGAATCCCATGTTGGTGGCCACCTGGCGGCAAATCAGCTTGTAAAGTTGAATCTGGTCGGCGGCGGAGACAACTTCGCCGTAGCCGTAGTTGATTTCGAATTGCGAAGGCGCGACTTCCGGGTGATCTTTCTCGTTCTGAAAACCCATGGCCCGCTGGACTTCGGCGGTGGTATCAATAAACGTGCGGAGCGGATCGCCGGGGAGAGAGTGGTAGTAACCGCCGGTATTGACGTATTCGAATTTGCCGGTTTCGTTGTAATTTCGCTCCGCGTTTTGCCCCTTGAAAAGGAATCCTTCGATTTCGTTGGCGGCGTTGAGCGTGTAACCTTTTTTCTCGTGGAGATTGTCGGCGTAACCCTTCAGGACTCCGCGAATGTCGGCGGAGTACGGCGTGCCGTCCTTGTCGATAACGTGGCCAAAGACCAGGACCTTGCCGGACCCAAACACATCCGAAGGCGCCCAATAAAACGAGCCCCAATCCATCGCCAGCCGCAGGTCGCTCTCGCGTTGCGCGGTGAAGCCGCGGATGGAGGAGCCGTCAAATGTCAGGTTGTCCCAGCTCTTGATGAGAAACTTCTTGTCGTAATCGAGCATGTGCAGGCGGCCTTCGAGGTCGCTGAACAGCACGGTCACGGCCTTGATCCGCTTTTCGTCCGTCAAATACTTGATGCGATCTTCCTGGATCTTATGCGCAGCAGCGTGATTCTTGCGTTGCTCCTTGGCTTTCAGATTCAATTGCTCCAGCTCATCGTAAGAAAGGGCGAGAAAATTACGCAGTTCGTTCGACATGAATCTCCTCAAAGTGGGATAAGACTCAAGCTCGGGGTAACTTTTGGGTGGCAAGGGACGCGCCAACCCGGCCATAGGGTATCGCGTGGCACTTCCGACCGTCAATCCAAAGACCTGATGCAAAGGATTCAAAAGATCGCAACAGCCGCGGCCCATATTGGCTGGAGTCATGAAAATCCGGGAAAGCAGGATTGGTAGCGATACGGGGATTCGAACCCCGATTCCGGCCTTGAGAGGGCCGTGTCCTAACCCTTAGACGATATCGCCGCAACGGGCTTGCAGAAGAGTGCCGGCATGAACGCCCAACACGTTCACACATTTTCGCATGGGCGGAAACCGCATGCAACCAAAGTGCATGGTCAGCTTCGGATATTTGTGTGCGATGGACTCGAAGAGTGCGGATTTGGTACGGAACTCCTACTCGCTCTGCGCCGCCGCGATCGCACGCTCTTCTCGCCTCATTGGCCGCACGGAGAAAAATTTGTGCCGGCAAGGCGCACATCGCAGCGCAGGTATTCCCAAAATACGCCCCAGTATCGATGTCACGCCTGGCACGTACTCCGCGGAGATTCGCTGCAGTTCAAGATTTCCGCAAATCCGGCAGTGCGCGTAAAAAAGGTTGCGGAGTGGCACAGCGCGGGCGAGAAATCGCGCTCCGCAGGATTCGCAGCGCCAAGGCAGTGTACTGGCGAGGCTGAAGAGATAGTCCAGCACCGTCCGGCGTTTGGAACGCCGGCTACTCGATGAATGACAGACCGGACAAACTATCGGGCTGGTACCGATTGCCGTTCTCCACGACAAGAGTAGGCGAAAAGAGCAAGAGTCTGCAAGAGGAAGTCTGCGCCCTGCCACGATACAATAACATTGAGGAGCGTCCATGGCTGACTACACAGCAGAGCACGCCCGCGCCGGCGTCAAAACAAAATTGCCAGAGCTTGAGACCTGGCCCAATCAGTTCCCTGGTTATGTCATCACCACGCGGTTTCCCGAATATTCCTCGGTTTGCCCCAAAACCGGGCTGCCCGACGCCGGGACGATCACGATTCAATACATGCCAAAGAAGGACTGCATCGAGCTGAAGTCCCTAAAGATGTATTTCCTGGCTTATCGCAACCTGGGTATTTTCTATGAGAACGCCGTGAACAAGATTCTCCACGATATCGTTGAAGCGATTCGCCCGGAGTGGTGCGTCGTTCGCGGCGAATTCACTCCCCGTGGCGGATTGTCCACTTCGGTCTTCGCCCGCTGGCCGTCAGTGGGCCCCCATCGCAGAGGGAACAAGGAAGATCGCGGACGTAAATAGAATTACAGACAATTCAGTTGACTGGTATAAATCCGCGCCTAAGAACCTGCCTTCGCACGGGCCATCTCTGGCACTCCGACAAGCTCATCAAAAAGCGTCCGGTAATGAATCATTGCCTGGCGCAATTCTTCCGTACTGGCCTGCCCGCGCGTTTGACGAACGGCGATTCCGTGCGCTGACCGGTAATTTTCGAGAACCAAAGGATAGTTTACGGAGATATCCGCCGCACGCTGTTCAAAGTCACTTACCGGATAGCCGCGTGTTGACATCACATCGCCCAGCAGCTGATCGGCTTCCGTTACTGCACCTCCGGGGCCGTCAACGAACCGCGCCTGCACTCTGCTCCAGGACTCTACGAGACGAGCACGATCGCCTGCACCTAGCGGCCGGATGTGAAGACTTTCCACCCGATCCGTGCGTTTATCGAGGCCCGCTTCTGCATGCCTCCGGCTTTCGCCTTTTTCCACGGCGCGGTCATATTCTGCGCCACCAAATCGAGCGCGCAGTTTTTCACTGCGGCGCTTTCGGAGAAAACTCAGTGCGGCGATGGCCACGATGGCAATCACAATCACGCTACAAATGATGATTAATGTTGTTGTGCTCATACGAATTACCCCACTTTCTTGCCAAACCCATGGTTCGAGTTTGGCAATCTGCAATTCCACGGACCCAGCCGCAGAGATGATCCGTCATCGAAAGGACTTCTGTCTGTTTCATTGCGGACACTTCGATCGCTTCACGAATCCCGAGCGAGCAGGAGTGCGGCCAAAAGTGGAAGTAGCGGCTGATGACAAGGACCGGGTGATCGCAATAAGACGCGCAAGGTCTTTCATTCGTTCGTAAAAACGATCCTGCCCTGCCCATCTCTGCGCTGGTATACGACAGGCAGCGGGATGAGCGGTAGCTCGCAAACGTCTGTCGCCGGTATCGCGCCTGAGGTGCGGCAAGATCTCCCTCGATCAGCTTCGGATTCTCCGGCATCCTGCGAATTGAAAAACCGCATGGCTTCTTTTTCCGCAAAGTTGCCACTCAGATATTCTGCAATGTTGTTTTCCATGTCTGCGGGAAAGGATGGCACCGGGCCAACCAGCTTCGCTTGATAGGTCTTCAGCATGACTTCTCTGAATACTGGAAGCGCGGCTCTGCCGCCGGTTTCCATTCCGCCCAGTGAGCGGTTGTCATCGAATCCGATGCGCACCGCCACGGTAATTCCATCGGGGCCGTAAGTTGACCCTACAAAAAGCGCATCTCGATAGTTGTTTGTCGTGCCTGTCTTGCCCATAACGGGGATTGGGAAGGTACGCGCGTCGAGCGCGTGCGCAGTACCCGACGGAAGGCGCACGACGCCACGCAAGCCTTCCTGAATCATGGATAGCTCCAATTTGTCCTCGTTGATCGGACAGCAGGGCAAGGGGCGGCTGTAAATAACGTCGCCCGCATTATGTTCGATCTTTGCAATCACGTAAGGCTCCGCATGTATTCCGCTAGCCATCATCCGGTAAGCGTTTGCAAGTTCCAGCAAGGTCACTTCAGATGCGCCGAGGGCGGTAGTGTCATAGCGATGTAGCAAGCTTCGGATGCCAACATCTCGGGCTGTATTCAAGACAGAATCAATTCCGATCTGCTGAATAATCCAAATGGCGACTGCGTTTCTCGACTCCGCCAGCGCCTGCCGGGCTGGGATGATGCCTTTGAATTGATTGTCGAAATTGGAGATCCACTTGAGACGCTGATCTCCCAACGTGGCCACCGAGATGGGCTCGTCGGGCACGGGAGTATCGAGGTCCAGGGCGCCTTGACGAAACGCCGCCAGATAAACAATTGGCTTCATGGCCGAGCCTGGCTGGCGCATGGACTGGGTTACCCGGTTGTAGTCGCTGTAAGTTGTGTTGTGGTCTTTATATCTGCGTCGCCCACCTGCCTCGGCCAGAATGGCGGAGTCACTGTTCCGCAGAACAACCACGGAGCCCTGAATCAGCCCCGCATTCTGAGGATGACGCCTTTCATAAAGGTTCAAGCCGTTCTCGAGTGCGGCATTCGCCAAGCGCTGGATCCGGTCGTCGATCGTTGAATAAATCTGGATGCGGCCCTCCAGCAGTTGGTTCATTCCGATATCAGGGGCCAGGGTGGGGTCGAGTCCTTTAAGCTCATCGAGAACATTTCCCACTGCTCCGGGCGCTTCGATCGGACCAGTGTCATGAGCAGCCAGTCGAATGGGCGCTTGTTGGCAGCGTCCAGCCGTAAGTGCGGAAATAAAATGGTTCTTAACCATGAGGGCTAAGATCTGATTTCGTCTGCGGAGTGGTTTTTGATTGTCTGCCACTGTAGGGGAATACTCGCCCGGCGACTTGGTGATGCCCGCCAGAAGTGCCGCTTTGTCGGCGTCATCTGCAGTGAGCGCTGCTAGTTCTGCGCCAAAATAATACTGTGAGGCCGCCGCGAAGCCGTACCGGCCATTTCCCAGGTAGATAAAGCTGGCGTATCGCGCGAGTAGTTCTTCTTTGGCCCTGCGCTTGGATCCGTAGCGCTTCTGCATCTCTCCCTCAATCCACAGCGAGAGACGCATCTCCTCTACTTTCAGCAAGACCTTGTTGGCGCCCGGCACACCGATAACGAAGGCCAGAACGTGCGAGCAAAGACCCTGGTGTTGAAGTGTATTGCCATTTTTCGTGCTTATGAGGTTTTGCAGGAAGTAACCGCGCACGAGCTGTTGAGTAATCGTCGAGCCGCCTTGGGGAAACACCGGTGCGCGCTCTGCGGCATTCTCGCCGTAAGAGCTCCCGAAGCGGGGCATCAAGGCGTGAAGGTTTATCTTGCCGAGCAATCGAGGGAAGACAGAATAATCCACTCCCGCGTGCGAGAAAAAGTTCTCATCTTCCGCCGAAAGGATCGCCTGCCGCAGGACGTCAGGAATATTCTTATATTGGATGATTTCCCGGCGTTCCCTTCCTAATTCGATGAGCACGTGGCCATTCGCATCGTAGATGTGCCCCATGGTGGGGGGCTCAAAGCGAAGGAACGCGTCTAAATCGGGCAAATTTGTTCGGTTGTAGCTGATGTAAGTATTTCCGCACAGGATAAGCACAAGTGGGACCGCAGCGAGCAGAGAAGCAATGCGAAGCAAGCGACTCTTCTTGTAACTCCTCCACAGGCGAGATAATGGTCTGTGAAAGGTCCCAGGGAACTGCGGAAAGAGTGAATTAGTTTTGATCACGTGAACTGCTTACAGCCGGAGCTCGGAGTGTCCTGTATTTTTAATCCCGTACTTCGTGCACCTTTCCTAGTACCTTCTGGTTTGAAAGAACAAGCTTCCCACAGGAAGGGTTTGGATACTGTTCAATATGGCTCACGTCATGGCTCACGTCCGTGTCATCCGCACTCCGCGCGCTTCGGTATAGGTTCAGGATTCGTCAGATTTCGCGACACATGGATAAGGTACTTAATTCTGGGAAACTCTTTTTTTCACACTCGTGCTGTATGGGACATACATCTCGGCACCAGGGGTGCATAGTCACGGCTACCGGGGTTCTGAATCTGGGTATCTCGGGTTTGGAGGACTACATCATGCGCCATATAGATCGCTACATCAGTTCACTATTCTTGGCTGCTGCCATTGCTGCGCCAACCGCAATCATGGCCCACCCCAGACCTCAAGACGGCGGCGTCCAGGTCCGAATCTACGATCGGGGCCACCGTGATTACCATAACTGGGACGACCACGAAGACCGCGCCTACAGGCGTTACCTGGGAGAACAGCACAGGACTTATCGTGTATACCAAAGGCAGCACTACAGAGTGCAGCGGCACTACTGGAATTGGCGCCACAGTCATCCTGACAACGATTAACGAAGGCCGATAGAGAGCAAAGTGTCTCAAGCTTCTTGGACTTCAGGGGACAGCGTCGTCTAGGGAGGGCGGTCGCGGCGTGAGTGTTCAAGATTGTACAGTTCGGAAAATAGAAGAATTCTACGTTGGAGCGGCCGTCGAGGATGGAAAACACTATGCCAAATGACTCGCACCAAAGAGCTGCGGAATTCCACGAACTCGCCGCCCATGCGCACCGTACTGCCACCGCGCACCACGGGAAAGAAGATCATCAGACCGGACACGAGCATTCCAAACAAGCGTTGGAACATGCCAATAAAGCTTTCCCGTTGTCGCAAGAAGCTCATCGGAATTCCGTGAAGTCAACGGGAAAATCATAAGGATGCGTGAATCCGCCGCGCCGCCGGGTCTAGCAGCGGCCCATTCGGAGTGAAGCGACTTAGGAAACGCATGAACAAGATGGATTCACACCTTGCCGGCTTCTCTTCTGGAGCCAGCCTGGGCGGCAAGATCTCGCGCTATCGGGGAAAACAAAGCATCTATACGCAAGGTGCACCTGCTCCCACGCTTTTCTACATTCAAGAAGGAGGGGTGCGGCTCAGCACGCGAGCGAAACACCAACCATCAGCAGTTACTGCGATTCTGAGCGCGTATGATTTCTTGGCGAGCTTTGCCCTGCAGGCTATCCCCTTCGTGCGTCCACGGCCGTCGCGTTCACCGCCAGCTCCATCCGCACCCTCAAGAAAGAAAGCATGCTCGAAATGCTTCGCAAGAAGAATAAGGTGTCAAACTCCCCGGTGGGCTATCTGCTGTCCAGCGTCAAGAAGTACCGGGATCACGTGGCGGACCTGCTGACTTCCTCTGCGGAACAACGGCTCGCGCGCGCGCTTCTGCGGCTAGCGCACTTGGAAAAAAAGGCCCAGCTGTTGTTGAGATTGCCATCCTAAGCCACCAAGTTCTGGCGGACATGGTCGGGATTACGCGCCCGCGAGTCAAGGTGTTCATGGATCGATTCAGGAAGCAGGGATTCATTAACTACGGCGAAGGATTAGAAGTGCACCAGTCGTTGCGGAAAGTTCTCCGCAGCCGCTAGCAGTCACTGGTAATTCCCTGAATCATAAGGACTAGTTGGAGTTCGGCGCCAGGCTATAGACGCAGTGCAGATCGGCACATACTGTTCAATATTGCACAGTCAGCAGGATCGGCTCCCGTGCTATTCTGGCGCATGGCGACTTTCGCAGCTCGACGTGTATCCGTCCAGGTCCCTCGCTCCGCCAAAAAAGCGCATTTGAGGAGCCCTGCTTTCGATGTGCAATTATTTCTAGACTCGGCCGGGCTGCGGAGAAAGGTAGACAAGTTTCGAGGAAAAGAAACCGTCTTCGCGCAGGGTGATCCCGCAAAGAATGTCATGTACATTCAGGAAGGCGGCGTGAAGCTCATTGTAGTCAATGAGACCGGCAAAGAAGCCGTTGTGGCGATTCTGGGACCCGGCGATTTTTTTGGGGAAGGGTGCCTTGCCGGCCAGTCCATTTGCATGGCGACTGCGACCACGATTGCACCCACCACCGTGCTCGTCATTGAGAGAGACGAGATGATTCGCGTGCTCCACGAGGAACATGAGTTCTCCGACCGCTTCATCGCCTATATGCTGGCACGAAACGCCCGGGTCGAAGAGGACCTGATAGACCAGCTCTTCAACTCCAGCGAGAAACGCTTGGCGCGCACTCTGCTGCTGCTCGCACGCTTTGGCGCGCAGGGCAAGCCTCAAAAGGTGATTCCCAAAGTATCGCAAGAGATGCTGGCGGAGATGATTGGCACCACGCGGTCCCGGGTCAATTTTTTCATGAACAAATTCAGGAAACTTGGCTTCATCCAATACAACGGCGAGATCCACGTCAACAATTCCCTCCTGAGCGTTGTCCTGCACGACTAAATTAACTTTCGCGCGATACGGTAAGGATACAGCCCTCCCAGGCTGGTATCCGAGGCGCTCTCCGAAATGGCCAGAACAGGCAGCACAAGTTCCGGGACGGCGTTCCGAATCTAGTCGGCGGGTGACTGGCTGAATTCTCTCCGGCTTTTCTCTTCTCCCCGCTTTACTAACAACTGGAAACTTTCAGCTGTTAACTTCCCCTCCCCCTGCCCGGTGGACAGACTCGCATTTGCAAGCCATAATTTCCCTTCGGCGCCATCGCTTACGATGATGCATATCACTGAGGAGGGGGAATGAGCATTTCTCCAAACGTACCGAGCCCGCAGGAGTCGTATCATTACGAATCCACGGGTACGCCGCGGTGGATCGCGGTGCTCTTTGGCGTCGTGATTGCCGCCCTGGCCGTACTTGGTTACGCTGGCTCTTCCACGCAGTCCCGCCTGAGCCAGGACCTCGCCAAGCAGCAGGATCAAAACAAGATCCTCACCGCTCAGCTCGACCAGGCGAATTCGCGCATCGCCGACTTGAAGAGCCAGATGGAGATCACCACGCAGAGAGTCGGCTTGACGCAGTCGGAACTCGCGCAGGCCAAGAGCCGCGCCGAATCGATTCGCAAGGAACAGCAATCGTCCGACCAGAAACTCACCGCTCAGCTCACTCAGGCTCAAAAGGAAAACGAAGAAAAAATCGGCGCGGTGGCCACCGAGGTGGGTGGCGCCAAGAAAGACATCGAAGCCACAAAAACCGATTTGGAAGCCACTAAAGGCAAACTCGAGCGCAGCTTGGGCGACATGAATGTCATGAGCGGCCTCATTGCGCACAACCGCGATGACCTAGAAGATCTGAAGCGCCGCGGCGATCGCAACTATTACGAGTTCACCCTGCAAAAAACAAAATCGCCCCAGCGTGTCGGCCCTGTGCAAATCACATTGACGAAAGTCGACCCGAAAAAATCGAAGTACACCATGATTGTTTTCGTGGACGATCGCACCATCGAGAAAAAAGACAAGACCGCCGGCGAGCCTGTGCAATTCTATGTGAAGGGCAGCTCCCGGATGGCCCCTTACGAAATCGTCGTTTTCGACGTTGGCAAGAATCAAACCACCGGCTACCTCTCGACGCCAAAGGATGCGGGCGCTACTGCCACCCCTGCCGCTGCCCCGGCAGCTGCCCCGACTGCCACTCCGGCCAAACCATAGATTCAAAGCGCCCTCTAAACTCTTTTCGCAGAAGCCTTGTTCCGCGTTCTGGAAACACAGCGCCGGACAGGGCTTTTGTCTTTCCGGGCCCGGCGCTAGCATCAAAAAGTTAGCCTCATCCAAGATGATTCTCCGTGGAGCGCTCCAATGAAAGGTATAAACCTCCGGCACCCTCTCTCGCTCGCAGTTGTCCTGCTCTTCTGGAGTACGAACGCGGCTTCCGCGCAAGCTCCCCTGGAGCCCGCCCAGATGTCCCCGCGTACGGTCTTCTACTTGCTTTGGCGCGGAGCTCCCGCAACTGACGCCAGAAAATCAAATTCTCTTCTTGCGCTCTGGGACGATCCCGATTTCTCTCCAGTCCGTTCCGCGATTGCCGCGAACATGTTCAACGCTTCAGAAGAAAAATCAACTCAACGAAAGATGACCCGTGAGGAGTTCGAAGAGTATGCGTCGCTCCTTGAAAATGCATTCACGGTTGGATATCTGAGCGAGCCAGCAAAACACCACAATTCGAATCTACCCGCTTCGCCGGATGCCAAAGCACCCGCCTGGAATGGCATGTTTTTCGTGTACGACCGCACGGGTAAGGAAGCACTGCTTACAAAAGCGGTCGTCCGCATGCGCGCAGAGGAGAAAGAAGTTCCGCGCGTCTCACAACTCGCGGTTGGAAACATCCAGGTCCTCAAAATTGAGCGCAAGACCGGTGTCACCTACTGGGCCGAGCATGGCAAGTACGCCGTCAGCGCGAGCGAGCGCTACGTTCTGGAAGATATCTTGGGTCGCCTCGATGGCAAGGCTTCCGCGGCCGCGTCTCTGGCGCAATCCCGGGCCTATCAGGAAGCACAGCCGATTCTTGGCAGCGGCGTGCTCGAATTTTTTGTTCGCATCCCCGACCTGAAAGATTTCGCATTGGATTCGAACGCAGGGGGCTTCAAAGTCAGCCCGCTCCTTGATGCCATGAAACTGGATGCGTTCCATTCCCTGAGCGGCCACGTCACGTTCGAAGGAGCGAAGACGCATGTGCAGGCCGCGATTTTAGGCGATACCACCCCGGGGACGCTTTTCGATATCTGGGCATCCGGCCAACCTTCGCCGGCTTCTCTCGCTTTAGTCCCCGCTGATGCCGTCTCCTATACCTCGACGCAGCTTAACTTCACTGGCATTTATGATGCCGTGAAACGCATTGCCCGAGCTGCTTTTCCGCAAGGCCAGCAAGGCAATGCTGACATCATCGATACCGTCGCTCAGACGCGCCTCGGTATGCCTTTGCCGGACGCTCTCGGATTGCTCAGCGGAGAGTTCGCCTCGATGCAAACCAGTCCGTCGATGGACAGCGCGAAGCAAGTCTATTTTTTTGGCATCCGCAAGAAGCCCGAAGCCCTCAAATTGATTCGCACAGTTTTCAGCGATCAACTCACTTCGGAGCGCAATGAAGGTGACGCCACGTTCCTGAAAATCTCTCTCGGCGGAAAACAGGGCAGTGCGGGCGTCGCGCAATGGAATTTCTTCAACCTGGCGGTCACCCCCGATATGATTTTCGGCGCCAGCCGCGTCGACACCCTTCGTGAGGTGCTTGCGGCTCGTGCTCAGGGCTCCACGGCTGCCGGCCTCTCCACCGTTCCGCAGTTTCAGGCCGGGCGCGCCCAATTCCCGGAAAATCTCAATGGTCAGAGCTACTTCGATTTCCAAAAGATCGACTGGCAGGCTTTGAAAGATCGCTGGCTGGAAGATGCGAAAAAGAACTCCGCCACAAAAGGGGCGGATCCTGCAAAAAAACCAGCCGCGTACGCAGCGCCGGACTGGCTGGCACAGGCGAATCCCCGGGTCTTCTCTCGGCATCTCCATTACTCTTCGAGTGTGTCCTGGAAGGACTCCAGGGGCATTCATTGGGATCAATGGCTAGAGTAGTGTAACAATGCATCCGTATCGTTTTTCATTGAGGGCTCTGCTCATCACTGCCCTGCTGTCACTGATTCCGCCGGCGCAGGCGCAGGAGAATCCCCCGGAGAAATCTGAGACGATCCGCGTCAGCGTTGACCGCGTCAATGTTGGCGTGATCGTTACCGATGCTCGCGGACTTTTCGTTGAGGGCCTGAGCCGGGAAAGCTTCCACCTCTTCGACAACGGGAGCGAGCAGCCCTTGACCGATTTCGCCACGATCGAAGAACCGGCTCAGGTCTTACTACTCATCGAAGCCGGCCCGGCCGTCTATCTTCTCGAGAGCGGCCACCTGTGGGCGGCTTATGCCTTGCTCAACGGGTTGTCCCCTGGGGATCGGGTCGCCGTTGTGAAATATGCGGAGGCGCCTCACGCTATTCTTGATTTTACTGCAGACAAGCAAGCGGCTGCTGCCGTTTTTGAGCAGTTGCGTTTTAATCTCGGCTTCGGCTCGCTGAATTTGTCTTCCAGTGTTTCGAAAGTCCTCGAGTGGCTTGCAAGCGTTCAGGGCAAGAAAACGATCGTGCTGCTTTCCACTGGCGTAGATACTTCCCAATCCAATGAGACGGCGTCGCTGCTTCAGCAACTAAAAACGAGCGACGTGCGCCTCCTGGCTGTTTCTTTGACGGGTGGTTTGCAGAATCCTCAACCCGCGGGCAAAAAGAAATCGCGCGCAACAAACTCCAGCAAGACCGCGCAGCAGTTCGAACAAGCCAATCAGCTCTTGAAACGACTCGCCGAAGCTGCCGGAGGGCGGGCTTATTTCCCCGCGAACACAAAGGAGTTCAACGCGATATACGCGGAGATCGCGCAAATCATCCGTCACGAGTACAGCTTGGCGTTCGCACCGCCCATTCGCGACGGCCTCGTCCACTCCATCGAAGTCCGCATTGATGCCGCGCAAACTCCAACGCCAAACGTTCCCATCGCCTCGTATCGTGTCGATCACCGTCAGGCGTATCTCGCGCCTCCACCGCCACAGCCCTAAAAACACAAATGTGTCGCAGTCTATTCGAATTCTTTCATTGTTCGCGCCATATCGCGCAGCCGATCGTCGATCAGCGCGAAAACTGTCCCTGGTTCAAACTTTCCGTCTCCGTTTTTTTGTCCCGCCTCTGTTCCCGTCAAGATCTCGATGCCCTGTTCAACCTTCGCCACCGGCCAGATATGGAATTTTCCCGCTGCAACCGCCTCGATAATATCTTCCCTTAGCATCAGGTCTTCCACGTTGGACGCGGGCATCATCACACCTTGCGTGCCAGTAAGCCCCTTGATCCTGCACACGTCGAAAAATCCTTCAATTTTCTCGTTCACTCCACCGATGGCCTGGATATCGCCCTGCTGGTTGATCGAACCGGTCACAGCGATGTCCTGTCGCAACGGCAATCCGGAAAGCGCCGAAGCAAGCGCGTAAATCTCCGTAGAGCTGGCGCTGTCGCCGTCCACTCCCGAGTACGACTGCTCGAAACAGATGCTGGCCGCCAGCGAGAGCGGTTTGTCCTGCGCGAAAAGACTGCGCAGATACCCCGCGATGATATGTACGCCTTTGTCGTGGAAGCGCCCGCTCAGGTTCGATTCGCGCTCGATATTGATCAGCCCGGTCTTCCCGAGCGCCGCCGTCGCCGTAATCCGCACCGGCTTGCCGAAAGAGTATCCGCCAATCTCCAATACGCTAAGACCGTTCACTTGGCCCACTCGCTTCCCGCAGACATCCACGAGCAGCGTTCCCTCCTCGATCATTTCGCGGATACGCGTCTCGATCAGGTTGTGCCGCTCCATTTTCGACGACAACGCCCCGCGCACGTGCGCCGCGCGAACCACCGATTCTCCCGCCGCAGCCGCATTGTAATGCGCCTCGCGCGCCAGGTCGGCGATGTCCACAAAACGTGCCGTTACTTTGTTCCGGCGCCCCGCTTGGCGCACGCCGTATTCCAGCATCGCGGCAAACGCGCCACGGTCGAACGGATACAAACTCTCTTTTTCGGATAGCGCCCGCAGCCGCCCTGCATATTCGGCGATGACCCCATCGCTCATCGCCATCTCTTCGTCGAACTCCACCCGCACCTTGAAAATCTTGCGGAAATCCTCCTCATAGTCGTACAACATCTCGTATAATTCGCGGTCCCCAATGAGGATCACCTTGACGTTGATCTCGATGGCCTCCGGCTTCTGCGCGCTTCCGCCGAAGGGATAAAACATTTCCAGCGGCTGAATCTCCAGCCGGTTGTGATTCAGCGTGCGCTTCAGGGCGCGCCACACGCCTACTTCCGACAATGCTTCCAGCGAGTACATGATCAGGAAGCCGCCGTCTGCGCGCAGCAGCGATCCCCCGCGCAGGTCCATGAAGTCGCTCGTCCAGCCGCCGCGCGTGTCGTACGCGCGCTGAATCGTGCCGAACAAATTCGCATACGTCGGCGTCGTTTCAAAAATCACCGGTGAAGTCTCATCATCGTTGTGCGCCAAAATCACGTTTACGCCATACACGCGGAAGGGATCCCGCTCCGGCCCTCCGGGCATCTTCGGCAAACCGTCCGGCGTCTCTTCATCGTGTTCGCCTTCGCCCTCTCGCTCCTTGAAAGGATCGAGATTGTCCAGGAGGTGATGCCGCACCTCTTCCAAATACTCGGCCACGCTTGGGCCCGGATATTTTTCCTTGAGCTCTTCGATGACTCCATCGACCAGCACCGACGCGGCTTCCTGTTCCAGATAACTCAGCTCGCTCGCCAGTTCGCGCGAAAGCGTCAGCGTTTTCCGGTACACCACGGTAAATTCCTGCCGGAACTGCTCGTACTTGCGCTCGATATCTTCCGCCACCGGGGCATCGAGCTTTCCTTCGTGCACCATCTTGGAAATGTCTTCGATCGGCACCATCTGCCCTTCTAGCACCGGAAAAATCTCCGGCAGAGCCACCGCGCCCACCTGCATGTGGCCCAGGGCAAACTGTTCTCGCGCGATCCGCCGCGTGAAATCGTCCATCAACTCCTTTTCACGCACGGTGTAACGTTCCACGATCCGCCCTTTTTGCCGCTGGAACGGCTCGCCTTCGAATACCTGCGGAATCCGCCGTCGCAGAAAATCAATTCCCGCTTGCATGTCCTTCTTGAATGAATTTGCATGCCCGCGCGGCAACGCCAGCAACCGGGGACGGTCCGTCAATTTGAAATTGTTGACGTAGCAGCGGTCGAGTGACTCTTTGGTCGGAGGGTGAAGCTCTTCGATCATCCGCGCGATCGTTCCGCCGCGGCTCGTTCCCGCTAATCCGCACACGAAGACGTTATATCCCGGCGCTGAAAGTTCAGCGCCCATCTTTAATGCGCGCAGCGCGCGCTCCTGTCCAATGAACCCTTCGCGCAGCTCCGCCTGCGCCGTCGTTTCGAAGGGGATGCGCGAAAGCTCGCACTTCCAGCGCAGCTTCACTTGGGGCAGCTCCGCGTGTTTGGGGGCAGGCTTGGTCGTCATGAAATCCTTTCGAGCGCGTTACTCTAGCACACCCGAGTCGCCCTCCCGCGAGAAGACAAACGGCATGTTACCCAGCCGTTATTGCCCGGTCTTCCGGCCTTTCCATGTACACCGCCAGAACTCCCGCGGCCGTGGCCACCAGGATCGGCCCTAGCACCAAACCCAGCATTCCGAACAGACCGACCCCGCCGACCACACTGATGAAAATCACCAAACCGCTCAGCTCCGTTCTGCCGCCCAGTAGCAGCGGCCGCAAAACGTTGTCCACGATCGTGGATACCCCCGCACAAATTACCAACAGCAGCACGGCGCGTCCCCAATGCCCCGTGAATCCCAGCCACAGCGCCGCGGGCACAAAGATAAGGCCGGAACCCACCACGGGCACCAGCGAAAAGAAGGCCATGGCCACGCCCCAGAAAAGCGGCGTCGGTAGTTTCACGAGGACGAAGCTCAGGCCACCAAGAGTTCCCTGAATCGCCGCGAGGATCAGGCTTGTCGTCACACTCGCGGAGATGAGGTCGCGCGTTTGTGTCATCAACGTCTCTCGGTGTTCCGCATCAAAAGGCAGAAGGCTTCGGACTCCCCGGATGATCTGGTCCGCGTCGCGAAAAAAGTAAAACATGGCGAAGATCATCACGAAAAGGTCAAAAACAAAGGTAGCGATATTACGCAAAATCGTGCCGAGGCGTTCGGCGAGAAATCCCGCCTGCTTCTGAACGGCCTGCGCCAGCATCTCCAGTACGTCGGCGTTGGGATCCAAGCCCGGCACATGTTGCGAGAGCCAAGCCCAGACTTTCGCCAACTTGGGCGCCTGCTGCACCAACAAGGTATGCTGCACACCCCGTGAAACGGCAAACGCCTCGCGAACGAACAAGGTGGTCACGAGAATGGCTGGAACGATCAGGAGAAAAGTCACCGCCAGGGTACTCAAGACAGCCGCCTTGTTTGCGGAAAAACGCCGCAGGAGCCGGTGGTGCATCGGGTAGGAGAAAATCACCAGAATGGCCGCCCATCCCAGCGGCGCGAGGAACGGTTCAAAGATCCGGAAAACGAGGTAGATCAGCAGCAGCAACACGCCGTAGGAAAGAACAGTAGTTAAACGGTCACTCGTCGTCGCGTTCGTGGAGGGGGCAGGATTCATGGACGTAATATAATGTTGATAGGTTGAGCAAAGATTGGTAGCTTCTCGTTCACGCTCCGCCAGGTCACGCGCGGGTCACCGAGCCAATTCAGAATGTCTACGAAGTCCATCCCGCTCACTTCTTACCAGATTCGCCTCCTTGCTGTACTTGCTTTAATCAATTTTGTCAACTTCGCTGCTCGTCAGGTGTTCGTCCCGCTGATTCCTCTCCTGCGCGACCATCTCCATGCTACAGACGCCCAGCTCGGATCGCTGCAAACTTTTCTCCTCGTCGTTCTCGCTGTCGGAAGCATACCCTGCGGCTACCTCGCCGATCGCTTCAGCCGCAAGGCCATTATCGCTGTCGGCATCCTGTTCTGGAGCGTCGCGACGTTCGCTGGCGGCCTTGTCTCCACTTTTCTTTTTTTCCTGATCGCGCGGGCCTTCGTCGGGCTGGGTGAAGCTGCCTACGCCCCGGCCGCGCAATCCATGATTTCTGGCGCCTTTCCGCAAGAACGTCGCGCCATCGCCCAAGCCATTTTTGCTACCGGCATGTTGCTCGGAGGCGCTGCCGGCATGGCTCTGGGTGGCATCATTGGTCCGCGATACGGCTGGCAGGACGCTCTCTTCATCGTTGCGTTCGCCGGAATTGTTCCAGGCATTGCTCTTTTCTGGATTGACGAGCCGCCACGCGGCCCTCGCTCTGAAGTCGTTCCAATCGCCCGGCTTCTCCGTGTCCCGGCCTTTGTCTCCATGATCTTCGCTGGGATTTGCATCACTTTTTCCAGCGTCTCGCTCCTCACCTGGGGAACGGACTTCGCCGTCAGCTATAAGGACTTCAGCTTGCGCGAAGCCTCTGTCTCGCTCGCGGTCATCGCTTTCCTGTCTGCGGTTTCCGGCGTCTTGATGGGCGGTTTTGTTGCCGATCGGCTCCAGCGGACTTTCGCCTACGGACGCATTATTGCCGTCGCCGTCGCCTTCCTTCTCGCGGCTCCATTTCTCCTGCTGGCCATCCAGTCGGAAGAGAAATCAACTGTGCTGATTGGACTTTCCATCGCCGGCTTTTTCATGTCCTGGTATCACGGCCCGGTTACTGCCGTTCTTCACGACATGATGCCCCGCCGCGCGCACGCCACTTCCGTCGGCGTCTACATGTTTGCCACGCAATTAATCGGCGGCCTCGGCCCCCACGTGGTCGGCAGAATCTCTGATCTTCACGATCTTCAGCTCGGTCTGCAAATCGCCGTCGCCGTCTTGGTTTGCGGCGCATTGCTGATGCTTCTCGTCATTCACTTCATACGCCGCGATGGCCTCCGCCATCCGACTTTGGATGTTTTCCACGCTGAGCCCGGCGACTGACCCTGCGAAACAAAAAAGGCGGGCCAGAGCCGCCTTTTTTGCCAAATGGATTGTAGATGATTCCTACTTGATGCCAACTTGTTGAATCAGGCGCAGCACATCGTCGTGCGCCACGTCGTAGAGCGGCCGCACATCTTCTTCTTCAAGCCGCTCTCGCAAATACTCCGCGGCAACGAAACTTGCCTCGCGATCCGTCAGGTCCCGCCCCGCCTTCTCGCGGAACTTCACGAACGCGGTGTGCGCCAATCCCACCACATGCGCCGCGCCATCCACAAAAAACTTGCAGTCAATCGTGTCCGCGTGCCGCGTCGCGATGCCGTTCCACATGTGCGAGAAGCGGCATTGATACGTCTGGCCGGTCAGCTTGGAGGTCACTTCGAATGCGCCGATAAATTGGCTCATCGCGCCGGCATTCGCGAGTACAGGCCGTGTCGTCACGCAATCTCCTCTTGAACGGTTCTCAATTGTTAGTAATCAGTTTTTAGTAAGGAAGAGAATCCTGAAGGGAGATTTTCATTCCTTACTTCCTTACTTCCCTACTTCCTTACTTTCCTCATCGACTCACTGCCGCGGCCGTCTCCACCTGGCTATAACTCCGAATTGCCGCTCCAACGCCCGCGCCGCTCGGCACGCGGAAGCCCTGATCGAGCAAGCATTTTTCCAGCGCCGCGAGGAACAGCAGTACGAACGGCTTCTGGCTGCAGTAGCCCATTAACCCCACGCGCCAGATCTTGCCTTTTACCGGCCCGAATCCTCCGGCAATCTCGATGTTGAACTCATCCAGCAACTGATTCCGTACTTTCGCGTCGTCGACCCCGCTCGGAATCATCACCGCCGTGACCGTTGGCAAACGGTCCACCGGATTCTTCACCAGCAGATCCAGCCCCATCGCCTCGAGGCCTGCGATCAGCGCCATCTGATTCACGCGATGCCGCTCCCACCGCACCTCCAGGCCTTCTTCCACCACCAGGCGCATCGCTTCGCGCAGAGCGAAGATCAGCGAAATCGGCGGCGTGTGGTGATACAGCCGGTCTTTTCCCCAATAATTCATGGCCGTCGTCAGGTCGAAATACCAGCTTTGCACTTTCGTTTTCCGCTTTCGAAACACTTCCTCGGCTGCGGGGCTCACCGTAATCGGCGACATTCCCGGCGGCGCGCTGATGGCCTTTTGCGACCCGCTGAAGCAAATATCAATCCGCTGCTTGTCCACATGCACCGGCACGGCCGCGAGCGACGCCACCGTATCCACAATCAGCAGAGCCCCCAACTCGTCGGCAACTTTTCGATAGGCATCGATCCCGGTGATCACACCGGTTGACGTTTCCCCGTGTGCAAATCCCACGATCTTGATCTTTTTCCCCTTCCCTGCGCGGCGCACATCTTCCGCATCCACCGGCTTGCCGTACGGCGCCTCGACCTTCGTCACCTTCGACGACGCCCGCGTCGCAATCTCGTACATGCGCTCGGAAAACACGCCGTTGACCGCCACAATGCCTTCATCGCCCTCTTCCAAAGTGTTCAGCACCGACGCTTCAATTCCGCCCGAGCCCGAAGCCGACAACGGCATGGTCACTCGGTTTTCCGTCTGGAAAATCTGCCGCATCAGGATTTGCGTCTCTTCCATGCACCCTTTGAACCACGGGTCCATGTGCCCCACCAGCGGCATAGCCATCGCGCGGTACACCCGCGGATCGATCGACGACGGTCCAGGCGTCAGCATCAGCCTGACAGGGGGATGGAGTTCGCCAACGGGTTGCGTCATGACGTTTTACCCTTCTTTTTCTTGCGCTTAACTTCCAATTTGTAACTAAGAACCGCCCGCGGGTGCGCCTTCGGGGACTCTGTATGTTCCGACGGGAACTCCAATTTTCGCGCAATCCCCACACCCACGCAACCGACAATTTGGCTGGCCTTCTGGCGTGAGCCTTCTTGCCGTAACCCTCTTATCTGAGAGAGGCAGGTTCGGAATTTCCCCAGCTACAAACAGTTTGATTCGTGCCATCCTCTGGAGGAACACCAAACCCAAAGGAGCTGCTGTGATGTTACGTCCTCTAATTCTTCTGCTTGCGCTCTCGTCCTTACCCCTGGCGCAGAACTCTTCGAAGGTGGAAGGCGACGAAACGAAGATCATCGCGCTGGAAAATCTCTGGAACCAGATTCAGCTCAACCATGATGCCGACGCCATGGGGAAAATGCTCGACGATGACTTTGTCTTCACCGACTACGACGGCACCGTCATGTCCAAGGGGCAATTCCTGGAGTCCATCCGCGACAAGTCCTACCAGCTCACTGTCGAAGCGTCAGAAAACATGAAGCTGCACCGCCACGGCGATACCGTCGTCGTCACGGGCGCGACTCACGAGAAAGGCACCTTTAAGGGTAGGCCGTATCAGCATCAAGGCCGCTTCACCGACACCTGGATGAAGAAAAACGGCCAATGGCTCTGCATCGCCAGCCAGCTCAGCCTGATCAGCAAGTAGCCGCAGTTCTCGACCGTGGCATCTTTCTTCTCCGCGCCCCTCTGCGTCCTTTGCGTCTCTGCGTTAGGTTTTTGTTCAGTTTTGGGCTCTTTCCGCCCT
>Ga0209118_1000352_pt1 | contig 26489 bp, 39 predicted proteins | sample BlaSpr_A8_Ref_M1_FD_187988 | JGI IMG/M metagenome (GOLD analysis project Ga0209118, IMG submission 187988) | Forest soil microbial communities from Thunder Bay, Ontario, Canada - Black Spruce, Ontario site 2_A8_Ref_M1 (SPAdes) (version 2) | ecosystem: Environmental > Terrestrial > Soil > Boreal...
GAGGATCTGCGAGAGCGTCGCCGTGGTCGGCACGATGCCCAGCGGCGGCGCGTCGATTTGAGCAACGTCGCCAGCCCATGCGCGCGACGGCGCCAGCATAGCCGCCGCGCCGATAGCTATCAACGCTCTTCGCATCTGGTCTCCCAAGGGCGAGAGGATTCTGCGCCAACCTTCCAATTCGTTACGCCGACAACTCCTTCCCGGTAAGCCGGGCGCCTCCGGACAGCGGCACGCAACGCGCCAAGCGTCGCGGGAGCATTCCGGGCGCTCCAAGAACCCACCCCACCAATGGACATCGTCATCGTCGGTGGCCCGCACTCAGGCGTGGGCAAGACGCTCGCCTGCGAAGTCGCGCTGCGCGCGCTCGATGGGCTGGGCTACGGCGGGATCAAGCTGACGGTCGCCGACGGCGAACGCGATCCCGCCCACGATCATGGCCGTTCCGCTCTTGCTGTGGCCGAGGCTGCCGGCATTTGCGGGCGCGGCGCCTCGTGCGGCGTGTGCGAGACGGTGTCCGCCAAGATCCCAAGCCGGCTGATCATCCACGAGGGTGCCATCCACAAACCCAACACCGACACGTGGCGGCTCTCCAATGCCGGAGCTGTCGCCGTTGCATGGGTCATCGCTTTGCGCTCGGGCGCGCCCGACGCGGTGCAGCGCGCGATCGATCATCTCGCCGGGAAGGGCGCGCGCGGCGTCGTGATCGAGGGAACGACTGCGCTTGAATGGATCGCGCCGAAGGTCTCGGTCATGGTCGCAACCGAGCCGGGCAAGAAATGGAAGGATGTTGCGGTCGATTGGGTGGGGCGCTGCGACATCGTTTTGCGCAATCTCGTGCCGATCCCACCGGGGGATATTCTCACACCCGCGGCCTTTCGCGACGCGGCGGCGATGCCGTGCGATCTGAGCGACCTGACCGACCCGGGCACCTCGAGCTACATGCAGCAGCTGCGCGCAGGCGTGAGCGCCGCCGTGCGCGCCTGATCCTCGATGATCACAATCGCTGAATTACGCGCTCTCCCGCTTTTCGCTAAACTCGGCGAACGCGAGCTCGAGTATCTTGCGAAAAGCGTGGCCGACATCCACGTGCTTGCGGGTGAGTACGTCGTGCACGAGGGCGAAGGGCGCGCGCTTATCATCACGGTCGAGGGCACGCTGGAGGTGACGAAAGTCGTCGAGGGTGTCGAGCGCGTGGTCGGCGTCCGCAAACCGGGTGACCTCTTCGGCGAGGTTCCGGTGGCGCTCAACACGCCGTTTCTCGCCGCCCTTCGCGCGGTGGAGCCCTCGCGGGTCATTCGCGTGGAACCGAAGGAGTTCCATACGCTAGCCGCAACCGCGCCCGAGATCTCTGCGACCGTAGGCGCCGCTGCGTTAGACCGCATCGAGGGTCTTCAGGACATCGCGGCGCAACCGCCGCCTCCGGAGTTAGTGGTCATCGGGCCGCGATGGGACGCGGCCTGTCACGAGCTGCGCGACTTCCTCCACCGGAATCAGGTCTCATTCGACTGGCTGACCCCTGATGATCCAGCCGCGAGCGCCGTGGCCAAAGGGCGATCGAAGGGCTATCCGATCGTGCGGCTGCAAGACGGCACGATGTTGGACGCTCCCTCGACGCGCGACATCGCGAGAGCCGTGGGATTGTCGGTCGCGCCCGTGCATGCCGATTACGACGTCGTGATCGTCGGTGGAGGACCGGCCGGAATGGCGGCTGCGGCCTACGGCGCATCCGAGGGTTTGCGCACCGTGCTCATCGAGCGCCGCGCGCCCGGCGGTCAGGCCGGTCAGTCATCGCGCATCGAGAATTACCTGGGCTTTCCCGTGGGCGTTTCCGGAGACGAGCTCGCCAGTCGCGCGCTGCAACAAGCCAAGCGCCTGGGTGCGGAAATCGTGGTGACCCGGACCGTGCAAGCGATCGATGCCGCCGCCACCGCCATCGCACTTGATGGAGGCGAGAGCTTGCGCGCGCACACCATCATCCTCGCGCTGGGCGTGATATGGAGGAAACTCTCGATCGAAGGCGCCGATCGTCTCACCGGACGGGGCATCTACTACGGCGCTGCGCGCAGCGAAGCGAGCTCGACCCAAGGCCAGGATATCTACATCATCGGCGCGGGCAACTCGGCCGGCCAGGCAGCGCTCTTCTTCGCCAACCATGCGAAGTCGATCACGCTGCTCGTACGCGGCAGTTCGCTCGCCAAAAGCATGTCTTACTATCTCATCGAGCAGCTGAACACGAAGTCCAACATCCGGACGGAGCTGCATTCCGAAGTGGTCGGCGTGCATGGCGGCGATCATCTCGAGGCGATCGACATCGCCAATCGTGAAACGCACGCGACCACTCGCAAGAATACGTCGGCCCTCTTCGTCTTCATCGGGGCGGACACCGATACGGACTGGCTTCCCCAAGAGATCGCGCGCGACTCGCGCGGCTTCGTGCTGACCGGCGCCGACGTCCTCAAGTCCGGTCGTTGGGCGGGGAGTCGCGACGCTTATTTGGTCGAGACTTCCGTCCCCGGGATCTTCGCCGTGGGCGATATCCGGGCGGGATCCGTCAAGCGCGTCGCCGCCGGCGTGGGTGAAGGCAGCATGGCGATCGCCTTCGTCCATCAGTACTTGCAACTGGCCCAAGAAGTAAGTCCGCTTCGTTAGGTAGGCTAAAAGACCTAAGGGAAGGTTATGCACGACCTGTGGCCGTGGCTCATCCTTTTTCTGCTCGGATGTTTCCACGGCATCAACCCCGGCATGGGCTGGCTCTTCGCCGTGGCACTCGGCATGCAAGAGAAAAGCCTTCGTGCGGTGCTCGGCGCTGTGCTGCCGATCGGACTCGGGCACGCGGCTTCGATCGGCATCGTCGTCGCCGCCGCGAGTCTCGCTGAACCGCATTTTCCGCACTCTGAGATCAAGTTCGTCGCGGCCGGGTTGCTCTTCGCCTTTGGCCTATATAGGCTCGTACGTTTCCGTCATCCGCGTTGGGTCGGCATGCGAGTCGGGTTTTGGGGACTCGTGCTTTGGGCTTTCATCATGGCGACCGGACACGGCGCCGGGCTCATGCTCTTGCCGATCGTGACCGCGCCCTCGCAGATGTCGAACGCGGGTGCGGGTATGACGATGATGTCGACGCCAAATGCGGGACTGCTCGCGGTCATCGTCCACACGTTTGGGTACCTGCTGACGATGACGATAGCGGCGCTCGTGGTCTACCGCTGGCTGGGGCTCAGCCTGTTGCGCACCGCCTGGTTCAATCTCGACCTGCTGTGGGCTGCCGCGCTCTTCGTGACGGGGGTTGTGATGCTGTTCGTATAACGGTGGGTCTCCCTTTGACCGTGAGAAGGTGAGCCATGCTTCTGAAACCCGATCCGACCTTTTACCCCTCCGCGAAACTCGCCATGAAAGCGCCGCCTGAAGAGCTGGCATACGTGGCGCTGTTGAACGCGAAAGGCGACGGCAAGCCCGACGCGATGGCGGTCGTCGACGTCGATCCCAAATCGAAGAGTTTCGGCAGCGTCATCCATCAGGTCGAGATGACCAAAGCCGGCGATGAGCTGCACCATTTCGGCTGGAACGCGTGTAGTTCGGCGTTGTGCCCGTACGCTCCGCATCCGCACGTCGAGCGCCGCTTTCTCGTCATTCCGGGACTACGCTCGTCGCGCATCTATGTGATGGATACCAAACCAGATCCACGCGCTCCGAAGATCGTCAAAGTGATCGAGCCAGAAACGGTCATGCAGCGCGCCGGGTACTCCCGGCCGCACACGGTCCATTGCGGACCTGAGGGCATTTACATGAGCGCGCTCGGTTCTCCAAGCGGCGACGGCCCCGGCGGCGTCTTCCTGCTGGACCATGACACGTTCGAGGTGGTCGGACGTTGGGAAGTGGACCGCGGTCCGCAGTTCTTCGCGTACGACTTTTGGTGGCACCTCGGCCACGACGTCATGGTGACGAGCGAGTGGGGAACGCCCAATATGATCGAGGCCGGCCTGAACCCCGAGCTACTGCTCGCCGGCAAATACGGTCACCACATCCACTTCTGGGACCTGCGCCGGCGCAAGCACGTGCAGGCCGTCGATCTCGGCGCCGAGCAGCAACTCGTCCTCGAGCTTCGGCCCTCGCACGACCCGACGAAACAGTATGGTTTTGTCGGCGTGGTCATCTCGCTCAAGGATCTGTCGAGTTCGATCTGGATGTGGCACCGCGACAAGGACACGTGGGCGGTCAAGAAGGTCATCGACATCCCGGCCGAGCCCGCCGACCCCGAGAAGCTTCCGGACCTGCTCAAAGGATTCAAGGCGTGCCCACCGCTGCTCTCCGACATCGACCTTTCGGTAGATGATAAGTTCCTGTACGCATCATGTTGGGGCACGGGCGAGATGCGCCAGTACGACGTGTCCGACCCGGAGAACCCGAAGTTCACCGGCTCGGTGCGCTTAGGCGGAATCGTCAATCGCTCGCCGCATCCGGCGAAGCCGAAGCTGGCGCTCAACGGCGGGCCGCAGATGGTCGAAGTCAGCCGCGACGGCAAGCGCGTGTATTTCACCAACTCCCTGTATCGCACGTGGGACGATCAGTTCTATACCGACGGGATACGGAGCTGGATGGTGAAACTCGACGTCAATCCAAGCGGCGGCATCGCGCCGGACCCGAAGTTCTTCCTCGAGTTCCCCGATCGCCGCGCGCACCAAGTGCGGTTGCAAGGCGGGGACGCGTCCAGCGACTCGTACTGCTTCCCGTAAAGGGACGGACGCGGCGCCCTACATCGCGCAAGCCGCGCGCAAGGACGCGCACAGCGCTTGCAAGTCCCTTGCCGGATGCCGCGATTGGGCGATGCAGTCGATGAGCGTGCTGCCGACGACGACCCCATCCGCTGCCGCTGCAACGTCCGCGACCTGCTGGGGCGAGGAAACGCCAAAGCCCACGGCCAGCGGCTTATCCGTCAGCGGGCGCAGCCGCTCCACCAAAGCCCGCACGCTCGCGCCCATTTGCTTGTTAGCTCCGGTCACGCCCATGCGGCTGACGACGTACACGAAGTCCGTGCATTGAGCAGCGATGGCGCGCGCGCGCTCGAGCGGCGTGGTCGGCGCGACGAGAAAGGTCACCGACAGCCCGCATGCTTGGAACGCGCTCAGCAGCGGTTGCGCTTCCTCCGGCGGGAGATCCGGAACGATCGCGCCCGCGAAGCCGGCGGCCAAAAGGTCTTGTGCGCTGCGGGCGAGGCCTCGCACGAACAGCGGGTTGTAATAGGAAAAGGCCAGCAACGGCACACCGAGTGAGCGCGGGTTCGAAGCCGTGAGACGTGCGAGCATCGCGTCGAACGCCGCCCCGCCCTCAAGTGCGCGCTGAGCCGCCATCTGGATCGTGGGCCCGTCCGCGAGCGGATCGGAGTAGGGAATACCCACTTCGATCACATCTGCACCGCCGGCCACAGCCGCGCGGATCAACTCCGGCGTGCTTTCTAAGGACGGGAAACCTGCCATCAGGTACGCGATCAGCGCGGCGCGTCGTTCGCGCGCGCAACGTTCGAAGACTTGTGGGATCATGGCTCGTTTGCGAAGCGGACTGCGTCTTTGTCGCCGCGGCCCGATAGGTTCACGAGCACGATCTCATCGGGGCTTGAGTCCTTGGCGAAGCGCACGGCGTACGCCACGGCGTGCGCGCTCTCGAGCGCGGGGATGATGCCTTCGCTGCGCGCCAGGAGTCCGAACGCCTCCCGCGCCTCGTCGTCGGTCACTCCGAGATACGTCACGCGCCCGGTCGATTGCAGGTACGCATGCTCGGGGCCCACGCCGGGGTAGTCCAAGCCGGCCGAGATCGAATGGGTGGGAGCGATCTGTCCGGCTTGGTCTTGCAGCACCTTGGTGCGCGCGCCGTGCAACACGCCGACGCTGCCGGCCACGAGCGTCGCGGCATGGGCGCCCACGCGATCCAGTCCGCGACCCGCCGCTTCGACGCCCCACAGCTTCACGTGGAGATCGTCCAGGAAAGCGCTGAAGATGCCGATGGCGTTGCTGCCGCCGCCCACGCAGGCGACCACGTGCCCGGGTAACCTATCGTACCGCTCCAGGCATTGCGCGCGCGCTTCGTCGCCGATGACGCGCGCGAACTCCCGCACCATAAACGGATAGGGGTGCGCGCCCACGACCGAGCCGATGACGTAGAACGTGTTCTGCGCGCTTGCCGCCCAGTCGCGAAACGCTTCGTTGGTGGCGTCCTTGAGGGTGCGGGAACCGCTCGACACCGGATGCACGGTCGCGCCGAGCAGCCGCATCAGATAGACGTTGAGAGACTGGCGCTCAACATCTACTTCACCCATATACACTTCGACCGGGATGCCGAGCAGCGCCCCGACCGTCGCCGCCGCGACGCCGTGCTGCCCTGCGCCGGTCTCGGCGATGATGCGCGTCTTGCCCATGCGCTTGGCGAGCAAGCCCTGACCGATCGTGTTGTTGATCTTGTGCGCACCGGTGTGGTTGCAGTCCTCGCGCTTGAGGAGGATCCTCGCCCCGCCCGCCAAGCGCGTGAGATTGGCGCATTCGAATAGCGGTGACGGCCGGCCCACGTAATCGCGCAGCAGGCGCCGGTATTCCGCCCAGAACGTTTCGTCTGCAAACGCTTCGCGCATGTCGCTTTCAAGCTGCCGCAGCGGCTCCACGAGCACTTCTGGAACGAAGCGCCCGCCGAATTCGCCGAAGTATCCGCGCTCGTCAGGTTCGCGCATGCAATGCCTCCTTAGCCGCAGCGACAAACGCGTTCACCAACCCGGCGTCTTTGACGCCGTTGACCTCGACGCCTGAGCGTACGTCCACTCCATCCGGTAGCACCGCTCGGATCGCTTCGCCTACGGTGTTCGGGCGAAGGCCACCGGCGAGGATGAAATGGCCGGCGTGTTCAGCGCGCATGCGTTGAGCCTTGGCGAGCGCCATCCGCACGCCGGTGCCGCCGGCCCTGCCGGGCACGCGCGCATCCGCCATGACCGCCACCGCGCGCGCGTTTTGCAGCGCCGGTGCGTCCGGTATCGCGTCGTGCGCCACCAGAATCGTTGGCACTCCAAAGCTGCCGCAAAACTCCGGGGATTCGTCTCCCGAGAATTGGAGCAGATCCAGCCGGCACGAACGGATGGCGTCTTCGATCAGCGCACGCGGCGAGTTCGCAAAGACGCCGACGCAGGCAACCTGCGGTGGGACGCGCGCGGTCAGCGACGTCGCCCCAGCAACGTCTAGTCGCCGCGGACTGTCCGCGAAGATGAATCCGAGCGCGTCGGCGCCGGCCTCCACGCACATCTCCACCTCCTCGGCTGACTGCATTCCGCATATTTTAATATGAGGCCGGACCGCAACGAGGTCGCGGAGTGCGGCCTCCGGATCGTGCGCGCGCATCAGATGCTCGCCGATCAGCACCGCGTCGATGCCCGCCGCGGCGCATTCCGCAAGATCGGCGGCGCTTGTGTAGCCGCTTTCCGCGACGAGGAGAACGTCTGGAGAAAAAGATTTGATTTGGCGGCTGAGTTCGAGGGCCGTCGAGCGGCGTACTTCGAAGGTGCGCAGATCGCGATTGTTGATGCCGATCAGGGTTGCGCCTGCGCTCTGCGCGCGGCGCGCTTCCTTCCGGTCGTGGACCTCGACGAGCGCGGCCATGCCTGCCTCTTTAGCGAACCCCAAAAACGATCTGAGTTGGGCGTCGTGCAGCGCCGCGACGATCAAGAGAATCGCATCGGCGCCGGCTGCGGCCGCCTCCCAGACCTGATACTCGTCGACCACGAAATCTTTGCGCAAGACGGGCAGTGCGCACACGCGCCGCGCGAGTACGAGATCGTCCAAGCTGCCTTTGAACCATCGCGGCTCGGTCAGCACCGAGAGCGCGGCGGCGCCGGCGCGTTCGTATGCAGCGGCAAGACGCCCCGGATCGATATCCGGCGCGATGGCCCCGGCCGAGGGCGAAGCACGCTTGATCTCTGCGATGACGGCCGGCCGACGCCGGCGCAGAGCTGCGCCAAAATCGCGCGGCGCTTCCCGGTCTATGGCTTTTGCTTTCAAGAGCTCGAGCGGAACCTCACGCTGCAGGCGTTCGACGTCGGCCCTGCGGCTTGCGGCGAGCTCGTCGAGATAGCTCACGCGTTGCTCGCTTCCACCAAGGCCGCCAGTTTGCCGAGCGCGGAGCGCGAGTCAAGCGAGATCTCAGCAAGCGTTCGCCCTCGAACGAGGTCCGGCGCGACGCCGGCGATCACGAGCGCCAGGGCGGCGTTGAGCAGCACGACGTCGCGATGCGGACCTTTCTTGCCCTCGAGCACGCCTCGGATCAGCGCGGCGTTCTCCGCCGCGTCGCCGCCAGCGATGGCTTCACTCGAAGACGCAGCTAGGCCGGCATCGGCAGGTTGGATCGAGTACTCGCGGAGCTCGGCGCCGCTCCATTCCACCACCCGCGTCGGCCCCGCCAGCGTGGCCTCGTCCATTCCATCGCAGCCATGGATGGCGGCAGCGCGCTTGCTGCCGAGACGCGCCAAGGCTTCCACCACCAGGCGCAGCGCGCCCGGATGCGACACGCCGACGACCTGGTGCGTCGCGCCCGCTGGGTTCGTGAGAGGCCCGAGCACGTTGAAGATCGTCCGCACGCCGATCTCGCGCCGCACCGGGGCGACGTATCGCATCGCCGGATGGTGCGCCTGAGCGAACAAGAACGCGATGCCGTCGCGCTCGAGGAGCGCCTGCGATACCTCCGGCGGCGCGTCGATGCGCACGCCGAGAGCGCCGAGCACGTCGGCGCTGCCACAGCGACTGCTCATCGCGCGATTGCCGTGCTTGGCGACCGCCACGCCTGCCCCCGCGACCACGAATGCCACGGCTGTCGAGATGTTGAACGAGCCGGACCCGTCACCGCCGGTCCCACACACGTCGAGCAACGGCGCGCGCGAAGTCTTCACGCGCAACGCATGCGAGCGCATCGCGCTCGCCGCACCGGCGATCTCCTCCGCTGTCTCGCCCTTGAGCGCCAGCGCCACGAGCAGGGCCGCCACTTGCGCCGGCGTCACTGCGCCGTCCATGATCGCGCCGACCGCGCGATTCGCCTCCTCGGCGCTCAGATGCTTGCCCGCCACAGCCGCGCGGATGTATTCCACGATTGAGACGCTCTGCGCGGGCGCGTCAGCCTCGGCTCTCATCGCGAAAACCCTGCCATGCCCAAGAAGTTGCGCACGATGCGCGGGCCGACTGCCGTGAGCACCGACTCGGGATGGAACTGCACGCCGAAGACCGGGTAGCGCCGATGCCGCAACCCCATCACGAGGTGATCCTCGCTTTGGGCGATGACCTCCAGGTCTTGAGGAATCGAGTCGCCCGCGACCACCAGCGAATGGTAGCGCGTCGCGCGAAACGGTGAGCTCACGCCGGCGAAAAGCTCCCCGCCCGTATGCCTGACGGATGACGTCTTGCCGTGCATGACCGCGGGCAGCCGCACCACGCGGCCGCCGAACGCCGCGCCGATGGCCTGATGTCCCAAGCATACTCCGAGGATGGGGATACGCTCGTACAAGGCGGCGATCGCCGCGAGCGAGTGCCCGGCTCGATCCGGCGTGCCAGGCCCCGGCGAGATGATGAGCGCAGCCGGAGGCGCCGTCGCCAGCGCGTCGATGGAGACGGCGTCGGAGCGCTGCACGCGCACCGTCACGCCCATCGCGCCGATCATCTGCGCCAAGTTGTACGTGAACGAATCGTAGTTGTCGAGGATCAGCACTTCGCGCTTCATACGTCAGCTCCCGAAATCGCAGCGACCACCGCCGCCGCTTTGGAGAGGCATTCTTGATCCTCGCGGTCCGATGCGGACTCCGCCACGATGCCGGCGCCGGCTTGAAGATGGTACGCGCCGTCATATGCGTGCGCGCTGCGCAGCGTGATGCATGCGTCGAGCGAACCGTCGAATCCGAAGCGCCCCACGCTGCCGGCATAGAAGCCGCGTCTGCGGCCCTCCAGTTCCGCGATCAATTCGATGGCTCTGATCTTGGGCGCGCCGCTGACGGTGCCGGCCGGAAACACAGCGCCGAACACGTCGAATGCATCGAGTTCCTCACGCACGTTCCCGACGACGTCGGACACCAAGTGCATCACGTGGCTGAAGCTTTCTATCCCCAGCAGTTCGGTGACGCGCACGCTGCCGTACTCGCTCACCCGGCCCAGATCGTTGCGTCCCAGGTCCACGAGCATCACGTGCTCCGCGCGCTCTTTCGGATTGCGGCGCAGCCGCGCGGCGATCGCGCGATCGGCTTCCGGATCGCCGCTGCGAGCGCGAGTCCCCGCCAGCGGACGCACCCGCGCCCGATGCTCGCGCAGGCTCACGAGGACTTCGGGCGAGGAGCCGAACAGTTGCCCCCAGCCGAGATCGAGGAAGAACATGTAGGGCGAGTGGTTGATCGCGCGCAGCGCCCGATACGCGTCGAACGGATCTCCGCGCTGCTCCATCTCCCAACCCTGCGACAGCACGACTTGATATGCTTCGCCCGCCAGTATCGCTTCGCGCCCGCGTTCTACCGCTTCGGAGAACGGCAGTTCGGGAACGCGCGCTTTGAGCGGACCAGCGCGCGCAGCGCGCTGCAATGGGCTGATGCGCGCCTCCGCGAGTTCGGCGACCAGTCCGCTTGCGACCGATTCAGCGGCCTCGCCCAGCGCTGCGATGCTCACCGAATGGCTGAAGTGATCGAACACCACGAGCGTCTCGGGCACCACGAGATGGAGGTCGGGCATCGGGTCGCTGCCCCGCTCCAGGCGCGGCAAGCGCTCCAAGTAGCCGGAGAACTCGAATGCCGCGGCGCCGTACGCGCCCAGGAACGGCATTTCGATCAGCGTCTCCCGCTCCGGCAGCAAGCGCCGCAACATCTCCCGGGCGGCGTCGAACGCCGAGCCGTGATGGTCGAGCGTCTCACCGTCGATGCTCGTGCGAATTTGTCCGTCAACGGCTTGCACCTCAGCCCGGCAGCCCAAGCCGATGATCGAATGCCGTGCCGACATGCCGGCGCCGGGCGCGCTCTCGAAGAGGAACGCGACCCCGGGATGCGCCGCGCGCAGCGTCGCAAACGCCGCGATCGGCGTGATGCCGTCGGCCACGATCTTGCGGATCGTCACGTCGGTTCGGCCTGACTGCTCGATCGTCTTCATTTCGTTTGTCCTCCGAGCTTCGCTCGGAACGCTACACCCGAACTTCGTTCGGGTCGCTACATTAGTTGCGGTTCAGTGGCAAAAAGAAAACGGGCTCGGTTTTTTTCGAGCCCGCCACTTTGTCCGATCTCCCCGGGGTTAAAGCCCCGGCACTACGAGAATACGCTAATCGGCATGGCGGGCGCGTACCCACCACCACCAGGCATTCTGCAACACGACATTATTCATCGGCGTCTGGTTCGCACTCACGGGCCCAATGCCTGCTATTGCAAGAGCTCGAGCTGGGCCATTTCGGCCGCGTCGCCCTTTCGGATGCGGGTCCGAACGACGCGCACATAGCCGCCTTGGCGGCCGGCCAGGGTCGGCGCGATGACGTCCATGAGCCGTTTCGTCACTTCCGCAGAGGTCAGATACGAGGCCACCAGACGGCGGCTTTGGAGGTCGCCCTTTTTCGCGCGCGTGATCAGGCGCGACGCGACGCGCCCCGCCTCCTTGGCGCGCACGGTCGTGGTCTCGATCTTGCCGTGCGTGAACAACGAGGTCACCAGGTTGCGCAGCAGCGCGCGTCGATGGTCGTCGTTCCTACCGAGCCGTTTGTTGGCCTTGCGGTGTCTCATGCCCCGGTCACCCCTGCTTCAGCGACAGATTCCGCTCGGCGAGCTTCTCCTTGATCTCGTCGACGGACTTCTTGCCTAGGTTGCGCATGTTCATGATCTCGTCTTCGGTCTTCTGCAGCAGTTCGGAGATCTTGCTGATCCCCGCCCGCTTCAGACAGTTGTACGAGCGCACCGACAGGTCGAGCTCGTCCACCGGAATATCCCAATCGGAGAACGGGGCCGCCTCTTCGGCGGGCGCCTCCACTTCGGGTCGTCCGCTGAAACTCACGAACAACGACAGTTGATCCTGCAAGATCTTCGCCGCTGTCGAGAGCGCTTCGTCGGGCGTCACGCTGCCGTTGGTCTCGATCTCCATGAGCAGGCGGTCGTGATCGGTCACCTGGCCGACGCGCGTGTCCTCGATCTGGTAGTTGACCTTGCGTATCGGCGTGAAGATGGAGTCCACCGGGATCAAGCCGATGACGTGCTCGACGTTGCGCTGCTTGTCAGCGGTCACGTAGCCGCGCCATTTCTCGACGCCGATCTCCATGACCAGACGCGCTTTCTTGTCGGTGAGCGTGGCGATGTGGTAATCGGGGTCGAGCAGTTCGACGTCGGCGTCCGGCACGATGTCGCGCGCGGTCACCTCCCGTTCGCCCGAGGCCTCGATGCGCAGCACCTTCGGCTCGTCGGTGAGCATGCGCAAAGGCAAGCCCTTGAGGTTCAGGATGATGTGCGTCGTGTCTTCGACCACCCCGGGGATGGTCGAGAACTCGTGCAGCACGCCGTCGATCTTCACGTAGGTGACGGACGCGCCGGGCAGCGACGACAGCAGGATGCGCCGCAGCGCATTGCCCAGCGTGATGCCGAAGCCGCGCTCGAGCGGCTCGATCGCGAATTTCGCGTAGGAGTCGCGCCGTTCGCGCACTTCGATAGAAGCTCTTTGAAATTCCAGGACTGACATAATTCCCCTTATTATCGTGAGTAGTATTCGACGATGAGTTGTTCTTCGACGTTGGTGTCGATGTCGGCGCGAGCCGGCAACTGGAGCACCTTGGCCTTGACGCTCTGCTCGTCATATTCCAGCCAGCCCGGCACGCGCCGGCCCTTGGAGTAGTTCTCCAGGCTTTGCAGGAGCGTGGTCTTGCGGCTCGCCTCGACCACCCCGATCTCGTCGCCCGGCCGCACGCGCATCGAAGGCACGTTGACGCGCTTGCCGTTCACGGTGATGTGACGGTGGTGCACCAACTGCCGCGCTTGCGAACGCGACGTCGCGAGATTGAGACGGTAGATCACGTTGTCGAGCCGTGACTCGAGCAGGCTCAGGAGCGCCTGGCCCGTCTGGCCTTTGCTGGTGCTCGCCCTCTTGTAGTAGTTCTCGAACTGCCGCTCGAGGACCCCGTAGATGCGGCGCATCTTCTGCTTCTCGCGCAGCTGGCGGCCAAACTCCGAGACCTTCGGACGGTTCTTGGTCTGCGCTTTCTGTCCGGGCGCCGCCGTACGCCGCTCCACGGCGCACTTCTTCGACAAGCAGCGCTCGCCCTTAAGGAAGAGCTTCACCTTCTCGCCGGGCTTGCCGCCGCTGGCGCTTTCGCGCCGGCACATGCGGCAGACCGGACCTGTATATCGTGCCATATTCTCCTCTCCGGGGCTAAAGCCCCGGCACTACATTTTCCGAGCTTCGCTCGGAACGCTACATTAGACTCGGCGGCGTTTCGGCGGACGGCAGCCGTTGTGCGGGATCGGCGTCACGTCTTTGATGACCGTGATCTCCAAGCCCGCGGCTTGCAGCGACCGAATCGCGGCCTCGCGGCCGGCTCCCGGACCGCGCACGTGCACTTCGACCTGACGCATGCCGTGCTCCATCGACTTGCGCGCTGCGGCTTCTGCCGCCAACTGCGCCGCGAACGGCGTGGACTTCTTGCTTCCCGCAAAGCCCATGCCGCCGGCGCTCGCCCAAGCGAGCGTGCCGCCTTGAAGGTCGGTGATCGTCACGATCGTGTTGTTGAAGCTCGAATGGATCCGGGCGATGCCCTGCGAGACATTCTTGACTTCTTTTTTCTTCGTGCGCCGTACGCGCTTTGGTGCTGTTGCCATTATGTTTCCTTTGCGATCATTTGCCGATGCCCGGACCCTTGGTCTTCTTCTTGCCGGCGACGGTCTTCCTCGGACCCTTGCGACTGCGCGCGTTCGTGCGCGTGCGCTGCCCGCGTACCGGCAGCCCACGCCGGTGGCGCATGCCCCGATAGCACCCGATGTCCACCAGCCGCTTGATCGCGCTCGAGACCTCGCGGCGCAGGTCGCCCTCGACCTTGAGATTCTTCTCGATCTGCTCGCGAAGTTTCTGGATGTCGTCGTCGGTGAGGTTCTTCACCCTCGTGTCCGGGTTGACGCCGGTCGTCTTCAGCAAACGCTCGGCCGTGGGCCGTCCGATGCCGAAGATGTAGGTCAACGCGACTTCGATCCGCTTTTCGCGCGGCAGGTCGATGCCTGCAATGCGTGCCATATGCTCCTCTTACCCCTGAGCCTGTTTGTGCTTGGGATTCTCGCAGATCACCCGCGTGCGTCCCCGCCGCTTGATGATCTTGCATTTGTCGCAGATCTTCTTGACGCTCGGTCTTACTTTCATCCTTTTATCCTATTTGTATCGATACGTGATGCGGCCTTGGCTCAGGTCGTAGGGCGACAGTTCCACCAGGACCCGGTCCCCTGGCAAGATCCTGATGAAGTTCATCCTGATCTTGCCCGACACGCGCGCCAGCACTTTGTGTCCGTTGCTCAACTCGACTCGGAAGAACGCGTTCGGAAGCGGCTCCACCACGACGCCCTCCACCTCGATCGCCTCTTCCTTCGGTGAGGCCGAATGCGCTTTCGGCGGTTTCTTCTTTGCGGAGTGCCGCTGGATCCCCGGGCGTCTACGTCGCGCCACGCGTACCTCCAACCGCCGCCGTGGCAACTTCTGCCTGTGTTTCCGGCAGCGTCAGTATCTCGTAACCGCCGTCCACCACCGCGACGGTGTGTTCGAAATGCGCGGAAAGGCTGCCGTCGGCGGTCACGACCGTCCATTGGTCATCCTTGGTGCGCACCTCGAAAGTGCCCGCGTTGACCATCGGCTCGATCGCCAGCACCATGCCGCGCTTCAAGGGCGCGCCGCCGCCCTTGCGCCCGAAATTCGGCACCGCCGGATCCTCGTGCAGGTGCTTGCCGACCCCGTGGCCCACCAGGGCCCGCACCACCGCGAACCCATGTCTTTCGACATATGCTTGCACAGCACTTCCCACGTCGGACACGTGCCCGCCGGGCCGCACGGCTCGGATGCCCTCGTACAGGGACGCCTGCGTGACCTCGATCAGCTTGCTCGCCTCGGCCGAAACCCTGCCCACTGGCAGCGTATATGCCATGTCCGAGTACCAGCCGTCGGCGACCGCCCCGATGTCGATCTTGAGGATGTCGCCTTCGCGCAGCTTGCGGCTGCCGGGGATGCCGTGCACGACCTCATCGTTCACCGAGGCGCAAATCGAACCGGTGAAGCCATGATAGCCGAGGAACGCCGGCTCCGCTCCCATGCCGCGGATTTCGCGCTCAGCGGCGGCGTCGATCTCCTTGGTCGAGATGCCCGGCTGCACCAGCGGCTTGAGCGCCTCGAGCGCGCGCGCGGTGACCCGCCCGCTCAACCGCATCTTCGCCAGCTCGCGCTCGCTCTTGCAGTTGATCATATGGTCTTGACCTTGGATCGCGCCGCGTCGACCATCGCTTGGTGCACGACGTCGATCGGCTGCGTGCCGTCGATGCGGTGCAGCAGGCCCATCTTCTCGTAGTACGCGATGAGCGGCCGCGTGTTCTTGTCGTACACCTCGAGGCGATGCGCGACGGTCGCGTCGCTGTCGTCTTCGCGCTGCTGCAGCTTCGCGCCGCAATGATCGCACACGCCGGCGACTTTCGGAGGCGCAGAGTCGTGGTGATAGTTCGCCCCGCAGTTCGGACACACGCGCCTGCCGGTGAGCCTGCGCAACAGCTCGTTTTGCGGAACCGTCAGCTTGATGACCGCGTCGAGGCGCTGGCCCAAGCGCGCGAGTAGCTTGTTCAGCGCCTCGGCCTGCACCGCGGTCCGAGGGAAACCGTCCAGGATATAGCCGCCTTGCGTGTCGGGCTGCTGCAGCCGCTCTTCGATGAGGCCGATGGTCACGTCATCGGGCACGAGCTCCCCGTGGTCCATATAACGCTTCGCCACGACGCCCATCGGCGTTCCGGCCGCCTTCGCCACGCGGAACATGTCGCCGGTGGAGATGTGCGGCACGTCCAGGGTCTCCACGAGCAGGTGGGACTGAGTGCCCTTGCCCGCGCCCGGCGCACCGAGCAGGATGACGCGCGTTCCTTGGCCGCTCATTGTTTGATAAAGCCCCGATAGTCGCGCATGGCGAGCCGCGCCTCGACCTGCGTCATCGTGTCAAGCGCCACGCCGACCACGATGAGCAGCGAGGTACTGCCCAAAAATATGGTAGTGATGTGCGTGAAATTCTGCGTGATGTTCGGCAGCACCGCTAGGACGCCGAGGTACACGGCCGCCACGACCGTGATGCGGTGCAGGATCTTCTGCAAATAGTCGGTGGTCGGTTTGCCCGGCCGGATGCCGGGTATGAAGCCCCCCTGCTTCTTGAGCGAGTCCCCGATGTCCATGATGTTGACCACGACTTCGCTGTAGAAGAACGTGAAGCCGACGACCAGCAAGAAATAGACCGCGTTGTACAAGATGCTGCCGTAGCCGAAATACTGGACCATGAAGCCGTTGAACGCCTGCGCCCACGTCGTGTGGTACTGGGCGGACCACGACGCGATCTGCTGCGGCAGCAGCAAGATCGAGATGGCGAAGATGATCGAGATGACGCCGGCGTTGTTCAGGCGCAGCGGGATGTAGGTGCTGCGCCCGCCATACACCTTGCGTCCCACGACGCGCTTCGCGTACTGCACCGGCACGCGCCGCTGTCCCTGGTACATGAAGACGATCGAGATCAGCGACACGATGGCGATCAGCGCGAAGAGCACGAGACCGAAGATCGGCAGGCCGCCCTTTTCGGAGAGTTGGAACGTCTGCGCGAAGTAGGTCGGATAGCGCAAGATGATGCCGACGAAGATGATCAGCGAGACGCCGTTTCCGACGCCCTTGTCGGTGATCTGCTCGCCCAGCCACATCAGCCACATGGTGCCGGCGGTGAGGACCAAGACGACGGAGACCAGATAGAGCGTGTCCGTCCGCTCGAAGATGCCCGAGCGGTTCAGCGCGATCACCATGGTCGTGGCTTGGACGACCGCCAGGATGGCGGTGAGCCAGCGCGTCCACAGACCGACTTTGCGCCGCCCTTCCTCGCCGCCGTGCTGCATCAGCTCTTTGATGTCGGGGAATACGACCGTCATCAGCTGCATGATGATGCTCGCGTTGATGTACGGCGTGATGCCCATGGCGATCACGGAGAAGCGCTGCAGCGCTCCGCCGGACAGGAAGCCGAGGAAGTTCAGGAATTGTCCCTGCGCCAGGATCTGCTGCCACTTCGTGATGTTGACGTACGGCACTTGGATGTAGACCGCGACCACGAACAGGGCGAACGCGCCGAATACGAACAGAAGCCGGTTCCGGATCTCCGGAACGACCAGTGCGTTTGCCAGGTTGCGCCACATCACCATGCGCGTCTATTCCTCAAACACCGCGCCGGCAGCTTCGAGTTTGGCTCGAGCCGGGCCTGAGAAGACGACATCGCGGAATTTCAAACCCTTCGGGGCATCGCCGCCGCCGAGGATCTTGATGCCGTCGCGCTGTTTGGCGATCACGCCGGCCTCGAGCAGGGCTTCGGGCGACACGACGACGCTGACATCCCAGTCCTCGAGGTCGCCCACGTTGACCACCGAGTACTCGGTGCGGAAGATCTTTGTCGAGCGGGATTTTTGCGACACGCCGCGACGCTGCGGCAGGCGCCGGAACCATGGCGTCTGTCCGCCTTCAAAGGTCCGGCCTTTGCCGCCGCCCGAGCGCGCGGTCTGGCCCTTGCCGCCTTTGCCCGCGGTCTTCACCATGCCGCTGCCATGCCCGCGGCCGATGCGCAAGCGCTTGACCTTCGAGCCCGGGGCGGGCTTAAGATGCGACAGCTTCACCTGGTTGTTCCCTTTCGTCCGGCTGCGCAGCATCCGCCGCCGGCTGCTTGTCGAAGAGCTCGGCGAGCGTCTTGCCGCGCTGCCTGGCCACGGTCTCCGCGGTGCGAAGCTTGGCGAGTCCGGCCACGGTAGCGGCGATGACGTTGATCGGGTTATTCGTGCCGAGCGACTTGGTTAGGATGTCGTGCACGCCGGCAAGCTCCAGCACGGCGCGCATGGCGCCGCCCGCGATCACGCCGGTGCCTTTGCTGGCGGGCCGCATCATGACTTTGCCCGCGCCGACATGCGAATGGATCGGATGCGGGATCGTGCGCCCCACCATAGGCACCGTGATCAGCGCGCGGCGCGCGGCCTCGACACCCTTGCGAATGGCTTCGGGCACTTCGCGCGCCTTGCCGATGCCGTAGCCCACGCGGCCTTGCCGGTCGCCCACGACCACGAGCGCCGAGAACGAGAACCGCTTGCCGCCCTTGACGACTTTCGCGACGCGGTTGACGCGCACGACTTGTTCTTCGAGTCCCGAGCCGTCGGTGATTCGTGCCACTGTCTAAAACTCCAACCCGGCGCTGCGCGCCGCATCTGCGAGCGCTTTGATGCGCCCGTGGTATCGGTAGCCGCCGCGATCGAACACGACCGCTTTGACGCCCTTTTCCTTGGCGCGCTCGGCGATCACTTTGCCGACCCGCTCTGCGGCGGCGGCCGCGGACAGCGAATCGAGTCCCTGCGCGACCGCCTTCTCGCGCGTCGAAGCTGCGACGACGGTGCGCCCGGTCGTGTCGTCGATGATCTGCGCATACACGTGGTGCAAGCTGCGGAACACCGACAGACGCGGTCGCTGCGCGGAACCGCCGAGGCGCTTGCGGATGCGGGCATGGCGCCGCAGCCTGGATGCGTTGCGATCGATCGTCATTTCTTACCGCCTGCCGTCTTGCCGGCTTTGCCAAGTTTACGCCGCACGTGCTCGCCCGTATAGCGGATGCCCTTGCCCTTGTATGGCTCCGGCGGCCGCACGTGACGGATCTGCGCCGCCAGCTGCCCGACCTGTTGCTTGTCGGCGCCGCTGATCACGATCTTGTTCGTGCCTTCGACTTTGATCTCGATGCCTGCGGGCGGCTCCACGATGACGGGGTGCGAGAAGCCGACCTGCAGCTGCAGCTTCTTGCCCTGCATCTGCGCGCGATAGCCGACGCCGATGATATCGAGCGACTTCGAAAAGCCCTTCGTGACGCCGTCCACCATGTTGGCGATCAGCGTGCGCGTCAAACCATGCAGCTGGCGCGTGCGTTTGCTCTCGTCCGGGCGCGACACGCTCACGCTGCCGTTCTCGAGTTTGACCTCGAGCGGTTCGGCACAGCGAAGCGTCAACTCGCCCTTCGGGCCCTTGACGGACACGACGCGCTCGGCATAGCCGACGTTCACGTCGGAGGGCACCGTGACGGGCATGCGGCCGATTCTACTCATGGGTCACCATACAAAAGCCATGACTTCGCCGCCGCAGCCCAGCCGGCGCGCTTGGCGGCCGCTGATGATGCCTTTGGGCGTCGACATGATGACCAAGCCGAGGCCGCCCATGCACTTGGGGATCTCGCCCTTGGGCGTGTAGATGCGCAGGCCTGGCCGGCTGATGCGCTGCAGTCCGTTGATGACCCGCTCGCGCCCGGTGCCGTATTTGAGCGTGATGCGGATCGTGTCGCGCGGCTTGCCCTCCACCACGTCAAACGTCTTGATGAAGCCTTCGGCCTTCAACAGCTTCGCGAGCTCCAGCTTGACGCGCGATGCCGGCACGTCGACGAGCGCAAGGAACGCCGTGTTGGCGTTGCGGATGCGCGTGAGCATGTCGGCGACTGGATCGGTTATCGTTCCCATACCCGTCTTCTCTTTACTCCGGCTCTACCACGACGCCTTGGTGACGCCGGGGATCTTGCCGGCGTGCGCCAGCTCGCGGAAGCATATGCGGCAGAGCGCGAACTTGCGCAAGTAGCCCTTTGGCCGGCCGCATCGCCGGCAGCGGTTGTGCGCGCGCACTTTGAATTTCGGCGTGCGCTTGCTTTTCTCGATCAAACATGTCTTTGCCATTAGATTACGCTGCGACCCCCTCTTTGCGGAGCGGCATGCCGATCTCGCTCAAGAACGCCAGCGCCTCCTCATCGTTGCGCGCGGTGGTAACGATGACGATGTCCATGCCGCGCACCATGTCGACCTTGTCGTAGCTGATCTCCGGAAAAACCAGCTGTTCCTTGAGCCCAAGGGCGTAGTTGCCGCGGCCGTCGAGCGACGAGCGCGACATGCCGCGAAAATCCCGGATGCGCGGCAGGACGATGTTGACCAGCTTGTCGAGGAAGGCGTACATGCGCTCGCCCCGCAGCGTCACTTTCGCGCCGATCTGCATGCCGGCCCGAAGTTTGTACACGGCGATGCTCTTGGTGGCTCGCGTCACCAGCGGCTTTTGGCCGGTGATGGCGGTCAGGTCGGAGACGGCGCCGTCGATCGCCTTCGGATTGGCGACGGCTTCGCCAACGCCCATATTGACCACGATCTTCGTCAGGCGCGGCACTTGCATGCGATTGGAGTAGCCGAAACGCTTGATGAGCGCCGGTACGATCTCTTTCCCGTACCGCTCTTTCAATCGGTTCACCGTTTTTTTCACCTCGTTCACGCCTTCACCGGCCGTTCCGCGGGTTCTCCGCAGCGACGACAGATGCGCTCTTTGCTCCCACCCTTGACCGCGAACGCCAGCTTCGAGGGCTTGGCGCACTTCGGACACACGTACATCAAACGGTGCAGCGGCACCGGCATCTCCTTTTCGAAGATGCCGCCCGCGCTCGGGCTCGAGCCGGAGCCCATGACCGAAGAACGGCCTTTGGACTTCACGCCCGGCTTCGTGTGGCGCTTCACGACGTTCACGCCCTCGACTTCGGCGACCGCGTCGCCGCGCCGCACGAGTTTGATCTTGCCACGCTTTCCTTTATATTTGCCGGACAGCACCATCACGGTGTCGCCGGCCGCCAGTCGAATCGCGCCCATGTTCTAGAGCACCTCCGGTGCAAGCGAGACGATCTTCATGAAGTCGCGATCGCGCAGCTCGCGCGCGACCGGACCGAAAATGCGGGTGCCGCGCGGGTTGTTCTGCTCGTTGAGGAGCACCGCGGCGTTCTCGTCGAAGCGGATGAAGGAACCATCGGGCCGGCGCATCTTCTTCTTCTGTCGCACGATGACGGCTTGAACCACGTTGCCCTTCTTCACGGCAGCTCCGGGAATCGCGCTCTTGACGGTGGCGGTGACGATGTCGCCCACGTACGCGTAGGGATGGCGCGAGCCGCCCTTCACGTGGAAGACCATCAGTTCGCGCGCGCCCGAGTTGTCAGCGACTTTGAGCCGCGTCTGCGCCTGGATCACTTGGCTTTTTCCACGATCTCGACGAGGCGCCAGCGCTTGCGCGCACTCAGCGGCCGCGTCTCGACGATGCGGACCAAGTCGCCGATCTTCGCTTCGTTGCCCTCGTCATGCGCCATGTAGCGCGTCGAGCGCACGGTGATCTTTCCGTAGGCCGGGTGCGCCCGCGGGGCTTGGGTGATCACGACGATGCTCTTCATCATCTTGTCGGAGACGACACGGCCGACTCTCGTCTTGCGGTTCGGGCGCGCCCGCACAGGCGTTTGTTCTGCCATCGCTTAACCCGCCAGCTTCCGCTGCGCCAAGACGGTGTAGAGCTGCGCGATGTCGCGCCGCAGTTTGGTCACCTTGGCGTGGTCCTCGAGGTGGCCTGTGACGAGCTGAAAGCGCAGATTGAACAGCTCTTCTTTGGCCGCGACGAGCTTCTCTTCGAGCTCGCGGATCGTGAGTTCGCGCAAGCTGCGCAGTTCGCTAGATTTCAACGGATTCTCCCAACCCTTCACGCCGCAGAATTTTGGTGTCGATCGGCAGTTTGGAGGCGGCGAGGCGCAGGGCTTGCGTGGCCATCGCCGCATCGATGCCGGCTAATTCGAACAGCACGCGGCCCGGCCGCACGACGGCCACCCAACCCTCGGGCGCGCCCTTGCCGGAGCCTTGGCGCGTCTCGGCAGGTTTTTTCGTATACGACTTGTCCGGGAATATCGTGATCCAGACCTTGCCGCCGCGCTTGAGATGGCGCGTGAGCGCGATGCGCGCGGCTTCGATCTGGCGATTCGTCACCCAGGCCGGCTCGAGCGCTTGCAGCCCGTACTCCCCGAAGTGCAGGGTGTTGCCGCGCTGCGCGCGGCCCTTCATGCGGCCGCGCTGCACCTTGCGGTGTTTGACTCGCTTTGGAAGAAGCATGCGCTATGCGTCCTCCTTAGCGGGAGCTTCGGTTTCAGAACGGACCTGAAGGTCCGTTGCTACGACCTCCGGGGGGGTCGCTGGAGCAGGAGCTTCAGCTCCTGCTGACCCCTCGAGCGGAGCGGGAGCTTCAGCTCCCGCGTCCGGTTTCGCGGCGCGCGGCGCGCGCGGACGCCGCTCGCGCAGCGGCCGAACGTCGGCGGGTTCCTGTTTTGGACGTCCATCCGGCAGCACTTCGCCCAGGTAGATCCACACTTTCACGCCGATGCGTCCGTACGTGGTGTACGCCTCGACCTGCGCGTAGTCGATGTTCGCGCGCAACGTATGCAGCGGCACCTTGCCCTCGAAGTTGCGCTCGACGCGCGCGATCTCCGCGCCGCCGAGCCGGCCGCCGCACTGCACTTTGATGCCGCGCGCGCCCGCCTTCATGGTGCGCTGGATCGCCTGGCGCATGGCGCGCCGGAACGCGATGCGTTTCTCCAGCTGATCGATGATGTTGTTGGCGACGAGTTTGGCGTCGAGCTCCGGATGCTTGATCTCCATCACGTTGACGATCACCGGCTTGCCGACGACGCGCTCGATCTTCCGGCGCAGGTCTTCGATACCGGCGCCGCGCTTGCCGATGATGATGCCGGGTTTCGCGGTGTGGATCAGCACGCGCGCTTGATTGGCGCGGCGCTCGATCTCCACTTTGGACACGCCCGCCGAACGCGACAACTCATCGATGACCCCGCGGATGCGCAGGTCTTCGTGCAGCCACTCTTTGTATAGCCTGTTCTCAAACCAGCGCGAGTCCCAAGTGCGCGTGATGCCGAGCCGGAAGCCGATCGGATTAACCTTCTGACCCATGCCTATTGGCTCTCCCCGTCGGACACGACGATCGTGACGTGTGACATTTTCTTCCTTTTTATACCGGCCGAGCCGCGCGCGCGCGCCTCGACCCGCTTGATGGATGGACCGCCGTCCACGAACGCGCGCGATACGAGCAGCTCGGCGCCCTTCATGCCGTGATTGTTCTCGGCGTTGGCGACCGCCGAACGCAGGATCTTGTGCACCGCTTTCGCCGCATCGAGCGTCGAGAAGGCGAGCAGCGTCAACGCCTGGTCGACGCGCTTGCCGCGGATGACGTCCACCACGCGCCGCGCTTTGCGTGCTGGGACGCGCAAGAATTTTGCGGTTGCTTGCGCTTGCACGCTATTTCACCTCTACCTTTGGAGCGCCGGTGCCGTGGCCGCGGAAAATGCGCGTCGGCGCGAACTCGCCGAGCTTGTGGCCGACCATGTTCTCCTGCACGTAGACGGGGACGTGCTTGCGCCCGTCGTGCACCGCGATCGTGTGCCCGACCATCGCGGGGATGACCGTCGAGGAGCGCGACCACGTCTTGATGACGCGCTTCTCGCGCGCGGAGTTCATGCGCTCGATCTTGGCTAGCAAGTGGTCTGCCACGTACGGCCCCTTCTTGGTTGAACGGCTCATTTTTTGCTCCGGCGCTTGACGATGAACTTCGTAGTGCGCTTGTTGCGGCGCGTCTTTTTGCCCATGGTCATCACGCCCCACGGCGTGGTCGGTGGCCGGCCTGCGGTCGAGCGCGCTTCGCCGCCGCCATGCGGATGGTCGACCGGGTTCATGGCGATGCCGCGCACTTGCGGGCGACGGCCAAGCCAACGGATGCGGCCTGCCTTGCCGATGACCGCGTTCTCGTGCTCGAGGTTGCCGAGCTGCCCGATGGTGGCGCGGCAAAGCACGCCGATCATGCGCACTTCACCCGAGGGCATGCGGACCTGCGCGTACGTGCCCTCTTTGGCCATCAACTGCGCCGAGCCGCCGGCCGAGCGCACCAGCTTGCCGCCGCCGCCCGGTGTCAACTCGATATTGTGGATGACGGTGCCGAGCGGGATGTTCGCGAGCGGCAGCGCGTTGCCGGTCTTGATGTCGGCGTCGGGCCCCGAGACCAGCGTATCGCCCACCGACACGCCGAGCGGCGCGAGGATGTAACGCTTCTCGCCGTCGCGATAATGCAGCAGCGCGATGCGGGCCGAACGGTTCGGATCGTATTCGATCGCCGCCACGAGCGCGGGTATTCCGTCCTTGCGCCGCGCAAAATCGATGCGCCGGTACAGCACCTTGTGCCCGCCGCCGCGGTGGCGCACGGTGATGTGACCGTTGAAGTTGCGCCCGGCATGTTTGTGCTTGGGCTCGAGCAGCGAGCTCTCGGGCCTCTTCTTCGTGATGTCTTCGAAGGCGCTTATCGTCATGAAGCGCCGCCCGGGACTTGTCGGTTTGAATTTTTTAAATGCCATGCTTATGACTCAAAGTAGTTGACGCCGCCGAGTTCGATCTTGTCGCCCTCTTTGAGCGTGACGATAGCTTTTTTCCGGCCGTGCTTCGTGACCACCGGCCGGCGCGTCGGGCGGCGCATGTTGCGTCCGCTTTTCGCCGGGACCGAAACCGTGTTGACGCGCAGCACCGTGACCTTGAAGGTCTTCTCGATCGCCTCTTTGATCACGTGTTTCGAAGCCTGGTAAGCCACTTCGAACGAATACTGGGAATGCGCCGATCCCGCGACCGATTTCTCGGTCACGAGCGGCCGCCGGACGATCTCTCGCAGTTCAGGCACCGCACACCTCCGCCAGAGCATCGTACGCGGCCTTGGTCATCAGCACGCGGTCGTGCGCGAGCAGCGAGTATGCCGATACCTCGCCGTGCCCGGACACCAAGGCGCGCGCCAGATTGCGTCCGGCCCGCTTGACCGCGTCCGCGTTTTCGTCTTTGTCGTTGTGCACGACCAGCATGATGCGATCGCCGCTGCGGTAGTTGCCGTCGGACCAAAGCAGGTTCACGATATCCTTCGTCTTGGCCGGGCGCAGGCCGGTGACGTCGAGCACGGACAAACCGCCGTCTTTGATCTTGGCGGCGATCGCCATCGCCAACGCAGCGCGCCGCGCGCTCCGGTTCATCGAGATCGCGAACGAGCGCGGGTGCGGACCGAAGACCACGCCGCCCTTGCGCCAGATCGGCGAACGGATGCTGCCATGGCGGGCGCGTCCGGTGCCCTTTTGACGCCAGGGCTTGCGTCCGCCGCCGGCGACTTCCGCGCGCGTCTTCGTATCCGCCGTGCCGGCGCGCCGATTGGCGAGATGGCGCATGACCGCCTGATGGATCACTTTGGCTTTTACGGGTTTGGCGAACGCCGCGGGCACGTCGACTTTGCCAATCGCCTTGCCCGACTTGTCCAACAGAGGAACGCTCACTTCGCCGCCTTCGCTTTCGCTTTCACCGAGGGACGCACCAGCACAAGCCCGTTGCGCGAGCCCGGAACGGCGCCTTCCACAAGAAGAAGATTCTTTTCGGCGTCCGTCTGGATGACTTCCAAATTCAAGCTGGTCACCCGATCGACGCCCCAATGTCCTGGGCGATGGCTTCCCTTCACTACTTTGGCGGAGTTCGTGTCGCTGTTCGATGCCGGCTGCCGATGGATCATGGAGCCGTGGCTTGCGCCGCCGCCCGACGCGTTCCAACGCTTCATGATGCCGGAAAAACCGTGGCCCTTGCTCGTGCCGATGACGTCCACGCGATCGCCCGCTTCGAACACCGAAACGGTGATCGTGTCGCCGGCCTTGGCCTCACCCAGCTCGCCCCGGAATTCGCGCAGCACGTTCTTGGGCGCGGTGTTCAATTTCTCAAAGCGCGCGCGCATCGGTTTGGAGAGCTGCTTGAGCTTCGCATCTTCGAAGCCGAGCACGACCGAATCGTAGCCGTGTTTGTCCACGCTCTTGCGCTCGATCACCGAGCAGGGACCGGCCGCGATCACCGTGACCGGCACGTAGCGCCCGTCTTCGGTGAACACGTTGGTCATGCCAAGTTTGCGCCCGATGATCTGCTTCATGAGCTAAGCCTTCAACTCGATGTCGACGCCGGCCGGCAGATCCAGGTGCATGAGCGCATCCATCGTCTTGGCCGACGCCTGAAGGATGTCGATGAGCCGCTTGTGCGTGCGGATCTCGAAGTGCTCGCGGCTCTTCTTGTCCACGTGCGGGGAACGCAGCACGCATTGGCGCTCGATGGACGTCGGCAGCGGCACGGGTCCGCTGACGAACGCTCCGGTACGTTTGGCCGTCTCGACGATGCGCTCGGCCGATTGATCCAAGATCTTGTGATCGTAGGCGCGCAGGCGGATGCGTATTTTTTGGCGTGCCATATGCGTTACTCGGTCACCTTGGTGACGACGCCGGCGCCCACCGTGCGGCCGCCCTCGCGGATCGCGAAGCGCAGGCCTTCTTCGCACGCGATCGGCGTGATCAACTCCACGTTCATGCGC
>Ga0209118_1000353_pt1 | contig 26444 bp, 17 predicted proteins | sample BlaSpr_A8_Ref_M1_FD_187988 | JGI IMG/M metagenome (GOLD analysis project Ga0209118, IMG submission 187988) | Forest soil microbial communities from Thunder Bay, Ontario, Canada - Black Spruce, Ontario site 2_A8_Ref_M1 (SPAdes) (version 2) | ecosystem: Environmental > Terrestrial > Soil > Boreal...
TGACCAAGCTGGTCGCGATGGGTCTTAATCAGGTCGAGGACGCCTCCTCCGAGTTCACTTCGGCAGTTCAAATAGTGTCCCCGCCCCCCGACCAAATCTGAGTTCAGAGTCGTCGCGACAGTGCTCTTTAGGTGATAAGAGCGCTGAATTCGTGTACCAACTCGCAGTCGAACCGACTCTGTGTCTTCGCCTCCGGATCGCAGCAGGGTCCCTGAGCTAGATTGCGAATTCAACCTGACATACGCGGTTGAAATACTTGGGCCATCATCTTGCTCGTGATCAAGCGCGAGTCGGGTCAGGTTGAGGCTTCGTGGCGGCGTCGCTTCCGGGCGCCGACCGTATCGTTTCCCAATTGGGCTCCACGCAATCCACAGCACCTGCTATACACCTCCAACCTGGTCGGCAAATCGGAGCTCTACGAGTGGGACATGCAGACTGGCCGCCACCGCCAGGTTACCGATCGGCCAGATGGCACCGCATTCGGTTTCCTCGACCCGAGGGGTGACTGGATTTGGTGGTTCGATGACGACCATGGCAATGAGTTTGGGCGCTGGCGGCGGCAGCGCTTTGGCAGCGATTCCGACGAGCCAGCGACCGATCTGCAGGCGGCATACCAAGCAGGCCTCGCCCTCGGCGACGAGCTCGCAGTTGTGGGTCTTTCGGGCGATCGAGGCACCACCTTCAACCTGGTTCGGCAGGGACAGGCCTCGGCGCCGATGTACGAGCACCCCGAGCATGCGAGCGTGGAGGGCCTCTCACGCGACGAAAAGCTGATCTCGATGGCGCACTCGGAGCATGGCGACAGTCGCCACCCGGCGTTACGCGTTCTAGATCTTCGTGGTGGGATTGTGGGTGAGCTTCGGGGCGAGCCTGGCAGGGGGCTCGATGCCGGCCCATGGTCGCCCCTGGCAGGTGATCAACGACTGATCGTCCTCCACGAGAGGACGGGACTGAAGCGTCCAGCGATCTGGGCCCCGCTCCGAGCAACGCTGTCGGAGCTCGCCATCGACTTGCCTGGCGAAGTCAGCGCCAGCTGGTATCCAGATGCCAGGGCTCTCTTATTGACTCACGAGTGGCAGGCGCGGAGCGAGCTCTACCGTTTGGAGTTGGAGCCGCGCAGACTGCATCGACTCAATCACCCAAAGGGCACCATTGCGTCAGCGCAAGTGCGACCAAATGGAGAGGTCTGGTACGACTGGAGCAGTGCCGCTCACCCACCAGAAGTGCGCTCCGAGGGTCGCGTGGTGTTGCGGCCGCCCGGGGATCCGGCTCCTGCGGGCGTTGCATTTCAGGATCTGTGGGTAAACGGCATCCATGTATTTCTCGCTGAGCCCAGCGCCGCGCGCCCTCATCCCACAGTCGTCGGCGTCCACGGGGGTCCACCCAGCTACTCAGGCGACGAATTCCTACCCCGGACCCTGGCCTGGGTCGACCATGGCTTTGCCGTCCTCAACGTGAACTACCGCGGAAGTACGAGCTACGGCCAGGCTTGGCGTGACGCCATAGAGGGCAATCCGGGCTTCACTGAGCTTGCTGACATAGCCGCGGTGCGGGCCTACGCGGTCGACAACGGCATCGCGGATCCGCACCGGATCATCCTTACCGGCGGCTCGTGGGGCGGATACCTGACGTTGCTCGGCCTGGGCACGCAGCCCGACCTCTGGTCGCTAGGAATTGCAGAAAAGCCAACGGCCGATTACATAGCTGCCTTCGAGGACATGATGGAGCCCGAGAAGGCTTTTGATAGGGCGCTCTTTGGCGGTTCGCCAGCGGACCGCCCGGAGTTCTACGCTGAGCGTTCGCCTATCACCTACGCCGAGCGGCTTATGGCGCCGGTGCAGATACTCGCTGGGCAGAACGATCCGCGTTGCCCAATCCGGCAGATTCATAACTATCTTGCGCGTCTGAAAAAACTTGGCAAGGCAGTCGAATACTGGGAGTTCGACGCGGGGCACTTCGTCCAGGTGGTCGATGACTCCATCCGGCAGATGGAGCTAAAGGTGGCCTTCGCCTCCAAGCATTTGGGGACCCAGTCTCCGATGTGAGTCGGCCCCGGATCGGGCCGAGCCTTCGCCCGCTGTTTGATGCACCAGGGGCCGTAGCCCACTCCTCAAGGGAAGGCTACGGACTTCTCCATGTGAGGCCGACCTCCAGCCGAGCGCTCAGGTAGTCATACGATGAGGTAGTCTCGCGATGCCTCTCTTCGAGATGCCCGCGCGTCGCCTGGCCCAGGTAATCATTTGACGGCCACCGCCGCTTCCCCGCAGTCGTTGTACGCGTCGTTGAAGGCCAGCCCCCTGCAGTTCGCGAGACTCCCCCGTGAGCCTTTTCGCGAATGCGAATCGGGATGTCTTAGTCGCGCGCGCGTCTTCTTTGTGCGGGGGAGAGGCGAGAGCAGCCGCGAGGTCACTCGATCCGCCTTGTAGTAATTCGTGTAGTAATCCGCGGACCTGAAACGGCTCGAAATAGGTTTAGCCGGCATGCGCAATGCGTCCAATCGAGCTCAATTCAGTTCAAATCGGTCTGGGTGTACGAGACCGCCTAGATTTCGGGACCGTGAGGCCCCGGGTTCAAATCCCGGGCCCCCGACCAATAGTTTGGCGACTCACGCGGGGCTAGACTCGCAATTCATGGACGAGGTGTGCACCCGGTGCGGTGCAGGTCTCGCTGCGGGGGCCCGTTTCTGCGCGGCCTGCGGAGCGGCGGTCGATGGATGTCCGGCCTGCGGGGCTCCAGTTCCGGCCGGCGCCCGCTTCTGCCCGTCGTGCGGCCGGGCGGTCGTCGAGGGCATGCGGGAAGAAGAGCGCAAGCTCGTGACAGTCCTATTCGCCGATCTCGTTGGCTCGACCGCTCTCGCTGAGGGCCGCGATCCGGAGCGTGTAGCCCGGATTCTCGAGCGCTACGCGACGACCATGCGTGAGGCACTCGAATCGTGGGGCGGCACCGTCGAGAAGTACATCGGAGATGCGGTCGTGGCCGCGTTCGGCGTGCCCGCAGTTCGCGAGGATGACGCCATCCGAGCGCTCCATGCCGCGCTCGAGATGCTCGAGCGGCTGGGGACGCTGAACGAAGAGCTCGAACGCGAGCATGGCATCCGGCTGGCGCTGCGGATCGGCGTCAACACAGGCGACGTTCTGGCCGCGACGGCCGGCCGGCTCGACCAGCGCTTCCTGGCAGGCGATGCGGTGAACGTCGCCGCCCGCCTCCAACAAGCTGCGGAACCCGGTGCGATCCTGGTGGCAGATCGTGCGGCCGACGCGACGGCCCGTTCGTTCCGTTTCGACGCGCCGCAGCAGGTTGATTTGAAGGGCACGAGTGCGCCGGTGTCGGCCCGCACCCTAATCGGCATCTCGCCAGACGGCGCCCTGCCCGGCAATCTACAAGCGCCGCTCGTGGGGCGCGATCGCGAGCTGCGTGCGCTTCAAGACCTTCTGGACGACGCCATAAGGACCGGCAGACCGTGCTTGGGTCTCGTCTTCGGGCCTGCTGGCATCGGCAAGAGTCGCCTGGTGCGCGAGTTCCTGGAGCAAGCCGCGCTGCGAGTGCCGGAGCTCCGCGTTCTCCGTGGGCGCTGTCGCTCGACCGGCCACGGGATCACCTACTGGGCCCTCGGCGAAATCGTGCGCCAGGCCTGCGAGATCTCGCTGGATGATTCGCCTGAGGCCGCCCGCAGCAAGCTCGAGCACACGGTGGCATCACTATTCCGGCACGCAGGGCAGGAGGCGCGTGACGTCGACGAGGTGAAGTTCGCGCTCGCAACGACCGCCGGGATTGGCGTGCCTGCCAACCCGCTCGGACGGATCCGCCCGCTCGCCGTGGCGAACGTGCTCGGTCATGCTTGGCCGCGCTTCGCCACCGCCGAGGCACGACGCGCGCCCACCGCGCTCTTCGTGGAGGACCTGCACTGGGCTGATGATCAGATGCTCGCCACGCTCGGGCATATTGCCGCTCGGTCGGATGGCCCACTGCTCATCCTGGCAACCGCACGGCCCGAGTTCGTCGAAGAGCATCCCGCATTCGGGATGGCACGGGAGCATGCGACCTCGCTCTCACTCCGACCGCTCGATGAAGGTGACGAGGTGCGCCTGGTCGAAGGGCTGCTCGGCTGGCAGAGCATACCCGCCAAGCTTCGAATGGCACTCCTCGAACGGGCCGAGGGAAATCCGTTCTTTCTCGAACAGCTCGTCGGCGGCCTGATCGACTCAGGCGCTCTGACCCACGACTTGGATGGATGGCGCCTGGCCGCCGGCGCGATGACCACAGGTCTGCCCGACACCATCCACGGCGTGCTTGCGGCACGAATCGACCGGCTCTCTGGCCCTGAGAAGCTGGTGCTCCAGGAGGCAGCGGTGGTCGGACGTACGTTCTGGGGGCAGGCAGTCGGGCTGTCAATCGAGGACAGTGTCGTCCGGCCCGCGCTTGACGGTCTCGAGGCGAAGGGCTTCGTCGTGGCGCGGCCATCCTCGAGCGTAGCAGGGGAGAGCGAATATCAGTTCAAGCACGCCCTCGTTCACGATGTTGCCTACGCGGGCATCCCTCTCGCACGTCGGGCGCGCTCACACGCCCGCGTCGCCACCTGGCTGGAGGGGCTCACCGGGGGTGGCGATGAAGGGCTCGTTGAGCTCGTCGCCTATCACTATCGCTCAGCATTGGCCGGTGAAGGGGCGGACCTCGCCTGGACCAAGGACCCGCCGGCTCGCGAGGAGGTTCGCAACCGTGGGTTCATCGCGCTTCTCGCCGCAGGGGCCGCCGCGCGACAGCGCAACGCAATGGCACGCGGACTCGAGCTCCATCAGGCGGCGCTCGAGCTCGCCATCAACGACAGCGAGCGGGCCGGCGCTTACGAGGAGATAGGCGACGACCACGGCTGGAGCTACCACGGCGATCCCAGCGTCGAGGCGTGGACGTCGGCGCTTGAGCTTCGACGCTCGCTCGGCGATGACGAGGCCTGCGCCCGGATCTGTTTAAAGGCGGCGCGTCACTGCGCGATCTACTGGGGTGGTTTTGCCAGTCGCCCCACTGGCGTGACAGTCGATCGATTGGTGGACGAGGGCTTGGCTCGCAGCCAGGAACCCCTCACCCGCGCCTGGCTTCTGGCGATCCGGGCGCTCGCCAGTGGGTCGTACACAGGCCTCGGAAGCGCGGACCCCCGGCCGCACGAGTCGCGCATCGCGGCCGCGGAGGAGGCAGCCGATATTGCGTCTGAGATAGATAGCGCAGACGTGCTCGCCCTGGCCACCCGGAGTCTCGGCGGCCTCTATCTCCAGGCTGGCCGGCCTGATCGATCTCTCGAGCTGGCAAATGACGAGCTGGCGATGATGGACAGGGTTGTCGCGCTCCGCGACCGGCTCGTCCATACCAGCTTGGCGCTGGCCAGGATCATGGACATCGGCGGGGATTTCGAGCGTGCCCTGGCGCTGGCCGAGGACACAAAACAGCGGGCAATCCAAGGGAGTGCCCATGAGCGGATGCACGCGACCTACTTTGTGATGGCGTGCCTCTACCGGCTCGGGCGCTGGGTCGAGATCGTGCGGCTCAACCGCGAGCATCTGACGGCGTTCGCGGAGGAGACGGTCGACATGAACTGTCCATTCACGCGCGGAGGACCGGCAATCGGAGCACTCGTCCTGGAGCTGCTCGGGGAAGGTGAAGCAGCGCGCGACGCCGAGACGCGAATCGTCCCGAATGACGACCAGCCGGGAATCGTCGAGGCCTGGATGGCGGAGCGCGCGCTCCTGAACGGTGATCCCAGCAAGGCACGCGAAATCGCCGAGCGAACCCTCGCATTCGGGCGCGGGGCATCCGTAGAGGAGCCGCCTTACGAGCTTGCCGTGTTGGTCGAGGCGCTTGCCGCCCTCGAAGATTGGCCGGCTCTTGACGCCGTCCTGCCGATGGCCCGTGGACGAGTCGCATACGTCGCGTGGCTGGCGCCTGCAATCGATCGAGCGGAGGCCGCTCGACTTGCCGCGGCGGGCGACGGCGAAGGAGCCCGGGCGGCGCTCGGCCGCGCGCTCGCGACCTATCGGCGCCTTGGTATGGAGGCGGAGGTAGCGAGGACGGAGGAACGTCTGGCCAGCCTCGCGTAGGGGACGATCTGAGCCATTCGCGTCAGGCGGACTGGGTCGAGTCGCCCTGAGGTGAACGATGCCAGAAGCTCGCCCGACTGCGGCGGGGCGTCCCTCAGAGTAGACGCAGTTCATGTAGTAATCCAGCAAGAGCTTGAGTGTTGAAATCGCTTTCAGTCGGCTAATTAAGGCTTCCAAACAAGCTCAAGACAGCTCTAAACGGTCTCCATGGACGAAACCGCCTGGAGTTCGGGACCGTGAGGCCCCGGGTTCAAATCCCGGGCCCCCGACCAACTAAAGCCACGCATTCGTCATGGCCCTGGGCTGCGGGCGTACTCCGCGATCGCCACCTATGATTGCCCGGCTGGGATTCGGAACGTGATCACAAGAGCGGTCTGCCGCACCCTCATCGGGCGGGAGGCCGAGCTGACACGGCTAGAGGATGCACTCCTTGGCGCCTGCAGGGGCGAGGGCGGCGTGGTGGTGCTCGCCGGCGAAGCGGGAATGGGCAAGAGCCGCCTCGCCACAGAGTTGGCGCATCGGGCTAAGACGCTTGGTGCGGCTGTGATGCAAGGCAGCTGCTCGGAGGCCGACCTCGCGCTTCCCTATCTACCTTTCCTAGAGGCGATAGGGAACTACCTCCAGACAGCCGACCTGGGTTCGTTGGCGGAACGCCTTGGTGCCGCCCGCCGCGACCTCGGGCACCATTTCCCTCAGCTGGCTCTGGAAACCCACGCGGATCGCGCTGATGAATCCTCTGAGGCCAAACTCAGGCTGTTCGAGGCGATCCTGGCCCTGCTGCGCATCGCCGCCGCAGATTCTGGACTGCTGCTGATCGTTGAGGACATGCACTGGGCCGACGCCTCCACCCGCGAGCTCGTCGATTACATCACCCGCCGCCTGCGTTCGTCCCGAATCCTGGTCCTCGCGACCTACCGGAAGGATGAGCTCCATCGTAAGCACCCGCTTTTGCCGACCGTTCAGGGATGGCAGCGATCCAGGCTCGCCGAGATGATCGAACTCGAAGCGCTCCCTCCCGATGGTGTAGGACGGATGGTGAGCGCCATTTTTGACACAAGCGTCGGGGAAGAGTTTCGCGACTTCATGCATCGGCGCTGCGAGGGCAATCCCTTCGTACTCGAGGAGATGCTCAAGGCAGCCATGGATGAGGGCGATATCTTCCGTGATCAGGACGAGTGGCAGCGGAAGCCGATCGAGCAGTTCGGCATTCCGGAAACAGTTCGAGACACGATCCTTCTTCGGCTGGACCGAATGGGCCCAGAAAACATCGAGATCCTTCGTGCGGCCGCCGTGCTTGGGAACACATTCGACTACTCGCTGTTGTCCCAGCTCTGCGAGCGCAGCGACATGGAGGTTGAGGATGCTCTGGAAAGTCTGTCGGAGCAGCAGCTGGTCGAAGAAGAAGCTGGCGCTGCCAAACGCTACCGTTTCCGCCATGCGCTTACGCGCGAGGCGATCTACGAGAGCCTGAGTGCTCCAAGGCGCGAGCGCCTCCACGCTAAGGCAGCAGAGGTGCTCCAGACGCGCGGAGGAGCACCTCCGGCCGAGATCGCCAACCACCTCTTCTTGTCGAACCAGAGCCAGGAGGCATTGCCGTTGTGCCTCGCGGCGGCCGACGCTGCTCAAGCCGTATACGCCTTTCGCGAAGCCGCAGAGTTGCGTTTACGGGCGCTGCCCTACGCAGCGCCTGGCGAAGACAGGGCAATGCTCGTAGGACAGATTGGTGAGGCCTACATCCGCGAAGGGGCTGTAAGGCTAGCCCATGACTATCTAGAAGAGGCGGTCGATTCGCTCGAAGCCCTTGGTCGCCACGTGCCGGCGGCTCACTTCCGCCTTTACCTTGGGTGGTCCAAATCCCAGGGGGGCCGGCACGACATTGGCTTACTGGAAACGCGAAAGGCGCGCAGCATACTGGAGCCTCTGGGGCCAAGCAAGGATCTGACCTTGGTCTACTTGCAGCTTGCTGCCGACGCGTCCGTCGTGAGCTATCGCCCAGAGGCGCTTGCGCTAAGCGAGAAGTTGCTGGCAATTGCCGAGGCGATCGACGACACCGAAGCCAAACTCTTTGCATACGTCTTCATCGGCCAGTCGTTCGGCAATCAGGGTCGAGTCGAGGAAGCAGTGGATTGGCTCGAAAAGAGCCATAGCGGCGCGGTGGCGCATGGCGTGAACGACGTTGCCGGCCTCGCCTTAAACAACTTGGCGGACTATCTGATCGGCGCGCTTCGACCAAAGGATGCCTCGGATCGGATTGCACTGATGAGGCGGCTTCCCCAGGGCGGCATATGGCGAGATGTTCGGCCATTGATTGAGGATTCGTATCTCAACTGGATGGTGGGGGATCTCAAAGGAGCCCTTAGCACGGCTCGAGAGGCGATCGACGCAGGGCGCACCTTGGGCAATCCCCGCGCGGAGTTTGACGGAACCTTCTATTCAGCTAACGCCCTCATTGAACTAGGCCAGTACGATGATGCCAGGCGTCTGGTTCAGTTGCCCAACCTGGGGCACGGCCTTCAGGATGCGTTTTCGTTGGCTTGGGGCTGGTTCGAGTTGCAGCTCGCACAGGGCGATGCAAGCGAAACTATGCGCGGCCTGGAGGCCATTGCGCCAGCTGCCGAGCAGCTCAGATATGCGGAAGGCATCGTCGCCGACCAGGTCGTGCAAGCGGCACTCCTCGTCGGCAGCGTCGACCTTGCTCGCCGCGTCGTGGACGCAATCGAAGCCGACCAGCTGGTCGCGGAATTGCCTCTCCTCCTCCTGCCGCGCGCACGCGTGGCGCGGGCGAGCGGAAACCACGAGAAGGCGCGAGAGATTGCCGCACGAGCCGCCACACAGTTTGCCGGCGCCGGCTACGTTCCACTGGAGTGCCGCGCTCGCGTATTGCTGTCCGAGTGCCTGACTGATCTGGGTGATCGCAAGGCTGCAGAGGTGGAGCTGCGCTCTGCGTTTTCCTCCGCCCGTGGGATCGGTTCTGTACGAATGGAGGCGACAACCCGCGAGCTCCTCCAACAATTAGGCCTTGAGGTCGAAGACGCTTTCACGACGCCAAGCCGCGTGGAGCCGGTCGAGCTTGGCGAAAAGCTGGTCACGCTGATGTTCGCCGACGTGCGCGGTTATACAGCGTTGGCCGAAGGCAAGGCCCCGACGGAGCTCATCGACCGGATCTCGACACTTCATCGCTGGGCGACTCAAGAGGTCGCACGTCAGCACGGAGTCGTGGATAAATTCGCGGGCGACGCAGTGATGGCGACCTTCAACGTCTCGGGCAAAGAGATCGACCACGCGTTGCACGCACTCAAGGCAGCGCTCGCCTTACGGGACAAGGCGGCCGTGCTAGGACTTCCTCTTGGGATAGCGATTGCCACAGGCCCGGCGATCATCGGCCAGCTGTCCGAAGGCTCCAATGTGAGCGTGGTCGGAGAGACCACTAACCTGGCGTCTCGACTTCAGGCGCAAGCCGCAGCGGGGGAGGTACTGCTTAGCGCCGAGGCGCATCGCCGTGTCAAAGACTGGCTACGCGGACAGGGAATCGAGACCCCGAAAGACCGCCTGGAGCTGAAGGGATTGGCGGAGCCAGTTACCGCCTATCGGCTCAAGGCGCACACGGTCGTGTAGCGGCTCGTGTAGTAATCCGAGCAGCTTTGGTGGCTGAACCCGTCTGAAATTGCCTACTCGAGCGCTCGAATTCGCCTCAAATCCCTCGAAATGAATCACCCTGGGTTTCCTGAAGACTTACCCGTTTGGTTCCAAGCACCTGCCTTCATCGCATCCACGGCGGTTCTACGTCTTGAGATGGAAATCTCAGGCCGGCGGAAAGTGGGGACTTGCAGACCCGCCTTGACAGAACTCCCTGTCGTGTGGTGGCGAACCCCGCACGAGTCTACTTGGGTAGACGCAAACGTTGGTGAAGGAGCGATAGACTGTCTACTGCGGTGGACGCAGGACCGCCCAATTCGTCCTCCGACAAATCAGAGAGGCGGGCTGTAAGCCGGGGCCAGTCCGTCAGCAAGGGAGTCACGTGAGAGTCGAATGCGAGGCGGGCAGATGCCGAACAACGGTACCCGTGCACCGTGGTCAAGACCTGCCGGCCGGAACGCTCCGGGCGATCGAGCGCGACCTCGAGCCATGCCTTGGCCGTCGTTGGCTGCGGGGCCGAGGGCGATGAAGGAACGTATCGTCGCGAGGATTCGGCGCGACAAAGACGGCAGTTGGCTAGTGACGTTCCCAGGTATCAAGGGGGCACACACCTACGGCCGCTCGCTGAATCAATTGCGTCGACGGATTCCAGAACTTCTACGTCTCTGGGATCGAGACCCAGTCCACGTTGACCTCGTCGAGGTTCTGGACCTGCCGAACAACCTCAGACAAGCAATTTCAGCTGCTACGAAACAGCGACTTGAACTAGAGCAACGAAGCCAGGCTGTTCAGCGCGATATGGAGAGAACGATCCGACGTCTTCAGAGCCAGCTGAAGCTCGGGGTGCGCGACAGTGGAGAGTTGCTCGGTATCTCACCGCAGTACGCTCACAAGCTGCGCCACCGGAAAGACGTGAGCCGTTCCAAGGTTCGCAAGGCAGCATCTACCCGTCTACCTCGGTAGACACTGTGTGTAGTAGTTCATGTCGTAGTCCAGTCGATCCTGGCGGCTGAACCAGGCGCGTGTTGGCCGTGAACGCACCTGGGTCAGTCGAGCTACAAAAGCATCAAAGCTATCCAGGGCGATCCAGAGGCCTCGGTGCCCGGCTCGCGTCACGGGTGAAAGATGGCGGTGCTTCCTCGTTCTGCGCGCCTCGGTATCACTGTCCGGCGACGCTAATCAGTAGCATCCAGCGCATGAGTCTCGGCTCAGCAGACGCAGTGGTCATCGGCGGTGGAGTGATCGGCTGTTCCATCGCGTATCACCTTGCACGGCGCGGTGTGCACGTTGTGGTGGTGGAGAGAGACGCGCTCGGATCGCAGTCGACGGGTAGGTGTGCGGGCGGTGTGCGGCGTCAGTTCTCGTCTGAAACCAACGTCCTCATGCAACAGCTTTCGATTCGCCTGCTGGCTGGCTTCGAATCGGAAACGGGCGTCGATCCAGAGTTCCGGCAGATCGGCTACCTGTTCGTCCTGACCAACGATCACCAGATCGAGGACTTCAAGCGGCTTCTGACCATGTGGCTCAGGCTGGGAGTCTCCGACGCGCGCTGGGTCGAGCCTTCGGAGATTCGGGAGCTGGCGCCTGTCGTGGACGGCGACGATATCCTGGGCGGCACCTTCTGCCCGAGCGACGGCATCGCCAGTCCGCACGCCGTGACTTCGGGATACGCCGCCGCCGCGAGGCGGTTGGGCGTAAAGATCCTGGAAGGCGTCGCCGTCACAGGCATTGACGTGCGTCAGGGACGCGTCCGGGCGGTCAGGACTTCTGCCGGCGAGATCATGACTTCGGCAGTCTTCAACTGCGCGGGCGCCTGGGCGGGCGACATCGGCAGAATGGCCGGAATCACCGTTCCGGTGGAGCCGTACCCACGCAACATCTTCGTCACCGAACCCATGCCGGCCGTGACACGTGATCACCCCATGACTATCGACATGACCACTTCGTTCTACTTCCACCCTGAGGGTGACGGCCTGCTCTTTGGCATGGGGCTGCCTAACGAGACGCCAAGTTTCGATACTGAAGTCGATTGGGCCGTGCTCGAAGCCATGGCCGAGGTCGTCGAGCGCAGGGCGCCGAAGCTGGGTACCGCTGGTGTCCGAACGGCTTGGGCCGGCCTCTATGAGATGACGCCCGACCATCAACCCATATTGGGCTCGGTCGACGATCTCGATGGCTTCTGGTGCGCATGCGGATTCTCCGGTCACGGCTTCCAGCAGGCGCCTGCTGTGGGCCATCTTCTGGCACGGTGTTTCATGGGCGAGCGGCCTGAGGTCTCCCTCGACGTGTTCGCGCATCGGCGCTTCACGACCGGGGTTGTCGAGCCGGAACGAAACGTGATTTGAAACCTTTCATTCGCGGCCGCAGAGTGCGGGGCAGGAGGAAATTCGCATGAGCACTACGCAACTCGTTGATGACAGACGGCTTCAGGTCGAGGAGATCCTGAGCGCCTTCGAACTGGCGGTCGGCGGCACCGTCTCAGGCGTCGCGTACGGAGGCGCCTTTATACCCAAGGCGACGGGGGCAGCGATCGAAACGCGGGATCCCTCTACAGGAAGTGTCCTCGCGCACGTTCTGACCGCAGGTGATGCAGACAGCTCGAGCGCGATCGCGGCAGCGCACCAGGCCTTCAAGAGCTGGCGGCTGGTGCCGCCTCCACAGCGCGGAGACGTTGTGCGCCGTCTTGGTGACGCCTTCCGACGGCGCAAGGACGACCTCGCCCGCCTGATCAGCCTCGAGAACGGAAAGATCCTCAGCGAGGCGCGCGGAGAGGTCCAGGAAGTCATAGACATCTGCGACCTCGCGGTTGGGCAGTCCAGGCAGCTTTACGGCAGGGAGATCGCGTCCGAGAGGCGGGATCACCGGCTTGTAGAGCAGTGGCACCCACTCGGAGTGGTCGGGATCATCTCCGCATTCAACTTTCCCCTCGCCGTTCCGGGCTGGGGTTGGGCCATCGCGCTGGTGTGCGGCGACACGATCGTGTGGAAGCCTTCCAGCCTCACTCCGCTGGTCTCGATCGCCGCGCAACGGATCTTTCACGAGGTCACGGCCGGCACGGAGGCCGAGGGCGTCTTCAGCCTCGTCATCGGCAGGGGCAGCACGGTTGGCGAAGCCCTCCTCGCGGACGATCGGGTGCCGCTGATCCAGGCGACCGGTTCCTGCGCCGTCGGCGAGCGAGTTTCGGCGGCGGTTGGGAAACGCTCTGGGCGTGCCATCCTCGAGTTGGGAGGCAACAACGCGGTCATCGTGCTCGACGACGCCGATCTCAGACTCGCGCTCCGAGCGACTGTATTCGGTAGCGTCGGCACCGCCGGTCAGCGCTGCACGAGCACTCGCCGGCTGATCCTCCAACGCGGTATCGCGACACGGTTTCTGGAGCAGCTGGTGGCGGCATATCGAACCGTCCGCATCGGCGATCCGCTCGACGATAAGACACTGATGGGCCCTCTGGTGTCGCGCGAAGCAGTGGACGAATACCGCGAAGGCCTCGCGGAGATACAGCGGCAGGGCGGAGAGTTGATCTACGGCGGCCGGGTGCTGGAAGACATTGAGGGCTACTTCGTCGAGCCTGCGATTGTCAGGTCACGAGCGGAAATGCCGATCTGCCGAGAGGAGATCTTCGCCCCCATCCTCCACGTTTTCGAAGTGGATGACCTGGCGGAGGCCATTGAGGTCAACAACGCCGTTCCGCAGGGCCTCAGCAGCGGCCTCTTCACCACCAACCTCAACGCGGCCGAGCGGTGGCTCTCGGCGTCGGGCTCAGACTGCGGGATCGCGAACGTCAACGCCGGCACGTCCGGAGCGGAGATCGGAGGCGCGTTTGGCGGAGAGAAAGCGACCGGCGGCGGCCGCCAGGCCGGCTCCGATGCGTGGAAAGGCTACATGCGCCGGCAGACCTGCACGATCAATTACGGAGATGACTTACCGCTGGCGCAGGGGGTCGCCTTTCCCCTCCAGTGACCCGGGCTCGGCGGGCCGCCCCCCGACCTGAGTTCCGCGATCACGGGCGCGAAGGCGCGCACGCCTTCGGCGCCACCAATGGTCAGCGCCACCTGGACCTCGGCGATGCCCAGGCGGGCGTGTCCCCTGAGTGTCTCCGCCATCTGGTGCGGCGGGCCCGAGAGCGGCCGCTCGTCAGGCCGGGGGGAGTAGCCCGATCCAGGGAGCGCTCCGCGCACCGCGGTCGTGGCCACCAGCGTGAGGGGATCACGGCCGTGCTCGCGGCACCCCTCATCGATGATCCGAAGCTGTGCCGCGGCCGACTCGGCGCTCGCGTCTGTGTAGCCGAGCCAGCCGTTCCAGATGTCCGCGTACTGGGCCACGAGCCGGCGCATCCGTGGCCCGGGGTTGAGAGTCCCGATCAGGATCGGAGGACCTTCGGTTCGCGGACCCCTGGGCAGCAGGCGCGCGCCGCGCAAGCGGTGATGGGTGCCGTCGAAGTTGAGCGAGGCCGGTCTGAAGAGGCCCTTGATGACCTGCAGCGCCTCCTCGAAGCGGCTCACCGGCTGCTCGTAGGGAAAACCGAAAGTGGTGTGCTCGCCTTCGGAGTCGCCGGCTCCCAGCCCCAGCACGAGACGGCCGCCGCTGATGTCATCGATCGTCACGGCCATCTTCGCCAGGAGGCCGATGTTGCGGTAACCGGTGCACGCGACGAGAGAGCCGATGGTCAGGCGCGGGATCTCAACCGCAAGCGCGCTGAGCACGGTGAAGCACTCGAGGTAGCCTTCCAGCTCAACCTCCGGGTCATCCGGAAAGTCCACGCCGGAGCGCCGCTTCGGCTCTGCGTTGTTGCCGGGCATGAGCAGGTGGTCGGTGACGTACAGGGCATCGAACCCCACCTCGGCGGCGCTGCTCGCGACCTCGAGGAGCTCAGACCAACGTAGGTCGGTGGTCGTCCATGTCGGGAGGATGAGTCCCAACCTCAGCTGCTCTGGAGGTAGTGGAGGGCGCATCTGGTTCAGCCCTTCTTCGCCGCCACCATCCACTCGCTGCCGGCCCCTGTCTTGCGCCACGGGCTCAGCGGTGCGATGTCCAGGGTCGGATCGGGCCGGCCAACGATCGCCTTGGCAAGCAGCTCCGCGACCGGCGGTCCGTGCATGACGCCATGTCCGCCGAAGCCGGCGGCCATCCAGAGACCGTCCTCGACCCTGCCCACGTACGGATGTCCGTCGCCACCCATGTCGACTTTGGCGACGACGCGCCTGGCGATGTGGAGTTCCGCGAGCGATGGCGCGCGAATACTGGCGAGCTCCGCGAACTCTTCCAACATGCGGGTGTGCCCATAACCCGGCGGGTTGTTCTCCAAGAGGATGGCGATGATCAGTCCCGCGGCCTCGCGCTCGACCACGAAACCAGTGTCGAGGTCGAGCGTGAGCGGCACCGGCTGCCCCTCAAGCTCTGGGCCGGTGATGGCGCTGTAAAGTGCCTGCGGCCGGATCGTCAGCTCCAGGCCGAAGGAACGCAGGAAGTCACTCGTCCAGTAGCCGGTGCAAACGACCACCCGTTCGGCCTCCAACACCTCTTTTCCGATCAGCCGCCACACGGAATCGACCCGCTCGAGCGAGCGAACCGCCCAGTGTTCCCGGAAGCGAACGCCTCGACCTCTCGCCGCCTTGACAAGCGCCGCGACCCCATCGGTCGGCGTCACCTTGCCGTCGTTGGGCGTGTAGGTCGCGCCCAGCAGGCCAGCGGTCGCGATCCACGGCACCACGTCACGGATCTGCTCGCGATCGAGGACCTGCACGTCGGGCAGGCCCAAGCTGCGCTGTAGTGCTGCAGCCTCACCGAGCTTGGCCATGATGTCCGGTTGGCCGGTCATGAAGAGGTAACCGTTGGGATGCCATGGCACCGGAGACTCGAAGCGCCGCTCGGCGGTCTGCCAGAACTCCAGGCCCCGACGCGAGAGCTCGATCTCCATGGGAGTGCTGAACTGCTGGCGCACGCCCCCGAAGGAGCCGCCAGTCGAGCCGCTCCCAAGCTCGTCGGCTTCCAACACGAGGACGTCCGACTCGCCCTCTTCAGTCAGGTAGTAGGCCAGTGCACAGCCGGTGATGCCGCCGCCGATAATCGCCGTCCCGACACGTTCCGTAGCGCCGTCAACCTAACAGACGATCCGGGGCCCAGTCGGAGTCCCTACGATCTGACGCGACTTGCGGCGGACCGTCATCCAGCTTGGACTCGTTTGGCTCACCGGCTTCAACCTGCGCGTGATCCTGTTCGCGATTCCGCCTTCGCTGCCGGTGATCCGCTCCGAGCTCGGCCTCAGCTTCGCCGCGACGGGCTCCATCACTTCACTGGCAGTCCTGATGCTGGGCGTCGCCTCGATTCCCGGCGCCCTGCTCGCCACCCGGTATGGCGCGCGGCGGCTCGTTTCCGTTTGCGCTCTCGGCCTCGCCGTCTTCACTTTCTCCCTCACCCTTCCGCCCGCCTTGTTCTGGGTCTTCGCGGGAACCGCCCTGCTCACGCTTTCGATCTCCCTGGCGCAGCCTCCCCTGGCGGTGCTCGTCCGGCGCTGGTTTCCAAACGCGATCGCGCGTGCGGGCAGCCTCTACGCCAACGGCCTGCTGATGGGCAGCGTGCTTGGCGGGTCGCTCTCGCCGTACCTGTCAGGAGCGATTGGGTGGCGCGGCACGTTTCTCGTCTGGGCGGCCGTCGCGGGCAGCGGCGTCCTGCTGTGGACCCGTTTCACCCCGCGCGACAGCACCGCCGCGCCTCAGATCCACCTTGGTGCAATCGCCAGAGACCCGCGGGCCTGGCAGGTGGCTGCGCTGTTCACATTCCAGAACCTCGTCTACTACACGGTTGCCACCTGGCTGCCGTTCGTGGTCAAGGACCGCGGACCTTCCTACCTGGCGACGACGCTGCTCTTCCTGAATCTCTTTCCCATCCTCGTGCTGCTGGCCCTTCCTCTTTTTCGCTGGCAGTACGCCCTCTCGACGGCTTTCTACGTCACCGCCGGCCTCCTCGCAGCGGCAGGCTCGTTGGGGCTTCTGCTTGGCCTGGCCGAGTTCGCCTGGCCGCTGGCTTTCATGGTCGGGCTGGGGGCGGGCGCCGCATTTGTCGGGTCGGTCGCGCTGCCGCCACTGCTGGCGACCAACGAGGGTGAGGTGGCTGGATTCTCGGCGGTCATGTTCACCGCCGGCTACACGCTTGCCTTCGCCGGACCCATTGCCGCCGGCGTGCTGGTCGACTGGACCGGGCACGTCGCGGTGGCCTTCTGGCCGCCCGTGGTGGGTGCGATTCTGATGGCCGTGGCCGGGTCTCTGGCGCCTCGCCTTTTGATCAAGTCACGAGCGGCGACTTAGCGGTGAGCGGCTTGACGTGCCTCCGAATGGATATGCCAGGCTTGCCGTGACCTGGTCTCCTTAACCGGCTGGGTTCCAATCTCGACTGTCGCCGGCGCATTCTCGCGGCATGGACTCAAGTGATCAGTCGCGTGTTCCGCCAGCCGGAGATCCAACAACACTCCGGAGACTGCGAGCAGCCCTGGATCGGGCGCCCGCTGGAGCGGTCTTCAGTGGCAAGACAGCTGCCTGGCTGCACGGTCTCGAGCTTGAACCTTGCGATCCGATCGAGATGATCGTTCCGATCGAGGTCGCTAAATGGAAGCGACCCAGGGCCGGCGCAGGTAGGAAGAGTTATACTCAGTGAGCCGTGAAGACTGCCGTTTCGATCCCCGACCGGATCTTCGACGCGGCTGAGCAGTACGCCCGTCGTCGGGGGATTCCACGTAGCCAGGTCTACGCACAGGCTCTGGCGCGTTTCATGGCTGAGCAGGAATCCGACGAGGATCTGACCGAGGCGTTGAACCGAGTCTGCGCGGAGGTCGACACAACTCTTGACGAGTTCGGCCGGGCCGCGGCGCACCGGGCCCTGGCCCCGTCCGATTGACAGTCCGCCGAGGCGACGTCTGGTGGGCGGACCTGGGATCGCCGAGAGGATCGGTCCCGGCGTTAAGGCGCCCGGTTGTGGTCGTGTCCGCCGACTTCGTGAATCGCTCGGCGATACGAACGGTTTCGGTCGTCGGGCTTACGTCCAATGTGAGGTGGGCAGGTGCTCCCGGAAACGTATTGATCGCCGCCGGCATCGCCGGGCTGCCTCAGGAATCTGTAGCCAACGTGACCCAGCTGCAAACGATCGAAAGATCCGACCTCGACGACAAGCTCGGCAAACTTCCCAGACTGGTCATGCGTGATATCGACGCGGGGTTGAGAAGGGTCCTCGACCTGTAGCTCAGTTCGCGTTGCCGAAACCGAGCCAGTTGAATTAGACATCGCCGTCCACCTCCCCGCGGTCGAAGTCCGGCTTGGCGAGGCTCCCGCCGTTCTTAGCCTAGGCGCCGCCGGCGAAGCAGCAGTTGCGCCTCACAGGTGGTCTTGCGGCGCCTTCCAGATCGAAGTATCGATCTGCGCGGCCGCCACGGCCTCGACCTTTCGGGGCGCCTCGCGCGCGTATTTTGGAAGCACTTCTTCGGCCACCCACTCGAGCATGTGGATCTGGTCGTCACGAGGCTGGTCGAGGATGAACTGGTTGACGCCCGCCTCAACGTAGGGCTCGATCCCGTCGTAGAAAGCCTGCTTCGACGCCCAGGGATCCGCGTCTGACTTCGTCACCCAGTAATAGATCGAGCGGTCGAGTGTCTCCGGGTCGCGCCCGATCTCGCGGCAGTAGTCATCGAGCATCTGGTTGCGCTCGCGCATCTCCTTGGGCGTCCCGAACGCGTTCCAGGTATCCGCGTAGGTGGCGACGATCTTGAGCATCCTCGGCCCGAACGCGCCCAGCACGAGCGGGGGGCGCGGCTTCTGGACGCTGTGCGGCCGCGATTGCGCGTTCTTCAGCTGGTAGTAATCGCCCGCAAAGGAGCTCGTGTCCTCACGCGTGATGAGGTCGACCACCTGCACCGCCTCGCGGAAGCGCGCGACCAGCTCTCTGGTCTCTGGAAACGGAATTCCGAACATGGTGTGCTCGGGTTCGTACCAGCCTGCGCCGAGCCCAACCTCCAACCGGCCGTTGGAGATGTGATCCACGGTGACCGCCATCCTGGCGAGGACGGATGGGTGGCGGAACGTGTTGGACGTCACCAGCACCCCGATGCGGATCTTTTCGGTCCGCGCCGCGAGTCCCGCGAGCAAGGTCCATGCCTCGAAGTAAGGTCCCTGCGGCCGGCTGGGCTGGACGAGGTGATCGCACAGCCAGGCGCTTTCAAAGCCGAGCTGCTCGAACCACTGCCAGCGCTCGACATTCTTTTCCCAGGTCATGTTCTGGTCGGTGCAGATGCCGAATCGGAATCGACGAGTCATTCGCCCATCGTAAATCCCCTCCCCCTTCAGGGGGAGGGAAGGGAGGGGGTGGCGCCAAGTCCGCAGCAACCCAGGGGATCCTCAGCGCGTTCCGGCGAGTCCCGCCTGTTCGATGTAGTCGGCCGTGGCGCGCAGGTAGCGGTCGATGGCCTCGGGCTCGGCGGCCCGGCCCATGTGGCCGACGCGGAAGATCCGGCCTCGGAGCTCGCCCAGCCCGCCCCCGATGCGGATGTGGTGATTCTTCAGCAGCCACTCGAGGTAGTCGCTCACGTCCATACCCGGCAGCCCGAACGAGGCGGTCGTCACCGGTGACGCCACGCTGATCGGCGAGAGCATCTCGAACCCGAGCTCCTCGAGGCCGTCGCGGACCCGGTCGCGCGCCGCGGCCAGTCGCCGCCACCGGTTTTCCACGCCCTCCTCCAGCAGCCGGATGAGGGCAAGATCGAAAGCCTCGATGACGTTGGTGGGCATCGTCGTCGGGTGCGGGTGCCATCCGCCCCACAGCTCGGTATAGCGCCGCCAAGTGGCCAGGTTCAGGTACCAGCCCGCCGCTTTGGGACGGCCGTCGTCGAGGGCCGCGAGGGCGCGAGGACCGGCGGCGACCGGCGCGACACCGATCGGCCCGCCGATGCATTTGTTGGCGACGGTGACGCAGAGGTCGGCGCCCCAGGCGTCCATCTCGAAAGGCACGCCCGCGACGGACGAGATGCCGTCGACGATCGCCAGCGCCCCGTGCTCGCGCACCGCTCGGCAGATTCCCTCCACCTCGTTGAGGACGCCGACCGAGGTCTCGTGGTGGACTATGCACACCGCGCGGACATTCGGGTGCTCTGCGAGCGCTGTCCGCACCTGCGCGGCCGTGATCGCCTCGGCGAGGCCGGGCCGAAAGCTGTGGACCTGGAGTCGGTTGGCGGTGGCGACCTCGACCATGCGGTCGCCGAAGAGCCCGTTGCTGGGGATCAAGACCTCGTCGCCGGGCGCGAGCACGCTCGCGATGCACATCTCGACTCCCGCCATGCCCGACCCGAAGACGAGCTGAACCTCACCTTCTGTCTTGAACACATCGCGCATGCTCGACGCGGCCTGTTTGTAGAGCCGGGTCCAGCCGTCCCCGTAGTGCGCGCGCACGGGTCGCGCCAGAGCCTCCAGGATCTCATCGTCGACGGACACGGGGCCTGGGATCATCAGGAACTCCCGATCTTCCATGACCTCTAAGCCTCAGCCATGACTTCGCGCGCCACGCGGTAGCCCGACTTGATCGCACCTTCCATGCCGCCGGGTCCCACGCGATCGTCGGTGTGCTCGCCGGCGAAGAACAGCCGTCCACCGAGCGGGGCGGCGATCAGCGGTAGCACCGAACTGCGCTGGTCGCCGATCGGGGCGCGGACCACCGCGCGTGACCAGGGGTCGCGGGTCCAGCTCTTGACGAACCCGAAGACGCGCTTGATCGGCACTCCGGCCACCGAGCTCATCGTTGCATCGACTTGGTCCAAGATCTCCTCGTCCGTGAGCCCTGAAGGCTCCGCATCACCCGCGGCCAGGCCGGAGACAACGATCTTATCGCCACCCTGGTGGACGGACTGCTCCATCACAAAGCCCGGCATCCGATCGGTGAAGCAGCCCGAACCGATGGCCTGCTTGATGAGGTCGCGCTCCGAGTACTGGACAACGAGCCTGGTCGCATTTCCATACCGCAGCTGCAAGAGCGCCCTCACCTTCTCCACCGGTAGGACAGGGGCAAAGCCCAGCTCCGACATCAGTGGCCCCGGCACCGTGACCACGACGCGATCGGCGTGAAACGTGTCACGGTCGGACTCGACGGTCACGCCGGCCGGGCTCCAGCCGACGACCCGCACCGGCTGGTTCAGACGTACGTCGACTGTGCCCGCCATGGCTCGCGGCAGCGTGTCATTGCCGCCCACGATCTTCCGGTAGCCCTCGCCCCAGGAGAGCTCGACGTTCAGCTCCTGAGCGTCAGCGAGCCGGAGCGGAGACGCGGGCGTGGATTGGGCGATCGCGGCCAGGAGCAGCTCCGCGGCTGGGGAGACCCGCGCGCGTCGGAGCCACTGCGCCACGGATTCGTAAAGACCTGGGCGAGTGCGGCGGATGGCAACGCGCAGCTCCAGCACGAGCTCAGCGGCTGCTTCGCGTTCGAGACGCCGGCCGCCGAATATGAGGTCGGGGACGTCGGTCCCGAGACTGAACTCTCCGGTGAGCTCCAGCTCGTACTTCTCACAGAGGCCCGCGATGCTGTTCTGCCCGTGATAGATGATCTCGGCGCCGACGTCCGCGAACTGACCATCCATCAACCCTTCGCGCAGCGTGAAGACTCGACCTCCGACGCGATCGCGGGCCTCCAGCACCACAACCTCGCAGCCGGCCGACTGTATTTCGGTGGCGGCGACCAGGCCCGAGAGCCCGGCGCCGATGACCAGCACCTTCACGATTCCAGCGTCTTTCTCACCGCCGCCACGATCCTCTCCACCGAGGGCAGGTAGTAATCCTCGAGGGAGGAGGGCGGATAGGGCACGTCGTATGCGGCCACTCGGGCGACGGGCGCGTCCAGGTCATAGAAGAGCTGCTCCATCAAGGTCGCGGCCACCTCCGCCCCGAAGCCGGCCGAGAGCGGCGCCTCGTGCACGACCACGCAGCGGCGGGTTTTGGCGACCTCGCCGCACAGGGTCTCCACGTCGAGGGGCACGAGAGTGCGCAGATCCAGCACCGACGCCGAAATCCCTTCGTCGTCGAGCTGTTTCGCCGCGCGCAGGCAAAGCTCTACGGCGGCGCTCCAGGCCACCAGCGTGATCTGCTCCCCTTTGCGGGCCAAAGCCGCCTTTCCAAACGGCACGGTGTAGGCGCCATCCGGCACCTCGGATCTACCCAGTCGGTACAGCCGGTCGGGCTCGCAGAAGAGGACCGGGTCGGGGTCGCGGATCGCCTCCACGAGCAGGCCTTTCGCGTCGTATGGGTTGGACGGCATGACGATCTTGATCCCGGGGGTCTGGACGAACTGCGCCTCAACAGCGTCTGAGTGGAACTCCGGGCTGCGGATCCCTCCTCCGAACGGGGCTCGGATCGTGACCTGGCAGTGGTAGCGCCCGCGCGAGCGTTGGCGGTACTTTCCGAGCTGCGGACCGATCTGGTGGAAGCCCTGGGCGCTGAAGCCGAGAAACTGTATCTCCGCCACCGGCACCATCCCCGCCAGGGCGAGGCCGAGGGACGCGCCGATGATGCTGGCCTCGGCGAGAGGGGTGTCGACCACCCGGGCGCCGCCGAAGCGCTCCACCAGCCCGCTCGTCGTCCGAAAGACGCCGCCCAGCTTGCCCACATCGAGCCCGAGCACCATCACGCGAGGGTCGCGTTCCATCTCCTCGGTGAGGGCGTTGTTGATCGCCTCGACGATGTTGCGCTCCGGCACTTAGGGCTGCCCGTCGAGCAGCTCAGCGCGCTGCCGGAGGACGCGCTCAGGCGGGTGTTCGTAGATGTTGTCGAAAAGGTCACGGGGACTCGGGAGGGGAGCTGCGACAGCGGCCTCCAGAGCCGTCTCGATCTCTTGGCGGAGCTCCTCGGTCAGGTTGGTCTCGCGGCTCTGGTCCCAGAGGCCCAAGCCCGCCAGGTATTTCTGGACCCGCTCGATCGGGTCACGCCGGTGGGCCTCCTGGTACTCCTCGGGGTCCTGGTAGAGGGACGGGTTGTCCGTGGTGTTGTGGAAGCTCATGCGGTAGGTGACTGCCTCGATCAGGGTCGGGCCGTCGCCCGCTCTGGCCCGCTCGACTGCGGTGCCCACAACGTCGTAGACGGCCATCACGTCATTGCCGTCCACCTCGATGCCCTCGAAGCCGTAGCCGGCCGCCCGGAGCGCGAAGCTCGGGGTCGCAGACTGGACGCGCCGCGAGGTCGAGATTGCCCACTGGTTGTTCTGCATGAAGAAGACCACCGGCGCCTTGGTCACGCCGGCCAGGTTGAGGGCTTCGTGGAAGTCTCCTTCGGACGAGCCCCCCTCGCCGACATACGCCAGCACCACGGCATCTTCACCCCGGAGGCGCAGCCCCCACGCAAGACCGGTCGCGTGCGGCAGCTGGGCGGCGATCGAGACCTGGGTGGGCAAGACCTTGACGCCCTCCGGGATCCGGGCGGGTCCGATCTTGCCGAGATATTGGGCCGAGATGACCTCGAGTGGAAGACCGTGGTGGACCGTGGCCATCAGCTCGCGATACTGCGGCACCATCCAGTCTCGAGCGGGATCCACTGCCATCGCGGAGCCGATGATCGAAGCCTCCTGGCCCATTCCCGGGGAGTAGACCCCAAACTGGCCCTGCCGCTGCAGCGCGATCACGCGCTGGTCGTAAAGGCGCGACTTCACCATCCACCGCAGTGCCTCGAGGAGGAGCTCCTCCTTCATTCGGGACTGCACACCAGCCACGCGTGTCCCGTCGACAGCCAGCACCGAGTGTCGTTTGTGCACGACGCCATTCTTGCTCACCCCGGAGACCCCCTCAGCCGAGCGCCTGCTGCACCCCAGCCGCTGCCCGCTCGCCGCTCAGCGCGGCACCCTCCATGTTCGAGGCCCAGCTGTAATCGCCGCAGAAATGGATTCCTCCCACGGGCTCGGCGAGAAGATCGTAGGTCTTCATCCGACCGACGCTGTACAGCGGCATGCCCAGCGGCCAGCGCTGAACCTCGACGCGGACGACTCGCTCGCGATACTCCGGGTGGCGGCGGAACAGCGCCAGGAGTGTGCCGGTCTTGATCGTGTGGTCCGGGTCATCCCAAACCACGCGCGCGGTCGGGTCGCCGGCGATGGTGTGGAAGCAGCCGCCGTGCTCATTGAAGTCGCCGGGCGTCCTGAACACGAAGGTGTCGAGGTCGTAGACGACGTCTGAGCGCGAGCCTGTAAGTGGATAGCGGCTTGGCCGTGCCTCTTTCGGGCTCACGACGATGTTGGTGGTCAGAAAGCGGCCGTAGCGGACGGCGCCGAGCGCCTGCCGCTTCCAGTCTGGAAGGTCGTCGATGACCACGGCCGCCACAGAGGCTGGGAGAGCGGATACGACTCGTCGGGCCCAAACGCGGCGTCGCCCGCTTTCGCCGTCGACTTCAACCACGTAGCCATCGTCGACCGCACAGACCGAGACAACCCGAGAACGCAGGGAGACGCGGCCTCCAATCGCACGCGCCAGCGCCTTGGTGAATTCGTTCGTGCCTCCCTCGAAAACACAGTCACCTCGATCATGGCGCGGAACGGGCCGGTCGATCCAGGGCGTGCTCCTCTGGTCACCCCAGAGCCAGAGCGCCCCGTAGAGTGAGATCTCGACCGAGGAGCCCGAGTTCATGATCTGGCACCAGCGGTCAAAGAATCGATGCGTGTCCGGGGAGACGTCACCGAGCCACTGGTCGAAAGGCTGGTCGTCCAGCTCAGGAAGAGTTGAGGGACGGCGGCGTGCCTGTTCCGCGGTGATCCGTTCTATACACGACTCGATCTCGGTCCGGGTGTCGGCGTGCTCCGGATAGAGCCCTCGCCAATACTCCTCCAGGTTGTGGTCGGTGAGAAGCCTGGCGCCGACGGCATCGGCGAGCTCAACAACTTTGACGCGATCGGTGGACACGTACTGGGCGCCCGTGTTGAGCCAGATTCCGTCGGGTTGCTGGAGCGAGCGCGTGCGGCCACCGAGGTAGTCGGCGGAATCGAGCACCTCCAGCTCGAGCTCGCGGAGCCGGTAGGCCGCGGACAAGCCCGCGACTCCGCTACCCAAAACCACGACATCGAGCCGCTCCGTTACGCCCCTCCTTGCTCGCCAGCGTCACCGATTCGCCGATCCGCAGCCCAGCGTCCGCCTATACGATAACTGCCACCCAAGTGCCGGCTTGCCGCTGGCCATGGGGAGGGGGGGACCCGGTCGCCTGGTCGACGAAGGGATTAACGGACATGCACGCTTTCCTCGAGTACACGGTGACCGGGCTCACGGTCGGTGCTTTCTACGCGCTCGTCGCGCTCGGCTACACGATCGTCTACGGGATCGTCCGCCTCATCAACTTCGCCCAGGGAGACCTCTCTATGGTGGGGGCGTTTCTGGGCTGGACCTTTCTGGTCTCGCTCGGCTTCGAACACCTTCCGATCTACCTGGCCATCGTGGCGGCCTTTGTCATCCCCATGGTGGGGACGGGCGTGATCAACCTGGGCATCCTGCAGGTCGCGTACAAGCCGCTGCTGCGGGGCGCGCCGCTGGCGATCTTGATCACCGCTCTCGGCATGTCCCTGCTGCTGCAGAACACCGTCCTGTTGGTTTACGGGCCCGGCATCGATGCCTACCCGCCAAACCTGCTGCCGACGACCGGGTTCTATCTGGGGCCGGTCCACGTGAGCTTCGTTCAGACGGCACTGGTCCTGGTCAGCCTGCTCCTCATGGGTGCCCTCGTGTTGTTCGTTCAGCGCACGACGATCGGTACGGCCATGCGGGCCCTGGCGCAAGACCATGATGCGGCTCGCCTGATGGGCATCAACGTCGACGCGGTCATCCGCGTGGCCTTCGTCCTGGGGGCGATGCTGGCGGCCGCCTCGGGCGTCATGCTCGGCATCTATTACATCCAGATCCAGTTCACCTTTGGCTTCCTGCTCGGGCTGCGGGCGTTCACCGCCGCCGTCCTGGGCGGCATCGGCAACATTGCGGGAGCCATGGTGGGAGGTTTCTTGATCGGACTTCTCGAGGCCTACACGACTGGATACATATCAGGCAAGTGGCAGGACGTGATCGTGTTCGCCGTCCTGATCGGAGTCCTCGTCGTCAAGCCCACCGGCCTCTTCGGAGAACGCGTGGCCGAACGAATGTGATCGGCCGGCTGGCGGACCGCCGCATCGGGCAGGTGCTCGCATCGTCGCGCGAGCAGCTGACCCGGTTCCCATTCTGGGTGCGGGTGATCGTGTTCCTCGCCATCGTTGGTGCGGCGGTGGTGATCAACGGCGACAACTACGTCACCGCTGTCGCCGTCAGCGTGGCCACCTACGCGATGCTGGGACTCGGCCTCAACATCGTGGTCGGCTTCGCGGGACTTCTGGACCTCGGCTACGCGGCTTTTTTCGCCATCGGCGCCTACACAAGCGCGCTTCTGATGACGCAGGCGCACTGGAACTTCTTCGCCACCCTGCCGCTGGCCGTGCTCTTCACCGGCACGGCGGGGGCGATCCTCGGCTACCCAACACTCAGGCTGCGCAGCGACTACCTCGCCATCGTGACGCTGGGTTTCGGCGAGATGACCCGCATCGCGATCACGAACTGGGACTACGCGGGCGGGCCGAACGGCGTCTGGAGCATCCCTTGGCCCTCGGCGTTTGGCTATGAGTTCAACACGCAGGCGGCCTTCCTCGTGATCTCTTTGTGCCTGCTCGCGATCGCGATGATCTTCGCCCAGAACCTCGATCATTCGAGGC
>Ga0209118_1000354_pt1 | contig 26402 bp, 19 predicted proteins | sample BlaSpr_A8_Ref_M1_FD_187988 | JGI IMG/M metagenome (GOLD analysis project Ga0209118, IMG submission 187988) | Forest soil microbial communities from Thunder Bay, Ontario, Canada - Black Spruce, Ontario site 2_A8_Ref_M1 (SPAdes) (version 2) | ecosystem: Environmental > Terrestrial > Soil > Boreal...
CCGACGAGATCGAGCGGCTCCGACGCACGGAGGACCGCGGCTATTCGTCTTTCGCGGTCCTCTATCGCACCAACGCGCAGTCCCGCTCATTTGAGGACGTGCTGGCGCGCCGCCGCATCCCGTACCGGCTCGTCGGAGGCATTCGCTTCTGGGAGCGGCGCGAGGTCAAGGATGTGGTCGCGTATCTGCGGTTCTGCTTCAACCCCAAGGACGCACTGAGCTTCTCGCGCATCGTATCGGTGCCCGCGCGCAAGATCGGCAACGTCACCGTCGACGCCCTCAACGCCGCGGCTCGAGTCGCCGACACGGACATCCTTTCGCTGCTCGAAGACCCGGCCGGAGTCGCCGGTGTGCCAAGGGCCGCCGTCGCGCCGTTGCAGAAGTTTCGTGCACAGATCGAATCGATCCGCTCCGTGATGGGGGTCATGCGGCCCAGCGAGCTGCTCGACCACGTGATCGAGATCATGGGCCTCCGCCAGCACTACCTCGACGGCACACCGCAGGGCGAGGCGCGCATGGAGAACCTCAACGAGCTGCGCGGACTTGCCGAGAGCTTCGACGACCGTGAGCCGGCGCAGGGACTGGAAGACTTCCTGGCGGAGATTGCACTCGTGTCCGACGTGGACGCTTACGACGAGAACGGCGAGGGAGTGACGTTGATCACGCTTCACATGGTCAAAGGCCTCGAGTTCCCGGTCGTGTTCATGGTGGGCATGGAGGAAGGACTCTTGCCCCACCAGCGCGCGCTGGACGAGCGGGAAGAGAATCCGTCGGCCGTCGGAGCGCAGACCGAGATGGCTGAGGAGCGCCGCCTCTGCTACGTGGGGATGACGCGCGCGAAGGACCGGCTCTACCTCAGCTGCGCTTTCCGCAGGCACCTTTACGGGCGCTCGCAGCCGGCATTCCCGAGCCGCTTTCTGACCGAGATCCCGCAGTCCATGCTCGGCACGCCGCGAGGCAGCGCGCCAGTGGCGCCGCCGCGCCAGGGCTACAAAGAGCGCTTCCTGGAGCGGCAGGTGCAAGCGGCGCCCGCGGCGCCTCTGGTGCAGCGGTTCACGAGCGGGGACCGGGTCAAGCACCCCGCGTTCGGAGCAGGGACGGTGGTGAAGAGCACGCTCACACGGACCGACGAGGAGCTCGTGATCAAGTTCGACAAGGCGGGCCTGAAGATTCTCAGCGGCATGCTCGCGCCACTGACGAAATGAGCAAGCGAAAAAGGCTCGTAGACCCCGTGGCAAGGGTCGTAGAGCTGCGCGCGGAGATCCGCCGTCACGAGCACGCCTATTACGTGCTCGACCAGCCCGAGATCTCCGACGCCGAGTACGACGCGCTGTTCCTCGAGCTGCGCCGGATCGAAGAGGAACGGCCGGCTCTCGTGACCCCCGACTCGCCGACTCAGCGCGTGGGAGGCGAAGCATCCGACCAGTTCGCCAAGGTCCGTCATCGCTCACCGATGCTCAGCCTGCAGAACGCCTTCGACGAGGGCGAGATCCGGGCTTTCGACAAGCGCGTGCGTGCGGCGATTGGCGACGAGGTTACCTACTGCGCTGAGCTGAAGATCGATGGCCTGGCGATCAACCTCACCTACGAGAAGGGCCGCCTTCAGCGCGCCGCGACGCGGGGCGACGGGACCGTGGGCGAAGACGTGACCGCGAACATAAGGACGATTCGCAGCGTGCCGCTTACGATCACGCCCTTGAAAGGTCTCCCCGACCTCTTCGAGGTGAGGGGTGAGGTCTACTTTCCGATCGCTGCGTTCGAAAAGCTGAACCGCGAAGTGGAGGCCTCGGGCAGGCCCCGCTACGTCAACCCGCGCAACACGGCCGCAGGCAGCGTGCGTCAGATCGACCCGAATGTCACCGCGAGCCGCGACCTGCAGACGTTCATGTACACGCTGGACCCGAGTGGTCCGACTCGCTCGCAGTGGGAGGTGCTCGGCGCCCTCGAGAAGATGGGCTTCCGCGTCAACAAGCATCGGCGCCGGCTGAGCTCGATCGACGAGGTGATCGAGTACCACGCCGAGTGGCAGCGGCGGCGTCACGAGCTGGAGCACGAGATCGACGGCATCGTGGTCAAGGTCGACGCTTTTCCGCAGCAGCTCGAGCTCGGCTTCGTTGCGCGCTCGCCGCGCTGGGCGATCGCCTTCAAGTACGCGCCCGAGGAGGCCGAGACGGAGGTCGAGGAGATCGCGTGCTATGTCGGCCGCACCGGCGTGCTGACTCCGGTCGCGCACGTCAAGCCCGTGGTGGTCGGCGGCGTCACGATCCGCAACATCACCATGCACAACGAAGCGCAGGTGAACGAGAAGGGCGTGTACGTCGGAGCCCGCGTGATCATCCATCGCGCCGGCGACGTCATCCCCGAAATCGTCAGCGTCAAGGATCCGAGGCCGGGCTGGAAGATGCCTGCGAAGTGTCCGGTGTGCGGGGGAGAGGTCGTGCGCGAGGAGCCTTACATCGCGCATCGGTGCATCAACCCGTTTTGCGGCGCGCAGCGCCTGGAGCGCCTGCGCCATTTCGCGAGCCGTGGTGCGCTGAACATCGAAGGCCTGGGCTATGCAACGCTCGGCCAGGTCACCGAACGCGGCTGGGTCGAAGACCCGAGCGACCTCTACCGCCTCACGAAGGAACAGGTTGTTCAGCTCGATGGCTTCGCAGAGAAATCCGCACAGAACCTGCTCGACCGCCTCGCCGAAAGCCGCCGCCCACAGCTCGGCAGGTTCCTTTCAGCCCTGGGAATCCCGCAGGTGGGGGACGCGACGGCCGACCTGCTCGCTGCCGATTTCGGCACCATCGAGAAGCTCCGTGCAGCGAGCGAAGAGGACCTGTTGAGGGTGGAAGGCATCGGCCCGAACATGGCCCGCGAGGTGCACCTCTACTTCCTGGGCCACGGCGGCGAGCTGGTCGCCAAGCTGCTGGCGGCAGGTGTCGAGCCGCAGGCCGTCGAGGCGCCGGGCGAAGGCCCGCTGACCGGCAAGACGTTCGTGTTCACCGGCACGCTGGAGACGATGAGCCGGCCGGACGCCGAGGCGCTGGTCCGAAAGCTTGGGGGAAAGGCGGCATCGGCCGTCACCTCGAAGACCGATTACGTGGTCGCCGGGCCGGGCGCCGGGTCGAAGCTCGAGAAGGCGCAGAAGCTCAAGGTCGCGGTTTTGGACGAGGAGCAGTTCCTCGCCATCGTCCCCAAGTGAAGTTCAACTAGACTCGCCCGCGGTGCAAGCGACAGAAGAGGGACGGGCGCAGGCTGCTACGCCGATCTGGGTCTGGCCGGTGGTCCTGCTCGGGGCGGCGATCATGGTCACCTGGGCATGGTTCATCGTCGGGTTTCTATCGGAACCTTCAGCAGTTGGGCGATCACGAATCGTCCTCGTCACGTCCGTCGTCTATTCAACTGGGGCCGCGGTGGTGGGGGTCGTCGGCGCGGTCGGCCTTGCGCGGAACAAACGGTGGGGCCGCACGCTCGCCGGCATCGCTTCGGCTGCGATGACCTTCTCGGTTGTCGGGGCGATCGCGGGGATCCCCGCGTTGATCGGGATCTGGTCGAGCCGCAACTCCTCGAGACCCTAAGCTACTTCGATGCCTCTCTCAAGCGATGAAGTCCGTCATGTCGCCATGCTCGCGCGCATCGGGCTCGAGCCGGGCGACGTCGAGTTCTACGCCGAGCAGCTGAGCGGCATCCTCGCGCATATCGACCGGCTGAAGGAGCTCGACACCGATGCGATCCCGCCGACCGCGCAGGTCGTCGAGGTCGCCAACACACTGAGAGAGGATGTACCTCGTCCCGGCCTCAGCCAGGCGGAGGCGCTGGCCAACGCGCCCGCGGCGGTCGACGGTTTCTTCCGAGTGCCTTCGATACAGGACGAGGCGTGAGCGAGGCCGGGCGCGCGCAGGGCGCACCATGAGCAAGACGAAACTGACCGAGCTGACGATCAAGGAAGCCGCGCGCCTGCTGCGTCTGCGATCTTTCTCAGCCGCAGAGCTCGTCACCGCACACGCGGAGCAGATCGAACGTCTCGACCATCGCGTGAAGGCTTTCCTGCGTTTCACGCCCGAGCTCTGGGAGAAACAGGCCGAGGAGGCCGACCGGCGGATCGCGCGCGGGGACCTGGGGCCTCTCGTCGGGATCCCGATGGCCGTGAAGGACGTGCTGTGCGTGCGCGGCGTGGAGACGACGGCCGGGTCGCGGATCCTGAGCGGCTTCCGGCCGCCGTATACGGGGACGGCGATCTCGCGCCTGTTTGCCGCGGGGGCTGTGATGCTTGGTGTGACCAACTGCGACGAGTTCGCCATGGGCAGCTCGACCGAAAACTCGGGCTACCACCCGACGCACAACCCTTGGGACCTGGACCGCGTGCCCGGCGGAAGCTCAGGCGGCAGCGCGGCGGCGGTGGCGGCGGGCGAGGCGATGATCGCACTGGGCACTGACACCGGTGGGTCGATCCGCCAGCCGGCGGCGCTGTGCGGCGTGGTCGGGATGAAACCCACTTACGGGCGAGTCAGCCGGTACGGGCTCATTGCATTCGCATCGAGCCTCGATCAGATCGGTCCGTTCACGCGCTCGGTCGAGGACACAGCGATCGTGCTGGACGCGATGGCGGGCCACGATCCCCTCGACGCGACGTCGTCCACTCGTCCCAACGATGTGCTCCGCGACTTCGACGCCGGGGTCAAGGGCATGCGGCTTGGCGTGCCGCGTGAGTACTACGACGTCGAGGGGATCGAGCCTGCCGTGAAAGCCGCCATTGACACCGCGATCAAGTCGCTTCGCGACGCCGGTGCGGAGATCGTCGACGTCACGCTGCCCCACACGGACTACGGGCTCGCCGCCTACTACATCATCGCCCCGGCCGAATGCTCCTCCAACCTGGCGCGGTTCGATGGTGTCAGGTACGGGTTCTGCCAGGACGGGCAGAACATCACCGAGTCGTACGAGCGCACGCGACGCAAAGGCTTCGGGACCGAGGTCCGGCGGCGCGTGATGCTCGGCACCTACGCGCTGTCGAGCGGCTACTACGACGCGTACTATCTCAAGGCACAGAAGGTCCGGACGCTGATCAAGCGCGACTTCGACGCCGCGTTCGAGAGGTGCGACGCGATCATCAGCGCGACGTCCCCTACCGTCGCCTTCCCAATCGGCGCCAAGACGAAGAACCCGCTGTCGATGTACCTCTGCGACGTGCTCACGCTCGGCGGCAACCTTGCCGGACTACCAGGCATCAGCGTTCCTTGCGGCATGACGGACGAGGTGCTGCCGGTTGGATTGCAGGTCCTCGCACCGCAGTGGCGCGAGGACGTCGCGCTGCGCGTGGCGCGCGCCTATGAGGTGGCGAGTGGCGTCAAGGCGGAGGTCGCCCCTCTTGTCTAGCGCTCCCTGGGAAGTCGTCATTGGCATGGAGGTGCACGTGCAGCCGACCACGCGCAGCAAGATGTTCTGCGGCTGCGCAGTCGGCCGGCTCGGCGACCCACCTAACTCCAACGTCTGCGAGATCTGCCTGGGCATGCCGGGAACCTTGCCCGTGATCAACAAAGCCGCGGTCGAGGCCTGCCTCAAGACGGCGCTCGCGCTCGGGTGCGAGATTCCGCGCCACACCAAGTTCGACCGCAAGAACTACATGTATCCGGACCTGCCGAAGGGTTATCAGATCAGCCAGTACGATCTCCCGATGAGCAAGAACGGCTCCCTCGAGCTCGACGGACGCAGAGTGCGGATCCGGCGGGTCCACCTCGAGGAGGACACGGGCAAGCTCATCCACGCCGGCGACAAGCTGCACAAGGCGCAGGAGTCGTTCGTCGACCTGAACCGGGCGGGCACTCCACTGATGGAGATCGTGAGCGAGCCGGACCTGCGGTCGGCGGACGAGGCTCGCGACTACGCGGTCGCGCTCCGCACTCTTCTCCGCACAATTGGCGCGTCCGAGGCGGAGATGGAGAAGGGCCAGCTGCGGGCCGAGCCGAACATCTCGATCCGCCGCACGGGCTCAGAGGAGCTGGGAGTCAAGACCGAGCTCAAGAACATCAACTCGTTCCGCGCCCTCCACCGCGCCATCCTTTATGAGGTGGTACGCCAGACCGAGCTCCTCGAGTCGGGCGGGACAGTCCTGCAGGAGACACGGGGCTGGTCCGAAGCCGAGGGCCGCACCTTCTCTCAGCGGAGCAAAGAGTTCGCCGAGGACTACCGCTACTTCCCCGAGCCGGACCTCCCCCCGCTCGAGATCGATCGGGCATGGGTCGAAGAGCTTGGCGCCGCGCTGCCGGAGCTTCCGGGCGCGCGTCGCGGCCGTTTGACGTCGGAATACAGCCTGCCCGCGGCGGACGCGGTCCTGATCGCCGCCGATCGCGACCTGGCCGACCTCTTCGAGGCGGCCGTCGCGGCGGGGGCGGACGCCAAGCAGGTCGCCAACTGGATCATCGGCGAGGTGGCTCCGGCGGGCAAGATTCCGACCGCGGAGCACCTGGCTGACCTGGTGAAGCTGGTCACGTCGGGCAGCATCACTCGCGACCAGGGGCGCGAGGTGTTGATGGAGTCGGTCGAATCGGGCCGGTCCCCGTCAGACATCGTGACCGAGCACGGATACGCACAGGTCAGTGACGAAGCATCGCTCCTGGCTGTGGTCGAGGCGGTGATGGAGGCCAATCCGCGGGCGGTGGAGGACTATCGGGCGGGTAAGAAGCAAGCGCTCGGAGCGCTGATGGCGGATCTCAAAAAGAGGGCCCCGCAAGCCAACCCGAAAGTTTCCAGCGAGCTCCTGCTTCGCCTTTTAGGCTAGCTCTTGCCCGTTCGGCCCTTGACGGGAGAGCCACGTGCTGTAGACATACAGACCGGCGCCGATCAAGTAGGCCGCCATCGCCACCACGACCAGCACGCCGCCCGCGAGCTCCGAGACCCACATGCTCAGCCCGATCGCCACGCCTGACAATCCAAGCCCGACCAGTGTCCCGCCCTGGAGCCGGGCGACCCCCGGCGTCACGTGCTTGACCGGCCAGAGCATCCACTCCATCCACCAGCCCGGGAAGTTGCCCCGGAGGACGATGTAAAGACCAATTCCGAGCAACGGCGCGCCCACCGCATAGGAAATACCAAGCACCACCCACCCCACGGCGGGCAATTCTAAGCAAGTCACCTCCCCGCTCGCCGGGGCAATCAGCTGGTCCCATCCTTATCGCCGCTTGCGCGCAGGGTGGCGCGCAGCGCCGGGTGGGGGGGTGGAGTTTGCAGTTAGCCTTGGGAGAACATGTCCCTGCCGCCTGACCTTCACGTGCATTCCGAATGGTCGTGGGACGCCCCCCACGGTTCCATGGAGCGGAGCTGCGAGCGCGCGATCGAGGTCGGTCTGCCGGCCGTGGCGTTCACCGAGCACGCCGACTGGGCGGTCGTGCACGAGGGGCAGCACTCGGTCGACCTGGCCGGATATTTCGACGCGATCGAGCGCTGCCGCGTCAAGTTCAAGGACCTTCGCATCCTGACCGGCGTTGAGCTGGGTGAACCACACTGGTACCCGACCGAGACCGCCGAGGTCCTCGCGGCGGGGCCGCTGGACCAGGTGCTCGGATCGATCCACTGCATCCGGATCAATGGCCAGATGGTCGACGCGAGCCAGTTTCCCGAACGAGCAGCCGGCGACTTCCCGGGCGCGGTGCGGGAGTACTTCCGCGAGACGCTGGCCATGGTGGAGAGCGGCCAGACGTTCGAGACGCTCGCTCACATCGACTACCCCAAGCGCTACTGGCTCGACGGCGCGAAGCCGTATCGCGAGGCGGACTACGAGGGTGAGATTCGAGCTGTTCTCAGGGCCGCGGCGGCCACAGGTCGCGTGCTCGAGGTCAACACGACTCGCGGGCGCATCCTCAGCCCGGACATCACGGTGGTGCGCTGGTGGAGAGAGGCGGGGGGGCAGGCGGTGCAGTACGGAAGCGACGCGCACCAGCCGGACAAGGTGGCCGAAGGCTTCAAGATGGCGACCCAGATGGTCGAGGCGGCCGGGTTCAAGCCCGCGCGCGACCCGATGGCGTTGTGGCGCCGCTGATCCTCCGGCCGACGGCGCCGGCGCACGGGGGCGCGGCCGTCGCAAGGGACGACGGCAAGGTATGGCTCGTCAACTACGCGCTGCCCGGCGAGGTCGTCGAGGCCGAGCCGCGCGGCCGGCAGGGAGGGGTGGCGGTGGCGGCCGCGACCCGGGTGATCGAAGCGTCGCCGCACCGCGTGCCCGCGCCGTGCCCGTACTTCGGGGCCGGGCGCGCGCAGGGCGCACTCCCAGATGAATGTGGCGGGTGCCAGCTCCAGCACGCGGCCTACGAGCACCAGCTGAGGCTCAAGCGCCAGGTCGTCGAGGAAGCCTGGTCGCGGGCCGGGCTGCGCCTGCCGCCCGACACCCCGGTGCTCGGTATGGAGGACCCATGGCGGTACCGAATCCGGGGCGAGTTCGAGGCGATCGCGGGCGGCGCCGGGCGCGCGCAGGGCGCAGATACAGGCTGGCGGTTCGGCTTTCACCGCCTGCGCTCGCATTCAGTCCTGCCCATCGAGACGTGCCCGATCCACGACCTGCGCATCGAGCAGGCCCTGCCCGCGTTTGCGAAGGCCGCCGACGAGCTCGGGTTGAAGGGCCTGCAGAACCTGCTCTTGACGGCCGAGCCGAACGGGCGTGGGCTGCTGTGGAGGCTCCGCCATCGAGGCCCCGAGCCGCAGTGGCCGAGAGACGAGTTCGCGCGACGGGTCGCGGAACTGCTGCCCGACCAGGTCCTGCTCGACGACGCCATGTCGCTCGACTTCTGGGATCTCACGTTCCGTGTCAGCAGCGACACGTTCGTGCAGACGAACTACCGGCAGATGCTGGTCCTGTACCGGACCGCTGTGGACATGCTGGGCGCCGGTGCGGCGGACCGCGTGCTCGACCTCTACGCGGGGATCGGGACGCTCTCTGTGGCGGTCGCTCGCCAAGCCGCCGGTGTAGCAGCGATCGAGGAGAACCCGCATGCGGTGCAGCTCGGCCGCCTGAACGCTCGGATCAACTCCGCTCGAGTCGACTACCTACCGGGCAAGGTCGAAACCGTGATGCGAAAGCTGCGGCTCGGGCAGTACCAGGCGGCGATCCTCGATCCGCCCCGCGCGGGATGCGCGCCGGCCGCGATCGGAGAGCTGATCAGGCTGGGGCTCGACAGGCTCGTGTATGTCTCGTGCGAGCCCTCGACGCACGCGCGCGACCTGATCGCGCTGGTGCGTGGCGGCTACCGGGTCAGGCGCGCCGCAATCGTGGACATGTTTCCGCAGACGTACCACATCGAATCGGTGGCTTTGCTGGAACGGGGGGCGGCTTCTGGTTAGAAGACGTCCAGGCTGTGGCCCAGCTTGAGTAGGGCGAGCCTCAGGCGGCCCGGCTGCAGCTGCCTCACGGTGAAGGCCAGCAGCGGCTTCAGAAACAGCACGACACTCTCAACGCGGGCGGAAGCATAGGGTTACGGTCCCTTAGAAGGCAACCCCTGTGCCTCCGCCGGCCATTTGTGCCCTTTGGTCGTTTCCTCTCGCCCTGAAGGGGCATTCGTGCCCTTTGGTCGGTTAGTCGAGTTCCTGGACGAACTCGGCCAGCCGGCCGACGCCCTCCCGGAGATCGATATCCGAGCTGGCGAGGCTGATCCGGACCGCATCCAAGGCCACATCCCCAAACGCGCTTCCGGGGGCGACGGACACCCCTTTCTCCCGCAGGAGCCTGAACACGAACTCACGCCCATGGAGCCGGCTGCGTGAGACGTCCGCCATGCAGTAGAAGGCGCCGGTGGGCTCGCTCACGAGCATGCCGGCTTCGCGCAGGATGTCCACGACCAGGTTCCGCCGGTGCCGGTACGCGGCAACCATCTCGGTGACGCAGTCCTGCGGCCCGTCGAGCGCGGCCTCGGCGGCGACCTGGCTGATGGTCGAGACGCACGAGGAGTTGGATTCGAGCACTTTGGTCGCGGTGTCGATGAGCTCGGCTGAACCGGCCACGTAGCCGATGCGCCACCCCGTCATCGAGTAGGACTTCGAGAACGTGAACACGCTGGCGATGCGAGGGTCATCGGGCGCGAGGCTCGCCGGGCTGGTCCAGGAACCATCGAGGATGATCTGGTCGTAGCACTCGTCGCTGAGCAGCCACAGGTTGTGGCGCTGGGCGATGTCGACCAGGCGCGCGATCGTTGCCGCCGGGTACACGGCTCCGGTCGGATTGTTGGGGCTGTTGATCAGGAGCATCTTGGTCCGCGGAGTGATGAGGCGCGCGAGCGCGTCGAGGTCGGGCTGAAAACCGTCGGCGGCGGCGCAGGGATAGAAGACGCCGCGTGCTCCGACCCACGTGAGCATGAGGCGCGTGTTGGGCCAGCCGGGGTCGGGAAGGAGCACCTCGTCGCCGCGCTCGAGCACCGCGCCGAACACCGCGGCGATTGCACCCACTCCGCCCGGCCCGCAGGCTATGCGGTCCGGCGTGACCCGAATTCCGTTCACACGCTCGAGCTTGGCCACGATCTTCTCGCGGAGCGAGGGCATTCCTTGCGTGTGCGTGTAGTACGTCATGTTCTCGTCGATCGCGCGCTTGCCTGCGTCGCCGATGTGCTTGGGAGTGGGGAAGTTGGGCTGCCCGACGTCGAGGCGTATCGCGCCGGGCGTGCGGAGCGCCTCGTAGGCAATCTCGCGGATCCCCGAATGGTGCGCCTCAGCAGGCAGGTGGGAGAGGGCGGGCAATGATAGGCGGGCCACGGCCGATTCATCGTAGTGCCTGGTAAGGGGTCCCTTTAGAGAGTCGCTTCCCGGCGCAGCACCTGGATCCGTATCCCCGCGAAGCGCCCGATCAAGTTGACGAGCGGAATCATGCGACCGAAGTAGGGCGGGTAATCGGCCCCGCTGAGGCGCCGGAAGCCGAAGCGCTCGTAATAGCCCTGCAGCTCGCGACGGCACGTCAGGTGGAGTACGGCGCCCGGGTTGCTGGCAAGAAGCGTCCTGATGACTGCGCTCCCGATCCCTTGACCCTGGCGCGCAGGCACGACCACGATGGAGGCCAGCTCCCGACTACCGTCGCCATGTGCTTTGACCTGGCCGATCCCGACAACGGCGCCGCTTTCCTCGGCAACAATGAAGTTAGGCCAGTTGAGGCTCATGGGGTTCAGCCTCGCGTCCTTGACCAAGCGGGAGATTGTGGCTTGATCCTCCGCGGTTGCGGGGCGGATCTTGAGAGGCACCTCGCGCAGGCTACGCGGCCCGGCGCCAAGTAGACTACCCACGGGGTCCGCCACACCCAGATCCAAACGATGCCGCACGCCCCAAACACCTTCATCCACCTGCACAACCACACCGAGTACTCGCTGCTCGATGGGGCGAGCCGCATCCCTGCGCTCGTCGCCCGCGCGGCCGAGCTCGAAATGCCAGCGCTTGCCATGACCGATCACGGCGTCATGTACGGCGCGATCCACTTCTACAAGGCGTGCAAGGACGCGGGGATCAAGCCGATCATCGGCTGCGAGGTTTACGTCGCTCCACGTTCACGCCTACTTCGCGAAGGCCGGGTGGACCGCGACCCGAACCACCTGACCCTCCTCGCCGCCGACCACGACGGCTACCTGAACCTCATGAAGCTCTGCACGGTCGGCCAGATGGAGGGCATGTACTACAAGCCCCGCGTCGACAAGGAGATCCTCGCCGAGCACAGCAAGGGCCTGATCGCCCTCTCGGGCTGCCTGCAGGGCGAGGCCGCAAGCCGCATCACGGACGGAGACATCGATGGCGCGCGCGAATCGGTCGCGGCGTATCGGGACATTTTCGGCAAGGATCGGTTCCTGCTCGAGGTGCAGCGCCACGGCATCGATCGCCAGGACGCGGTCAACGAAGCGCTTGCCGGATTCGGCAAGGAGTTCGGGCTTCGTCTTTGCGCGACCAACGACCTCCACTACGTCCACCGCCATGACTCGGAGGCGCACGACGTGCTGCTCTGCCTTCAGACCGGGGCGCGGTTCAACGACCCCAACCGCTGGCGCTTCTCCTCGCAGGAGAACTATCTGAAGACCGCCGACGAGATGCGCGCCGCGTTCGCCGACCTGCCCGACGCGCTGGCCAGCACGCTCGACGTGGCGGACATGGTGGATCTCAAGCTGAAGCTGGGCGCAACGCTGCTGCCGCCCTTCGACGTCCCCGATGGGTTGAAACCGGATCAGTACCTTCGCAAGCTGGTGCTCGAGGGCCTCGAGTGGAGGTACGGCGAGCCGAACGAGGCGGTCAAGGAGCGCGCCGAGACCGAGCTCTCGGTGATCAGCCAGACGGGCTACGCCTCGTACTTCCTGATCGTGTGGGACTTCTACAACTTCGCGCGCAAGCAGGGCATCGTCGTGGGACCGGGACGAGGAAGCGCGGCGGGCAGTCTCGTCTCGTACAGCCTCGGAATCACGAACCTCGACCCCATCCAGCACGGCCTGATCTTCGAGCGCTTCCTCAACATCGACCGCGTGTCGATGCCCGACATCGATTGCGACTTCTCAGTGGAAGGCCGCGAGAAGGTCATCCGCTACGTGTCGGAGAAATACGGGTCCGACCGCGTGGCCCAGATCATCACTTTCACGACGATGGCGTCCAAGGCCGCCATCCGCGACGTGGGACGCGTCCTGGAGGTGCCGCTGCGCGACACCGATCGCCTCGCCAAGCTCGTGCCGGTGTGGCAGGGCCGTTCGAAGACTCTCGACGACACGATCAAAGAGGTCGCGGAGTTTCGCGAGGCCTATGAGTCGAACGAGGAGCAGAAGCGGCTGATCGACGTCGCGCGCACGCTGGAGGGAGTCTCACGCAACGTGAGCACTCACGCGGCCGGCGTCGTGATCGCACCCGAGCCTCTCGTCCGCTACACGCCGCTGCAGTACGGCCCGGGACGAGAGGCGGTGGTGACCCAATACGACATGAAGGCCGTCGGTGACATCGGCCTGCTGAAGATCGACTTCCTCGGCCTGCAGAACCTCGACATCATCGCCACGTGCATGCGTCTCATCAAAGAGCACCGCGGCATCGAGATCGATCTCGAGCATCTTCCGTTCGACGACGCCAAGACATATGAGCTCATCTCCAACGGCGACACGCATGGCGTGTTCCAGTTCGAAGGTGCGGGCATGCGCCGGATGCTCATGGACATGCGGCCGCAGAGCTTCGGGGACGTGTCGGCTGCGGTCGCGCTGTTTCGCCCGGGTCCGATGGTGAACATCCCCGCCTTCATCGCGCGCAAGCAGGGTCGCGAGACCATCGAGTACATGCACGAGCGCCTCGAGCCCATCCTGCGCGAGACATACGGCGTGATGATCTACCAGGAGCAGGTGATGATGGCCGCCCGCGAGCTGGCCGGGTTCTCGATGAGCGAGGCCGACATCCTTCGCTCTGCCATGGGCAAGAAGGACAAGCCCAAGATGGCGAAGCAGCGCACGAAGTTCCTCGACGGGGCTGTCGAGCGCGGAATCTCGCAGGCGACAGCCGACGCGCTGTTCGACGGTATCGCGAAGTTCGCCGAGTACGGTTTCAACCGAGCGCACTCGGCGGCATACGGATTGATTGCCTACCAGACCGCCTACCTGAAGGCCAACTATCCGCTCGAGTACATGACGGCGCTGCTGATCCACATGGAAGGCAGCGCGGACCGTGTGGCCACAGCGATCGTCGACTGCCGCATCCGCGGCATCGACGTGGTGGCTCCGGACATCAACCATTCGCGCGCCGATTTCTCAATGAGCGATGGCCGCATCCTCTTCGGCCTTGCCGCCATCAAGAACGTGGGCCAGCACGCGGTCGAGAGCATCGTTGCGCTGCGCGACGCCGATGGTCCGTACAAGTCATTGGAAGACCTTTGCGAGCGCACAACCGCGATCCAGGACGTCAACCGGCGCGTGCTGGAGTCGCTGGTCCAGTCGGGTGCGTGCGACACGCTGGGCGAGCGCGCCTGGCTGCTGACCGTTCTCGAGCACTTCATCAACCGTGCTGAGCGCGATCGCAAGGACCGCGAAGCGGGCCAGACCAACCTGTACGACCTCATCGGGTCTGCCGGCGACGACGTGAACAACTTCGGCCTGGCAGTCGACGTCAAGCCGATGCCGGGCGAGGAGAAGCTGCGGCTCGAGAAGGAGCTGCTCGGCCTGTACCTGAGCGACCACCCGCTGCGCCGGATCTCGGCGGAGCTCGCCAAGCTCTCCGACACGCAGGCGGTGGAGGTGACAAGCGCGCTGCAGGACTCGGAAGTTCGAGTCGCGGGGCTGGTGCGCGAGGTGCGGCGCGTCGTGACGCGCAAGGGCCAGATCATGGCGTACGCCACCCTGGAAGACCTGACGGGGACTGTCGACGTGGTCCTCTTCCCGCGAGTCTTCGAGCAGACCCGGCTTCTCTTCGAGCCCGACAAGGTGCTCGTCGTCCAGGGCAAGGTGGACGCGCGCGCAGGCAGCACGCGCGCCAGCGGTTCCAGCGGCGCCCCGCCGCCCGAGCCGGACATGGAGCCGGAGGTGGAGACGGCGTCGGTGGTTGCCGACATGGCGTGGCTCTGGGACGACCCGGAATGCGTGCCCGTGGCACGCCGGCAGCTGGTTCACGTGCGCATCCCGAATGGCGACGCAGGGCTGGCCGAGCGTTTGGAGGCGGTACTCGCGCGCCATCCCGGCGCCGACGAGGTGGTGCTCCACGTGGTCGTGGGCAGCCGCGAAGTGATCGTGAATGCCGATCGTTATCATGTGCTCGCCGGTCCGGCGCTCGCGGCTGAGATCGACGAGCTGGTCGGCCAGACCGCGACCAGGCTGGAGACGGTGCGCCCGAAGGCGCAGACCAACGGCAACGGACGAGGGAGAGAATGGAGCTCGAGGGGAGTGCGACCGGGCGCTACATCGTCGTAAAGGCGCTCGAGGATGGCGTCGTGATCATGGGCCTGACACGGGGCAAGGACACGCGCTCGCATCATTCGGAACGCCTGGACGCGGGCGAGGTGCTCGTAGCGCAGTTCACGGAGCTGACGGCGGCGATCAAGATCCGCGGCCGGGCGGAGATCTTTACCGAAGCGGGTCGCCTGGAGTCCGGAATCTAGCGCTTCACGGGCAGGCCGGCGGCGTTCCAGGCCTCGAATCCGCCGACAACGTCGGTGGCGTTGAGCAGGCCGAGGTCCTGGAGTGATACCGCGGCGAGGCTCGATGAGTAACCCTCGGCGCAGATCACGATCACCCGGACCCGTTCATCCGTGGCCTCAGCGATGCGATCCGGGGAGGTGGGGTCGAGCCGCCATTCGAGCACTGTCCGATCGATGACGAGCGCGCCGGGTATCTCCCCCTGCGAGCTGCGCTGAGTCCTGGTCCGCGTATCGACCAACAGCGCACCGCGCTCGAGCTCCGCCGCGGCCTCTTCTGGTTCCAGCCTTTTGAGGCGGCCTCGGGCCCGCATCAGCATGTCGTCGATCTTGGCCATCAGCCTGGCGCCGAGTATGCAGCAGATAGAATCGGAGGGCTGCGCCCCGCCCACGTAGCTCAGGTGGCAGAGCATTTCCTTGGTAAGGAAAAGGTCCCCGGTTCGAATCCGGGCGTGGGCTCCAACACGACCTCCCCGGTGCAGCTTGACCAACTCAGCTCGCTCAATGAAGCGGAGAAGCAAATTCTCGGGGCTCTTCTTGACCCCGAGTTTCTGGGTGTAGTGGAGCTACGAGTCCCGGCGTCTCAAACCGGTGGTCATGGGGTGCTGTGACCTATGTTTCACGTGCTGGACAAATTAATGCTGTTGTAACTATCCTGTCCGGGACGCTTGCGGGGGGGCGGCAGAACACAGTTGGGGGTGGGCCGGGTTCGTGAGACAGCGCTTTGCGTTGACGCTTGCAGTCGCGCTCACCGCGACGCTTTCGGTCGCGTTGACAGACACGACGGCCGTCGCCGCCGGACCTTTGAACAAAGCTCCATCCACGCCCACCGCCCCCACGTCTCAAGGCAAGTTTCCGTGGCGGCAGCAAACCAACGTTTCGAGACCGCGGTCAATCTCGCCTCTGGCAAGCACCCCGTCCGTGGGCGGTGTTTGGTCCTGGCAGAACCCGGTGCCAGACGGCAATCCTCTCTACGCAATCAGCTGCCCCGCTACCAGTACGTGCTTCGCCGCCGGCTACGACAGCCCGATCCTTTCCACTACAAATGGGGGATCAACCTGGAGCCAGCAGACGCAGGGATTTGGCATCACCGGAATCAGCTGCGCGACTGTCTCAACTTGCGTGGGCGTGGACCTCTTCGGCTTCGTCATGGCCACCGCTGATGGTCACAACTGGATTGAGCGGAACATCAACGGCGGCCATTTCCTTTCGGGCGTCAGCTGCTTCTCGGCGACTGTGTGCTTTGTTGTCGGTTACGCTGGATCGATATTTCGGACCGGCGATGGTGGCTCTACCTGGACCGCTCAAACCTCCGGAACGAGCGCGAATCTTTTCGGGATCAGCTGTCCAGGAACCACCACGTGCTACGCGGTGGGGGACGGCCCGAGTTTCCTGAAGACGGCTGATGGCGGCACCAGCTGGAGCGACTTCCATCCGAACCTCTCCACCTCCATCGGCCTTTATGCAATCTCTTGCGCCACTACCTCCGCTTGCATGGCTGTTGGCCAAGGAGGGAGCCATTTCGAAACCTCAAACGGCGGCCTCGACAACTGGCCGTCGGACGGTGGACTGACCACAACGAACAACTTTCTGGGGGTCAGTTGCCCGTCGGCCGACCGATGCTTCGTAGCCTCAGGTGACGGCTTCGTTTACAGGGAGCTCGCACCGTCGTTGTGGAGTCACGGGTCGGTTGGTGAGCCGGGGAGTCTATATGCGATCAGCTGTCCGATCAGCTCGGCCTGCTACACGGATGGCGATTTCGGAACCATCGCAGCGACCACCGACAGTGGGACCGGCTGGGAACAGTGGCCCGGTCTTCCGGCCACCAAAATGAACGGAATCAGCTGCCCGAGCGGGGCTGTTTGTTACGCGGCCGGGGCCGGCGGTGAGATTGGGGCCACGAAAAACGGCGGCACGATCTGGTTCACCGAGCCCTCTAACACGACTCAAGACCTCTCCTCGATCAGCTGCCAAACCACCTCAACGTGCCATGCCATCGGTGCCTCTGGCACGGTGATCGGCACTATCGACGGGGGTACGACCTGGACCGTACAGGTCTCCAATACGGTGGCAAATCTAGTGTCGATCTCTTGTGTCCCGACCGCGTGCTATGCGGTGACGAATGGCTCTAGTTACATCAAGACAATCGATGGCAGCAACTGGAGCAGCCCCGCTGCTGTCGGCACGGCCACAGGCTTGACTGGCATCAGCTGCGCGACGGCATCGACTTGCTTTGCCACCGATGCCGAGTCAGGCGGGCAGAATCTCATCTACGTCACCACCAACAGTGGCGCGAGCTGGACGATCAGCTTCAACCTGGCGAGTGACCTCCAGGCGGGTATCAACGTCCCATTCGATGCCATCAACTGTCCCGCCGCCACCACGTGCTTCGCCGTAGGCCAGTCGGGGCTGATCGCGACGACTACAGACGGCGGCGCCAATTGGAGGACAGACAACCCCATCTCAAATGCGACTCTCACCGGTGTGAGCTGCTCGGACGCGAACAACTGCTACGCAACCGCCTCTGATTCCACCATCCTCCATACGGCGGACAACGGAGGCATCTGGGACGTGCAGATGGGTGCGAACCCATACACCGCGATCAGCTGCCCGAGCCCAACCGTGTGCTTTGCCGTCGGTAGCGGCGGAGTCAATCCGGGAGCAGTCAGCGAGACGGGAATCGGCGGCGCCGCATGGACTCGCCAGCAGCCGGCCGGCGTCACGATGCCGGTTCACGGGATGAGCTGCCCGAATGCGCTGACATGCTTCGCGGCCGCCTTCGACACGATCCTGACCACGCATGACGCCGGCGTGACCTGGACCGCGCAAACCCTCACCACCACGGACGAGCTGAGCGGTATCAGCTGCGCGGACGTAAATACGTGTTACGCGGTCGGTTGGCCTGGCGCCATCTACTTCACCGGCAATGGCGGAGCCTCCTGGTCGTACCAAACAAGCGGCATTTCCGGCGCGGACCAAACACTGAATAACGTCAGCTGCTGGAGCACCACCGGCTGCGTGGCCGTGGGGACCGCCGGCACCGCGCTCTCGACCAGTAACGGCGGCGGCACGTGGAACCTCGAGACCTCGGGCACGACTCAGTTCCTCCTCGGCGTGAGCTGTCCCAACACAGCTCTGTGCGTTGCGGTCGGAACGAATGGGGTGACGGTTACCCGTACCAACGGGACGTGGCATCCTCAGGTCTCCGGAACGACCTCGTATCTCAGCCAGGTCCTGTGCCCGACGGTGAGCGTGTGCTATGCAGCCGGCAAGGCGGGCACCATGCTCAGGAGCCCGGATGGTGGGATGAGCTGGACCGCCGAAAGCTCAGGCACCACGCAAAACCTTCTTGGGTTGGCCTGCGTCACCGCGAGCGACTGCGTCGCAGCTGGCACTCTGGGAACAGTCATCGGCACTTCGGACGGCAGCCGGTGGGTAGACCACTCAGCGCTGACCCCGAACAATCTGTACGCAGTGGCGACACCCGATCCAAACCATGTCCGGATCGGTGGCGCCGGCGGCACGATCCTCGAGTCGACGCTGCCTCCGGTGGCGGCCATACTGCCGGCGGCGGCCGATGCAGCCTACGGGGGATACACGACTATCGCCGAGATCACCAATATCGGAACGAGCCCGGCGAGCATCACCATCGGCTATGTGGACAGCAATGGCGACACGGTAGGTTCAGGCGACAGCATCGCGAGCCTTCCGCCCAACGCTACCTGGACGGTGCGCCAGGACAACGGCAATGGTTTCCCGGCCGGCGGGGCAGGGTCAGCCGTGATCTACTCGAGCCAGCCGGTGGCGAGCTTCGTCAACGAGTTCGCCCCTGGTGGTGGAGACGCGACGAGCTACACGGGGATCAACCCCGCCGTGGGTGCCGGCACAACTCTTTTCGCGCCGACCATCACCAACAATGCATATGGCGGCTACACGACCGGGATCGGCCTCGTCAACGCGAGCGCGGCGCCGGCCGACATCACCATTACGTACCGCAACGCGGCCGGGAACGTGGTCCAGACGCAGACGTTGTCCGGCTTGGCTGCGGGCGCCTACCAGGGCCTGTACAGCGGGGACGCTACGCTTGCCCTGCCCTCCGGTTTCGCAGGCACGGCGACCATCATCAGCTCAGCGGGCCTTGTGGCCGCGGTGGTGAATGAGACCGGTCCAGGAGGCCAGTTCAGCTCCTACGACGCAGTTCCCTCGGGCAGCGCGACTCTGTTTGCGCCCGCGGCCCTGCGCAACGCGTACGGCGGCTACTACACCGGCATGGGCATCCAGAACACGACCGGCACACCCGGTACGGTGACGATCAACTACTACAACACCAGCGGCACCGCGACCACGACCACGGCTTCGATCGCCGCCAACGGCTACCTCGGCGTCTATCAGGGCGCCGACATTCCGACCGACGGGCCGTATACGGCCAAGATCACCAGCACAGTCGCCATCGCTGCCATCGTCAACGAGGTGGCGCCCTCGACCACCAGCGCCAAGCAGTCGACCGCCTACAACACGTTTGCCTCGGGCAGCGCCGCCCTGCACCTGCCGCTGGTCGAGAGCGCGGGCAGCGACGGCTGGAGCACGGGCGAAGGGATCATGAACACGGGCTCGACGGCGACCACCGTCACCGTCACCTATTACGACACCGCAAGCGGGGCGGCCATCGGCACCCCGCAGAGCCTGTCGCTGCAACCGAATGCTTACTGGGGCCTGTACCAGCCGCTGGGTGGGCTGGTCGGTGGCGCCCGCGCGAGCGCCGTGGTGACGACGGCCGCGGGCGGCCAGGTGGCCGTGATCTGCAACGAGTCCAACGCGACGAGTTTCATGAGCTACATCGGCCAGTAGGGAGTTGGGAGGGCCTTCGATCGTGGGACGGAAAGCGTGGGCGTACCTGCTCGTGTCTCTACTGCCGGGGTGCCTGTCCGTCGTGGCCGCGGCACCAGCAGCCTCTGTGGCTGCGGCTGAGGCGCCTGGACAAATCACGGAGTACGCATTGCGGTCATAACTGCCTCTCTCGTGGAGCACCGATTGGGCCCGTCATTTCCTCCAGGTGCCCAAGGATGTGTGAGGCCTGCGACCTAAAGATTTCTTCGATTGTCTGTCGCTGAATATAAACGTGGGATACCTTCTCCCACTCACCATCGCGAACGTCATCCAGGAGCCGAATCATGGTGTTGTACTTGGCATCGAACTCGCGCCCGATCGTGCCTTGTCGATAACGCGCCGCCATGCGACGGCTAAGCATCACATTGATGAAGTTGAACGCAAAAACAGGCATGACCATGAGGGACTTTCCTCGGCGTGCAGACTTGATCCTTAGAGGAACCGTGTCCATGCCGAGAACGATGTGGGCCAATATCGCCCCCGCTGTCCATTTGGGATTCCTCGTCGCCGCTCCCCACCCCTCATCGCTGGTTGATGTCAGTACTTGCTGATATCGCCCCCGCGCCGCCTCGAGCTCCCTGCGAACGGCTGCCTTCTTCGATGCCCTTTCGACCGAGACCCCGGCGGCAAATCCGACGCCCACGTCCGGCTCCGCCGGGTGTTCTGAATCCGACGTCCTCATGAGCGACTCCTTGAAAGCCGACTACGGATGCGATGGGTGACCCCAAGGCTAGTGCTGCGCCGTTCGGGCGGCATCCGTAAAAGGACTCATTTAGTCGAGCCGTCCGTGCTCATTCTTGGCCGTCCAAGCCCGGCCGGGGAGCCCATAATCCGGGGCGGTGCGAGGCTGGGCCGGGGATCTGACGCTTCCCCTGCCGGCGACCACCTTCATAGGCCGGCAGGCAGAGCTCGCAAGGGTCCGGGGAATGTTGACCTCGGCCCGTATGGTCACGCTTACCGGAGCAGCAGGCAGCGGCAAGACCCGCCTCGCTGTCGAGGCCGCCTCGGAGGTCGCCGCGGACTATCCCGACGGACTTTGGTTCGTCGACCTGGCAGTCGTAAACGACCCCGGGCTTGCCGTGAAAGCCGTCGCCTCAGTGTTCGGTCTGCGCGATCACCCGTCGCGCCCTCTGCTCGAGGTCCTCGTCGACAGGTTGCAGGAATCGTGCCTTCTGGTCGTTCTCGACAACTGCGAGCACCTGGTCGAAGCTTGCGCTGGGATTGCGACCGCCCTTCTCGGGACGAAGGAGACGCGAATCCTTGCTACTAGCCGCGAGAGCCTGAACGTGGCCGGCGAGGTGGTCTGGCGTATCCCAACCATGGCCGTACCCCCGCGAGCCGACTCATACGAGATGGTGGCGACGTCAAGTTATGAAGCAGTGCGTCTATTGCTGGACCGCGCCAAGCGCGCCACGGACGACTTTGAGCTGACAGCGCCAAACCTCTCGGCGGTAGCCCAGATCTGCCAGCAATTAGACGGGTTACCGCTGGCAATCGAACTCGCGGCTGCATGTGCTCGCGTGATGTCGCCAAACCAGATACTGACGAGGCTCAAGGAGCAATTCAGCGTGCTCGCGGATTACTCGCGATCTGGCCTCGAGCGTCACCAGACGCTCGAACGAGCCTTGGATTGGAGCTACGGTCTCTTGAGCGAGCATGAGCGCGTTCTCCTGGCCAGGCTCTCAATCTTTGGTGCCGGTTTCACCCTGGAGAGTGCCGAGGCAGTTTGTTCTGACGAAGCTCTGCCGACTGAGGTGGTGCTCGAGGCCCTGACTCGCCTCATCGACAAATCGATGGTGGTGCCAGGTGACCCCACGCGCAACCAAGTGCGGCACAGACTGCTTGAGCCCATCCGCCAGTACGCGCGCCGGAAACTGGACGAGTCTGGCGAGGCCGACCGCGTGCAGGGTCGCTTGTACGAACTCTGTCTGTCCATAGCCCTGGACGCTTCTGGAAGGCTGACCAGTCGAGACGGTCAGGTCTGGCTGGATCTCGTAGACGAGGAGCACGACAACATGCGGTTAGCTCTCCAGTGGGCGGACTCGACTGCTCCAGAGATGGCATTGAGGCTGGCCTGTGCGCTGACTGCGTACTGGGACACGCGGGGTCATTTGGCCGAGGGTAGGGAGTGGCTCGATCGCTGCCTGGCGAAATACACGGAGCCGACGCGCCATCGTGCTGAGGCGCTCGCTGCTGCCGGATTATTGGCCTTCCGCCAGGGCGACCAGGCAGCCGCCCGCGCCCACTATATGGAGGGATTGACCCTGAGCCGAGTCCTCGGCGACCAGGAGCTGATCGGCAGGGCCCTCAGTGGCCTCGGAGACGCCCTGTTCCTGGCGGGGGACTACGAGCGAGCGAAAGCTCTCTTCGAAGAGAGCCTGGCCATGAGCCGGGAGCAGGGTGACGGGCCCGCGACAGCCCGCAACTTGAGCCGGATCGCGAATGCGGTGGGGGTCATGGGCGATCTGCCCGCGTCGCTTCCCTTGATGGAGGAGAGCCTGGCCCTCCACCGTGACCTCGAGGACACGCACGGAATCGCAAGCCTGTTGTGGAGCATTGGGGTTGCCTTCGAAATGACCGAGGACTACGCGCGATCGATCCCCTACTTCGAAGAGAGCCTCGAATTGCGACGCACGATCAAAGATGCCGTCGGCGTTGCGTTTGCTCTCTTGGCGCTTGCCTGGGCCCAACTTCAATCGGGGAACATCCGAGCAGCTCATGCCACCTCGATCGAGGCCATCAAGATGCTGCGCAGCATGCGGGACCAATGGGGAGTTTCGCTTTGCCTGGACCACCTATCTTGCGTCGCGGTCGCAGAAGGTAATTCAGAACGTGCTTTCCGCCTTGCGGGCGCTGCGACCACTATTCGCGAGAAATCCGGAGCGCAGGCCCTGCCCTGGATGCAGGCTTTGGTTGATCGCTGGCTCGAACGCGCGCGAATCAAACTTGGTGCAACCGCAGTTGAGCGCGCATTTAGCGAGGGGAAGGCTCTGACCTTTAGTGCCGCGGTGGACTACGCACTGGCTGAGGCGTTTGGAATCGATGAGGCGGTGATTCCGAGCGGAAAGCTTTCCCACCGAGAGATGGAAATCGCTGCACTTGTCGGGCAGGGACTCACGAACCGCGAAATCGGGGCGTCACTGTTCATCTCCGAGCGCACCGTCGATAACCACGTGCAGCACGTTCTCGAGAAGCTCGGGTTCCGCCGTCGAGCGCAAATTGGACGCTGGCTTGGATCGGAGCATCCTCCTGGATCGGCACGCGCTTGAAATGAGTACCCCTTCAGGCCCCAAATGCGCCTTTTCCCGGATGGGCGCGGTTCAGGAGGTGAGCTAGCGTAAGCACGAGACGAGCCGCCACAAGCTAACGGAGGTTCCCGGAGTGTTTGCTCGAGCAAAGTCAATCGTCATCCAGGCCCCACCGGCAGAGGTCTACGCATACGTTGCGGACATCCCTCGACATCCGGAGTGGGCGTCCGAGCCGATGAAGATCGAGGGGATGCCGAGCAGCAACGGGGGAGCAGGTGGGTTCCGCTCGACCGTGCACCTGATGGGCGTCCCCATCCACGGCGAGATCCACGTGATCGCTGAGGAGCCGCCGCACCGATTCGTCTACGAGTGCACTGATACGGCTGGGCATTACCGGTGGACCATGACGCTCCGCGCCGTGGGCACGGGCACCGAGCTCACTCAGTCCGCGGAGCGCCTCGAGGGGCCGCTATGGGTTCGCGTTATTCAACCGTGGCTGCTTTGGCCGCTCTCGGGTAGGCGCAGCGTAGTCAAGGGCCTCGTCAACATCAAAGCCCGCCTGGAGGCTTAAACGGTGAAATCGACACGCCGGCTTACGGCCATCGTTGTCAGCGCGCTCGCATTCATCGCCTGTAGCGGGCAGACAGCCTCCCCATCGGCTTCCCCCGTTGGTCAGTCAACCTCCTCGGCGACGGTGCCGACACCGAGCCCATCAGCGGTTGCGTCTGGCAGTTTCACGTTTGTGCTAACAAGCAGTACCCACATCGGAACGGCCGGGGGCGATAGCTTCTACCTCCAGGTCTCCTCCATAACCTGGGTCGGAGGCGTCACCGGGGTAGCTACTGATACACAAACTGCCGTCACGCACGCAGATGGATCAATTAACGCAAACGGGACCGAGGTCTGCGGCTCCTGCACGATTGGCGGCCGAGCCGGGTCTTACATTGCCGCGTACTCGTTCACGGTGTCGGTCGTCGGCGTGGTGGCTGGGCATCTGACGTTCACCAGCGGGACCGGCGGGCTCGCAGGCCTACACGGCGAGGGCACCTTCGCGGCTGGTACCTATTCGTACAACTACCGCTTTGCGCCGTAGCCACAAGCTCGCTCGATTGCTTAGAGGCCGTCAGGAACGACCGCCAAAGTTGAGAGCCATGCGGTGGAATCTTCGTCCAAGCGTCCTCGCCAGGCGGTGGCCGCCATCGCGGCCCAACATCGCCGGTGGGCCGTCGGCCAATGGTCGTCGCGATCGTCGCCCTGCGAGCATTAGGAAGTGATAAAGACTGGGCTCGTCACGACAGCCGTGGCACACACGCCAACGTGAAGACGATCACCCGCGACTGCCCCGACCGCGGACGATCAGGTAAATGGTCTGGCCCGAAAGTCTCGTACAAAGCTAAGATCAGCTCGAATTCGCCAGGTCCAAAGATCACTTGGTAAGGAAAAGGTCCCCGGTTCGAATCCGGGCGTGGGCTCCACGACCCTTCTGAGGCCCGATTTCGTATTCGTTTCGAGGCTGTTGGTAGGCGATGGGCGCCTGACTGGAAACGACCGGGAAACGGACCGGAAATTGCCGTGTTAAAAGGTCTGTTTGTGGTTCCTGGCTCAAATGGAGGGCCAACATGCGGACCACAGTGCGCGTCATCCAGGGTCGTCTAACGGAGTCAGAGCCACACCGAAGGTCGGCGATCGAGGCTGCCTACCAACACTTCCGCCTGGACAAGCAAGGGAGCCTGGTCTCGCCGAAGACGCTGCAGCACTACGAGTCGACGATCCGGCCGTTTCTGCGCTGGCTCGACGAGGAGTATCCAGAAGTCCTGCGCTTCGAACAGCTCGGCGTCGATATGGTCCGCCAGTACCGTGTCGATATCTCACAGCGGCTGACCACGCGTGGCCGGCTGCCCGAGCCGGCGACGCTGAATGACCTCCACCGGCTGCTGATGACGCCAGGACTGGAGGTGACGCAATGCGAGGCGGCCGATGACAAAGTGGAGTGGAGGATTTCCACCACCCAACTGGCACCATCATCCACAACAAAGTGGGGGACACGTTAGTCATAGTCACGAGAACGTCGAACCGGGACACGCGCATTCTGGCGGCGCCCTTCCCGGAGGAACGTACGAACATTCCGCTCTAGGTCCGCAGGTTGACGAACTGCCGCCGCTTCCAGACGAGGTGATCTACAAGATCGCTGCGATCCTCCACCAACACAGTGAGGAGGAGTCAGGCAGTAAACGCTGAGCCGCTTGACGCGATGAACACGGGGCATGCGGCAGTGACCTGGCTCGGCACGGTCGGGATCGGATCGATCAGGGTGAGGCGATTTGCTCGCGGATGGCGTCCCTACGTGTGCTCGTCAACGCCGCCGCCTCACTCTCCGAAAATGCCGACTCTCAGGCATGGTTGCATCCACGCAACGTTGCGAGACTCGCGACGGTTGTGAACATCATCGTCGTGTCGAGACGATGTCGCTCAAGTCACCGCCCGCTTCACAAGGTTGGCGATCTTAGCCTCGCCGGCGGTTGTCAACGTCTTGAGCGCGTAGTACGTCGGCCACATCTCACCATCGTCGATATTGGCTTTGTCGGTAAACGCGATGGTGGCGTAGCGCGCTTTGAATTTTGCGGCGCTTTGGAAGAAACAGATGACCTTGCCGTCTTGGGTGTATGCGGGCATCCCGTAAAAGGTTTTAGGAGCAAGTTCGGGTGCATTCGAGGCAATGATCTTGTGGAAGCGTTCGGCCATCTTGCGATCGGACGGTGGCATCTCGGCGATCTTGGCCAGGCAGTCAGCTTCGGCTTCGGCCTTGTTCCCACTCGCTTTTCGCTCCCTAATCAGCTCCTTCATGGCGGCCTTCTCTTCGGCAGTGAAAACCTTGGAGGTGGCACTGCGGGCGGGCTTCTTTGTAGCGGGCATTGGCACTTCTCCTTCAAGAGTCCTTGTGGCGCGGCGATCCTAGCGTCGTCAACTTCTTCATCTGCATAAGTCGGTACTTCGAGGAACTCAGGCTCTGGCCGCAAGCTGGTCGAGGACCGCGGGCAGGTTCGCGCCTAGGAACTGCTTCCAGCCCCATTCGGCCCCGGGGCGGAATTGCTCCCTGCGCTCGACGCGTTCGAATCCGGCATGCTCGAGCAGAAGGCGGGTACCGCCGGTCGTGCTCTCCAGCGAGAGCGTGACCGTGGTGT
>Ga0209118_1000355_pt1 | contig 26382 bp, 22 predicted proteins | sample BlaSpr_A8_Ref_M1_FD_187988 | JGI IMG/M metagenome (GOLD analysis project Ga0209118, IMG submission 187988) | Forest soil microbial communities from Thunder Bay, Ontario, Canada - Black Spruce, Ontario site 2_A8_Ref_M1 (SPAdes) (version 2) | ecosystem: Environmental > Terrestrial > Soil > Boreal...
CGCGGCGTCGAGTCCCTGTTGCGTATTGCTACTATACGCGACAGCCCGCGTTTTGGATGAATCAGTGGTGTGCTTAGTGTATGAACATCAGAGAGCAGATCGCGCCTCCCAACTCCCTTTCAGGCGCACTATCCGGCATGACTCTGCGACCCGCTACCTCGTGCACGCTCGCCGCTGCCGCAGCACCGCCATCGCCTCCTCGCGCTGGGTATGGACGAGGAGGAGGAGGAGGTCTCCCGGGCGCGCCCAGGCGAGGGCCTGGTGCACTGCATCGACCTCGGTCGCGGCGTAGGCCAGGTCCTCGCGGAGGGCTCCGAGGCGCAGCAGCTCGGCTTCGAGGATGGCGGGCACTTCTCGCGGCTGGCGGCCGCGCAGCATGGTCGGGAGCTCCTTGACGATCACCCGGTCGGGATGCAGCTGCCATGCGGCCCTCGCGAGCTCGCGGATCGCCTGGTCGTCGCGGTCGCCGGCCTGGCCGAGCAGCAGCAGCCGGCGCCTCGCGGGGAGGCTCGAGGCAAAGCCGATCAACGCCGCCAGGCCGTGGGGGTTGTGAGCGTAGTCGAGCAGGACGCGGAAGCCGTCGATCTCCATCAGGAAGCCGCGCCCGGGGTTGTCGGCGCCGTCTTGATTGCGCACGGCGGCGAGGCCGCGTGCCATCGCGTCGATCGGCACTCCGAGGGCGCTGGCGAGGCCGATGGCAGCGAGGACGTTGGCGAGGTTGTAGCGCGCGGCGCCGCCGAAGGCGATCGGCACCTCGGAGACCGCCGCGACGACCTCCCGGCTGCCCGCGCCGCGGGCCAGGACGAACCGCTCGCCGTCGAGCAGGGCCGCGTCGCCGCCCGCCGCCAAGTGCGCGGCGAGGTCGAGACCGGCGGCGGCCGGCAGGCGGGGCTCGAGGCTGGTCCAGGTGACCGGCGACGGACCGCGGCTGCCGCGCGCCGCCAGCTCCGGATCGTCGGCGTTGAGCACCGCCCGGCCCTCCGGCGCCACCGCGCTGGTGACCAGGAGCTTCGCTTCGGCGAGCCCCGCCAGGTCCTCCACGCCGTAGTCGCCGAGGTGATCGGCGGCGATGTTGGTGACCGCCGCGGCAGCCACCCGGCCGAGCACCAGGCCGCGGCGCAGCACGCCGCCGCGCGCCGTCTCCAGCACCGCCGCCTCGACCCGCCGGTCGCGCAGCAGGGTGCGGGCGCCGCCCGGACCGGAGAAGTCGCCGAAGTCGAGCACCGCGGGTCCCACCGCGATGCAGTCGGTCGAGGTCACCCCGGCCGTGCGGCCGGCGGCGGCCAGCATCGCGGCGGTGAGCCGGACGGTCGTGGTCTTGCCGTTGGTGCCGGTGACGAGCGCCACCGGGACGTCGTGCACCGCCGGCCAGTCCACCGCCGCCGGCGGCGGCAGCTCGGCGCGCGGCCAGGTGCGCGAGCCGGTGCCGAGACCGACCGTGACCCGCTCGTCGTCAGCCAGGAAGGCCACGCCGCGCGCCGCCGCCGCGTCGCGCAGCGCCAGCAGCGCCGGATGGCGCTCGCGGGCGGCGGCCGACCGCAGCCGCTCCACGGCCGCCGCGAAGGCGGCGGCGTCCGGCTCGTCCTCGCCGCCAGCTCCGCCGCCCACCGCGCGGACAGCCGCCTCCCAGCCCCATTCCACGACCTCGGTGGCGGTATAGAGCGCGTCGATCGGCGCGCTCGCGAAGAGGCTGGCGCCGGAGGCGAAGCGCCGCACCGCGAGCTCCTCGTCCCGCCACCTCAAGGCATCGAGCATCCGGCGGGTCTGGCGCCGCCACTCGCCGATCACCGCCTCCACCTCCGCCTCCACGCCGCCGAGGCGGGCGTCGAGGACGGCGCCCGGGCGGCGTGAGAGCAGATTGGGTCCGGTGAGGCGGCGCGCGTCGTGGGGCTGCATCCGGTCCCTCCGCTCGAGTGCCAGGATCGATCGGCGAGCAGCGTACAACAGACCGGCGGCGCTGCCGCGGCGCCGCGTCCCGGCCGAGGCGGCGGCCCGCCGCAGACACCTGACACGCCGCAGCTTCCGGCGCGAATGTTGCATCTCTCCTCGCGCCGAAAACGTGCGTGCGGACCGTTCCGCGACGAGGTGCCGATGAGTGTGTCTGTCCGCCAAGCCGGTCGACTTCGCCGAGCTGCGCAGGACGGTGGCGGAGCTTGGGGGAGGATGGGTGCGGCCCCCGGCGCGAGGATGATGGGTACACCGGCCGGCGCACGGTTCCAGCCCCGCCAGCTGCTACAGTACGGAGATTGAGGGCTGGAGGCCCACGCGCCTTCAGGGCGAGAGACAATCGCTGGCGCGCCGCTGCAGCGGCGAGCGGCATTGCGCAGCCGACACGGGAGGGAGGAGACCTTGGAGCAGAACGGCCACTTCAAAGACTCCATCCTGAACGACTTGGCGGCGCAGGCCAACGTCGCCCAGTTCGTGAGCTTCGGACCCGACCTGGCGCAGCGCTACGCCTGGATCCACGGGCATCCGGCCAACCAGCGATTCGGCACTCTCGAGGCCGCGCTGCAGGCGATCCTGGCCGCTTCTCCGGAAGGCACGGTCAACATCCGCAGCTACGAGCCTGCCAACGCCAAGAGCCGAGAGTTCCTGTACGGCAAACGCGACCTCGATGTGGTGGTCCGTGAGGTCCGGCGGCTGGCCGCCGACGGCCTGTTCACCGTGGTCAACGAAACCGTCGACGTCGATGACGGCGGGGTCTCGGGAGTGGCCTTCGGCGAGGTCCTGGAGTTTGCACCGGGAGACACCCCGCGTTGCGTCGAGAAGCCCGGTACGGTGGCGCTGCCCCGGCGGTTGGGCCTGCGGCTGCTCGAGACCGTCTACGGCTTCCGACCCGAATTCCCCGAGCGGCCCGAGCTGCGGGTCGAGTTCAGCCTGCACCCCCTGAGGCGCGGCTACCGCCGCGGCCATACCATCCTCTGGGAGCTCGAGGAGCTCGGGCAGCCTCCCACCGAGGCCGTCATCTCGTGGCCCAACCATTTCAGCCGCCTGCTGGGAGACAAGGTGTTCGGACTGCTGATCGCCGATGCCGTCGGCCTGCGCGTCCCGCGCGCCCTGGTCGTGCCGCGGCGGCTGCCGCCCTTCCGCTTCGGCGTCGCGACGGGCTCCGCCGAAACCTGGATCCGGACCGCGCCGCGGGAGCAAAGGCCGGGGCTGTTCACCACTCGGCGCGGCTGGCTGGACCCTTTCCGGCTGCTGCACGAGGAAGATGAGAGCGGCGAGGCAATCGCCTCGGTCTTGGCGCAAGAAGGGGTGGACGCATCCTTCTCCGGCGCGCTCCTGACCCAGCCAGGCGGTGAGCCGCTGATCGAAGGCGTCGCGGGCCAGGGGGACGAGTTCATGGTCGGCCGCAGGGCGCCCGAGGCCCTGCCTGAGCCGCTGCTGCAGGCGCTGCACGAGGTGTACGTTCAGGCCTTCGCGGCGCTCGGTCCGGTTCGTTTCGAGTGGGTCGCCGACGGACTCTCTGTGTGGATCGTCCAGCTGCACAAGGGCGCCAGCGTCACCATGGGGCGCACGATCTACCCCGGCGCCGCTCCGGTCTTTCACCCCTTCCAGGTCGCCGACGGCATCGACGCCCTGCGTCGCCTCATCGCGCGCGTCCAGGGCACGGGCGAAGGGATCGTGGTGCTGGGCCAGGTCGGCGTCACCAGTCACCTGGGCGACCTGCTGCGCCGCGCCCGTATCCCGTCGCGTATCGACGAGCCCGCCGCGGGCAGCCAGGACACGGCCAGCCCGTAGGCGCCGAGGCGCAGCTCCGTTTGACGCCTGGTCCCTCTTGCCGCCGAGGTGGAATGGGCCGGCAAATGCGCATAAGATAAAGCGAATCTTCGCCTCTCGGGAGGAGCGTCCCATGCGCCCGGCCGCCCGTCGCTTTGCCGCAGTGTCGCTGGTCGTCACGGCTGCCGCTGCCGCTGGCATCACCGCTCTCTACCTCGCGGCCCAGCCCAACAGCTCCGCTGTACCGGCATCCACCAACGCCTCGCCAGCGCCTCCCGGGGCGTCCACTGCAGCGGCAGCTCCTGCTACGGCGGCGCGCGCCGGCGCCGCCCCGAGCCCGCAGCCTCCCGCGTCGCCGGCGGCCGCCGGCGCCCGAACCCCCGCCGCCGCGGCAGCTGGCGCGCCCCATGCGCAACCGCGTCAGGGGGCCGGCGCTCAGGGGTCCAAGCCGCTTGGCGCGTCCGCGGCTCGGTCCGCTCGACCGGGGTCGCCTCACATTCCGGCCGGGCACCAGCGCCGCTGCCTCTGGTGCTGGCTCTGGGCCATCGCAACCGACAAGACCAGCCTCGCCAAGGCGACGGTGGCCGGGATCGCGCTGCTCGCGGCCTTCCTGACCGTGGTCCAGACCTGGCAGATCCCGCCGCCCACCACCCCCATGGCCAACCCTCAGAGCGCGCCGCCGCCGGGGAAGCCGCCGGCGCCGGCGGCAAGCGCGCCGCGGAAGAATGGCGCGGCTGCCGAGAAGTCCGTGAGTCCCTTCGACAGCAACTTCGCGCGCACCGTGTTCACCGGGCTGGGCGGCATGTTCGCGGTGACGTTTCTCGACTCGGTGTGGGCGACCAAGGACTTCAACGCCAAGTCCTACTACCTGGTCTTGTTCGTGCTCTTTTTCCTGGCGATCCTTTTCTTCTTCGCTCTGCTGCGGGCGGGCGGCGAGGCGCTGCGCAGCCGCGTCGCAGTCCCTTATCGGCCGCCCGTCCGGCAATACATCAAGCTCCATGGCAGCAAACGGCACGCAGGAGCGGACGAGCGGCACGCCGGCGCGGGCGAGCGGCATGCCGGCGCAGGCGAGCCGCCTGCCGTCAAGGGCGAGCCGCCTGCCGGTACAACCGAGCCGCTGGTCCCGGAGCCCTGGCCCTCCTACTGGCTCAATCGGTTCTGGCTCTGGCTGCTGTCGTGGCGCTCGAGCGTGCTGGTGTTTTGGGACACGACCTTCAACGTGATTCAAGGCAAGAACCAGCTGGAGACGGTGGTGTTCCAGAACTCGATCATCGAGCTCCAGACCTCCTTGGTGCGCGCGACCAGACAGATCTGTCAGGACGTCCACGTGGCGGTCATCGACGCACTGCGGGACAAGGTACCTGCGATCGATTACTGGGACGTGCGCGTCAACGTCAGCACGCTTGCCGACGATGAGCAGTCACTCTTTTATATCGCCTGGGAGACCGGCAGCGTGTCAACGTCCTTTCCCAAGGCGTCGATGGCCTGGATTGCAGTGGTCAGCGGTACGGCCAGGTGGTATAAAGCTCTCCCCGATTACAAGGAAGCACTCTTGACGACAGACGTGGCCGTTCAGGCCCGGTTGGGCGATAAGCACCCGCTGGTGGGGAATTACTATCAGGATCGCGGACAGCAAGACTACACGGGGTTCATCGTGCTGCCGATTCCGTGGGGCCGCCGCGGCGAAGGAGGTCACTACCGCCGTGCGGGCCTGCACGTCTCGTTTCGCGACCATAGGTACATGGACCGGCTATGGAAACACCTCGATCACCCGGTCGCGCACCAGGGCGCGAATGAAGGCAAGGAGAACGATGCCGAGGCACATGCGGGCAAGGCACCGGCCAGCAACGTGCATGACGCCAAGGCGCACCATGACGGGGCGCACGACGCCCAGGCGCACGATGCGCACGACGCCAAGGCGCACGGCGTCCATGACTCCAAGGCGCCTGATGGCGAGACGCCTGACGGCAAGGCCAGGGGAGGGACGCACATCCCGAACTACGACGACTGGAAAGGTTTGCTCGATCGCCACAGCCTGGCCGACGGGAAGGCTGGTCAGATCGTCCCGCAAAATGGCGCGGTCAGGGCGGTGCTCCTGGAGTCGGTCGACGTGCTCGCCGAGCTGCTTCGCCCCTTCAATGAGCACGTCTTCGAGGACTACATCAGGCCGCATATCGACTTGTGAGGAGGAGCGCGCGCAGGCCCCCGGCCCGCCATGGCGGTGGTGCTGTAAGATCGCTCAGGGGGTAAGAGCCATGCGCTTCCTGAACGCTGACGGCAGTCTCGATGGGCAATCTCACCCTCGCCTTTATGGCGAGGAAGTGAAGATCGCCCTGTCGGCGTTCGACTCCGTCCTCAATGGCGAGCATGCTGTTTACGCGAGCAGCGAGCTGACCTCGGGAAGGCGGCTCTATCAGCTGCTGCGCGCCAACGGCATGCACACGGCCAAGGATCTCGAGGAGCACCTCGGGGCGAACGAGTACGCGCGCTTGCTGCACGAGCCGAATCTCGCCGCGGCCAGGTCTTTTGCCCGGGACTTGCGCAAGCGCTTTGAAGGCAGTGAGATCGTGGTCACGCCGGCACCTCTCACCTGTCCCGGATGGAATCAGCAGGAATATCTCGCTTTCTGGGAGTTCCTGATCCGGAGCCGCTTCAAGGCCGTGTACTTCAACGCGAATTGGTACTACAGCAACGGCTGCGCCTTCGAGTTCGCGGTGGCCCAGGACGCGGGCCTGCCTACCTATGACGCGGCCGGCCAGCCGCTGGGGGTCGCCGCGGGCCGCCAGCACATCGCGAGCGCCGCGCGGGAGCTGCAGCTCGATGGGTTCGACGCCTCGGGGTTGCGGGAGTGGCTCGGCCGGCTGCCGGTTCGGCAGCAAGCACTGGTGGAGCAGCCGCCCTAGCGGGCTGTGGCCCTTCGCCGGCGGGGCGCCGGCGGGCGGGTGGTCCTCCCAGCCTCGCGTCGTGTTGAGGCTACGCCGGCGAGCGCCAGCGGAGGAGCCGACCAACGAACATGCCGCGAGCCAGCTCGCCACCCACCAGAAATACTACGGCCATCAAAATCTGTAACAGCCTCCGTGAGGCGAGAAGTGGTGCTCTCTGATAGAGCACTACCCGTCAAGACGTCAGGATCGGCGAGCGCGGTCCGACCGAAGGGCCGCCCCGAACTGCAGCTCGAAGGCTGCCCGAACACCCCGAACCCCGGGTTCCGCGGGCCTCCGCGGGCCTCCGCGGCGGCGTGCTAGCATCCCAGACCGTCGAGGGAGGGAGGAGCACGCATGGAGATGCTGCCACTACAGGCGGCAGGCAAGCCGGGGCCGCTGATCGCCATCGGCGGCGCGGAGGACAAGGTGCGCGAGCGCACCATCCTGCGCTATTTCCTCGAGGTCGCCGGCGGCTCCGACGCGTCGGTGGTCGTGCTCGCCACCGCCTCCGAGGTGCCGGAGACCGGCGAGCGCTACGCCGATCTCTTCTACTCGCTCAACGCCGACAGCGTCGAGGTGCTGCACATCGCCAGCCGCGAGGAGGCGCTGGTGGCGGGAGCGGAGGCGCACGAGCTGCTCGAGTACGCGACCGGCCTGTTCATCACCGGCGGCGGCCAGCTGCGGCTGTCGTCGGCGCTGGGCGGCACCCAGGTGGCGGCGACGATCCAGGCCCGCCATGCGGCGGGGATGCTGGTGGCGGGCACCAGCGCCGGCGCCGCCTTCCTGTCGCGGCACATGATCGCCCTGGGCGACAGCGGCGCCACGCCGCGCCGGCGCCTGGTGCACCTGGCGCCGGGCCTGGGCCTCGCCCCCAACCTGGTCATCGACCAGCATTTCCGGCGGCGCGACCGCCTCGGCCGCCTGCTCACCGCGCTCTCCTACCATCCCGGGCTGCTGGGCGTCGGCATCGACGAGGACACCGCGGCGGTGATCGACTCCGAGGGCACCCTGCGCGTGCTGGGAGCGGGTGCGGTCACCATCGTCGACGCCCACGACATGAGCTACACCGACAGCGCTGCCGCGCACCGCGGCCAGCCCCTCGCCATGCTGGGGGTCAAGCTCGACGTGCTGAGCTCCGGCTGCCGCTACGAGATCGAGCGGCGCGTCGCACATCCGCCGCCGCAGGGCGCGGTGCGGCTCGACCCCCTGGACGCCCTGAAGTCGCTGCAGACGTCGGAGACATCGGAGATATCGGAGGCCGCCGAGGCCGCCGCCGAGCGCGAGGACGCCGCCGAGCGCAGCGAGGACGCCGAAGACGCGATCGCGGCCGAGCGCGCCGGCACCGGCCGCGGCGCCACTCTCGCCGACCGCACCGCCGATCGCGGCGACTGAGCCGCCGCGAGCAGCGAGAAGGACGCGAAGAGGACCGGGCGCGCCGATGAAGATCCTCGAGACGCGGGTCTACCGCGGCCCCAACCTCTACGCGCTGGGACCGGTGATCCGGCTGCGGATCGACCTGGGCGAGCTCGAGGCCTATCCCACCGTGCGGCTGCCCGGGTTCAGCGACCGGCTGCTCGAGCTGATGCCGACCCTGCATGAGCACTCGTGCTCCTACGGCAAGCCGGGCGGCTTCGTGCGCCGGCTGCGCGAGGACGAAGGCACCTGGATGGGCCACGTCCTCGAGCACGTGGCGATCGAGCTGCAATGCCTTGCCGGCACCCCGGTCTCTTACGGCAAGACCCGCAGCGAGGCGCTGCCCACCGGTCAGTATCATGTCGTCTATAGCTTCGCCGAGGAGGCCGTGGGCACCACCGCCGGCGCGCTCGGGCTGGCGGTGATCCGCCACGTCCTGCCCCCCGAGCGCGAGGCCTACGACCCGACGCCGTTCGACTTCCGCGGCAAGTGCGAGGCCCTGGTGCGGCTGGCGCAGCGGCGCGCCTTCGGCCCCTCGACCGGCGCGCTGGTGCGCGCCGCCGAGGAGCGCGACATCCCGTGGATCCGCCTCAACGACCGCTCGCTGGTGCAGCTCGGCCACGGCAAGTTCCAGCGCCGCATCCAGGCCACGATCACCAGCGCGACCCGCCACACTGCGGTCGAGATCGCCTCCGACAAACGGCTCACCAACCAGATCCTCGCCGACCTCGGCCTGCCGGTGCCGCGCCAGGTGCGGGTCTACGACGCCCACGAAGCGGTCGACGCGGTCGAGGGGACCGCCGGCCTCGGCTACCCGGTGGTGGTCAAGCCGCTCGACGGCAACCACGGCAAGGGCGTCAGCATCGGCCTGCGCAACGCCGAGCAGATGCGGGCGGCGTTCGAGAAAGCCGCCGACTACAGCTCGACGGTGATCGTCGAAAGCTTCCAGGAGGGCAACGACTACCGCCTGCTGGTGGTCAACGGCAAGCTCCTGGCGGCGGCCCAGCGCCTGCCGGGGCACGTCATCGGCGACGGCGTCCACACCCTGGCCGAGCTGGTCGAGATCGTCAACCGCGACCCGCGCCGCGGCGTCGGCCACGAGAAAGTGCTCACCCGCCTGGAGCTCGACGACCAGGCGCTGGGCCTGATCGCCGCGGCCGGCCTGACGCCGGAGTCGGTGCTGCCGGCAGGCGAGGTCTTCTTCCTGCGCTCGACCGGCAACCTCTCGACCGGCGGCACGTCGATCGACAAGACCGACGTGATCCATTACGACAACCGCATCATGGCCGAGCGCGGCGTGCTCGCCATCGGCCTCGACGTCGGCGGCGTCGATTTCATCGCGCCCGACATCTCGCGTAGCTACAAGGAGGCGGGCGGCGCGATCGTCGAGATCAACGCCGCGCCCGGCTTCCGCATGCACACCACGCCCACCGAGGGCGCCGCCCGCGACGTCGCCGGCCCGGTCATCGACATGCTGTTTCCGCACGGCACGCCGTACCGCATCCCGATCGCCGCCATCACCGGCACCAACGGCAAGACCACCACCACCCGCATGGTGGGCCACATCCTCAAGCTCTCCGGCTACACCGTCGGCATGGCCACCAGCGACGGCGTCTACATCGACGGCGTCCTGACGGTCAAGGGCGACATGACCGGGCCCTGGGCGAGCCACCTGGTGCTGCGCGATCCGACGGTGGACGCGGCGGTCCTGGAGACGGCACGCGGCGGCATCGTGCGCACCGGCCTCGGCTGGCGCAAATGCAGCGTCGGCGCGGTGCTCAACGTCGCCTCGGACCACCTGGGGATGGGCGGCATCGAGAGCCTCGACGACCTGGCGCGGGTCAAACAGGTGATCGTCGAGGTGGCGCGCGACTTCTGCGTGCTCAACGCCGACGACCCGCGCGTGGTGCGCATGGCGCGCCACAGCCCGGGGCGGCCGATCTACGTCACCATGGATCCGCGCAACGAGCGCGTCGCCGCCCACGTGCGCCACGAGCGCGGCGCCGCGGTCTCGCTCGAGGAGGGGCTCTCCGGCCGCGTGATCGTGCTGTATCAGAACGGCGAGCAGGTGCCGTTGCTGCCGGCGCGCCAGGTGCCGGCCACGGTCGAGGGAATTGCCATCCACAACGTCCAGAACGCGATGTTCGCGGCCGCCATCGCCCACGGCCTGGGGATCGGGGTCGAGAACATCCGCCAGGGGCTGCGCACCTTCACCGCCGATTTCTTCCAGACGCCCGGACGGCTCAACTTCTACAACGAGCACCCCTTCCGAGTGCTGCTCGACTACGCCCACAACGCCCACGGCATGCAGGCCATGACGCGGCTGATCCGCGGCCTCGCGGTGCACGGGCGCCGCATCGGGGTGATCGCCGCGCCCGGCGACCGGCGCGACGAGGACATCGCGGAGCTCGCCACCGCCGCCGCCCCGGCTTTCGATCTGGTGCTGCTGCGCGAGGACGACAATCGCCGCGGCCGCGCGCCGGGAGAGATCGGGGAGCTGCTGCGGCGCGGCCTGGTGGCGGCCGGCTTCCCCGCCGACTGCATCGCCCCGGAGATCTACACTGAAGAGCAGGGCGTCGCCAAGGCGCTCGAGGCGGCGCGCGCCGGCGATCTGCTGGTGATCTTCGGCGACAACCTGAGCCGCGTCTGGGACCAGATCGTCAGCTTCGGCGGGGCGCGCCCGGCGACCGCCGCGGGGGAGATGGGGAAGGCAGTGGCCGCGGGCAGCGCGGAGGGCGCGGCGGACGCGGACGGGGATGCCGGGAGGGGCGTTCGGCTGGCTGGGCCGCCTGCGGCGGCCGCTCCTGCGAGGCTGCGTGCCGCGGCGGAGAGTGGGGAGACTGCGCAGGCTGCCGCGGCGCCGGCGACCGTCGTGCAAGCGGGACCGGCCGGGGCTCCGGCCCCTGCCGCGGCACCGATCGGGCAGGGCGGCACGGCCGCGGCGACGGTGGTCGCCGGCACGGCTTCAGCTGCTGTAGCCGCCTCAGCCGCTGCAGCCGCGCCGGGCGCGCCCGCGGCTGCCGGCGCCGCCCCGGCCTGGCCGCCGGCCAGGCGCGAGGGCGAGCGGCCGCGGACCGCTGGCGCCGCCGGGGCCGCGGACCCGCGCGACGCGCCGAGCTGGCCGGAACCGACGGCAAGCAGCGAGATCCTCGCGGACGACTACGACGACTGAGCGCCGCGATGCTCTCTGATCGTGGCCGCCACGCCGGCCGGAAGTTCCCGGCGACCCGCCGCTCGGTGGTCGCGGCGGCCGGCGATCCCGACCCCGAGACGCGGCGCCGGGCCTGGGACGAGCTCGTCGAGAGCTATTGGCTGCCGGTCCACGGCTATCTCCGGTGGCAGTGGCTGGAGGCTGCCGAGGAGGCCCGCGACCTGACGCAGGAGTTCTTCGCCGCCGCCTTCGATCGCGGCACTCTCGAACGTTACGATCCGGAGCGGTCCCGCTTCCGCACCTGGCTGCGGCTCTGCCTGGACGGCTTCATGGCCAACCACCGCAAGGCCGCCGGCCGGCTGAAGCGCGGCGGCGCCCATGGCTCCAACGTCGCGCTGTCGCTCGACGCCCCCGGCGCCGAGGCCGAGCTGGCGGCGAGCGGTGCGGCCTTCCCGGCAGGCGAGCACGGCGCGGCGGACCCCGAGGCGGTCTTCCACCGCGAATGGGTGCGCAGCCTTTTCGGTCTCGCGGTGGCCGACTTGCGGCGGCATTGCGAGGCCACGGGGCGCTCGCTGCAGTTCCAGCTCTTCGCCCGCTATGACCTCGACGGCGTGGCCGGCTTCGACTCCGCGGACGCGATGAGCTCGGCCTCCGGCACTGCCGCTCCGGGCGGAACCGCGCCGACCGGCAGCGCCGTTGCGGAGGAGTCGGGCCGCCCCGGTCCCGGCGGCCGCGCAGCGACCGCCGGGGTCAGCGGGACTGCCGCGGCTGTGCGGGGGCGCCCGACCTATGGCGCGCTGGCCGCCGAGCTCGGGCTCACTCCGATCCAGGTCACCAACTACCTGGCGGCGGCCCGGCGGTCGCTGCGCCGGCTGGTGCTGCGGCGGCTGCGGCGCTTGACGGCAAGCGACGCCGAGTTCCGCGCCGAGGCCCGCGCGCTCTTCGGCATCGAGGTGTCCGCGGCCGAGCGGTCGGGCGCGGCCGGTCCGGCGGAGCCGCGGTGAGCGCCGCGACCTCGGGCGCGCCGTGGCTGCCGGACGGCGTGGTCTCGCACCTGCGGGAGGTCACCCGCGACGGCGGCGGTGGGGCGGCCGCGGCCGCCAGCGACCCCGGGGCCGTGGCCGCCGACCGCTACGAGCTGCTCGAGGTCCTGGGCGAAGGAGGGATGGGCACGGTCTACCTGGCGCGCGACCGCCGGCTCGACCGCGAGGTGGCACTCAAGGTGATGCGCGCGCGCGACGAGCCCGCGGTCACGGCCGCGGGTGAGACCGAGGCAGGGAGCGCCCGCTTGCGGAACGAGGCATGCATTCTGGCGCGGCTGGAGCATCCGGGGCTGGTGCCGGTGCACGATCTCGGGACGCTGCCGGACGGCCGAGTCTTCTATGCGATGAAGCGAGTGCGCGGCCGCGGTCTCGACGCCTTCGCCCGCGAGCGGATCGTCGACGGCAGGGCGGACCTGCTGCGGGTGTTCGAGCGCATCTGCGAGACCGTTGCCTTCGCCCACGCCCACGGCGTGATCCATCGCGATCTGAAGCCGGGAAACATCATGGTGGGCCCGTTCGGCGAGGTGCTGCTCCTGGACTGGGGGCTCGCCAAGCTGGGCCGTCCGCCGGCCGCGACGGCCGGAGGGCCGCCGCCGGCGGACGGCGCCGGTAGGGGAGCCGCCGCCACGCCCTCCGATGACGCATCGACGACCGGTCCGGGCACGGTCCTGCGGACGACGGACTCCATGGCGCCGGAGCAGAGCCGCGGCGCCGCGACGCCGTCCGACGAGGTACCGGGGACCGGTCCCGGCACGGTGCTGGGGACGCCCGATTACATGGCGCCGGAGCAAAGCCGAGGCGCCGCGGCGCAGGCCGACGAGCGTTCGGACGTGTTCGCCCTGGGCGCGATCCTGACCTTCCTGCTCACCGGCAGCCCGGTTCCGAGTGCGACCCCGCCGGAACCTGCGGCGCCGCGCGTCCCGCCGCCCTTGGCCGCGATCTGCCGCCGGGCGATGGCCCTCGATCCGGAGCGCCGCTACCCCGGCGCCGCCGAGATGGCGGCCGATCTGGCTCGCTTCCTCGACGGCTTGCCGGTCGACGCCTATCCGGAGACCCTGGCGCGGCGGGCCTGGCGCCTGGCGCGACGGCATGCGACGCCGCTGTTGCTGCTGCTCACCTATCTGCTGGTGCGTGTGCTGCTCCTGGTGCTGGCGCGCCACCCGTGAGCCTGCCTTCGGGGAATCTCCCTCCGGCCGGGCCCATCCTCCTCCCCTCCGGCCACCGACCTCGTCGGGCGCCGTGTACGGAGACAGGCTCTTGGCTTTAGCCGGCTAGGGCGGCCGGCAATCCACGCGTCGAGTTAAAGGACGGCGCGGCGATGTTGAATAGGACCCATGCAGGCTCAACCATCGATCAAAAGGGAGGAAAGCCATGAACAAGCCATTGCTCGGACTGATCGTAGGCGGCGGGCTCGGCGTTCTCGACGGACTGTCGGCGCTGGTGTCGGCGCCGGAGACGGCGCCGCAGATCGCCGGGATCGTCGTCGGGTCCACCCTCAAGGGAGTGATCGCCGGGGTCCTGATCGGTTTCTTCGCCCGCAAGGTGCGGTCGCTGCCGCTAGGCATCCTCTTCGGGCTCGGCATCGGCCTGCTCCTAGCATGGCCCATCGCGATGCTCAATCACTACTACTGGCAGATCCTGCTGCCGGGAGGCCTGGTGGGGCTGCTGGTGGGCTACACCACCCAGCGCTACGGCGCCCCAGGCTCTACCCGCGCCGCGGCCTGAGCGTCGTCGTCACAGCCGGTGGCAATCAGCAGGGCTCGGCAGACCGCGGTCATCTTGCCGGCTCCCCCCCGCTGCTAATGACGCTGTCGGCCGAGAACGACGGGCCCCGTCGGAGTCTTTTCCCGTTGGGGCGCTTCTTTTCGACCGTACACCAAGGCACTACTAGCCCCGAGCAGCGGCGACAGATCCGCACCGCCCTGGGAGTCTACGAGCCGCAGATTACGCATGACCTGAAGTTCACGGCTCCAATTTCCAAGTCAGGAGGCCGTGCGGCCCAGGAAAAGTGCGGAGACCTCGATCTGCTACCCGAGGAGGCAGCTGAGCTCAAGCTGGGCGATATCGGCGACATCCGCAAGGGAGGCGAGGCCGCAATGAAGCGCGTCCTTCCGCTGCTAGAAATGGCAGGGCACCGCTCGATCTATGGAAGTGAATTGGACCCTAGGCCAGGTGTAGACCACAACTCACCATTCCTCGTTGTGAAGGTATCGAAGGATGTGATCGACGGTCATAGCGGCTTCTTCAACCGGAGATTGATCAATTTTCTAACAGGTTACATTGGGCAGGCTGAGGCTAAAGCGTTGCTAGTGAGGCGCGCTCAATCAACGCCATGACCGGTTCATTCCGGAGGCCATTTACCCTCTTCTTTCCAGCCGGCGAACTCCCTGCCGAGCGGAGCCTGGACGCCCGTATAGGCTCGATGGTACTGAGCGTCGATCTCGTGCGCGCGGCTTCTATCGAGGGAATTGAGTACAGCGGCCCTTCCTTGTTCGCGAACCTCAGGCGTCCTGTCCAGCTTAGCGAGGAGAGACTCGTCAAATATGACCTTAATGGTTTTCATCATATGAGTATGCGTCACTCTATGGATCAAAGTTGAGGCTAAAGGGAGGCCAAACGAGCCACCGAGCGGCGGTGGGCCTGGCTGGTGGGCTACGCGACCCAGCGCTACGGCACCGCAGGCTCGAGCCGCGCCGGGGCCTGACCGTCGTCTTCACAGCCGGTGGCAATCAGCAGGGCTCGGCAGACTGCGGTCATCTTGCCTGGTCCGACGGTGCCGACGAAATGATGGAGCCTCTGCTGATCCACCGCGTGCACGTGATCCAGATTCACCGCTGAGGTGCGCTTTAGCTTTAGCCCCTCTTCAATCCCTACTGAAACCTCGCTGGGTGCGCCATGGATCGTAGAGGTGATCGGTGCCACGAGCACGGTGCTGAGGAGGCGGATCGCTCCTTGTCGGGAGAGGACGAGGACAGGGCGCCGCTTGTCAGGTGGTTCGAAGGTGTAGAGCCAGATCTCGCCCCGGTTCACTCGGGAGGCCATACGCCCTCGTTCGCCCACCCTGCGAACTCCTTACCGAGGGGATTCTTGACACCCGCATAGGCGCGCTCGTATTGGGCGTCGATGTCGCGCTTGCGACTTCGATCGAGGAAGTCGCTGGCGAGTTGCCGCAGTACCGCAGACCGGCCCTGCTCACGAACTTCACGAGTCTCGTCCAGTTCAGCGAGGAGGGTTTCGTCGAACATAACCTGTATTGGTTTCATGCGGATAGTTTATGTGTGGCGGTCCTGTGGGTCAAGGCTGGTGGGAAGGAACTGCCGAACCCACTAGAGAAAAACAGGCCAGGCTTGCGCTGCGCACTTATTTCTAAGTATCTATAAGCTTGTGTATTACTCCGGTATCTGAGAGGGTCACCTCGAGGGATCTGCCATGGAGAGGTGGTCATGAAGAAGACGTCAATTTCAGTCGCCGTCCTAGCCCTTCTGCTATTGCAGCCGGCAACCGGCTGGTCGAAGGGCGGGCATTCGGGAGGCCGCGCCTCTTCGTCGCACGGTAGCTCGCGAGCCTCTGCGGGCGGCTCATCTCGCGGCGGCGGTGCTCGCGCGTCAGCCTCCGGCTACCGGTCGACAAGCCCTCGCTTCCGCTCGACCGCGCCGCCGTCCGGCACAAGACGATCGGCTGCCGGATCGGCGGCCTCGGCCGCGACCCGGCCTTCGAACAATGTCCACACGAGGCAGAGCTCAACCTCCACCGCCGATGCAGCGGGGCAGCGCTCAGGAACCGGCCGGGGATATGTCAACTCCCGCGGACATTGGGTGCCGTCGCCTGCCCGCACTGTGGACGGCAAGCCGCCTCGAGGTGCGTCGGCTCGGTGCGGCGACGGTTCATACAGCTTCAGTCAGTCCCATCGCGGAACGTGCTCCCATCACGGCGGGGTGACGGCCTGGTTGCACTAGAGCCCGCATATTTCAGCGCGCCGTGCAAAGGCGGCGCTTTCTGGCGTGAGGAGAACCGGCAGCCCGCGAGGGTCAGGCCGAGCCGGTTGGGGCGGCGGAGAAGCCCGCACGTGCGGGCCGCGAGGTCCGTCCTGCCCTCAGCAGCAGCAGTGGTCGATCCGCTCTTTCCGGTGGTGGCCGCTACGCCTTGAAGCCTCCAGCTCGCAGTCCGGGCCGTCGAGCTGCACGGCCTCTCCTTCTGGAACGCCATGCAGTGGGCGGTCGCCAAGCAATCCAGCGCGACGCTGCTGCTGAGCGAGGACCTGCAGCACGGCCGCGAGCTGGAGGGCGTCCGTTTTTCCAACCCTTTCTGGCTGGTGATCCCCTCGCGGACGGCTGAACTGCTCATGCTTCCGCCTCCGGTTACCCTGGCTTGCGCGGCTCGTGCGCGGCCAGGAGGGTTTTGGGAGCCGAGAACCTCCAGGCCTCTTCGAGCAGGTCGCGGAGATGGGCGCGATCGACGACCGGCAGGCGGACGAGGACGGCGGGGTAGCCTCGATAATGATCGGTTATGTAGAACGTCGCGGGATCGGCGCTCATCAGGAAATCGCGCAGGTCGAAAGGGACCTTGAGGACGAGCGTTTCACCGTCCTCGCGCAGCCGCGCGATCAGCTTGCCGCGGACCTTGAACGCCGGCGTGCCGTAGGAGGTGCCTTCCTCGACGCCCGGCAGGAACAGGGCCAGCTTGCGCACCGCCGCAAAGGCGACGCCCTTTGCCATGCGCCTTATCATAAGCCGTGGTGCGCGAGCCTTTCTCGATCGAGACCGAGCGCCTGCTGATCCGCTCGTGGGAGCCGGGGGACGACGCCGGCTTCCGGGAGATGGTGGGCGATCGCGAGATGATGCGCTACATCAGCGGCGACTTGCCGTGGGACGAGGTGCGGATCGCCGAGTTCCATGCCCGGCAGCGCCGTCACCTGGCTTCCCAAGGCTGCTGCATGGGCGCTCTGGTGGAGAGGGCGAGCGGCCGCCTGGCCGGAGTCTGCGGCCTGCAGCCCATGCGCGTCGGCGACGAGATCGAGGTCGGCTGGTGGGTGGCGAAGCGCCTCTGGGGACGCGGCCTCGCCACCGAGGGGGGCGCCGCCGCTCTCCGCTTCGGCTGGGAGCAGCTGGGTCTGCAGCGAGTGAAGGCCATCGCCGTGCCGGAGAACCGAGCCTCCCTGAGGGTCATGGAGAAGCTGGGCATGCGGTTCGAGCGCCAGGCCACCGGGCGCGAGCTCGGCCTTCCCGCGCCGGACGTCAACCTCGTGGTCTACACGATCGAGCGCCCGGCTCCGGAGCGCTAACCCGATGGCTTTCTTGATGGTGGATGGGGTGGTGTCAGCACGGGTTCAGAGCAGATCGGCTGCGGTGATCACCAACGGTCCTCCGTCTCCCCGTCCGGTGTGTTCCCTTGGCTCGACCTCCGGGACGAAGAGCACCCTCACCGGTGAGTGGCCGGCATAACGGGCCGGCAGGTGCGGGGCCGGTCGCGCGGCCAGCTCGCTGCGAGCGCGTTCCAGAGTCCGGGCGGTGAAGGGCTTGGCGCTCCATTTCACCTCGCCGAGCAAGATCTTGTCGCCCGTCAGAGACTCGCTCACCAGGTCCCATTCCGGCGCCGTCTTCTCCCACCAGCGGGCGGCTGGCCCCCAGGACCCGTGCCGGCCCGGCAAGATCGAGCCGGCCAGCCGCTGGATCTGCTGGCGGCAGAGGTCCTCCCACGCCTGGCCGGCCAGGTCGTCCCAGAAGCGGGCCAGAAGCCGCAGGCGGGCCTGGCGAGAAGCGCTCGCCAAAGGCCCCCGATGGGGTGCCACGACTCGGAACCAGAGGCGGAAGAAAGGGTCGTCGATCTTGTAGAGGCTGCGGCGGCTCGCCTTTTCGGGCTCCCCGAAGGGAACTTCGCGCCGGACCAGCCCAAGCCCCAGGAGCCGGTCGAGCGGGCGGGACATGGAGGTCGCCGCCCGGCCCAGCCGGCCTGCGATCTCGGAGACCCTGTGCACTCCGGCTCCGATGGCGTCGAGGACGGGACGGACCTCCAGAGCAGAAGGCACTTCCTCGATGAGCAGTCGATCCGGCTCCCGATGCAGCGGCCCCAGAGGGTCGAGCACCAGATGATCGATCTGCAGTCGAACGCTCCCCCGCAGCGAGCTGGCCAGCTCCCAGTAGCGGGGAATGCCGCCCCATGCGGTGTGCAGCTCGATCAGCTCGATGCTGGAAGCCGGCGCGAAAGCTTCGCGCAGATAGACGGCATCGATCGGAGCCAGGTCGAGCAGCTCTCTCGCACGGCCGAAGAGCGGTGCGTCCGGCCGCAGGACGAAGCCTTGCATCATGCGCTGGCTCGAGCCGGCAACTGCGACCACCAGACGAGCAGTCCGAGCTTCATGATCGATCCAGCGTTGGAGCACGCTGGGAAGGTCGGGCGAGGCGGTGACCAGATAGGGCAGCTCATCGAAGATGACCGGTCCCCGCCAGCCAGCGGCTTGCGCCTCGCGGGCCAAGCGAATAAGCAGAGTGCTCCAGTCGCGGTACTCGGCCTCCGCAAAGCCCGGCAGCCGCTCGGCCACCGCCTCGGCGAAATATCGGCGCTGGATCTCGGCCGCCGACTGGTCCGCCACGGTGTAGAGACCGCCATGCCGCCGGGACCATTCGAGGAGGAGCCGGGTCTTGCCGATCCTGCGGCGCCCATAGATGACCGCCAGGCCTCCCTCGGCCTGGCGCATCAGGCGTTCGAGCCGCTTCATCTCGGCCAGTCTGTTCAAAAACTTCATTATGCGGCTCATTATAATGCAGAACCGCATAATCTTTCGTGGGGCGGGAGGTGGGGAACCCGGAAGCCCGGGAGCCGACGGGCTCGGCCTCCCCGCGCCGGAAGTCGCCCTCGTGGTCTACACGATCGAGCGCCCAGCCGGCGGCTGACGTGCCGGCGTCCCGGGCGGCGCCGCGCGCACGTATTGCGGCGGCCAGGGGAGGACGACGCCGAGCTCCCGCGCCGCGTGGAGCGGCCAGTAGGGATGCCGGAGAAGCTCACGCGCCAGCAGCACGCAGTCGGCTTGCCCGGTGCGAACGATGGTGTCGGCTTGCGCCGCGCCGGTGATGAGCCCGATGGCTCCGGTCGCGATGCCTGCCTCCCGCCGGATGCGCTCGGCAAACGGCACCTGGTAGCCGGGCCCGGCTGGGATCTTGACGTCGGGCACCGCGCCCCCTGAGGAGCAATCGACGAGATCGACGCCGCGGTCGCGCAGCCGGCGCGCCAGCTCGATGGATTGCTCGACGTCCCAACCGCCCTCGAGCCAGTCGCTGCAGGACAGCCTGACGAACACCGGCAGCTGTTCGGGCCAGACCGAGCGGATCGCGCCCGCGACTTCGAGGCACAGGCGCACGCGGCCGTCGTAGGAGCCGCCGTACTCGTCGGCGCGGGTATTGACCAGCGGTGACAGGAATGCGTGAATCAGGTAGCCGTGCGCGGCGTGGATCTCGACGACATCGAAGCCCGCCGCCCGTGCGCGCAGGGCGGCGTTCCGAAAGGCGGCGACGACGGCTGCGAGATCGGCGGCAGTCAGCTCGCGGGGAACCGGGTAGTTGTCCGCGAACGGCACGCCGGTGGGACCCAGCGGTTCCCAGCCGCCCTCCGCCGGCGCGATGGCGCCGCCGCCGTCCCAGGGCCGCCGGGTGCTGGCCTTGCGCCCGGCATGGGCGAGCTGGATGCCCGCCGCGGCTCCCTGCCCTTGCACGAAGCGCACGATACGCGCCAGTGCTTCGACGTGGCGGTCGTCGTAGATGCCTAAGTCCTGCGGGCTGATGCGCCCCTCGGCGGTGACCGCCGTCGCCTCAGTGAACACCAGCGCCGCGCCGCCGACGGCGCGGCCGCCGAGGTGGACGAGGTGCCAGTCGGTCGCGAAGCCGTCCTGGCAGGAGTACTGGCACATCGGCGAGACGAGCACCCGGTGGGCGAGCTGGAGAGAGCGCAGCCGCAGCGGTTCGAAGAGGTTGGGCATGGCGGCAAGGATATCCTCATGCCTCCCTGCACTCCGCGCGCGCCGTCGCGGTGTCAGCCCATTCTGCGCGCCCACGGGACCCCGGAGCCCGGTTCCCGGTCCCGGTCCCCGGCCGGAGCCGCGCCAGGGGAGGTTCGCCTCCCCCTGACGCTCTGACTGACCGTCGCCGCGGGCGCTGCCCGCTATGCGCCGCTATTGGTTCCTGCACTCCGTCAAGCAGCTTGAGCTCGAAGGCGAAGGTCCCTGAGCTTCTGATCGAGGTTCGCCTTTCCAGGGCAGGTGAAGGGCGGCTTTGCCTCCGACGAGGTTGGCTTGAGGCTTGCGGCTTGCTCCGAGCATGCCATACCTCGACACCTGACGGCCTGGACGAGGGGCCCCGGGCGGAGAGGGTCGAGCCGGGAGCTGGCCGGGGATTCAGCTAGCGGTCCGCTGCCTGGCCGGGGTTGGCGGCGTCTTCTTGCAGCAGATCGGCGAGCAGCACGATGCGGCGGGAGAGCGAGGCCAGGCTGACGTATTCGTCGCGTGTGTGCATGCCGCCGCCGATGGGGCCGAGGCCGTCGAGCACCGGCAGGCGGCCGGGATCGGGCAGGAAGTTCGGAAAAGAGATCCCGCCGCGCTCCTCCTCGACCTCGAGATGCCAGCCGCGGGCGGCGGCAAGCGCCACGGCGCGCGCGCACCATGCCCGCTGCGGGCCGCGCGGGTCGACGGGCGGGATCAGCCGGCCGTGCTCGAAGGCGAGCGCGGTGCCGGTCTCGGCGCCGATCCTGGCGGCCAGGCCGGCGAGCCGCCGCGCGATCTCCTCGCCCGAGACGGCGGTCGAGAAGCGGGCCTCGCCCTCTGCGATCGCGCGGTCCGGCACGACGTTGAGCTGCCGCTCGGTGCCGAGCCAGGCGTGCGCGGACGCCAGATCGCCGACGAAGCTCGCGTCGCCCGCCACCAGGCGACCGACGTTGACCGCCGGCCGGCCAGGGAGGCCGGCGCCGACCGCGGCGTCCGCAGCGCCTGGCGCAGGCGTGGCCCGCGGCGCGGCGGTCGGGTCCGCGGCCTCTGTCGCGTCCGTCGCGGCCATTGCCGCGAGGCACCAGCGCGCGGCCGCCAGCAAGGCGGAGCGCCCGTCGGCGAGGTGCAGCCCGGAGTGCGCCGACTTGCCGCGCGCCTCGAGCCGCCAGTCGAAGAGGCCGCGCCGTCCTCCGACCAGCGTCTCGGCTCCCGGCGCGCCGCCCGGCTCGCCCGGCTCGAGCACCCAGAGCGCCCGTGCCCCGGCACCCCAGCGCTCCACCGCGGCGCGGGACAGCTCGCCGCCGACCTCCTCGTCGGGCACCGCGACCACCAGCAGGTCGGCGGGAGGGGCCGCGCCGCGGCGGGCAAGCAGGTCGAGCGCGCCGGCGAGCGTCGCCAGCCCGCCCTTCATGTCGATGGCACCGGTGGCCACCAGACGTTCGCCATCGCGGCGGGGCGAAGCTGCCGGCAGGACGGTGTCGAGGTGGCCGACGAGCAGCAGGTGGGCGCGGCCGGCCACCGCCGCGGGACCACGGGCCAGGAGCACCGGCAGCGCGTCATCGCCGGCCGGTCCCGCGGCAGCCAGCCCGCTGGCGGGGCCAAGGCCCTGCCGCACCTCCACGTTCAGTCCGCGCGCCGCAAGCACCGCGGCCAGCCGCGCCGCCATGCGCCCAAGCCCCGCCGCGTCGCCGCTGGCCGAGGAGATAGCGGTGAGCTCCTCGAGCAGAGCCACCGTCGCCGCGAACAGGTCCGGGGGCAAGGAGCCATCACCGAAGGCAGGCACGGCGGCTAATCTAGCATCGGGCGCCCATGGCCTCCTCTCCGGCCGCCGTCTGGGTATGACTGTTCGCTGGAGAGAAAAACGGCGCAGGGGAGGAGGTGGGTCCCCCCGAGGCCGCCGGAGGGGACCCCCGTAGGCTCCTGTGTTGTAGAGTGACGTGGGTGGTGGATGCCGTGCGCGTGCCGCCGCCTGGAGGGTCCGTCCTCATGGTCAGCGCCGTCATCCTGCTGGTGGTCGAGAAGTCGAAGATCAACGAGGTGGCCCAGCAGCTGGTGGACCTGTCGCCCATCACCGAGGTCTACTCGGTCGCCGGTCAGTACGACCTGGTGGCGGTGGCGCGGGTTGCCGACAACGAAGCGATCGCGACGACGGTGACCAACCAGATGCTGAAGATCGACGGCATCGTCCGGACCGAGACGCTGATCGCCTTCCGCGTCTACTCGCGCTACAACCTCGAGCGCATGTTCTCGGTCGGGATGGAAGAGCCGCCCCGGGCCGAGAGTTGACCTGATCGTGCCCGCCAAGCTGGATCAGCCGATCATCCCTTTCGAATCACGCGGCGCCTGGGCGGCGTGGCTTGCGAAGCACCATGCAGCCTCGCCGGGGCTGTGGCTCAAGTTTGCCAAGAAAGACTCGGGCATTGCCACCGTCACCTACTCGGAGGCGCTCGACGTGGCGCTCTGCTACGGGTGGATCGACGGCCAGAAAGACAAGCTCGACGGCAGCTTCTGGCTGCAGCGCTTCACCCCCCGCAGGCCGCGCAGCAAGTGGTCCAGGATCAATCGCGACCGGGCCGCGGCACTGATCGCGAAAGGCGAGATGCAACCCGCCGGTCTGCAAGAGATCGAGCGGGCCAAGGCGGACGGCCGTTGGGAGGCGGCGTATCACGGGCAGAGCACCGCGCCGGTGCCCGACGACCTGCGACGAGAGCTGCAGAACAACGCCGCCGCCCGGGAGTTCTTCGCCACGCTCGACAGCGCGAACCGTTACGCGATCCTCTACCGGTTGCATGAAGCCAAGAAGCCCGAGACGCGGGCGCGGCGCCTCGAGAAGTTCGTGGCCATGCTGAGCGAGGGGAAGAAGATTCATCCCTAGGCGCCTCCGGGGCGCCCCTCCACCCCTACGGCTGTAATTTCACGCTGGTTCCCGGGAGCGTCGACGGTTCCCCTGCGGCTGTGATCTCACACTGGTCCTGGTAGCGTCGACGGCAGTCCGAAGGTTCCTCCGACGATTTCGACGAAGTTTCTCTCTTCTCGCAGGATCAGGCGCTTGCTCTGGGCCAGCGCGAAATTCTCGCGCGCTTCGTCATCGGACCTGAGGCGCGACCGGTAGGTCTCGTACGCGGCGAGACTGTCGAACGCGATCAGGCCCCAGGCGACGTCGTTGGTCCCTTCATGAGGAAGAAAGTAACCGACGAGGTGGCCGCCACAGCGGGGGATGATGCGGCCCCAGGTCTCGGCGTACCGCTTGAACTCCTCGCGCTGGAAGGGATCGATCTGGTAGCGAATGAAGCAAGTGATGGTCATGGCGATGAGCATAGCGGTGATATACTTCGACCGTCATCGAACTATGGATGCAGACGCCCAGGTCGCACCGGTTGCAGCGCTCGTGGCCGATGCCACCCGCGCCAGCGTCCTCTGGGCGCTGAGCAACGGGCGGGCGCTGCCCGCCTGCGACCTGGCGCTGCAGGCGGGCGTCACCGCCGCGACGATCAGCTATCAGCTCGAGAAGCTCATTGCCGGCGGGTTGGTGGCTGCCGACCGGCAGGGCCGCCACCGCTATTACCGCCTCGCCAGCCCGACCGTGATCGGGCTGCTCGAGGCCCTCGCCACTGTCGCGCCGCCAGCGCCGGCCCGGACGTTTCGCGAGGGACAGCAGGGGAAGGCGCTGCGCTTCGCGCGGACCTGCTATGACCACCTGGCGGGCCTGCTGGGCGTCCGGATCGCCGAGGCGCTGGTGGCGCGCGGCTGCCTCGCACCCAGCGCCCGCGACTACCTCCTGACGCCGGCCGGAGAACGGCTCTTCGGCCGGCTGGACGTGGACGTGGCCGGAGCCCGCGCTGCCCGGCGCTGCTTCGCGAGGGCCTGCCTGGATTGGAGCGAGCGCCGCCACCACCTCGCCGGCGCGCTCGGCGCCGCGCTCCTCGGCCGCCTCCTCGAGCTGGGTTGGATCGAGCGGACACGGTCGAGCCGCGCCGTCCGGCTGTCCGATCCGGGCCGCCGCGGGCTGCGCGAGCACCTGCGGATCGAGATCTGATCTAGCCAAAAGGAGGCCAGGGGGGGTCCCGCCCGCTACCCTGCCGGGGGATTCCCCGAGGCGAGCTAGCTAGTAGATCCCGGGCAGGAAGCGCCAGCCCTGCCGGCAGTAGCTGTCGTAGCTCGCGCCGAAGGCGTCGTGCAGGAAGCGCTCCTCGGTGCGCGCGCGCCAGTCCCCGGCGAGGGCCACCAGCACCACGCCCAGCGCGACGGCGGCGGTCGGCGCCCACAGCCATGACCCCAGCGCCAGGAGGTCCATGGCCAGGTAGATGGGATGGCGCACCCAACGGAACGGGCCGGCCGTGCTGAGCTCGTGTCCGCGCTCGATGCGCGCCGCCAGCCGCCACGAGCGGAACACCGCCAGGGCCCAGGCGGCGAGCGCGGAGGCGGCCAGCATCACCAGCCCAGCTGCCACCCGCAGCGGCGGGATGAGCGGAGGGTCGGCGGCGGCCGGCGGCGGCTGCACCGCCCGGGCGATGCCGAAATAGAGCATCCCTACGGCCAGCGCATGCAGTGCCAGGGGCACCTGGGCGCCGCGGGCGCGGGCTGAGCTCCACCGCGAGGCTCGTCCGGCGTCCGCCGCGTCCGCGCACGCCGTTGCCGGTACAGTCGCCGGCGCCGTCGCCACCTCCCGGGACGGCGACTGGCTGGCGCGGGCGCGCCACTGGCGCAGCAGCCAGCGCGGGATGAAGACCGCGAAGAAGAGAAGGTGGAAGGCATAGATCTCGGAACCCGCGTCCGGCCGGGCGCCGGCGCGCGGCGCGACGCTGCCGAGGATGCGGTCGGCGAGCTGCTCGTAGTCGCCGTTGAAGGCGTGGGAGCCTTTCAGTTCCACCTTGCGGGCGAGGCCGGGCTCGAGATCCGCACACAGGCTGTCCTGCTCGCCCGCGGCGGCGACGCACAACAGCGGGCGCCCGCGCAGCTTCAGCACCTCCGGCAGAACCGGCAGCTCGGAAGCCTTGTTCTCCTTGATGCGGATCTCGAACGGCGTGGTGCGGCTCGGACCCAGCATGGCGATCACGCCGACGCGGTCCAGCAGGTCGGCCGGCAGGCGAGCGGCCATGAACGGCAGCACATCAGCGCCGAGCGAATAGCCGACGAGGAGCACGCGGTCGCGCTTCCAGGCCGCCAGGTAGTGACGCAGCACCCGCTGCAGGTCGGCCGCCGCCGCTTCCGGGGTGCGGCCGTTCCAGAAGTACTCGAGGCTGTCGAGCCCGACCACCGGCACGCCGCGCTGTCCCGCCAGCACTTTGGCCACCTCGCGATCGACGCTGGCCCAACCGCCGTCGCCGGAGAGGATCACCGCCAGCGGAGCGTCGGTCGAGCCGGCGCTCGGCATCTCGATCAGCGGCAGTGCGGGCAGGGCTTGCGATCCGACGGTTTCGGCGATTGCCGGCGCCCTCCCGGACAGCTCGCGGGTGGAAGGCGGCGCCAGCAGGCGGTCGATCGCCTGGTGGAGCGCCGGCTGCCAGAGCGCGGGCTGGGCGAAGGCATGGTCGACGCCGGCGAGCGTCACCACCTCGCCTCCTGGCACGGCGCGCGCCAGCTCGGCGGCAGCGGCGGCCGGGCAGCGGCGGTCGGCAGCTCCCACCAGCGCCGTCCATGGCTGCTCGATGCCTTTCGCCGGCAGCAGCTCGAGGCCGCCCTTCGCTCCCGGCCGCGTGGCCAGGCCATGGCCTTGGCAGAGCTGCTGGCCGCCGGGCAGGCCGGCGCAGGGGGCGAGGCCCAGGCCGCCGCGGAAGGTCTTGGCCGGAGCCTGCGCCAGCGCGCCATAGGCGAGCGCGCCGCCGCCGCCGAAGCCCGCCACGAGTGGATGGACGTAGCTCGGGAAGCCGAGGCGTTTCTGGATGACTTTGCTCAAGAGCTCGAGGCTGCCTGCCGTGTAGGCGCAGCTGTCGTGCTGCTCCGCGACGCGCTGCAGGTAGTGGCGGGTGTCGATTCCGACCACCAGCAGGCCTTGCGCCGCGAGCGCCCGCGCCATCTGTTCCGCGCCAGCGTCCCATCCGGCCTCGTCCGAGAAGAACAGCACGATGTTGGCCGGATGGGGCGTCTCCCGCAGCAGGTGGAGCGTGCTGAAGCGGCCGTACTGGGTCGTCTCCTCGGCTGGCGGCGCCGCGGCGGGGGCGC
>Ga0209118_1000356_pt1 | contig 26382 bp, 17 predicted proteins | sample BlaSpr_A8_Ref_M1_FD_187988 | JGI IMG/M metagenome (GOLD analysis project Ga0209118, IMG submission 187988) | Forest soil microbial communities from Thunder Bay, Ontario, Canada - Black Spruce, Ontario site 2_A8_Ref_M1 (SPAdes) (version 2) | ecosystem: Environmental > Terrestrial > Soil > Boreal...
AGATACGCCCGGGACGCGCAGCGATCGAGTTTGTCCGCGCCTATGGGGGTAAGGAGGTTGCGACCGTAGTTTCTTCGATCATCGTGTGCGGTCCCATCGAAGCGGCGCTGGCGAACGGAGTGCTTGCTCACGCTGATGAGACTGATGATTCGCACGGCCCGTCCCGCTCGCATCCCGGGGTCTCCGTAGTTCCGGCGGCGTTGGCTGCCGGCGAGCAGTTTGGAATCAGCGGGAAGCACTTCTTGCGCGCCGTGACGCTCGGTTATGACGTCGGGACGCGCGTGACCATGAGCATGGGAGGACCGGGCTACCAGGCGATGACGCACAGGAGCACGCACGGCACCGTTGCGACGTTCGGGGCTGGCGCGGCCGCCGGCTGCGCCGCGGGTCTTGGGGCGCAGCAGATGCGTTTGCTGCTGGATTACAGCGCCCAGCAAACATCGGGAATTGGGGCCTGGAGCCGGGATGCCGAGCACATGGAGAAGGCTTTCCTCTTTGGGGGAAAGCCCGCGGCCGGCGGAGTCACTGCCGCGATGCTGATCCGCTCGGGCTGGACGGGCGTGGACGACGTTTTCTCCGGCCCCGACAATTTTTTTGAAGCCTATGCCCCCAGGGAAAACGGAGTGATCAAGGCCGATCCGTTGCAGCTGGTCGACAAGCTCGGCGAGCGCTACGAGATAACTCGGACGAACATCAAGAAATGGACAGTGGGGTCGCCCATCCAGGCTCCGCTCGATGCACTCGCGGCTTTCTTCAAACAGCGCACGTTTACCGCCGACGATGTACGAAAGGTGGTCGTGCGGATCGCCAGCGACGAGGCCAACACGGTGAGCAATCGCGAGATGCCAGACATCTCCCTGGAGCACATGGTTGCGGTGATGTTGCTGGACAAGACGGCCACCTTCCGATCTGCTCATGACAAGGCGCGGATGAAAGATCCCGCCGTGCTGCGGCAGCGCGCCAAGGTGGAGGTCGTCGCTGACCCGCGGATCGATGCGCGGCGTCCGAGGCGCGAGGCCATTGTCGAGGTGACGCTCGCCGACGGCACGCAAATGAGCGAGTGGGTGCGAGATGTGCGCGGGACGGCGGAGAATCCCATGCCCCGCGACGAAGTCGTTGCGAAAGCGCGTGACCTCATAACACCGGTGCTCGGCGCTGCAAACTGCTCGATCCTTATCGAGAAAGTGTTAGCTCTGGAGAGCGTGAAAGATATCCGCGAGCTTCGGCCGGCGCTTCAACGGAGCTGATGGGGTGAAACATTCCCTGAACGCACGTCCGTGGCCGCTCAAGGAGCGGAAGTGAAGACTGAGAAATGCCAAATGAGGAGCGAGAGAATGAAAACGTACCTGGCGGTTCTCTGGACTTTGTGCATGGTCTTGATTCCGAGGGCGCAGTCTCAGACCAGCGCGCCGCTGAAACAGATCCAGAGCATCCCATTGCCGAATGTTGAGGGCTATTTCGACCACATGGCGGTGGACATCAAAGGGCAGCGTCTGTTCGTTCCAGGAGAGCACCAGAGGACGATTGAAGTTATCGACCTGCGCGCGGGCAAAGTGATCCACACGATCACCGGGTTCGGAGGAGATCCTCGCAAGACGATCTATCTCCCCGAGACCAACGAAATCTGGGTGGACGACGGAGATGCAACGTGCAAAGCATTCAGCGGGGATACGTACGAGCTCGTCAAGAACATCCCCTTGACCGGCCATGAGCTGGACAAAGACTCGAGGAGGGTGCCAGATAACGGGGTTTATGATCCCGCCACCCATCTATTTTATCTGGGTGACAGAGCCGATGGACTCAAAAAAGAGGGTGCCAAAGGCTCGATCGAAATCGTCGACATAAAGAACGGCAAACTCGCGGGGAGCATCGAGGTCGACGGCCTCAATCCCGCTGGCCTCGCGCTCGATCCGGCGTCGCCAAGATTGTTTGTAGTCATGGGTGACACAAGCCAAGTCGTGGTCATTGACCGTGAGAAGCGCACGGTGATCGCCACGTGGCCGATCACCGGGGGGCCGGAGCCCCATGCGGTGGCGATGGATGCAGCCCATCATCGCCTGTTTATCGGGAGCCGGGTGAAACGCTCACACATTTACAAACCAGGGAAGTTGGTGGTGATGGACTCGGACAGCGGGAGGGTAATTGATGCGATCGATACCGAGGGCGGTGTGGATGAAGTCGTGTTTGACGCGCCAAGCAAACGCATCTACTACACGGGGACAACCGGCTTCGTGGAAGTGTTCAAACAGGATGACGCGGACCACTACGAGCGTCTGGGAAGAGTGGCGACCGGGCCGATTGCGAAGACCACGCTTTTGGTGCCAGAACTCAAGCGGTTTTACGCGGCGATCCCCAAGCTCGTCATCCTGGTTCCCCCCATCCCGCAATCAAAGGAAGCAACCATCGAAGAGGCCAAGATACTGGTCTATGATGTGATGCCATGAGCGTTCCACGCACAAACCGGTCCGATACAGAAGAACTTGTGGGAATCTCGGGTTAGGGAGCGCGCAGTACCAAGGTGTTGATCCGCTTAGGAACTTCCCCTACCGGGATCACCGCCGCTAACTTCAAAGTTTTCATGTCGATGGCGGACACCGAGCGATCGCCGGAGTTCGAGACGTAGACATGCTTACTGTCCGGCGTGAAGGTGATCCACTCGGGAACGGAACTCGTGGGGGCGCGTCCCAGCGGATGAACGAGCGGCAGATCGCTGTGCCCGACCAACTGCAGATCCGGCAGCGAATATTCGAAAACAGCGTTGGCGAGAGTGCTGTTCACCCACAAGGACTTACCATCCGGCGCGACCCCTATGCCATGCGCAGGAGTGTTCACGCGCCCCTCGGCAATCCCGAATCCGCCGGGCTCATCCGGCAACGTGATCCTGGCTACCTCGGTGCGCTTCGCAAAATCCACGACCGCGAATCCGTTGAAGTTGGAAAGCTCGACGAAGATTCGACGCGTGGACCCGTCGGGATTTGTTTCGAAAGCCATGGGGCGCACGGGGTGATCGAAATTCAGTTTCCATGCGATTTGATCGGTCTGAAGATCAATCACTGTGACCGACTTGCCTTCCAGGGAACCACTGACTGCATACATGCTATCAGGCGTGACATAGACATTATGGGCGCTATCGACCTGAATGCTTTTGACGCGGATCAATGAGACTGTGTCGATCACATCGAGCGCGCCCTGCGGCGCGCGGATCCCTACTAAGACTTGGCGGCCGTCTTTGGTGATGCCGATGTTGTTCGGCCGACCGCTCAGAGGCACTTTACGGAGAATCTCGCCGGTCTTCCGATCCACGACGTCGAGTACGCTCTCTGATTCGTCGCTGACATAAATTCGCACGCCATCGGGAGAAAAGGTGATTCCATGCGGCAGCTCAATGCCATGTATCACCTGCACCACTGTGTTGGACGTGGGATCGATGACATCGATGGTGTCTCCCGCACTATTGGTGACGTAGATGAGGGCCCCAGATCTGGAGGAAGAGTCAGGGTTAGTTTCGATTCGCGCATCCCGCACCCATTCGGCAATCGTCAGCCAGTCGGGATCATTCTGGGACTGAAACTGGTGGCCGCCGGAATGGAACGGATCACCACCCGTTTCGGGCGCAAGCGGATGGATCAACAACCTGCTTGAACCGGGATCTCCGGGAACAACGTGCTGGAGAATGTTTTGAAAATTGCGCTGCGATTGGTCCTTTGTCCAATTCGCGGCCCCTGGTGACAGCTTCTCCAGGTGAAAGCTTCTGTTGTATTCCGAATGACAGCCGTAGCAGCGGGCGTGTCCTGGCCTTTCTTTTAGGAAGATAGGCTCGATTTTTGACTCGAAAATCTGAAAATCAAGAACATTCGTCGTCGGAGAAGTCGGTTCGATCGCCGGGGTGCCAGGAGAACTGCCGCGAACCCAGGCAGCAAGCATTTCCCATTCCGGGTCGGCCTGCGACTTCCAGAATTTGCCGCCTGCGTGTACCGGATCGCCACCCGCCTCTTGTGCCAGAGGATGGAGCAGGAGACGGCTGCTTAGCGGAGCGTTGGGAGCCACCAATTGGGAAACGAATTCAAAATTTTGCCGCGACTGCTCTTCGGTCCAAGAAGAATCGCCCGGCAGGAAGGGTTGCAGTCGAAGGCGAGTGGTAAGTGTGGAATGACAGTCGTAGCAGCGCACTCCGCCTTCACGCTTCTTGAGAAAAACCGCCTCGACGAGAGTGCGGTACTCCTCGTAGTTGAGAGGAGATTGCCTTTGTGCCCCTGCCCCCGAAGTTTCTGAACTCGATTGCGACTCTTGAACCGGCATTGGACCTGCGAGCGCAGGTAATGCAGCCGGACCTTTGACGCCGGCATGCAGCGCGGAGATGCCTAGGGCAGCCAATACAGCCAGGCTTATGATTCGTCTATTTTGCAATGTCACGTGCTTGCTCCTGCAGAGCATGGGCGGCTACCGGTTCAGCGCCCGTAGACTAGCAATCGAAACGTCCCCGAAACAGGGGTTGGTTGCGGTTTGGGTTGCTCCGTAGTCGGTGCAGCAGCGGGAGCAAAATCTGCGGTGTCAATGAAGAGTCTGTGCGTTCTGGGATCGAAGGCCATGTTGCGAGCCCCAAATTCAGTCTTAACCGTCTCAACTACGCTGAATTTGTCAGGGGTGTCTTCATGGAAGATGTGCAAAGTGCCTTCGCGCGTGGCGGTGAAGAGCAAACCTGTTTCAGGCTCATAAATATTCGTGTCTACTCCATCACCGATGGGAAACGTTTGGAGAACCTTGCCGCTGTCTGCATCCATGATGGCAAGCACCTTGTTGCGCCCGCCGATGAAGAGGCGGCGATGTTGGACGTCCATTTCCATGGCGGTGGCGCCTCCTGACGGAGCGATGGGCCAGTGGGCCTTGACAGTATTCGTGCGGGAATCGAGTGCGACGACCTCGTCTTTATCCTCGATATTATCGTAGATCATCCCCTTGCCATCCGCCACGGCGTACTCGGGGCGCCCGCCCATTGGAACTGTAGCTACAACGGTCTCTGTGGCCGGGTCGATCACGCTGGCGTCACTGCTTTTACCATTCATCGTGAAGATGTGTTTGGAGGCCGGCTCGTAAAGGATGCAATCCGGATTGCTCCCCGTCTTGATGTGCCCTCTGACTTTCAAGGTCTTCAGGTCGAAAACAACGGCTTCGTCGGCACCACCGTCGCTGATGAAGCCGCGGCCAAGATCAGGGACGAGGGCGATACCATGGACTCTTTTCAAATCCGGAATACTGCCGACGGTCGCTCCGCTGTCCGCGTCCACGACCTTGACTTCCGTGTTGTGCGAGATGTAGAGACGACGCGTGGAAGCATCGAACGTGATGTAGTCCCAGTATTCTTTGCCGCCCGGGGCAGCGCCGAGTTCGTATTTTTTCAGCAAGTGGTAGCCGCCCTCCGGAGGACTTGCGAAGGCAAGACCGCCGAACAGCAGGATAGCGCTGCACATTCCGACGCGATGTAAATCAGAACGCTTCATGGGGCAACCTCCGCGGAATTTTTAGTGCGAACTATTGATCTACTTCTGTACGAGATGGCAACATTACGCATGCTTTATCCGGCATTACACCCGCAGAACGCACGCGACGAAACTCTGCTATGGGGTGCCGGTCCAGCTCAGGGTTGTAGCTCGTAAATCTGGAGCGCGAGTTTCGCATCGGGTTTGCCCTTGCCGGAGACGGCGGTATAGAGCCGATTCAAATCCGGCACGAGGAGGGAGGTCCTGGCGCGAAATCCCGTCGGCACATCGGCGATATGCGTGTAATGATCGGCGTCCTTCTGCTCGAAAACCGTCGTTGTTTCTGTCCCCGTCACGTAGATTCGCTTTCGCGCGATGTCAAGCCACATATCGTCGTTCTGGGCGGCGCAGGGGAGCTTCGTGATGACTTTGCCCGTATCGGTGTTGAACACAAAGAATGTCGGAGGTTTTCGCGTGGCGATAAAGACTCGATGATTCGGCTCATCTAGAGCCAGTGCGTTGGCTGTTTGGGCGCCGGGTATGGGCCAGCGCGCAGTAACTTTGCGCGACTCGAGGTCCACGACGCCAACTTCATTAGTCCCCGTAAGATTGACGTACATTGTTTTGCCGGCTTGATCGATGGCCATCGCTTCGGAGTGGCCGCCGGGAAGAATGATATCGCCGATGTGCTTGAACGTCTTAGTGTCGATGATGTTGAGAGCGTGAGTCTTCGCGCCGGGTTCGTCGCTGCCGCTTTCGACGTAGTAATACTGGTTCACGGGATTGAATACGGCGCCGTCCACGCCCGAGGGAAGTTTAATTGTGTCGAGAATTTTATAGTCTTCGCCGCTTACGAGCTCGACCATACCGAAATCATCGCCGTCCGTTACGATCAGCTTGTTGACGTCCGGCAGAAAGAGCGCGGCGTGAGGCTGGCCGAATCCAGTGATGCTGTGAATGCGCTTGCCGTCGAGGTCAAAAACCTCTACGGTCTTGTGATCCTCGGCGGTGAGAAACAGGCGCTTGCCCTTGAGATCCAGCGCGAAATGGTCGAAATCGCCCGAGAAACCTGGCAAAGGAGTGGTAGCCACCAACCTCAGCGGCGGCTTTTCTTGCGCAGCAGCTACGGGCGCAAGTGCAAAAACGAGCGATAGACAAATTCCAAGCGGTCTTTTCATTCCGTCTCCTCTAGAAGCGGCCCTCAGACCTCGCATTTGCGGAACGCTCTCGCGACGGATGGAGCTCAAGAGGGCGTTGAGCGCTGCTGCGAACCAAAGCTAAAAGATGATCTTTACGGCGACTTGGATCGTCCGCTCGGGGATAGTTGTCCTGATCAACTTCCCGGCCAAACCGCTCGGACTTGTATCTGAGAGGAAAATGTCGGTGTTGCCGTCACCGGGGCCCGGAGGGGCAAAGTTGGGATGATTCATGATATTGAACATCTCCACGCGGAACTGTACGTTGAAGTTCTCCGAGATTCTCTTGACGCGATTGTTCTTGAACACAGAGAAGTCCAGATTAGTTACGCCGGGGCCGATAATACTGTTGCGGCCAGCATTGCCGCGCAGGTTGAAACATTGAAGATTGGTCGGGGTCGCGGTGCCACCCTGGGTACAATTCGTGCCCCAAAAGTTAGGGTCGGGAGCTGTGGGGATGCCGAAGCATTGCGTCTTGATGTAGTTGCTGGGGTTGCCAGGATTGGTAAGCGTTCCGCAACCGGCGCCGCCGAGCCGGTTTGGAAAGGCAAAATCGTCGTGGTTGAGCGTATTGGCCGGGTCGTCCCCCGTCCCCCATGTTGGCGTGAACGGCACACCGTCGCTGACCGTGAAGATCATGCCGAGTTCCCATCCATCGGTTGCCCACTTGGCTGGTCCGGTCCAGGATTTAGCAGAAGGAATTTCCCAGGTGCCATTCACCACCAGAGTGCGTGCAACGTTGAAATCGGAAAGACCGCGGGTCAGTTTCATATCGAACCAGTTCAAGCTGGAGATCGAATTCCCGAACGCGTCGCCAGCTAGCGTCGCCGAGCTGGTATCAATGCTCTTGCCCCAGGTGTAGGTGCCTTGCATCTGGAAGCCGTGGCTCATCCGCTTGGCTAACTGTAATTCGAGGGCGTCAAAATAAGAGCGCCCTTGATAAAACATTCCTCGAATGGAGCTAAATGTTCCGTTAACAGGAACGTCATTAGCCGGCCATAAGTAGCCGGCGGAGGTCTTTATCGGAATGGCCATATTGGCATCATCCACTCGGAATGGCTGGTGTACGCCTCGCGACCCCACGTAGGCAACCAGTGCGGCCAGGGACGGCGTAAGCTGGTACTGCCAATTCAAGTTCCACTGCGTGACGTAGTTACGTTTGGGACTAGATTCAATGTACGTTGACCGCAATTTCGCTAAAGCAGGATCAAAAGCTGCTGAAGGAGCCTTAGGGAAGGGCGGCGGCGGATTCAACGGATCGTTCGGCGTAAAACGCAGCGAGGCATATTGGAAAAAGGGAACTGCCTGTGTCTCCAGAAGAATGATCTGGTAAGGAAGCGGCAGGACGTCGAACAGGCCAATCCCCCCGCGGACAGCCATTCTTCCGTTGTGGAGGGGGTCCCACGCGAACCCGACGCGCGGCTCAAAGTTGTGAAGCGTCGGGTTCGACGTGAAGATCGGGCCGATACCGGAGCATTGCCCCGGGACAAGCACCCCGCAGACGGGCAGCGTGTCGGAGAGGTTGCGGAGGTTGATGATTTTGCCGTTAATTTCCGTCGGTATGGTGGTCATCTCGTAACGCAACCCCAAATTCACGGTCAAGTTGGGCTTCCATCGCCAGTCGTCCTGCACATAGACTCCGAAGATGCTCTGGCGAAAATCCCGGGGTGTAAGTGAGCTGGCGACTCCGCCATTGAAGGTACTGGCTTTATTTGTCAAAAAATGCGGCAAATCAGAGAAGGCCCAGATTCCATTCGGATCGGTAAGAGCTTTGACTTGCAGCAGCATGCGCTCGACGGTCCCGCCGAACTTGATGGAATGGGTGCCCTTGCTCCAGAAAGCGTCGTCGTATCCCTGAAATGAATTCCACTTGTAGAAATAAGTTGGGAGTCCACCCACACCTCCCGGCATGTCGGTAAGCCCACCGATTTTCACGTAGGCCGCATTCCGGCCGTCAAAAGCGCCCAGAGAGGGATCGCCCGCCGCCGGGTTAATCGCTACCACGCTGGCATTATTGGCGACGCTTTCGCGGTTGAAGCCAAACCGGGCGGCATTCACGAAGGTAGGTGTAAAGCTGTGAGTCTCCTCCGCCGCCACGATCTGTCTCGAGGACAAACTATTGAGCCCCACATTACCGAATGCGTCCGGGGAATTGTACGGGGTCTTGTCATAAAGGAAAGTGCCAAAGATAGCGTCCTTCTCGGAAAACTTGTGATCAATGCGGGTGGTGACGAAGTTTTCGTTGACAATTTGCTGGCCATTAAAAGTGACGTCACAGGCGTCGGCACTAAGAGGACACAGCGGCGAAGTCGCCGGTACGGGGTACAGCGACAGGTACTTTATTACCGCTGGGTCGGTCGCCTGGTTGCGCGAGCTAATCGATGGCACAGTGAGGACGTTGGCAATCCCCTTTGACTGCCGGATGCCTTCATAGTCTGCGAAAAAGAACGTGCGGTTTTTGATGATCGGCCCACCAATCGCACCGCCAAACTGGTTGCGCTTGAAAGACGCCTTCGGAGTTGGAGGGGGCGCTTCAAAGTAATTCCGTGCGTCGAGCGCACTGTTGCGGAGAAACTCGTATACGCTTCCGTGGAAACCGTTCGTGCCAGAACGTGTAATGGCGTTGACCACGCCTCCAGAGGTCTTGCCATATTCCGCCGAATAGTTACTCGTAAGAACTGAGAATTCCTGAATGGCGTCGACGCCGAGGTTGCCCCCGAGGACGCTGCCGGGCGCTCCGTTGGCGTAATCGTTCAGGCTGATACCATCCAGCCGGTAATTGTTCTGCTGCGGACGTGCGCCAGAGATGGTCAACTGCTGGCCAAAGCCGCGATTGCCGCGATCCGCGCCGGTCGAGAAGCTTGGCTGCGTCTGAATCGTGCTGACGCCGGGCTGCAAGGCTGCCAAATCCGTCCAACTCCGGCCGTTGAGCGGCAACTCGCGGACCGTGTTCGCTGTAACGACCGCGCTGATGTCCGAGCTGGCAAGCTGCACCGCTGGGGCTTCCGTCGTAACCTCTACGACGGTTTTCGCTGCCGACCCCACTTGCAGAATCAGGTTAAAGACCTGCTGGGCGCCCACCGTAAGGGAAATCCCCTTTTTGACATCAGTCGAGAATCCTTTTGCGGAGACAGTGACTTGATACTCTCCGGGCAGCAAGTTCGTAGCGATGTAAAAGCCGTCCGAGTTCGTCGTCACGGACGTTGTAATTCCAGTCGCCACATTGGTGATCGAAATTTGTGCCTGAGGTACAAATTTGTCGGAAGGGTCCGTGATGGTACCAGAGAGCGTTCCTCCTGCCACCTGGGCATCGGCTTGAACTGAAAGATAAATCCCACACATCAAGAAAATTGCTGCGATGCGGCAATACAAATACACTGTAAAAATTCTTCGAGAGAACACTGAATCACCTCCACCGTTGGGGTTGAGCCTAGTGCAGAGTCCAGGATGATGCCTTAACGCAAGATTAATTTCTGTTTAGGTAAGGCTTCGAGAACCGCTTCCTGAGCGTGAGTAATGGGCAAAATCACGGTGAAGGTGGAACCGACTCCCACTGTGCTCGCACACTCAATGGTGCCACCTTGCGCGATAGCGATTGCCTGCGCAATAGCCAGACCGAGCCCTCCGCTCTGGGTATCACCGCTACTCAAAGGAGCGGCCCGGTAGAACCGATCAAAGATGAACGGTAAGTGCTCCGGTGAGATCCCGGCGCCTTGATCTTGAAAACGCGCTTGAATCGCACCGTCTCGAACTCCCAACGTCACGCGGATGCACGTACCATCGGGGGAATACTTGATCGCATTATCGAGAAAAATCAAAAACAGTTCGTGCAGGAAGGCCTCATCTCCAGTACAGGCCAGTTCCTCGTTCAAATCCCGTACGATGGACATATTCTTCGTGCGTGCGCGCGAGGCGACTAGGGAGCAAGCTTCTTCGAGAACCTCGTTGATGTAAAGCGGTTCCCGGACCAAATGCAATTGCCCGGCGTCAGCCATCGAGAGAGTGAAGAGACCTTCCACGATCCGCGTCAGTTTCTTGAACTCATCGTCGAATACACAAAGAGTCTGGCGATATTCCTCAGTGCTTCGTGGTTTAGAGAGCAGCAGCTCTGTCTCGCCGTGAAGAACTGCGAGTGGAGTGCGCAACTCGTGCGAGGCGTCTGTCACAAATTGGCGTAACTGGAGAACGGCCGAATCAACGCTCTTCAATAGATGATTAAACGTTTGCGCCAATCGGCCAAGCTCATCATGAGGGGAACACACCGGCAGAGGTGTCCAAAATCCTTGTCGGTTCGTGACACGTTTGGCCATCAGCGCAGCGTGCCTGGTCAACTCCTTGATGGGCGCAAGGCTTCTCCCGACGTACAGTGCCGATATTCCGGCAGTCAGCACGAGGCTTAGAGGGAAAAGCAGCAGGGCCACGCCTCCAAAGCTGTCGAGCACGCGGTTAGTCCCAAAGGTAGGGATGGCTATGGCAAAAATGAGCGCCTGATTTCCTTGCCGAAAAGGAATGAGCGCCACGCGCACGGTTTCTCCATTCTCCAGGGCAGCTATCCCGAAAGTAGGCCGTGAATCGGCAAGGTCTAGCCCATTTAGCTTCATCGGTGCCGCGAGATTCTTGGACTGCTGGAGGACGTGGCCATTTTGGTCCAGGAGCTCAAAAAACTCGCCTGGAAGGTCCAGCCGGTTTACGTCTTTCGCGTCGGGCTCGGAGACCATATCAGAAATGATGGGGCGTGCGGTCTCAAGCAGCTGACGATTGAGTTGCGTATGGACCGCATGCGCCAACAGACCCCAAAACGCCAGGTACGACCCAGCCAGAAGTACTCCGACGACGGTGCAGAAAAGCAACATCATCCGGAGCCGGAGTGTTCTGACTTTCATGACCCCGGTGTCCCCAAGCGGTACCCCACCCCACGGATGGTATGGATCAGCTTCACGGAGCGGTCTTGATCAATCTTCTGGCGGAGCCGATTGATGTAAACCTCCACGAGATTTGTTTCGCTGTCAAAATGGCAATCCCAAACATGCTCCACGATTTCACTCCGGGTAATAAGCTCAGGAGCGCGAAGCAAGAGCAGTTCGAGAAGTGCAAATTCCCTGGACGTGAGAGGAATTGTCTCTTTGTCTCGCGTAGCGCGGCGGCGATGACGGTCCAGCATTAAGTCCGCGTAGCTGAGTTTTGCGTTGCTGCTATGGAAGCCCCGCCGAACGAGTGCCCGCACACGCGCAAGAAGTTCTGCCAAGACGAAGGGTTTCGTGAGGTAGTCGTCGGCACCCGCATCCAAGCCTTCGACTCGCTGCTCGACCAAACCTCGCGCCGTGAGCATCAGGACAGGCGCTTCTATTCCTCGCTGGCGAAACTCGCGGCAGACTTCGATCCCGCTGAGGTCGGGCAAACGAACATCGAGAAGAATGGCGTCGTAAGTGACGTCGGCACCCAATTGGAGTGCCTTCTCACCCGTTTCCGCCACATCGACTGCGTAGGTGTTTTCCTTCAAGGCGCGTGCGATAAAGCTGGCGACCTTCCGTTCGTCTTCGACTAAGAGGATCCGCATAGCCCCGCTCAATTTTCTCTCATAACGAGGTGCGTGGTAGCCTGCGTTGACTCAATCTCAGCGCAGAATCCGGTTTCGAGGATGAGGCACACGCCTCATTACAGAACATCAAATACGAGGACCCTAGCGCTGGTAGTGCCGTGCTGCGGAACGGCCACAAAGTAGCGCTTCAATTCCGGCACGAGGCGCGCTGTCCTCCCCATCGGGCCTGTAGAGATGTTCCCAAGCAATTTGTAACTATCACCGCCGGATTGTTGATAGATATCAATCGCACCATCACAGGCGGCATAGACGCGCTTGCTAGCCGGATCGTAGGTAATATCGTCAACGCCCTTGGTGATGGGGAAAGACGTAACTTCCTTGCCCGTTTGGGTATCCAGCACTGAAATCATGCCACTGCGACAAGCGACAAACAAGCGATGGTTCGCTTCGTCGAGGGCCATGGCCACGTTGGGCTTGCATTGCGTTACGGGCCAACTCGCTACGAGTTCGCGCTTCTCCCGGTCCACAACAGAAACCTGGTTCCTAGCTCTGTTATTTACATACATTCTCGATGTGGACTTCTCTAGCGTCATGGCCTCGAGAGTTTCTCCTTCAATCTTGAGGTCGGCTAATTTCTCTGCTGCGGTCGTATCAATGACGCTTAGCATCGAGTACGTCTGATGAACGTCCCCGCCGCCGTTGTCGATGTAGAGGTACTTGGTGGCCGGATCGTATCCAATGGAATCCGCATCCTCTAAGAGTTTCACGCTGGATACGAGACCGTACGTTGTGCCGTCGAAGATCTTCAAATCTCCCGCATCTCCGTCGGTAACGTAAATGCGGTTCAGATCTTCCCGATAGAGCACGGCGTGCGGCTTGCCAATTCCGTCTATTTTGTGAACCAGTTTGCCGGTCTTCAAATCAAACACGACTACAGCGTGGTAGCCCTCCGGAGTCGCAAACAGCCGCCCGCCTTTCAGGTCAATTCCAAAATGATCGAAGTTCCCTTTAACCTCCGCAGGCAGCTCAAAAGTTTGGATCAGCTTGATTGGTGCGGCCCCTTGGCAGCGGGCTTGGACTCCGAATACCATGAGAGTCGCGACAAGGATTAAGGACCGTTTCTTCATTTTCTCTCCCTAAGATGGAATGCTTCTTACCTGAAACTGAATTGCCAGCGGCAGTTCCATTTTGCTCCGACCTAGTCCGTGCGCCGGACTATCTTGCCGCTTGCGGTGTCATTCCACGATGATTTCACGCTAAGGCTAACCGGCACCTTCGAAGTACGGCGGCGTGGGCCGAGATTTCCCCCGCCAAATCAGTCAGGCAAGTGAGAGGCCTCAGGGCGATTCAACCTCTGCTAAAGGACAGCACGAGAGAGCATAAAGCATTAGTTGCGATGCAGACTTAAAACAAGATTAATTTCTGTTTAACTCAAAAACGATCGGCATCGCGATTCGACCTGAAACAGAGGCATTGGTACGATTATAGGATCTGTATTTTGCTCCACGCCCGGGGGCAGCTTCTCATTTACCATCCCAGGTTCCGCCGTCAAGAAATCAAGTTTCCTGTACAACCGTCACAAATCGCCCCTAGCATCCTCAAAGCATTGGGACTGAATCCGTTTAGCCAAGATGCTGTAAGAATTGAGAAAACTCCCCTCTTTGCCCGGCCTGGATTTCAGCCAATCGCAGCGACCGGCGCCATCGCCCGGGGAAAAATAGAACATTCTCGTTTGGCGGTGAAGCGAACTTAGGCTTACCCGGCCCGGCCAAGTTAGCCGCCCGCGGAAGAATTTTGGCGATCCAACGCCATCTTCAAGACCTCGGCCAGGTGCATCGCAGACCTGCCAGTGCCCTGCAGTATTTGTTCGCGACAGCTGAAGCCATCCGCGACAATCAGCGTGTCCGACGCCGCGCGTCGCACTGCCGGCAGCAGAACTCGCTCTCCTATGGCCTGCGATATCTCGAACTTATCTTTCTGAAACCCGAACGGCCCGGCCATTCCGCAGCATCCGGAGTCCAAGGATTGCAGTTCCATGCCCATCTTCTGGAGCAACGATTCCTCATCATTCATTTTCATGAGCGCCTTATGGTGGCAGTGGCCATGAAGCATAACTTTTCGTGAGAGGGAAGGAGGAAGATAGTTCGGAGCGTGATTTTGCAGAAACTCACTGAGAAGGAATGTTTGGTTTCGGAGCCTGGTGGCGCGCTCGTTGGTGGGAAATAGATTGTGCAGCTCGTCGCGAAACACAGAAGCACAGCTCGGCTCCAAGACGACAATCGGCAGCCCGGCGTCAATCTGCGGACCGAGAGCACTCAAGATCTGGCTTAAGCTGTTTTTGGCTCTCTCAAGCATGCCGAAGTCATAAAGCGGTCGCCCACAGCACAGCGGTCTTCGGGAACACGTCACTGTGAATCCCGCCTCCTCCAACACTTCCAGAGCGGCCCGGCACGTTTCCGGATGGAAGTAGTTGTTGAACGTGTCCACCCACAGAACGGCTTGTCGCCCCTTAGGCAGCGGCACGGAATTCAATCTGTCCTCATCTCGGAAAATGGAATTCCGATGCACTTGCGCCCATTGACAAAAGGTGACTGGCGCCAGACGTGGCAATTGCCGCTGCGGCGCCAGCCCTAAGACCCTTTGCAGCAGGTGACGGGGTCCCGGTGCCTGGCTCAGAAAGTTAGCGATTCTGGGAATTCGCGAACCCAACCTTGCCCATCGTTCGATCAGGCCAAAGGCGTACGCTTTCAGCGGGCGCCACTTCTTTTCGTAATAGTGCGAGAGAAATTCCGCTTTGTAGGTTGCAATATCGACGTTCGCCGGGCATTCCGACTTGCAAGCCTTGCACGAAAGACACAGTTCCAGTGCGTCCTTAACGTGTTCGTCTATCCAGCCGTCGCGTATCACCTCGCCCTGGAGAAGTTCAAAAAGCACGTGAGCACGCCCCCGCGTGCTGTGTTCTTCTTCGAGCGTCACCATATAACTCGGGCACATTGTGCCGCCATCACTCTTCCGGCACGCTCCGAGTCCGATGCATCGAAGTGCGGCCTTCGCAAATGAACCGCCGTCATCGGGGAATTTAAAATGAGTTTCCGGTTCCAGTGGCTTATAGTCCGCGCCCAGCCGCAAGTTCTCCGTAGGCAAGTAAGCACCAACAACTTTGTGCGGGTTTAGCTTATTTTCTGGATCCCAGGCTGTTTTGAATTCGCCGAAGGCCTTCATCAGCTCGGATCCAAACATTTTCGGAAGCAACGCCGCCCGCGACTGCCCATCACCATGCTCGCCCGACAGCGACCCGCCATAGCCCACTACGAGATCGGCTGCACGGTCGATGAACTCTGCGTATTTCCGGATCCCATTTTCACTTTCGAGATCGAAGCTGACACGCATGTGGACGCAGCCATGTCCAAAATGCCCATAGAATGCGCCTCGGTAGTGATATTCGTTCATCAGTTTGCGAATGTCTCTGAGGTAGCCTCCCAGTTTTTCCGGAGCCACCGCTGCGTCATCCCAGCCTTCCCATTCCGCCGGTGCACCAGGAGCAAACGCAGCCGCGCGTGGCCCGGCCTCGCGGATCTGCCATACCGCCCGCGCTTCGCTCTTTGAATACAGCCGTGCGTTGGGTGCATCGCCTACCTGTTTCAACCGATCGATAAGCTGCACGGCAAGATGTTGCGCCTCGTTCGGATCATCAGCGCCGAATTCCACCAGCAAAAAGCCTCGACCCGCGGGAAGAAGATCAAGGTTTTGCGCTCCCTTTCTCTGGAGCCCGTCGACAATACTTCCCTCAAAACCTTCAAGCCCGATCGGACGGAACTGCAATATTTCTGGAACATGATCGGCTGCGAAGAACGCATCTCGATACCCCAATCCAACAAGCACGCGGTGCTGTGGACTGTGAATCAATTTCAACTTAGCTTCGAGTGCGATTGCACAAGTACCTTCTGTTCCGACGAGTGCGCGTGCGAGGTTGAATCCTCTTTCAGGCAGCAGTTCATCCAGGTTGTAGCCAGAGACTCGCCGCGGAATTTGCGGAAAGCGCGCGCGGATCAAGCCGGCGTAGAGCTCCTGGATCCGGTACAACTTGCGGTAAATCTCGCTACGGCGGCCACCCTGAGAAAAGATCTGAGCGAGCTCAGCCCCGCTCGTGGCCCCCACCGTCATCTGCGAACCGTCGTAAAGCAGAATTCGCAACTCTTCGACGTTGTCGACCGTTTTCCCTCCAAGCAGCGAATGCGTTCCGCAAGAATTATTGCCAATCATCCCGCCGATCGTGCACCGATTATGCGTTGAAGGGTCCGGCGCAAAAGTCAACTGATGCATCTCTGCGCGATTCCGTAGGGAGTCCAGAACGACTCCCGGCTGAACTCGCGCGAATCTCGCGTCGCTGTCAAGCTCAAGGATACGGTTCATATACTTCGTGAAATCGAGTACCACCGCGACATTGCAGCATTGACCAGCCAAACTTGTGCCGGCCCCTCTCGCCAGAACTGGAGCACCGTACTTCCTGCATGCTGCTACCGCTGCGACGACATCTGCGTCATTGCGCGGGACGACCAGGCCAATGGGAATCTGCCGGTAATTCGACCCGTCCGTGGCATATAGCGCGCGGCTCCCTCGATCGAATCGTACTTCACCGTTCAGCGTTCGCTTGAGTTCCTCCTCCAGTTCCAAAGCTTGAGAGAAGGAGTCCACAGGTTTCGCATGCGAGCTCAACGGTAATGGGGTGAGTGTGTGCACGGTCTTCTTAGATTGGATCAGAGGGCCGCAGAATAAAAGATGAAAGATAAGTTTTCATATCAGATTCGATCGAAATCGAAAGCTCGTACTCCGGACATTGGCGGTACCTCGACGACCAAGGATCTGGGGGCTGCTATCGCACTGGAAGTGAGCACGTAGGAGCAGTCACTTTCTCGGTGCTGGCGTTGTTTCCACAGACCCTTGAGGTTTCAATCGAAACGACATCAACCGTGCTTCCTTGTCGCCGTTGTTCTTGAATACATATGCCGCCTGGCCAATCGCAATCCACTTCAAATCGCCGGGACGCAACGTATTACCGGGGCCCGTTTCACCTACAGTCGTGACCGATGCATCGTCGAGCGACACGATCAATTCCGCACGACCAGTGTTGCCTATGGCGACATTCTGGTGGGGCAGCACCCGAATAAGGGTCATAGACGTCTGGTCAGTTTCAAATTGGGGTTGTTCCAGGTGCGATGACCTCGACGGTGATGCTCGTTCACCGGGACAGTTCAGCCCCTGGGTGGCAATCACCTTAGCGCAGAGATTGCGCCCTCCTTGCTGACGGAAAAGGAGCTCCACGGTGACGTTGCGGTAAGGGGTGTCGCCCTCGATCGACGTCGAATGTACATAGCCGCTGGACTGAAGCCGCACTTGACCCTCGGAGAGTGTCTGTCGTACGTCCGGTTTCCCGGGTGCCCGGACAATGACTTCAGAATTGCTCATCATGATGCTAATCGCGTCACATTCATGCCGGTGCAACTGCACGGAATCGTGAGGTGCGACTTCGACCTCGTACACGTTCACGTATTCGTTGTGCAGCGCAAGATGATGATGAGGCTCGGAAGCCAGCGGAATAACGGTCGGCATCTGCGCGAAGATCGCCAAGGGAAGATAACTCATCGTGAGTAATAACTCCGTTTTCGGTTTCACGAAGGTACTTCCATAGAAAGAGGAAGTCTGCAATTTTTTCCTCAAGAACGCACTTTTATCATAACTCACCTGTTGGAGTTGAGAACTAGGTCCCGGTTTACTGGCGTTCGGGAATCCCCATTCACCGGACCGTGTTTAGCGTCATCCACTTTCTTCCGCTGCCAGATTCTTTCGCAGAGTGTCGCGGTCTAGCTCGTTTTCCCAACGGGCCACGACGAGAGTGGCAACCGCATTGCCGATCATGTTAACAGCAGCGCGGCACATGCTGAGGAAACGATCGATGCCGAGAATCAGCGCCATTCCGGCAACGGGTATGATTGGGATCACCATCATTGTGGCGAGGAGCGCGATGAAGGCGGCTCCTTGAACGCCGCTCGCGCCTTTGGAGGTGAGCACCGCGACGCCCAGGATCGTGAATTGCTGGGTAAGTGTTAGATGGGTGTGGGTCGCCTGAGCCACGAATAAGGCGGCCAGTGTCATGTAAAGGCTCGTGCCATCGGCATTGAAGGTGTAACCGGTGGGGACAACCAGGCCGACGAGGGCTTTGGAGCAGCCGAGCTTTTCCAGCTTGGCCATGAGCGAGGGCAACGCGGGTTCCGAGGAACTCGTGGCCAACACGAGGAGAATTTCATCGCGAAGAAACCAGAGGAAGCGCAGGATTCCGAAGCCTACTACGCGAGCGATGCTCCCCAGCACGAGGATGACGAAGAGTATCGATGTAATGTAGAGCGTGGCCATCAATTTGACGAGAGGACCCAAGGAAGCCAGACCGTATTTGCCGATGGTGAAGGCCATGGCGCCAAAAGCTCCGATGGGGGCGAAGCGCATCAACATGGCGACCACGCCAAAGACGACGCGGGTCAGGGCGTCCAGGAGATCGACGAGCGGTTTAGAGCGCGGGCCGGCGAGCGACAAAGCGAAGCCGAACAGAAGAGAGACGAGCAGCACTTGCAAGATGTCTCCCCGAGTGAACGCATCAACAACGGTGTTCGGGATGATATGGACGAGGAACTCCGTAATACTTTGGGTTTTGGCTTGGCCGGCATATTCGGCCACGGCCTTGGCGTCCAGCGTGGCGGGATCGACATCAAAACCGCTGCCGGGACGCACTACATTGCCCACGACGAGTCCGATGAGCAGGGCAAGTGTGGAGACTGCTTCGAAATACAGGAGGGCTTTGCCGCCGACGCGGCCGACTTTCTTCATGTCCTCCATGCCGGCGATTCCGGTGACTAAGGTACAGAAGATGACCAAGGTGATGATCATGGTGATCAAACGGATAAAGGCATCGCCGAGCGGCTTCATGGCCACGGCGCTAGCGGGGCTGACATGACCGAGGATGATGGCAATGGCGACGCCGAGCAGCACTTGGAAGGAGAGGCCCATGTAGAATGGTCTTTTGCTCGGAGGTGAAATTGTTTCAGGGGTGGTGGCGGCCGGGAGAAGCATCGCTTGGGCTAGCTCCTTTGAAGCACGGGGCGGAGCTCGCGGACATCGCGCTGAGTCTGCAGAGCGAGCAATTTGCCGAAGAGCGCCTTCGCGAGACCGGCCGGCAGCGCCGCAAGGACCGTGGACACACCGCTGAGCTTGAGCAATCGGCGCCGGGTCACCATTTTGGAGTCTCTCTCTTCGTGGACATTTTCCTCCGAATGGCGCGTTCCTATCCTATTCCGCAAGAGCTTGGCGGCCGGTCCGTGGCGAGCGGCGCAGCATTGAAAGTGCGAGAACTGAGGTTATGCTACGAGTAGGCTGGATACCTGAATTCAGCATTAATTTCTCTTAATCGCAATTTGCCTTCGCACGCCTGCAAAAAATCAGCTAAGCCTCCGCCAACGCTTTCATTGCGCGAAACAATTCGTTTTCGACCTCAAAGCCGCAGCGTCATGGCGCCGGCAATGCAGGCGTGGAAACTGGTGGCTTTCGCAGGTGCGTTGCCTGCTCAAAACCGAAGGCGAGTCTTATCAATTCGGGCTCGGCCCACGCGCGGCCGAGAAGCTCCATCCCCACCGGCACCCCGATAGGAGCATCTGTCGTCGGGGTAGAAAAGCCGGCGGGCACTTCGACGGCCGGGAAGCCCGCCAGAGCAGCGATAACGGCGTTGCGGTCTTTCTGAAACGTTGCCCCAATGGGAAGGACCAAACATTTTTGATGGGGATACACCAGCGCATCCAGCTGATTTTTCGCCATGAGGTTGGCCACTTCAATCCTGACTTCCTCCATTCTCATCCGGCGATCTTTATAGTCCGTGGAATTGGGGCCATCTTCATAACTCTGAGCGGTGGCGAAGAATTTTTCCAGTGGATTTTTCACCTGTCCGCCCAGCGAACTTACGGAGATGCCGCCGCTGGCAAATTCCTGCAAGTTGGCCTTGCCAAGAATGAGCGCACCGGCTTCGCGAAGCTGTTTGACAGCGAAAGCGTCCTTTTCAGGCTGCGCACGTTTAAGTGTGAGGGCGCCCGCGGTTGTAGGCATGTCCGCATTGTCAAAATTATCCTTTAGAACCATGGGGATACAGCCGAGCGGCTTTAATTTGTGGGTGCGCCGAAAGTCCTGATCCAAAGCATCGGCCTGTTCGAGGCTTGCCGGGTTGAGGCACAGCATGGATTTGATCGCGGGACCTTGTTGGTCGTAAGCGTGGATGCGATCTAGATATTGCTGGACCAAATCGTGGCACGTCAGGGTACCCGCTTGCAATGCTTTGTGAATGTCAGCGATGGAAGTTTCCATCAAATGGAAGGAGTGATCAGGCGCGCAGTCAGCGAGCGGCACGAGCAAAAAAGCAAACACGAGTGCAGTTTTTTTTGCGCGCATGAATTTTAGTCCGATTCCCCATGACCGCATCAGGGCCCCTCAACACGGGTCAACACGGATTGTAATTGAATTTCGCATGGCTCGCCGGACGAAGAGCTTAACACTATTTGAAAGAAAGGGAGATTGACGCGATGGAGGATTTTCCTCACAAAAATTGGGAGACTGCAGAGGCGGCATACGACCGCCTCCCCTGCGTCAGGATGATGTTTCTAGCGCCCATAAATCAGCACGCGAAACGTGCCAGGAATCGGCTTTCGCTCCGGATGGGGATTCTTCTTCGTTGGAGCAGGAGCCGGACCAAGATCCGCGGTGGCCAGAAAAAGGTTGTGCGTCTTTGGATCGATATTCATCGTTTTGGGGCCAAACTCGATTTTGACCGTTTCAACTTCCGTGAGCTTCTCAGGGGAATCCTCATGAAAAATGTGGAGCTTCCCACGCGGGTGGAGACAAACAACAGCCCCGTTTCCGGCTCGAAGACGTTGGCGTCCACACCGGGGCTGATGGGCAACGATTGGATGACCTTGCCATTGTCCGCGTCCATCATGACGAGAAATTGCGGGCTGCGGCCGCTCGAAAATAGCCGCCGGTGCTCACGATCCATTTCCTTGGCGACGGGCGTTCCGGCAGGCGCTACGGGCCAACGAGCTTTGATCGTGAGAGAGTGTGTGTCGACGACGGCCACGTCGTTTTTCTCTTCATTGTTATCGTAAAGGGTGCCTTTACCGTCGGCGACGGGCTGTTCTACCGCGCCGCCCATGTCGATGACTTTCACTACCGTTTCCTTGACCGGATCTATAACCGTGAAATTCTTGCTGTCGCCATTAAAGGTAAAGATAAGCTTGGACGCGGGATCATAGGTAAAGGAGTCCGTGTCCGGGGAGCCTTTGATTTCGCCGGTGATCTTCAAGGTCTTAAGATCGAACACCGCCACGCTAGCGGCATCGCCATCCGTGATAAATCCTTTCGCAAGCTCCGGAAGCACGACAACACCATGGCAGTGCTTCAAGCCGGAAATGGTGCCCACTACGGAGAAGTTATCGGCTCGAGCACTTTGACCTCGGCACCATGCGAGAGATAGACGCGCCGCGCGGCGGAATCCACGGTGACGTAGTCGAAATATTCGCCGCCGCCCGGTACCGCGCCCAAAGGGACTTTCTTAATCAGGTGATAACCCGGACCGGGCGGACTTGCCAGAGCAACCGTCCCTAGCAATGCGAAGGCAACAAGCGGCAAAGACAACGAGAATTTCTTCATCCTGGCTCCTCGATTTAGTGATTATATTTTAGTCCCGCGAATTCGATCCTGCACACCGCAACTCTCAAATTCGTGAATGTTGTTCATGCTGTACTAATCGCATCTCGGCGCGCAAGCGGAGTGCCGATAGTACTGGCCCGGCATCACGAACGCCTTGGCTACCAGATGACTTTCAAGCCAAATTGAATCTGCCGCGAGAAAGTTGATGTGGAATTAATCTGACCCGCTCCGGACGCCGGCGATCCGTCAACATTGAAGACCGCATTGTGTTTGAGGGGTGCCTGGAAGTTGGGGTGGTTCAGGAGGTTAAAGAATTCGGCCCGGAACTGAATGTTGAAGGTCTCCGAGATTCTTCTTATATAGTTGTTCTTGAACGCTGAGAAGTTCTATAAAGGTAGAAGTCAAAAAACACACATCTCCTTCGGCTGGAATTTTTCTTGCTTCGCAGCCCACTTGATCGAGCGAGTTCTGTTCTGACCTACCGCGCCATGTGCTCGGTTGCGGGGCAATACGACCCCGTGGTTTGGGTTTTCTCTGCTAGCGGTTTTCACGAGGGTTAGCTTACGACCTTCGTGGCGCAGACACTAAAGACCCCGAGTATCCGCGTCAAATTGATTTCTATTAAGGTTTGGAAATCAAATAGTGCAGAGCGCGCAGGAGGAATCGGATTCTACCTTCTAGGCTTCGACGCTTTCAATGTTCAACCGTCCCCGAATGCGCTTCCTTGATGCCAGGTGAGCAGAGGGGAGTTCCATTTTCCTTCCGCTTGAGAGTCATAAGGATCTGAAGTACAGCAAACTGCCGATTCACCAGATCATCTTGATCGCAAACTGAATCTGACGAGAAGTTGTTTGCGTGGAGGTGATGAGTCCGGCACTTGAGATAGGGTTCCCATGCTGATCGAAGACCGTCAAATTGTCAGTCGGCGAGGCGAAGTTAGCACGGTTGAGAATGTTGAAAAATTCCGCCCGGAACTGCGCGTTGAAATTTTCCGAGATGCGCCGAATGCGATTGTTCTTGAATACAGAAACGTCCAACTTGGACACGCCGGGACCAATCAGGGTGTTGCGACCTAAATTTCCCCATTTGTTCGCACCGGGGAAGGCCAAACACTCCGTCTTGATGTAGTGGTTGGGATTTCCCGGGTTAGTAAGTATGTTGCAGCCCGGCCCTGCCAAGCGGTTCGGGAGCTCGCTGGTCTCATCCAATTTCATACCGGCAGGATCACCGCCCAGGATTGGCGTGAAAGGCTGGCCGGAGCTTGCTTTGTAGAGGCCGCCCAATTGCCAACCGCTGGCAACCCACGCCAAGGCTCGGGAGCTTCGGACGGGGCTGGGGAGTTCCCAGGTAAAGCTCGATACGAAAGTTTGTGCGACGTTGAAGTCGGAGGGCCCGCGTGAAGTGCGCTGATCAAAGAAAAGCTGATTGAACAAACCATTGGGAAAGGCGTCGTCCGCTGCGGTTGCGGATAGCGTGTCAATACTTTTGCCCCAGGTGTACGCGGCGTGCAATTCAGCTCCACGGCTGACGCGCTTGGCCATATCGGCCTGCAGGGCGTGATAAAAGGAACTGGCTTGCCAGAGGGTCGAATCGATGCGGCCAAAATTCGGATTAAGCGTACTGCTGGTCGCTGTCGGCGGAAACACATAGCCTGTCGGAGTCAGCGTGGGGAGGACCATATCGATGTTATCGACGCGGTACGGAAGGTGAACTCCACGCGAGCCGACATAGCCGATGGTTAGGGAGAGTGTTGAGCTCAGCTCCCGGGCGATTCCCAGATTCCACTGCATCACGTAATTGCGTTTGGGATTGAATTCGACGTAGGTGGCAAGGCCGGAATTCGATTGAGTACTGAATTGTTGAAAAGCACCGGTTGGAAACGTGCCGGGCTGGAGGCATTGGGAGGCCGGTGCCGGGCTGGTCCCTGAGCACGGAGTATTAACGAAGATAGTCTGCACGAATGGCACAGCACGTTGAAATGAATTTTGAAACTCGTAAGGCAGCGGCAGCACATCGAAAATGCCGAAACCGCCGCGCACCAGGGTCTTCCCGCCTCGCGGATTCCAGGCAAAGCCAACACGCGGCTCGAAATTCCGCAAGGTTGGGTTTGCGAAAAATGGCGAGCCTACGTGGGGCACAGCATCGGTGAGAATCCGCAGGTTCGAGATGCGGTTCTGCGACTCGGTCGGAACGGTGACCATTTCATACCGTAAGCCAAGGTTGAGAGTGATATTCTTCTGCAGCCGGAGGTCATCCTGTGCATAGGCGCCGAATAAAGTCTGGCGCAATCCGACATCCGGCACAAAAAGACTGCCGGATCCCTGGAAAACGCGAGGCCGATTGATCAGAAAATTGAGCAACGAGTCGAAACGAAAAAGCCCGTTTACGGCAGGCAGTGATAGCTCATTGTCCTGCATGCGTTCAACGAGCACGCCGAACTTTATGGTGTGGATACCGTGGGTGAGAAAAACGTCGTCACCGCCTTGAAAGGAATTCCAGGCAAGAGACTTGTTGGAGAGGAGAACTCCCCCGGTGGTGGGCGCGCCGGGGAAATTGGTCACGCCCGGCACCGCACGCACTTCACCGGCCAAACCTCCGGGCACAAATGCGAAAGAGGGGTCAAGCATATTCGGGTTCAAAACCTTGGTCAGCCCTCCAATTACGCCAACGGAGCGACTGAAACCCAAGCGAGCGGCATTCACGAAGGTTGCACTGAAGAGGTGCTGCGCGTGGAGGGTCACGACCTGGCGCCGCGAAACGATATTGGAAAGCAACTCGTTGAAGGCCTCGGGCTGGACTGTTTTGGAGTTATCGCGCATGTAGGTGACCGCCAGTACGTCCTTATCTGAAAACTTACGATCGACCCGGACGGTGTAATAGTTTTCATTAGTTATTTGCTGGCCGGCGAAGGAAAAAATCCCGGTATCCCCATTTCCCTGGAGAGGACCGTTCGGCAGCGGGTAAAAGGCCCGGAGGAATGGCAAAACGCCTTGATCGATGTGCGTTGTGGGGTCCGGATTGACAGCGGAATCCTTACCGCTAGCCGGAATCTGAGTTGTAGTGCAACCGTTCGGTGGAAACTTTTGCGAGGTTTGCGGAATCGAGCACAAAGTAGCCGGACCTGGACCTCCATTCAGTCCGGTATTGAGTCCCAAGGCGGCCGGCGAGGGGACGGTGTCTACCGTGGTCAACCCGAGTGACTGGCGAAGACCTTCGTAGTCTCCAAAGATGAACATGCGGTCCTTCTGGATCGGCCCACCGGCTGAGCCGCCAAACTGATTGCGTTTGAAGGGAGGAATTCTGCCGTCAAAAAAGTTCCGTGCATCTAGTGCGCTATTGCGAAAGAACTCATAGACATCGCCGTGAAACGCTTTGGTTCCGGAACGAGTGATCGCGTTAATGACGCCGCCTGAGGTTCGTCCATACTCGGCGGGATAATTGCTGCCCAGAACAGAGACTTGCTCAACGGCGTCGATTCCGAGATTGTCACCAAGGACGCTGCCGGGAGCACCATTGGAATAATCATTGATGCTGATTCCGTCCAGGCGATAGCTGTTTTGGTCGGGTCGGGCGCCCGAGATGCTTATTGCCGCTCCAAACCCTCGGTCGGTATTTCCGCCGCCGCTGGCGCTTCCGGTTTGAACGCCGGTGACGCCCGCCTGCAAAGTGGCAAGCTGGGCCCAATCGCGTCCGTTGAGCGGCGTATTCTGCACGACGGAAGTGTCAACGTTGCCAGGCGATTGATTTGAGGGCACGACGGGCGCAGTAGCTCGGACCACAGTCTCGGAACTGCCTGGGCGCATCAAAACATTGAGGACCCGCTGACTTCCGGCCGCCACAGTAACGCCGGTCCAGACTTGGGTTACGAACCCCGGAGCGGAGACCGTCAATTCATAGTTGCCAACAGGTAGTGCAGGCAGGCTGTAAGAGCCGGACGTGTCGGTAAGCACTGTCCTGACCTGGCCAGTGGTCACATCCTTTATAGAGATCTGGACTCCCGGCATTGCGGAACCGGAGTCTCCTCTGGCGGTTCCAGTTATGCTGCCTCCGGCGATTTGCGCAAGGACAACCGGCGGTACCGCACACATCAAGACTGGATAGAGGAAAGCGAGAATGACCGCTGCATGAAAGCAATTGAACGATTGGAACCCGAAATAAGAGCGGTGCCATTCTGCCAGTTTCAAGACGCCCTCTTCTGGATGCGATTCATCGTTCCAAAGTAATGCCGCAAGAGCCGATCGAAAGAGATCCATGTAATTCATAGCTCCTCCTGCAGACCAAAAAACATGACGTGTAGCCTCAGGTCAGACCGCAGACAGTTTTAAAAACTCTGCTAGTCCTCTGCCTCGTACGTCCAGACTTGGGCCGGATCATTGCCCTTTGCGGGGACGCCTACGTAGAAGCGGTCACGCCTTGTGTAGAAGTAGCCGGT
>Ga0209118_1000357_pt1 | contig 26381 bp, 26 predicted proteins | sample BlaSpr_A8_Ref_M1_FD_187988 | JGI IMG/M metagenome (GOLD analysis project Ga0209118, IMG submission 187988) | Forest soil microbial communities from Thunder Bay, Ontario, Canada - Black Spruce, Ontario site 2_A8_Ref_M1 (SPAdes) (version 2) | ecosystem: Environmental > Terrestrial > Soil > Boreal...
GTACCAACAAGAAATGTAGTGCCATACAGGCCCACTGATATTCCATATCCTATTGGTTTATTGGAATCTTGCAGCACCGAATGTCAAAGTTGGGCTAAGTTCGCCGCGGTTTAACAGCCGAACCCCACACTGCCTCGTGCCTCGCACGGGGCAGTGTGCTTTTTCCGGGTTGGATTCTTTATAGCCGGTGTTGGATTCTTCCGGGCTCACTCCTCTCAAAGAAGACAGGCGCGCAATGGAGCTGGTGGCGCGCTATTTCGCTTCAGTCTGCACCTGCCGGGGTTGCCAGATGAGCAGGCGCCGCTCGGCGAAGGTCACCGCCAGATCCAGCAGCAAGGCGAACAGCGTCAGCACCAGAATGCCGGCGAACACAGTATTGATATCGAACACTCCCTCCGCCTGCAATATCAAGTAGCCCACACCCGCCGCCGAGCCGAGGTACTCGCCCACGACCGCACCGACAAAGGCCATGCCCACGGCGGTATGCAGGCTGGAGAACACCCAGGACATGGCGGAGGGCAAGTACACGTGGCGCAACAATTGACGGCGACTTGCCCCTAACATGCGCGCATTGGCGAGAACGACGGGGCTCACTTCCCGCACGCCTTGGTAGACGTTGAAGAACACGATGAAGAACACCAGCGTCACCCCCAGCGCCACCTTTGACCAGATACCGAGTCCGAACCACACGGCAAAGATAGGCGCCAGGATGACCCGCGGCATGGCATTGGCCGCCTTGATATAAGGGTCGAGGAGCTTTGCCGCGAATGGGCTCAATGCGAGCCACAGGCCGAATGCCAATCCCAACAGCGAACCGACCGCGAAGGCGAGTACCGTCTCCACCAGCGTGACGACGAGATGCCAATAGATCTTGCCGGAGAAGAACCAATCCGCGGTCTTCTTGAGAACGATGAGCGGCTTGCCAAAAAAGAACGACGGGAGCACCTCGGTCGCAGTGAGCACCTGCCAAAGCAGAAGCAATACGAGCAACAACGCCACTTGATAGAGGCGCAGGTAACGTTGCTTGGGGGCGCTCGACATCGGATCCGCTAATTCAATGCCTGGCTTTGCCGGTAGCCCTTCAGCACTTCATCCTTCATGGTGTGCCAGATCCGGGTGTGGAGTTCGAGGAAGCGGGGCGTGAGCCGCACTTCCGACACGTCGCGCGGGCGTGGCAGATCGATGGTGAACTCGCCGATCGGGTGACTCGCCGGTCCCGCGGCAAGCACCAGCACGCGATCGGAAAGCGCGATCGCCTCTTCGAGATCGTGGGTGATGAACAGCACCGATTTGCGATCGGCCTGCCACAGCTCGAGCAATTCGTTCTCCATGAGGCTGCGCGTCTGAATGTCGAGCGCGCTGAACGGCTCGTCCATCAGCAGAATCTTCGGATCGAGGATCAACATTTGCGCGAGCGCACAGCGTTTGCGCATGCCGCCGGATAATTCGTGGGGATAGCGATTGCCGAAGGAACCGAGCCCGACCCGCTCCAGCCAGAGCTGCGCCTGTCTGCGTGCGGCGCGCAACGCCGTACCGCGAAAGACCAGGCCGGCGGCGACGTTATCGAGTGCGCTTCGCCACGGCATCAGCGCGTCGGCCTGAAACATGTAGCCGGCTTCGCGATTGATGCCCGCGAGCGGCGCGCCGGATACCAGTACGCGGCCCGAAGACGGCGCAAGTAGTCCCGCCGCGACGTTGAGCAGGGTCGATTTGCCACAGCCGGTGGGGCCGACGATGGAAAGAAATTCGCCGGTCGCGACACGCAACGTGGTGTCACCGATGGCGGTGTAGGACTCGCCGGGGCCGGCGGCAAAGGTGCAGACGATGTTTTGCAGAGCCAGTGCTGACAAGCGATCCCCTGTCTTTATTCCTGGTTCAAGGTGAGGATTCAATTCAATCCCCGAAGTCGCGAGGATAACCGAGAGGACATAAGGCCGCCGGGGCGGCCCAGTTGTCAGCGCTTATTGATACCTGGCGAGCGCCTTTTGCACGAAGCTGTTATCGAACGTCTTGCCGGGGTCGATCTTCGCTTCTTTCACGGAGGCCTCAAAGGCATTCAGCACGGCGTACACATTCTTCACCCCTTGCGGCGGGACCAACCCGTCGGGCGAGAACGCGGCAAGGTTTTTTTCCAGGGCCGCCTTGTAGACCGCCTTGTCCGACCCGTAATACTCCGCCGGCACCGCGTCGACAATCTGATCCGGCGTCGCCTTCTGAATCCACAGCAATGCGCGAACCATGGCGTTCACCAGCGCCTGCGTCGTGTTGGGATTTTTCTTCACGAAGGCGATCGGCACATAAATACTCCCGGCCGGATAGACGCCGCCGTACACCGCCTGCGAGCCGCTCGCGGTACGGGTATCGACGACGCTCACGATATCGCCCGCCGCCTCGAGCCGATGAATCACCGGATCGAGATTGGCGATGCCGTCGATCTCCCCCTTCTTCATCGCCGCCACCGCGCTCGCCCCGGCACCCACACCGATGATCGAGAGCGCGTCGGGCGGCAATCCGTCCTTGGCGAGCAAATGGGAGACAAACATGTTGGTGGAAGAGCCCGGGGCGGTGACGCCGATCTTGAGACCCTTCAAGTCCTTGCCGGATTTATACGTGGCGGCCTTGTCCTTCTTCAGTCCCAGCACGATCCCCGGATAGCGGCCCTGCAGCACCACCGCTTCGATCGCGATGCCCTTGGCCTGCATATTGATGGTGTGCTCGAAGGAGCCGGACACCATGTCCACACTTCCGCCGACCAGGGCTTGCAACGCCTTGGCGCCGCCGGGAAAATCGCTGATCTCGACGCTGAGCCCTGCATCCCTAAAGTAGCCAAGGCGTTCGGCGATGGTGAGCGGCAGGTAGTAAAAAAGGGTCTTGCCGCCCACTGCGATGGTGATTTTCGGTTTTTCCAGCGCATCTTGGGCATGGCCAGGCGCCGGACCGATGGCGAGTGTAGCGATGCAGAGGGACACCGCGACAAAACTCCTGCGCTTCATTACTCTGCCCTCCGTTTAGCGCTTGATCGGCACCGTCTCGAACTGCGGCAGTGTATCGGCGATCTCGTACCAGGGCGCCTTTGATTTGACGTAAACATGAGCCTGCACTCTGATGCGCGGATCATCGTCAAGGACCCCGAGGGCGAGCCCGTAGGTGAACGGATCGGCGTCGAAACGGCTGATCAGATTGGAGCCACACACGCGGCAAAAACCGCGATGCGTGCCCGGCGAAGATTCATAGTACGTTACCAGAGCCTCGCCTTGCAGCCAGTGAAAGTCCTTGGCGAGTATCTTGGCCCGAGCGCGGAATGCACTGCCATGCGCTTTCCGGCACATCGAGCAATGGCAATACACCGCGCCGCTGAGCGGACCGGAAGTATGAAACTTCACGCCGCCACAGAGGCAGCTGCCGTGCAGAACGAGATTGAGCATGGGTCCCTGGCAATAGGAGAAGCGCTTAACCTGCAGCCCGCCTGGCACCGGCGAGCGGATGCAGCTCCGTGTACTTCCCCGCTTTCGCCACTTGGCCGGGCACCTCATGCCCAACGATTGCCGGCAGCCGTTTCGAAACGGCAATCAACCGGTCGAGATCAACACCGGTCGGGTAACCCATCGCCCACAGCATGTGCACCAAGTCTTCGGTGCAAATGTTTCCCGTGGCGCCGGGTGCGAACGGGCAGCCGCCCAGGCCGCCGAGGGAACCATCATAGCGCCGGCAGCCCGCTGCGAATCCGGCGAGCACGTTGGCGAGTCCCATGCCACGCGTGTTGTGGAAGTGCAGCGTTAACTCAATATCCGCAAACCGTCTGTAGAAGGCCTCGGTAAGTTCGCGCACCTGCCGAGGATTAGCCATGCCCGTCGTGTCCGCGAGCGTCACACCGGCGACGCCGAGTTGCAGGTAGCGCTCGACGAAACCGAGCACCCGCGCCGGCGCGACATCGCCTTCGAACGGGCAGCCGAAACTGGTGCTGATCGTGCCGTTCACTGTGATGCCGGTGTTCGCGACCGCCTGCATCACCTCTTTGAACGCCTCGAACGAAGCATCGGTGGTTTTGTTCACATTGGCGAGGTTATGAGATTCCGAGGCCGACATGAAGATGTTGATTTCATCGACTTTGCCCGCGACCGCAGCGACGGCGCCGCGCGCGTTAGGCACCAGCGCAGTGTACATGACGCCAGGGGTGCGCTTGATGCGCGCCAACACCTGCGCCGCGTCGCGCAGCGCTGGAACCGCATTCGGCGAAACGAAGGCCGTCACCTCCAGCTTCGCCAATCCGGTTTCGGACAGCTCATCGATCAGCGCGACTTTCACCTCCGTCGGCACGAAAATCGGCTCGCTCTGCAAGCCATCACGCACTCCGACCTCTTGAATGTACACGCGCTCCATCATGGCACTCCTCGCTTCCCCCGCTCGTCCTTCCCGCGCACGGGAACGACAGCTAGATCACCCCTTGCGTTTTCAGCCTCGCCTGTTGCTCTGCATCAATTCCGATACCCTGCAGCACTTCCGCCGTATGCTCGCCCAGTTGCGGGCCGACCCAGCGTGTTTCTCCAGGCGTATCGGATAGCTTCGGAACGATACCCGGCAGCAATAAGTCCTTGCCATCTTCCAGTTTATGCCGCTCGATCATCTGGCGCGACTGGTAATGCATATCGCGCACAATATCGGCGATGCTATAGATCTTGCCGCTCGGCACCTCCGCGCTTTCCAGCGCCTCGAGTAGCTGCGCCAGGTCGTGGGTTTCAGTCCAGGCGGCGATCACTGCGTCCAGTTCCTCGGTGCGCGCCACTCGTCCGGCATTGTTGGCGAGCGCTGGATCTTCCGCCAGATCGGGGCGGCCGAGTGCCTGCATCAGCCGCTTGAAAATGCTGTCGCCGTTGGCGCCGATGACCACATAGCTGCCGTCGCGCGTGGCATAGGTATTGGAGGGAACGATTCCGGGGAGCGACGCCCCGCTGCGTTCGCGCACGAAGCCGCTCATGCCGTATTCGGGCAGCATCGATTCCATCATGCTGAACACGGCCTCATAGAGGGCCACGTCGACCACCTGGCCCCTGCCGCCGTTCACATTGCGGTGGTGCAGCGCCATCAGCGCGCCGATGACGCCGTACATGGCGGCGAGCGAATCGCCCAGGCTCACGCCGACCCGCACGGGGGCACGATCGGGGTAGCCGGTCACATAGCGGATGCCGCCCATCGATTCGCCGATCGCCCCGAAGCCGACGCGGTCACGGTACGGCCCGCTCTGCCCGTAGCCGGAGAGGCGCACCATGATGAGACCCGCATTGTCCGCTGCGAGTCGTTCGTAGCCGAGATTCCACTTTTCCATGGCGCCGGGGCGGAAGTTTTCCACCACGATATCGGCTTCGCGGGCCAGTCGCCGCACGATATCTTGCCCGTCCTGCGCTTTGAGGTTCACGGTGACCGACTTCTTGTTGCGCGACTGCGCATACCACCAGAGCGAAGTCCCCTTGTGCAGCTTGCGCCAGCTGCGCAGCGGATCCCCCGACCCGGGCGGCTCGATCTTCACCACTTCAGCACCAAATTCGGCGAGCAGACGGCCACAGAAGGGGGCGGCGATGAGCTGACCCAATTCGATGACTCTCAATCCCTGCAACGGGAGTTTCCTGTTCGACATGGTGTGCCGGATAGTGACCGGGAATCGACGGCGCGGCTTCCCGGATTCTACGCGGGGCAGTGCAAGAAGTGCAGAGCCCCTCGCGTAGCTCGACTTGGAACAGGCAAAGGAGCATCGGCGCACGATTTTCCCTGCACGAAGCGAATCGCCACCAATTGACTGTTGAATCTGCTTGCAGGCGAGACCCCCGGCGGGCGATGGCATCTCGAACGTTTGCGATTCGGCAAAGTTGGCGAGCCTGCTTCGAGCCAGCAAAGAAACTCGGCTTGCCCGCGGTTTTCCGCCGTGCCCTCCGCAGCCCGTCACGCCGCCGTGGCGAGCGCAGTCGCCTCGAGCATCTGTGCAGGGAGGCCACCCGCGCAGAGGTTGCGGCAGGCCACCGGACATTTCAACATCCGCTCCTAACGAAGACTCGGCCCCGGCCAAGCCGCTCGCATCAATTCAGGCAACACCTTGGCCGAAGCGCCGCGCAGCACGAGACTCGCTCTAGCCGAAAGCGGCGTCGGCTGCGGATTGATCTCGATCACCCGGGCGCCTCGACCCAGGGCGACAAACGGCAGGGAAGCCGCCGGCTCCACGACCGTCGAAGTACCGACTGACAGAAAGACATCGCAATTCTCTGTCGCAGCGAGCGCTGCTGCATAGATGGCGCCCGGCAGCATCTCCCCAAACCACACCACATCCGGGCGCAGCCACGCTCCGCAAACCGGGCAGCGTGGCGGCACCTCCCCGCTCTCAGGCCAGGTGTCGACGACGATATCCTCGGCAAGGCATTTGCTGCGCCGAATATTGCCGTGCAGTTCGAGCACGCCTTCACTCCCCGCTCGCGCGTGCAATCCGTCGACGTTCTGGGTGATGAGCGTAACGCCAGGACAGCGGCGCTGCAGCTCGGCGAGCGCAAAGTGTCCTGCGTTGGGCGCCACGCTATCCAACTGCTGACGCCGCCAGGCGTACCACTCCCATACCCGCCGTGGATGGGCCATGAACGCTTCGGGTGTGGCGAGCTCTTCGGGCCGGAAGTTCGCCCACAGGCCGGTCTGCGCGTCGCGAAAAGTCGGCACGCCCGACTCTGCGGAGATGCCGGCGCCGGTAAGAACCGCGATGCGCGCGGCGCTGGCGACGGCCCGCGCTCCTCGAGCCAATGAGGCGCAGTCAGTCACCGCGCGGTCCTGCGGCTAGGAATCGCTCGGCTTCGCCCGGATTGCGCTTGCGAGGCTCGAAAAAATATCGACCGGCAAGGGAAAGACGATGGTCGACGATTTATCGCCGGCGATATTGGCGAGCGTCTGCATGTAGCGCAGTTGCATCGCCTCCGGCTGGCGAGCCAGCATCTGCGCGGCTTGCAGCAGTTTTTCCGAGGCCTGCAATTCGCCCTCGGCATGGATCACTTTGGCACGCCGCTCACGCTCCGCTTCAGCCTGACGGGCGATGGCGCGAATCATCGTCTCGTTGAGATCGACCTGCTTGATTTCCACATTGGAAACCTTGATGCCCCAGGCATCGGTCTGGCTGTCGAGCGTGTGTTGAATATCGGCATTGAGTCGTTCGCGCTCGGCGAGCATTTCGTCCAGTGTGTGCTTGCCGAGCACGGCGCGCAGCGTGGTTTGCGCGAGCTGGCTGGTCGCGTTCAAGAAGTTCTCCACTTGGATAATCGCCTTCTGCGGGTCGACCACGCGGAAATAGACCACCGCGTTCACCTTCACCGACACGTTGTCGCGCGAGATAACGTCCTGGCTCGGCACATCGAGCACGATGATGCGCAGATCGACGCGCACCATTTGCTGCACACCCGGAATAATCAAAATCATCCCCGGGCCCTTGACCTTCCAGAACCGGCCGAGCATGAATACAACGGCGCGCTCGTATTCGCGCAAAATGCGAAACGCCGAGACCGCGAGCAGCACGATCACGATGAGGACGCCGCCCACTCCCATGTTGAAAATCATTGGCCTTCTCCTTGTCGAACAGTCGATTCCGGGATCACGGTCAGCACCAGACCATCCATCCCCGCAACGCGTACCCGTTGCCCTTGGGCGAGCAAGGCACTGCTCTTTACCTGCCAGCGCTCGCCTTGAATGCGTGCCCAGCCCTCAGTGCCCGCGGCTTCGAGGATTTCTCCGCGGCTCTCGAGCAGCGCCTCACGCCCGCTCACCACCGGGCGGCGGCGCGCCTTGATTGCGAGGGCACTCACCGCAAAGATAAAAGCACCGCTCAGCAAAGCCACGCCGAAGATAAGCGCTAGCGGAATACCGAACCCCGGCTGATCGGTATCGACCAGGATGACTGCGCCGATGACGAACGCCGTCATGCCGCCGACACCCAGCGTACCAAAACTCGGCAAAAACGCCTCGGCAACGAGCAAACCGATGCCGAGAAGAATCAGCGCGACGCCGGCATAGTTCACCGGCAGCAATTGGAACCCGTAGAGCGCCAACAGCAGGCAGATGGCGCCAATGACGCCGGGCGCGACAAAGCCCGGATTGGAAAACTCGAAGAATAGGCCGTAAACACCGATCAGCATGAGGATCAATACCAAACTTGGGTTGCTTATTACTGCCAGCAGCTCGGCGCGCCAATCCGGCTCGTAGAGGAGCTGCGGCGCACCGCTCGTGGCGAGTGTGGTCGCAACGCCCTTGGCGGTGAACGTCTTGCCATTCAACTGTTTCAGCAGGTCCGCGACGTCGGCGGCGATGTAGTCGGTAACGTGTTGCTTGAGGGCTTCCTCCGCCGACAGGCTCACGGCCTCGCGCACCGCTTGCTCCGCCCACCCGACATTGCGTCCGCGCAACTGCGCGAGCCCGCGGATATAGGCCGCCGCATCGCTCACGGCTTTTCGGCTCAAGGCGTCCTTGGACAGTTCACTGTCGGCGGAGGACTTTTCTGCGTCCGCTTTGTCTTTCCCCTTTTCTTCGGCCGAAGGCGATGGCGGCTTCTTTGGGGTGGTGAAGTCCGGCGCACCTCCGATCGAAACCGGCGTGGCTGCGCCTAAGTTCGTCCCCGGCGCCATGGCGGCGATGTGACTCGCGTAGAGAATGTAAGTGCCGGCGCTCGCGGCGCGCGCCCCGCTCGGCGCAACGAACGCCGCTACCGGCACGGGCGAGGCCAATATCGCCCTGATGATCTGGCGCATCGAAGTATCGAGCCCACCCGGTGTATCCATCTGGATTACGACCAACTGCGCGCCGTCCTTCGCCCCATGTTGAATGCCGCGCCTCAGGTAGTCGGCGCTCGCCGGGCCGACCGCGCCATCGAGAGTCAGTAACAGCACAGGCGACGGGGCGGCCGCCCAGCTCGCCGATGAAGCCCCTGCGAGGAGCACTGGCAGGAGTGCACGCCCTATTCGATATAGGCTGATCGCAACCATGGCTTGTCGCGCTGTTCCACCGATAAGAGGCGGGTTTTGCGTAAATTATGCGCCTTTGCTCATCGCTCGGCATGGGCAGCTTGTGCCCGCTGTTGCGCGATCGGCAGCGACAACGGCCGTGCGCGAGGAGAGCTGTCCCGCACGCAACGCTGCCTGTATGAGAGAGATGCCACTAGCGCCGCGTCATTCAAAGCTCGCGTGCATCACTTCGTGCAAGGCACACCGCGAAGAATTCGCGTCGATGCGCCTCCGGCGGCCGCGGGTTGTCGAACACCTCGTCGGCGGCGTGCAGCAGGAAGTGCTCGTCGTCTTCGTCCTGCATGAACCAGCGCAGCGATGGGGGAAAAGCGCGAATCGCCTCCGTGTCCTGCAGCAACCTGTCGATGAATTGCCGCCGGCTCATTCCGTTCTCGCGGGAAAGGGCGGCGTTCTTGATAAAGTCGCTGCCCTCCTTGCACTCGCTGAAGCTGAGTTTATGGGCAACGGTGTCGAAGCAAGCCAACATCAACGTGAGCGACAACAGCGCGGTGGCGGCCCGCTTGTCCATATTTTCTCCGGCGAGACACGGCAATCCCGAAGCGCAGGCTCGCGGTTGCTCGGCAAACCCGCGTTTCTCATTCGGCGAGGCGAAGCAAACTCATTCAACGCTCCATAGTATAGCCGTCGGCCATCACGGTGGATGGGGCTCGAGAACGGCGGGAATTTGCGGCTACCGAGTGCGCCGCCACGGCGAATTGGTTTCATGACCTCAATGATGGATTTTCAATACGGGATGGCGGCTAGGGCTGTGCTTTGCAAGCTCGGCATGATGTCTAAATGGACAACTGCACTATCGCTCGACAGCGCCGGTGTATCTCGCCTGCTAGCCGGCAAAGCCCGATCTGACGATGCCGATTCCTGCGCCACGCTCTATAAAGCTCCTTGCACGAATGTTATAGTTTCTTTTGTTCGTGGTGTCCTCGCTCGGTTTCACGGCCGTTGAATGCCTATCCATGATTGCCAACAGTGATGCTCATGATTCGGATTGGATTGATCGGCGATTACGCCGTCATTGTACCGGCCCAGCGGGCCATCGTGATCGCGCTTAGCGTCGCTCACGATGCATTGGGCCTTTCGAAGTAGGCGCTTCGGCGATGTCACGCGCGGGCCCAATCGTCCTTAGCGTATGGGCGGCATTCAACTTGGTGCTCGCGGTGGCCATCCTCCTCTCGATCGGCATTTTCCAGCAGAACGCGCCGGCCCTGTCGGTTCTTTTTGATGACGCCGCGATCCGCCTGCTCGACAGCAGAGCGCTCGCGACGATCAACGCGATGGCGCTCATCTTCAATGCTTGTGCCGCAGCGTTCTGCCTGCTCAGCCTCGTCGTCATCTGGAAAGGCCTGGTCAAAAAGTCGCGTTGGGCGTTCTGGGGCTTGCTCAGTTCGATGAGTCTGCTGCAAGTCGCCGGGTTCGCAAGTGACGCATTGTTGGATAGTAAAAATCTTAGCGCCAATATCGTTTCGACTGCCCTGCTGGTGATCGGCTTTGGCCTGTCCGCTCGCGGCTTTCAGCACGAAGTCTGATTCAGCGGCGGCGATGGCCTACCTGCTGATGGCGCCGAAACGCAGCGCACAAGGCGACGGCGGTCGGTGCAAGGCGGTTCGTGGTCGATTGAGCTAGGAAGCCGCGTCGCCAAGGCGTCGCGGGAAGCGAGTGATTCGGGCCCGGATATCAGAACGCAGCGGACCATTCGGTGCGTGTCGTTTTTGCCGATTCCACGCTCAAATTCCCTTGGCCGGCACCGGAAATCCGGCAGAGGGCGCTTTTTTTTGGAATTGACCGGCCGAGTTTCCCGCCCGGCACGCTGCGGCAGCATCCCGAGCATAGGTCGCGTTCGGCGCGAACGTCGAAGAATCAATGGCCTGGTGGTGCTGCCGCACGTTGCGCCAAACCATCCTTGCGGCTTGCGGGAAGCGCCGGTTACTGGCGCGTTGTTTGCTGCTCGTGCCGGATGCACCCACGATAGGATCTGCCATGCGCCTGACAATCATGTTTCCCGTGCTCGCTTGCCTGGCTGCGCTGACCCTCGTCGCCTGCAGCGGCAGAGCGACCTTGCCGGTCGAGGCCGGGATGGGGTTTCAGCCGGAACTGCCGCCGCCCAACCCTACCCTGCTGCCGACCGTAAACATCGCTCCCGCAAAGGGCTGGCCCGCCGGGGCGAAACCGCTAGCTGCACGCGACCTTGCGGTAAACGCCTACGCAACAGGACTTGATCACCCGCGCTGGCTCTATGTTCTTCCCAATGGCGATGTACTCGTCGCTGAGACCAATGCGCCGCCCAAACCCGAGGACGGCAAAGGCATCAGGGGCTGGTTCATGAAACGGGTGATGAAACGCGCCGGGGCGGCGACTCCGAGCGCCAACCGGATTACGCTGCTGCGCGGCGCCGACAAGGACGGCGTGGCGGAAATGCGAACCGTGTTCCTGCAGCGTCTGAACTCGCCATTCGGCATGACACTCATCGGTCATACGCTTTACGTGGCCAACAGCGACGCGGTCATGCGTTTTCCCTACAGGGACGGTGAGACGCAGATCACCGAGCCCGGGGTCAAGGTCGCTGATTTGCCGGCGGGCCCGATCAATCATCACTGGACCAAGAATATCATCGCCAACCGCGATGGTTCCAAGCTCTATGTGACGGTTGGTTCGAATAGCAATGTCGCCGAAAACGGGATGGAAAACGAGGTAAACCGCGCCGCGATCCTCGAGATCGATCCTGCCAGCGGCCGTTCGCGTGTCTTTGCTTCCGGTCTGCGCAATCCGAACGGTCTGGCGTGGCAGCCGCAGAGCGGAATCCTCTGGACGGCGGTCAATGAGCGCGACGAACTCGGCAGCGATCTGGTACCCGACTACATGACCTCGGTGAAGGACGGCGCCTTCTATGGCTGGCCCTATAGCTATTACGGCCAGCATGTGGATGCGCGCGTAAAGCCCCAGCGTCCTGATCTTGTCGCCAAGGCGACCGTTCCCGACTACGCTCTCGGCCCGCACACCGCTTCGCTAGGCCTCGCCTTCAACGACGGGCAGCTATTGCCCGATCACTACGCCGGCGGCGCGTTCGTCGGCCAGCACGGGTCATGGAACCGCACGCCGCGCAGCGGTTATGAGGTGATTTTCGTACCCTTCGCCAATGGCCGTCCCGCCGGCAAACCGGAAGATGTGCTCACCGGCTTCGTTAGCGCTGAGGGCGAGGCCCGGGGCCGCCCGGTCGGCGTCGCCATGGATCGATCGGGCGCGCTGCTCGTCGCCGACGACGTAGGCAACACGATTTGGCGGGTAACGCCTGCTGCCGAAAAACAGGCAGCTGCGCAACGCTGAGGGCTTGTCCATTAGGCGCTGCGCCTGAGTGCGGCGCGACGCCGGGCTGGCCAGTCGAGACGCTTGAGGGCTATCGCCATCATGGCGATCGTCATGTCAGATTTGACATTTCCACGCATGATTGCCCTGTTGAAAGCGTCTTTTTGCGTCGCGGCGGGTAACGGATTGTATGATCACTTTGGGTCGCGACGGCGGAGGGTCGAGTGGATCACCAAGGCTGTCAACGTCTGGCGCTTAGCTTCTTTGCCGTTGCGTTGGTCTGCCTGCCCATTGTCGCGTCGGCAAAAAACAGCCATGTGCAAATCAAGGGACCTGGGCTGGCGCCTGGAGCCAAGCCTGCCGGCGCGACCCTTTCGCGGGATGCGCTGCGAAACTGTGTCGAAGCGCAACAGCGCATCAACGCCAATGCAGACGCCCTGGATCGAGAAGAGCTAGCGAATTCCGAGGAGGTAAAGCGCCTCGACCAGCTATCGACCGAGATCGACAAGCGCAGTGAGGGCATCGATCGGCAACGCGAATCCTCGGTCGAGGCTTACAACGAGCTGGTGGACCGCCATGCCCGGGCGGTAGAGCAATACAATGCCAGCGTCCCGAGATACAACCTCAAGAGCCATCAACACTATAAAGAGGTTTTGGATTTCGATGCCAAATGCGCGCACAAGGCTTACTACAAAGGCGATCTGCGCGCTATTTCCGACGCCGTGGGAAAGATCAAAAAATAGCATCCGGGCGAGGCCGCCGAGCTACGATTCAACCGTGGACCGCGCGACGGAGATGGTCTCCGGCGGTTCCTGTTTTGAGCACGTGAGTCCCCGAGGTGTCCGTCAAAATCGCGCCCCGCGCCAGGTTGCGACGGCGACGTGATTGAGTAATCGATGTGACAGAATGAGCAAACCATAAGCCAGGGAGGAGACCCATGCGCGACTCCATCACGCGCCGCCGCTTCGTACTGGGTAATGAGCAAGTTCCGCAATATGGGGTTCTCGCTCGAACAAGTCATAACGATGGCAACATTCAACTCGGCGCGCGCCATCGACAAGCTGCCCAAACTTGGGACACTCCAGGTGGGCGCACCCGCAGACGTCACGCTACTCGAGGTGGTTGAGGGCCCAGTCGAGTTCGTCGACACGCGCAACAACAAGCGAACCGGGAAGGTGCATTTGCGACCGGTGCACACGGTGGCAGCGGGTATCGCGTTCGGCCGCCCCCACTCTGCGCCATTTAGCGTACGCTAGGAAGCGGGGCCGCCCGGGTGCCTTATGGCAAAGCTGAGCGCTGGCCCGACTTTGTCGAGAAGCAAATGAAGCTTCACCTCCTCTCCGATCTGCACTTCGAGTTCGATCGCGATTGGCTCGCCCCATCGGTCGAAGCCGATGTCCTCGTTCTCGCCGGAGATATCGAGCCGGGCACAGCGGGTTTGGCGCGTTTCGCCGAGCACGCCGGGCCGATTATTTACGTGCCCGGCAATCACGAGTATTACGGCGGCCAACTCGATGCGGTAAACGTCGAGTTGCGCGACGCAGCGAACTCATCAGGCATTCACTTGCTCGACAACGATGAACTCGTTCTCGACGGTGTGCGCTTTCTTGGCAGCACGCTGTGGACCGATTTTCGCCTCGATGGCGAGGAGGTTGTGGCGCAGGCCTTCGCGGCAGCGCGAAAGTACGTGACTGATTTCCGCTGCATTCGCCTCTCTGCGCGGGAGTGGCTCACGCCGGAAGACACGGTGCTGCTGCACGAGCAAGCGGTGCGATGGCTGCAAGCGAAACTGGCCGAGCCGTTTTCCGGAAGCACCGTGGTCATCACTCATCACGCGCCGCATCCGAAGAGCGTGCATGCGCGCTGGAAAGCGAGTCCGGTCAATCCGGCTTTTGCTTCCGACCTCACCCGCTTGATGGGCCGGGCGCCAGTTTGGATTCACGGACACATGCACGATTCGTTCGACTACACGGTGCAAGGCACGCGCATCATTTGCAACCCCAAGGGCTACAGAACAGAAAACAAGTCCTTTGTGCCGAACTTCGTCGTTGAAATTGGCTAGCTTAGCTAAGCGACTAGACTAGACTAGCCGTCGTGTAACGGTGGCGACGGCGGATCCCCGTAAAAAATGGCGCTCCCCATCGAAAGCCCCCGGGAAGCGCCAATCACTTGCTTGTGGAGCAAAGCGGCGCGAGGGATGCTGCAGCGTAGTCCTCTATTCCGGTTCCTTGCTCGGACCGCGCCCCCCGCAAATGGATTGCACCCGCCCGAGCCTAGTCCTAGTCCTGGTAGCGCCCGCCGTGGCGATCATGCCAGTCGTGCCCGCTGCGCTCGCGTTCCGCCCATGCACGCCCATCGCGCTCGGAGCGTCCGTTGTCACTGTAGTAAACCGCCGCGGGGCGATGGACGTACAGGGGAGCGGGCCGATAGATGACCGCCGGTGGCGCGTAGTACGCAGGCGTCGGCGCGTAGTAGGTCGGCTCCGGAGCGTAGTAGGTCGGCGCCGGAGCGTAGTACGTGGGCGCCGGAGCCTCGTAATAGCCGGCGGATGTATAGCCGCGTGAATTGGCGGCGATAGAAGCGCCCGCTACCGCGCCAATCGCGCCGCCGACAAGGGCACCGTTTTGGCCATTCACGCTGTGGCCAAGAGCCGCTCCAACACCCGCGCCCAAGAGGGCACCCCATACCGAGTCGTCATCGGCAGAAGCCGTGGTAGAGAATCCCGCCGCGGCTGCCGTTGCGGCAATGGCTGCAATTACCAGTTTCTTCTTAAACATTTGCCTCTCCTTTTGCTCGTTTGTGTTCCTGGGAAGACCCGGCCTTGAGGGTCGGGATCGTTTCTCCATGTCCCTAAGAACATGTCAGCGCGCAAAAGGTGCGCGTAGGAAACCGACTGTTACAGCGGCTGGGCTATTGATACAGGTGGGGGAAGAGGCTTACAAATGACGCACATTCAGGGCTCGATTGCGCGCTGCAGCGCGTCACCGATGGCCCTGGGCGTGCCACTTTGCCGGAGCGGCTACTCACTCCGTTTTCTATTCGGGCGAACGGGCTGGATTCGCCCCATCGACACGTTGCTGTTCACAACGCGATGAATTCCAACTCCTGATCGGCCATTGCGATGAGATCGCCTTGACGCAGCATCTTCGGGCTGTCGCCGATTGTCGAACCGTTGATGCTCGCCCTGCGCTTGCCTTCGACGTGGGCGACGAAGTAACCGTTGAGTCTTCGCGTTACAACGACGACTTGGGTTCCCGGTTTGCCGAAGGCGGTGACGACCCGATCGAGGCTTACCGTGACGCCTTCTCGCGGCCCGTTGGTGAAGCGTACCGCGCCTTGCGGCCAGCTCACTTTCGGTGCAGTACTCGCGGCAGGGGCGCCAGACTCGGTGCGCTCCGGCACGCCATCAAGCAGGTGTGTGAAGCCGCCATCCGGTATGGCAATGTGCATGGTGCGGTCGAAATCTGTCCCTGCGGTAGCGCGCGAGTTCAAGTAGCGAATCTGAAACGTGCCGATCTCGATCAGGTCGCCGTGCTCGAGCAGATGCCGGGTGATGCGCTTGCCGTTCACCAAGATACCGTTCGCCGCGCCTAAATCTTCGACGGTTTGATCGTTGCCGACCGTGATGACCGCGGCGTGAGCGCGGCTCACCACGGGGTCGTCGATCACCAGGTCGCTATCCGCATCTCTGCCAATAGTGGTGCGGTCCTTGGCGATGAAGCACTGGTCCAGGATCGTCCCATTGGAACTTAAGACTAGCTTTGCCATTGGCGTCTTTCCACTGTCATCTAATCCAACCGAACAGGCGTTGCGTCCAGCTACTCGCCTCGAGCGAGGGAAAGGCCTTCGAGACCTTGACCAGAGCGACCGTAACGTTGTCCCGACCACCCAGGTCGTTGGCGAGCTGCACCAGGTGCGTTGCCGCCAGGGGCAAGTTGGCTTCCAGTGTTCCCATGACCAGCGCGATGTCGCCATCGCCCACCAGATCCGTTAAGCCGTCCGAGCAAATCAGGAAAAGGTCGCCGGGTTGGGCGGACTCCTGAATGACATGAGGTGAGAGTTGTTCGCTGACACCCAGCGCCTGGGTTACCAAGCCTCGGTTGTGCGAGTGGCTGGCTAGTTGCTGAGAGATGAGGCCTGCCTGCACCTGGTGGCGCAGCAGTGAGTCTTCCCGCGACAATTGCATCAGGCGGTTCCCGCGCAGGCGGTACACGCGCGAGTCGCCGACATTGGCGAGCGTCACTGTGTTGCCGAAAAAGACCGTGGCGGCGAGCGTCGTACCCATTCCTTCATAGTCGGCGCGGCTGCGTCCCAACTCATAGATGGCTCGATTCGCCTTTACGACTGCGCGGGTGATACCCTTGGACAATGTCGTTTGGGCCGCGCCTTGTTCCAGCCTGGCGACGTACGACTTGAGGTACGCCAGCACGTTTTCGGTCGCCATCCGACTGGCGACCTCGCCGGCGCGATGGCCCCCCATCCCGTCTGCGAGAACGACGATCCCGGAACTACTGTCGACGGCTACGGAGTCTTCGTTGTAGCTGCGCACGAGTCCCATGTCTGTTGCGGTCGCGAATTCTAAGCAGTCTTGCAGCATCTTTTCGAAGTGAACTAAGTCAATGTAAGAATTTGCCGATATAGGTATGGTCGCCAAGTATAAGGCCCTTCTTGCCTTGGATGCGACCAAATGTGTAGTTCCAGCTTTGACACGATGCAGCAGACACTTAATGTTTACAGCCCCGCGCCGCTTATCCGGTTAGACTATCGAGGATAAGATGCACGAAGACACACTTAAATATATGGCTCCACAGCAGTTAGGACGATTTGAAATCGGTGGAAAGCTCGGCGAGGGGGCAATGGGCGTGGTGTACCAGGCCCACGATCCCCTGCTTGAACGCTCGGTCGCCGTCAAAACGGTAAGCCTCGCCCTGTCGCAGGAAGAGCTGGAGGCGTTCGAACAGCGTTTTTACCGCGAAGCCAAGTCTGCGGGCCGTCTCAACCACCCCAATATCGTCACTATCTACGATGTCGGCAGAAGCGCGGAGTTCGCCTACATCGCGATGGAGTACTTGCGGGGCCAGTCGCTGCGCGAGATCCTCGATTCAGGCGCAATTTTGCGCGTCGAACACGCCGTCGACATTGCCGCCCAGGTGGCCGACGGATTGGCCTTCGCGCACCAGCACAGCATCGTCCACCGCGACATCAAGCCGGCCAATATCATGATCCTGGAAAGCGGGGCCGCGAAAATCACCGATTTCGGCATTGCAACCGTGCCTACCGGTGGGCGGACCTTGACCGGAGCGTTCGGCTCGCCGAAGTACATGTCACCCGAGCAGGTCTCGGGCGGCCAACTGGACCCCCGCTCAGACATATTCTCGCTGAGCGCGGTTCTCTACGAGATGCTGACCGGCGTGCCGGCCTTCAGCGGCGATCAGCTCGATACGATTCTGTATCGCGTCGTGCACGAGACCCCGCCGGCACCCAGCGAACGCAATCGCCTGGTCCCGCCGTCACTCGACCAAATAGTCGCGAAGGGCCTCGCAAAGCGGCCCGAACAGCGCTACCAGAGCGCCTTGGAATTCGCGGCGGATTTAAAGCGGCACAAACGCAAACGCCTGGCGATTTCAGCCTCAGGGCTACCCCTGCCCGCAAAATCCAGGAGCGCAACCTCACGGAGCAGCGGAGACGAAACGGTGCTGATATCCGTTGGCGAGGCTGCCGCACTCGCGCTGCCCGGCCCACTGCCGCCCGCCAGTAAAGTGGCGGACGCTCCACGCCGGCGCGGTGCTGCGCTCGCCGCCGCCGCCGTGTGCGCCGGAATTCTCCTCTATGCGGGGGCCTTGCATTGGCGCAAAGCCCCAGCTGTCAACATGGCGCAGAGGCCGATTGCAGAGACCGCGGCGCCGGTGACGCCCGTTGCCGCAACCCCCGGGCCGGCACCCGCGCCGGCCGACCAAACGCCCGCGCAACTCGCCAAAAACAGTGTACCCGGCCAACCCGGAGCGGAGACGGCAAAACCCGCCGTGCCGCCCGCCGTCGCCCTGGCACGCCTGACATTTGCCGTGAGTCCTTGGGGAGAAGTCTATGTGGACGGCAAGCGGCACGGCGTAACACCGCCGCTGGCGGGTGTGAGCATTCCGGCAGGTAAGCACACCATAGAAATTCGCAATGCCAGTCTTGCCCCCTATCAAGAGCAGGTCGATTTGTTGCCCGATAAAACCGTGAGAATCAAGCACAAATTTCAATGAGACTATCCCCCCTGGACTGCCAGCACCGGGCGTGGAGCGCGGCGCTGGTACTGGGATTGATCTGCGCCGGTTGTGCGCCGACCACTCCTCCTCCTGCCCCGACAAAAGCTCCGGTTCGAGTGTACAAAGAGACCGCCCCTGCCGAAGACAAGGGCGCCGCGCATCTCGATGCGGGTGTAATCAACTACGACAACGGCGATTACAAGGTTGCGGAGAGAGAGTTACAACTTGCGCTCGAGGTCGGATTGGATTCCAAAAAGCAAGCGAGGGCGCGCAAGTACCTCGCCTTTATCAACTGCACTTCGGCTCGGCCCCAGCCATGTCGCGAGCAATTCCGCAAGGCGTTTGAAGCCGATCCGGCCTTTGAGCTTGAGCCCGCGGAAGCCGGGCACCCCATGTGGGGTCCTGTCTATCGCGGCGTCGAAAAAGAGGTCGCCAAGGCGCGCCCGCGCTAGGCATCTGCCGGCGGTCGCTCATATTTCTCGCCCCGGGAACAGCTAGCCGCCAAAGCAAAGCTCATCGGTCAAACCGCGGAGTGCGCTTTCCTGTTGAGCCATCGAAACTTATCTGCGCTGCCGCGACGGTAAGCCCGGAACGCTCAAAAGCACCTCGATGAAAATTCCTTGGGCTGGTCGTTAGTTAGTGTTAGTCAACCGGGATGGCCGATTGGCGCTCGTCTGCAACGCCAATGCAACCCTGGTTGCGCGTGCAGAAAATACCGGGGCATGCTTCCCGTCCAGCATACTATCCTCGGGCTGGAGGCCGATGATGTTCGCGCCAGTGGCTCAACGTTTGGTTGAGGGCATGCCGCAGGATCCCGTTGGGCGATTGATCACCCCTCACGCATCTCGCGTGGCCGGGTTCAAGGATCCCAACGGCAACACACAGTCGCTGGCGCAATTGCGCTCCAGGCCGACTATTCCAGCGTGGCCTCGGTTGCGAAGCCGCACCCCTGCTTGACAGGCCTCGATGATCATCGATAATGCCGGCAGGGTCATGCTTCCGGGCATGGCAAACCAACCGTCCGCGGAGCGTCGCCATGAGATTCAATGCGTATCCACGCGGTGTATTCGCAGCGACGCGAACGTCGTTTCACCCCCATTTCTCGATCGATACGCTCGTGCGACAGTCGACGATCCACCGCCCGGTGGTTGTGCAGTGAGCGGCGGAATCCGCCGCGGCCTGACCAGTTACGGCGACGCGCAGTTCTCGCTCTTCCTGCGCAAGGCCTTCATCAAGGCCATGGGCTATTCGGATGACGCCCTCGAGCGGCCCATTGTCGGCATGACCAACACCTATAGCGACTTCAATCCGTGTCATGCGACGGTGCCGCAGCTGATTGCCGCGGTGAAGCGCGGCGTGATGCTGGCCGGCGGACTGCCGCTGGAGTTTCCGACCATCTCGATCCACGAGTCCTTCGCGTATCCGACCAGCATGTATCTGCGCAACCTGATGGCGCTCGACACCGAGGAAATGATCCGCGCCCAGCCGGTCGACGCGGTGGTGCTGATCGGCGGCTGCGATAAGACCATTCCGGCGCAGTTGATGGCGGCAGCGTCGGCCAACGTCCCGGCGATCGTGCTGCCGACCGGCCCCATGCTCACCCGCACCCATGACGGCGAGCGCTTGGGGGCCTGTACCGACTGCCGGCGCTACTGGGCAAAGTTCCGTGCCGGAGAGATCGGCCAGGATGAAATCGATGCAGTCAATGAAAGGCTCGCGCCGACCGCGGGAACGTGCATGGTGATGGGCACGGCAAGCACGATGGCGTGTCTCACCGAAGTCCTGGGCATGAGCCTGCCGCAGGCCGCCACCATTCCGGCAGTGCACTCCGAGCGGCTGCGCCTCGCGGAAGCCTCCGGCGCGCAAGCCGCGGCGCTCGCAAAGAGTGGCCCGCGGCCCGCCGCGATCCTCGGCGCGAAAGCCTTCACCAATGCACTGACCGTACTGCACGCCATCGGCGGCTCGACCAATGCGTTGATTCACCTCACCGCTGCGGCAGCACGGCGCGGCGTGCGCATCGATCTGGACCGCTTCGATGCGCTCGGGCGCAAAGTGCCGGTGTTGGTCGACCTGAAACCGTCGGGGCAGCACTACATGGAGCATCTGCACGAAGCGGGTGGCCTGAACGCCGTGCTGCGCGAGCTGCAGCCGCTCCTGCACCTCGATGTGCCGACCATCTCCGGCAAAACGCTGGGCGAGGTTATCGCTGCGTCGGAGCGCGTTCCCGGGCAACGAGTGGTGCGTGCGATGAGCGATCCGATCTATCCCGGCGGTGCCATTGCGGTGCTGCGCGGCAATCTGGCGCCCAATGGGGCAGTGATCAAGCAATCATCGGCGACCCCCGCACTGCTCAAGCACACCGGACGCGCCGTCGTATTCGATTCGCTCGCTGATCTGGCGGCGCGAATCGACGCTCCTCACCTCGACGTCACGGCCGACGATGTGCTGGTATTGCGCAACGCCGGTCCGCGCGGCGCGCCCGGCATGCCGGAGGCCGGGTACATCCCGATTCCCAGGAAACTTGCCCGGCAAGGGGTGAAGGATATGGTGCGTATTTCGGATGCGCGAATGAGCGGCACGGCATTTGGCGCCGTGGTGCTGCACGTGGCACCCGAGGCGGCCATTGGGGGGCCGCTCGCGCTAGTGCAGAACGGCGATCGGATTCGCCTCGACGTGGGCGAACGTCTCCTCGAACTCTGCGTTGCGCCCGATGAGCTCGAGCGGCGCCGGACGAAGTTGACGCTGCCCGTCCCCGCCGAATCCGCGTCGGGTTATCGGCGCCTTTACGTGCACCACGTGCTGCAGGCCGATGTGGGCTGCGACTTCGATTTCATGACCCCGCCGAGCCTGGATAGTGTGGCACCCGCCGAGGAGCGCTAGAAGCGGTATTGCGGGCGCCAGAAACAAGCATCGTCAACGACTGGGGATCGAGGTTTCGTTGCAGATGCAGGAGCTTGCTCTACCACAAGAATCGTTCACAGGGGAGGTTGTGATGAAACGTTACGTCGGACGATTGCTGGTCTTAGCCCTCGGCTCGAGCACGCTACTACTCATTGCCGCAGGCGCCTGGGCGGCCGATGCGCGTCACTTCAGTTTCGGCTACGACCAGCCTCACAGCACCGGCTACGGGATTGCGGCGGACACCTTTGCGAACAAGCTGACCGAGCTCAGCAAAGGCACGCTCTCCATTGATCAGTTCCCGGGCGCGCAGCTCGGCAGCGAGCCGCAGGCGCTGCAGAAGCTGCGGACCGGCGACATCGATTTCGTCATCGTCTCATCGGCGAACACTTCTACCATATCGCCGCAATCCGGCGTGATGTCCTTGCATTTCGTCTTCAAGTCCGAAGCGCATCTGGTCAGGGCGCTCGCCGATGCGGCGATCGTCAAGGCGTTTCATGAGATGTTCGATGAAACCGTCACCGGCGCGAAGATGCTCGCACTCGCGACGCTCGGCCTGCGCAGCATGTACAGCAAGAAGGAAATCCACAAACTGGAGGATCTCAAGGGGTTGAAAGTGCGCGTCCAAGCCACCGCCACCGAAGACGCTATCTTCGCCGCCTATGGCGCGCAGACCGTGCATATGCCCTTCGGCGATGTCTATACTTCGCTACAGACCGGCGTGGTCGACGTCGCCGAAAACAGCGCGAATATCTACCAGTCGAACAAGCACTACGAGGTCGCTCCGGTCATGTCGATGACCCAGCACGAAGCGAACAACAGCCTGATCTGGGTGAGCGATAAGGCCTGGAAGAGCCTCACGCCGGAGCAGCAGCAATGGGTGCAGATAGCGGCCGATGAAGTGAGCCGCACCCAGCCGGCCAAAGTGTTCGAGCTCGAAAGCAAATCGCAGGCGGCGCTGGAAAAAATCGGCGTCAAGCTCGTCAAGGATGTCGACAAGGCGGGGTTCATCAAAATCGCCGAGCCGTTTCAGGATCAGCTGGCTGCGAGGCTCGGCCCCCACGCCACAAAAATCCTGCAGCTCATCCGCAAGGCTCAATAGTGTTGTAGCCGCGCTGCCGCCCAACCACGGTACGTGGCTCCGCGCCCGCGCGGCTCATTCACCAGCGCTACGTTCGACCTCGGGAACGATCATGGACGCGCCAGTCAGTCTTGTTGTCCAAACCGAGCGGCATCTCAAGTGGAAAGCGTTCGATTTCTTGGAATCGATCCTGATGATCCTCTGCGGCATTACGCTGGGGGCGATTGTCATTCTGGTGTTCTTCGACGTCTTCACCCGAATCATCGGCCGCCCGTGGCTCTGGTTGCAGGAAGTGACGAGCGCGTTTTTCATTTACGGAATCTTCTTTGGAACGGCCGTGGCAGTGCGTCGCAATGACCACTTACTGCTCACGGCGATCACCGAGGCCATCTCCGGGCGTTTGCGCTTGTTCTTCGAGACGATGAACCGGCTCGTGGTACTCGGCTGCGGCCTTTGCATGACCTACTTCGGCTGCATCAACTTCAGCCAGGGGTTCGGCAGCTTTCGCATGCCTTCGGCAACGCCGATGGCCTACTGGTATGCGGCGATTCCTGTCGCAGGAGCGTTGATCGCGTTGTTCACGATCGAACAGCTCGTCAATGGCTGGCGCCATGGTTTCCAGGGCACGCCTGAGGGCAAGCCCGTGAGCGGCCCGTCGCAGGAGAGTTCGCCGTCATGAATCATGCACTCATTCTTGCGCTGATGACTGCCCTGTTTCTGTTCTTCGGCTATTCCGGCGTTCCGGTCGCATTCGCGCTGATGGGCGGCGTGTTTATCGGCACGCTGTTCACGCCGATCAGCTTGCCTTCCATCGTCGGACAGCTATTCAACGGCATCGATTCCGAAGCGCTGATGGCGATTCCGTTTTTCCTTCTGGTCGGCGAGCTGATGACCTCCGCCAACATCACCTACCGCATCGTCGATCTCTCGAAGGCCATCGTCGGGCGGATGCGCGGCGGGTTGGCGCAGGTGGTGACGGTATTCAGCATGGTGTTCTCCGGCATGTCAGGGTCGGCGACCGCCGACGTGGCGGTACTGTCCAGGACGATGGCGAAACCTATGGCCGACGAGGGCTATGATCCGGCATTCGTGGCCGCACTGATCGCCGCCGCGTCGACGATCGCGATCCTCATCCCGCCGAGTATTCTTGCGGTCGTCTACGGCGCGACGGGCAATGTGTCCATAGCGGGCCTGCTTCTCGGCGGCGTGCTGCCCGGCTTCATGGTGGGTTTCGGCCTCATGGTCTACAGCTTTTTTTTCGGGCCGGTCGGCATTCGTCAGGCGCGATCCTCGTTTGGGCAGTTCAGCACGGCCGCCAGGAAAGCCGCGTTGCCGCTGGCCATTCCGGTCATCCTCATCGGCGGCGTGCTGACCGGCTGGTTTACGCCGACCGAGGCAGGCGTCGTTGCGATTGCCTATATCGTTGTCGTCGTGCTTCCGTTTCTGAACGCGGCGCATTTGCGCCATCTGCCGCGCGACCTCGCGCTCGCCGGCCTGTTGTATACCCTGCCGATGATCACCATCGCCGCCGCGTCCGCATTCGGCTGGATCCTCGCCTACCTTCGCGGGCCCATCGTCGTCGCCGGCTGGATGACCTCAGTCGCAGGCAACGATCCGGCACGCATCATGTTCCTGCTGGTCGCGTTGTTCGTGATCGTCGGCGACTTCATCGAGCCCATTCCGGCGATCGTGATCTTCATGCCGATCGTCACCAAACTCTCGCAGGACGGGAACATCCACCCGGTGCACATGGGGGTCGTGCTGATCATCACCCTGGCCTTCGGCCTCATCACCCCACCCTACGGGCTCGCGCTGCTGATGGCGTCCAAGTTTCTCCACGTGCGATTTTTCCGGGCGATCAAGGCCTCGCTGCCGATCTACATTATTTTCTTCGTGACCATCGGCGTCGCCATTTGCTTCCCCGATCTGATCCTATGGCTGCCCAAGACCGTGTTCCCGGAGTCCGTCGGTTGCTTCAAGTCGCCGAGCGGTGCCGGTTATGTTTGCCCCTGATGGCCCTGGCGGCGGGCAGGGTTTTTGAAGGAGCGATGCGTGCCTGAATTCACTTGTTTGCCGCCCGACCCGAGTCCGCGACCCGTCAGGCTCGTGGTCCCCCCAGGCGCCTGGGACACCCACGTCCACGCGATCGGGGCTCCCGAGCGCTTTCCTCTGCTGCCTGATCGCTCCTACACACCGGCGCAGGTTCCGATCGAGAACTACGTCGCGCTCATGGATCGGCTTGGGATTGCGCGTACGGTCCTCGTTCAGCCGAGCATTTACGGCCTCGATAACGGCGCGATGTGCGATGCGCTCACCCGTTATCCGCAGCGTTTCCGCGGCGTGGCCGTCGTTTCACCAGGCATCACGGATTCCGAGTTGAGCGAACTGCACGATGCCGGCGTGCGCGGCATCCGCGCGAATCTTCTCAATCGAGGCGGTATTTCGTTCGCCGCTGCGCGGCAGCTGGCGGCGCGAATCGGCGATCTCGGGTGGCACCTGCAATTGCAGCTGGACGTTTCGACATTCGATCAACTCGATGCGCTACGTGGGCTTGCGCTCAAGGTCGTCATCGATCATATGGGTCACATGCCGGCCGCCAAGGGCATCGAGGATGCCGGCTTTCGCCGGTTGCTGCGCCTGGTCGGCGACGGCCACTGCTGGGTGAAATTGTCCGCCCCCTATAACCTCACCAAAGACCCGGACACCGCTTACGCCGAGGTGCGGCCGCTCGCACAAGCGCTGATTGCAGCTAATCCGGAACGGGTGTTGTGGGGCAGCGACTGGCCGCATACGAACCTCTGCGCCGCCATGCCCAACGATGGTGATCTGCTCAACCTGCTCGGGGAGTGGACAGGGTCCGCGGCAATCACTAACCGGGTGCTGGTGCAAAATCCGCTACCCCTTTACGCTAACTAACTAACTGAAGGGCCCGATCGTGGACTGCGCGTGATACCGGCGTGATCGCGAAAGGGCGGCTGCCGGTTTCCACCCACCAAGCGCGCCAGGAAGTGCCCGTAACCGCAGGATTTTGTCAACCGGCGGGCCCGGCCGACCGTTAGGGGAACTGCGTTACCTACATGCGATTTTGTCGAATCACCCCAACCAACCCCAGGAGAATACCATGAGCAAACTCGTTGCCACCCTCACCGCCGGTCTGTTCGCCGCGTCCTTGAGCGTTTACGCCGTTGCCGCCGACACCGCCAAAGCCGACTACAAGGCCGCCAAGGCGAAAATCGAAAGCGATTACAAGTCAGCGAAGGCCGAATGCGCCAAGCTAAAGGGCACGGAGAAGAAGACCTGCAACAAAGATGCCAAAGCGACCTACAAGAAAGCCGAGGCTGATGCCAAAGCGGCGAAATAAAGGCTCGATGCGCTGCCCCAAAGGGTGAGCAAATTCGACAAGGCGGGCAGATGCCCGCCTTTTTTCTGCCCAGGGCGCAACAATTCCAACAGCCACCTCGGAGTACCCGGTTATTTCGACAGCGCCTGCACGCAGCGGAATCCGCGATCGTCGGCCCGATCCTCGGGACTGACGAAAAATCGCTTGGTGGCGCGCAGGCGTTGAGCGGCGTCGTACCAGCCGCCGCCGCGCAACAGCTTTCCCGTGCCCGTTGGCGGCCCGGTCGGGTTTCGCACCGCGCCAGCCTGATAGCCCTCCATATACCAATCGGCCATCCACTCAGAGACGTTGCCTGCCAGATTGAGAATGCCGTAAGGACTCTTGCCGCGTTCATGACTCGTCACCGGGTCGAGGCCGTGCGCCAATGGCTGGTCGGCTGGCTTGCCGAAATTGGCAAGATCGGCGCTCGGCTCGGCGTC
>Ga0209118_1000358_pt1 | contig 26367 bp, 22 predicted proteins | sample BlaSpr_A8_Ref_M1_FD_187988 | JGI IMG/M metagenome (GOLD analysis project Ga0209118, IMG submission 187988) | Forest soil microbial communities from Thunder Bay, Ontario, Canada - Black Spruce, Ontario site 2_A8_Ref_M1 (SPAdes) (version 2) | ecosystem: Environmental > Terrestrial > Soil > Boreal...
TCGGCGACCGCGCGCCGCGCCTCCGCCTCGACCTCGGGCGGAGGCCCGTAAAGAAGGCTTGCCCGCTGACCGAGCCCGCCCATCACCGCCCGGCCGCTCAGCTTTCTGCCCTCGGCCAGGGACGGATTGCCCTGGTTGTGGATCGACCAGCTGACGACCTGGGCCGGCATCTCGCGCGCCAGCTCGAAATTCAGGTTCGATCCGCACATGTGTACGACGTTGAACCAGGCCTCGGCCGGCAGCCGCGTCAACACGCTTACGTCGTACGGCAGGACCAGCTCCCGGTAAACGCTCTCCGGCATCACGCCTCTGCCGGCGTAACCCGAGATCGCGTAGAAGATTCCCGCGGCGCCCGCTTCGACGGAGCGGCGGCTGAAATCCACCAACGCCTCGGCAATCCTTTCCAGCGCGGGCCGGACCAGCTCCGGGTGCTTGCGAAGCTCACGCACGACGCGCGACTGCGACTTTCCAACGAGGTAGCCGCCGACGGTGATTGGGCTGAAGACCGTCTGGATCACGGGGACGTTGGGACCGAGCTCTCGCGCAACGATCCCGATCGACTCCACCTGGTCGTCGAGAGCCTTGGGGTTGACCAGGTTGACTGAGCGCCAGGAGTCGAGGTCAGGCACGGCTTCGCTGACCAGCACCGGTCCCTTCAAGCGATGGCCTGCCGGCTTGTACACCGATCCGAACGCCTCGGCAAAGCTGCTCGCGCGCGGCTGGAACTTCACGAAGTCCCAACCAAATTGACGCGCCCGCTCGACGGTGATGGCCGCCAACGCTTCGGGCGACCATTCCTCGCGATACGTGTGGCCCCACGCACCCACGGGCGGCCGGTCGGCCACCCCCATCGCGATCGCTGCCTGCACACGTTCGCGGCCAGTCATACGTTCGAGTTTAAGCTGGACCCGGTGAATAACATCGCAACCATCGCGACGCGACTCCGCGCTGCGGCCGAGGCGAAGCCGATGCGCTTGCCCGTGAATCGTCGCGTCGACGAGACCCACCATGCCGTCACGCCCGACGGCCTTTCGGTCTGGTACACGATCCAGGTCTCCCCTCACAGCCGCATCCAGGAGGCGATCTTCGAGCGCTTGGATCGCGCGCCGTCCGACGAGGAATGCCAGCCCTGGCTCGACCTGCTCATCGTCGGCGCGCCGGCGGTCGAGGCGCCCGGCCTGCCCGGCGCCACCACGCGAAGGTTCGAAGCGTTCGAGCGCAGCCCCGAACGCGAAGCGCCGCTGGTCTGATGGCCCTTGCAACTTCGGTCGTGGAAGAGCTGCGGCGCATCGTCGGCCGTGAATCCGTGATCGACTCCGCCAATGACCTTCGCATCTTCGAACGGGACGCATCCATCGAAGGAGCTCTCCCCGATGCCGTGGTCCTTGCCTCGACGACCGAAGAGGTTGCCGGAGTGATCAAGGTGGCGGCCAAGCACCAGATCCCTGTGGTGCCGCGCGGCGCCGGCACAGGACTTTCCGGCGGCGCGGTGACCATTCATGGGGGCATCGCCCTGCAGGTGACGCGCATGCGCCGGATCGAGATCGACCCGATTGCGCAGACGGCGCTCGTCGAGCCCGGTGTGGTCAACCAGGAGCTTTCGCTGGTGGCTTCTTCGCACGGCCTTTTCTACGCGCCCGACCCCTCGAGCCAGAAGGCATGCACCATCGGTGGCAACGCGGCCGAGAACTCAGGCGGCCCGCACTGCCTCTACTACGGAGTCACCACCAACCACGTGCTCGGCATGGAGGTGGTGCTTGCGGACGGCAGCGTTCATTGGGTGAGCGGCGACGCGCCCGACCGGGTGGGCCTCGACCTGTGCGGCGTGCTGGTCGGCTCGGAGGGAACGCTGTGCGCGATCACGAAGATCAAGGTGCGCCTGCTGCGCATCCCTCCCAGCGTCGCCACCCTGCTGGCCGCATTCCCGACCATCGAGACAGCAAGCCTTGCCGTATCCGCCGTCATCGCGCGCGGAATCGTGCCGGCGGCCCTCGAGATGATGGACCGTGTCACCGTCGGCGCCGTCGAGGCTCACTACCACGCGGGCTATCCAACTGACGCCGGCGCGGTCCTGCTCGTCGAGGTGGATGGCATTGCCGAGTCGACTCGCGAGCTCATGGTCGCGATTCGCAAAGTGCTCGAGGAGAACGACGGTTACGCGCTTCGCGAAGCGCAGACCGCGGCCGAACGCGACCTCCTGTGGGCGGGACGCAAGGGCGCCATCGGCGCTCTCGGCAGGATCAAGCCGAACTACTACTTGCATGACGGCGTCGTTCCGCGCTCCCGCCTGCCACAGGTGCTCTCGGCCGTCGGCGAGATCGGCGTCCACTACAAGCTCCCGGTCGCCAATGTGTTCCACGCCGGCGACGGCAACCTGCACCCCAACATCCTGTTCGACCTGCGCGACCGCGATGTGATGCACCAGGTCGAGGGCGCGGGCGAGGAGATGCTGCGCGCCGTGGTCGAGCTAGGCGGAGCGCTGTCGGGTGAGCACGGCATCGGGCTCGAGAAAAGCGCCTTCATGCCCTGGGTCTACAGCCCCGACGACCTCGACGCCATGCAGCGCGTGAAGCGCGTCTTCGACGCCGACGGCATTCTCAACCCGGGCAAGATCTTCCCCGACCCGACGCGCAAGCACGTCCATCTCGCGGGTCGCACGGGCCTCGCGGTCGAGGCGAAGTGGTGGTGACGGCTCCCGTCATCGAAAGGCCGACTACCGCCGAAGAGCTCGCCCGACGGCTTCACCAGGCTGCCGAGAGCGGGTCGGCCGTAGTGCCGGTCGGCGGCGGCAAGGCCTCGGCCATGGGCGGTGCGCCCCTGCGCTGCGACGTCGAGCTGCACACAACCCACCTCGACCGAGTCCTCGAGCACTCGCAGGCGGACATGGTGGTGAGCGTGGAGGCCGGCATCATGCTGGAGGCGCTGCAGGACGAGCTTGGGAAAGCCGGTCAGTTCCTTCCGCTCGATCCTTTCAACTCACCCGGCCACACGATCGGCGGGCTGCTTGCGACAGGCTGGACCGGACCGCTCCGCCAGCGGTTCGGCTCGGCGCGTGACTTTCTCATCGGCATCCGGGTTGCCCTACCCGACGGTCACCTAGCCACCGCGGGCGGTCGCGTCGTAAAGAACGTGAGCGGGTACGACCTGATGAAGCTGCACTTCGGCGGTATGGGCTCGCTCGGCATTATCGTGGCCGCCTCCTTCAAGGTTTTTCCCCGGCCACTCCACGACGTCACCGTCGAGACGCTGAACGATTCGATCGAGGACGCGTGGGATGCATCAGCTCGCGCGCTGGACCTTCCGCTGATGCCCTCCGCGCTGGAGCTTTTCTCGGACGGCCGCGTACTCGCACGCTTTTTTGGAAGCCCTGATGCCGTGAACCGCATGGTCTCGGAGCTCGGATGGAAACCAGCCGACGCTTCAATGTGGGGCGAGCACTCCAAACGCGCGCCGGAATCCTGGGCTCGCATAGCGGTGCCCAGGAACGCGTTGCGGGGATTGCTCTCCGGTCTGCCCGCGGGCTCGCAGTGGTGGGCTTCCCCCGGCATCGGGATCGCGTACTGGACGCTGGACGGCGACCTGCAGAAGGTCCGCAGCGCACGCGCCGCGGCGGAATCGGCCGGCGGATCGCTCGTTCTGATGGCCGCGGGCCCTGACCTCACGCGCGAGCTCGGCGCCTGGGGCACGCCGCCCGCGACCCTGGAGCTGATGCGTCGCATCAAGGGCGCCTTCGACCCACAGGGCATCCTGAATCCCGGAAGGTTCGTGGTTTGAAACCCTTCGAGCTTCTCAGCGACGACGACCTTGCCACGTGCGTTCACTGCGGCCTGTGCCTGGACGCGTGCCCGACCTTCCGCGTCACGGGTCTCGAGACGGAATCGCCTCGGGGTCGCATCTACCTCATGACCCAGTGGAAGCGCGAGACGATGCCCTTCGATGAGGACCAGGTGCGCCACATCGATCTCTGCCTCGGCTGCCGCACCTGCGAGGCGGTGTGTCCTTCCGGAGTGCCCTATGGCCGGATCATCGAGGCAGGCAGGGCCGAGGTCGAGCGCCTGCGCCGCCCGACACCCAAACGCACATTGAGCCGGGTCGCGTTGCGGCAGCTGCTGGCGCATCCTGCGCGATTGCGAGCGGCAGGCGCTTTGACGCGCGCGGCCCAGGTGATGAAGCTCACATCTGTTGTGCGCTCCGGCCGGCAGCTGCCGCGACTCAAGCCACAGTTCCGCCGGCCCGCGGGCAACATCGCGCCGGCGATCGGCCAGCGCAAACATCGAGTCGCGTTTCTAGTGGGCTGCGTGATGCCCATCCTCTATCCGCAGTCGCATGACGCCGCGGTCAGGCTGCTGCAGCTTGCCGGCTGCGAAGTTTGGTTTCCGCCGGGCGAGCGCTGCTGCGGCGCGCTCTTCGCGCACAACGGGGACCTCGAGAGCGCGGAGCTGCTGCGCGACGCGAACAGTCGCACGTATCTGGCCGGAGAGTTCGACGCGCTCGTCGTCGATTCCGCGGGTTGCGGCGCGCACCTGAAGGACTTCTACCCCGAGCTCAAGGGCAGGGTCAAGGACATCACCGAGTGGCTCGCTGAGATCGGGCTGCCCGCTCCGAAGCGGGAAGTCAAGGTCCGAGTCACCTACCAGGATGCCTGCCACCTCGCACATGCGCAGCGCATCAAGAAGCAGCCGCGTGACCTGATCCGTTCACTACCCGGCGTCGAGCTCGTTGAGATGCGCCACCCCGACATCTGCTGCGGGGCCGCCGGCCTGTACAGCACGCTTGAACCGAACATGTCAAACCGCATCCTTCAAGAAAAGCTGGCCGACCTCGCTGCCACCCGCGCCGAGGTCGTCGTAACCGCCAACCCGGGATGTCAGATGCAGCTGGGCGCGGGCCTCCGCTCGCAGAAGTCGAGCATGAGAGTGATGCACGTGACGGAGCTTCTAGCGAGCGCCTACTAAGCGAACCATCCCCCATCCGGCGCTTCGCGCCACCTTCCCCCTGCGGGGGAAGGAGATCTTCCTCTGTCGGCCGCCAAAGGAACCCCCTCCCCCGCAGGGGGAGGGTCGGGGTGGGGAGTGGTCCGCTAGAGAACCCCCCTCCCCCGCAGGGGGAGGGTCGGGGTGGGGGGTGGTCCGCTAGAGAACCCCCTCCCCGCAGGGGGAGGGTCGGGGTGGGGGTGGTCCGCTAGAGAATCCCCCTCCCCCGCAGGGGGAGGGTCGGGGTGGGGGGTGGTCCGCTAACGCTTCAGCTTCGGCAGAACAGCAGTCTTCGTAACGTCGACCTCAACTCGCGCGACCGCCAGCGTCACGTTGTCCGGCGCCCCCAGCTCGCGACATCGTTCGATCACCCGCTCGGCGCCGCGGTCGAGGTTGCCGTCTCTCAACAACAGCCGCCCCATCTCCTCGACGCTCACACCGGCGGTCTCGACCCCATCGCTGCACAGGACAACGGCATCCCCTTCGTCGAGCTTGATCTTGTCGGCGAAAGGCTGGATCGCCTCCCACACACCGACCGCGCGGGTGAGCCGGTGCTTGAGCGGATGGGTGGCCGCCTCCTCGGGTTTGATGAGCCCGAGCCTCACCTGTTCCGCCGGCCACGAGTGATCCTGCGACACGAGCGTCGCAAGCCCGTTGCGAAAGAGGTATGCCGGGCTGTCGCCTACGTTCAGCACCGCCATCTCCCCTGCCCTGATCGCCGCAATCACCAGCGTGCTGCCCATTCCGGCCCAGTCCGGGTTTTCGCGCGAGGCTTCGAACACCGCGGTGTTCGCTTCCTTGCACGCCCGCTTGAGGCGCTCGATTTCCGGCCCCTCTTGCCCATCTTCCGCAAGGATCCTGGTCACGGTTTTCGAAGCGATCGAGCTCGCCGTTTGCCCGGCGGCGTGGCCGCCCATCCCGTCGCAGACCACCAGCAGCGTGTCGAGACCGGCCTTGTTGCGCCAGACGACCACAGCATCCTCGTTCTCTTCGCGTTCGAGACCGGGATCGGTCGCCCAGGCGATCCGAAGCCGCATTGACTACGAGCCGATGACTGAGAAGTGCACCGCGTTCTGGCCGATGGTGACCCGATCGCCGTGGGTGAGCTCCTTCTCCTGGATCGGCTCACCGTTGACGAGCGTGCCGTTCGTGCTTCCGAGGTCAACGAGCCAGAACTGATCCCCCCGGCGCTCGAGGCGAGCGTGGTGCCCGCTGGTCGCCGGATCTCTGAGGATCACATCGTTATCGGGCGAACGGCCGAGGCGCAATGCGTTGTCTCCGGCGCGGTGGCTGTGTCCTGCATCAGGCCCTGTCTCGATCGTCAGCTCGGCCTGACGACTCATACCCGGAGATGTGCCGGGCGCGGTCCCGAACGCAGGTTGGGCGTTGTGGTCGATCGCCACGGTCTCCGCGACATCGGGCGCCGCCGGCGGCGGCTGCCATGCGGGCATGAGCGTGGTGGACTCGCGCGCTTCGCCGGGCGCTTCGGACATCATCATCGTCGCGGCCACATCCGGGACCACGGTTTCAGCCACATCTGGTGGCGGTGCGGGCGGCGGAGGGCCCGGGGCTTCCCAGGGCAGAGTCGCCTGTGCTTCGGGCGCTGGCGCTGCCTCAGCCCCGCGCTGCGGCGCTGCCTCAGTCCCGCGCTGCGGCGCCGCCTCAGTCGGAGACGAGGCGCCGGCGGCGAGCACCGCGTCGGTCGAGCTGGGCTCGGGCGCGACTGGTGCCGGTGCCTCAGCCGGGGATGACCACGGAGCAGGCGCGGGAGCCGCCTGCGGGGGCGAGCTCCACGGTGGCGCGGCGGCTGCCGGCTCGGAGGGCGGTGCGGAAGGGGCGGACCACGAAGGCGCCGGTGGAGCCGCCGGTTCCTCGGTCTTCGGGACATCCCAAGCAGCGGCAGCGGGTGCATTCCAGGCGGGTGCGACTGTCGGCGGTGGCGCCGCCGGCGCGGGCGAAGGTGCACCCCAGTCGCTGGATGAGGGAGCCGCCGGTGTCGAGGCAGCCGGTGCCGCTGGTGCGTTCCAGGCGGGAGCCGGAGGGTTCCATGACGGTGCGGTCGGGATGGGTGATTGAGGTGATTCGGCCGGAGTTCCCCACGCCGGCGCGGGAGCTGCCGGAGGTGCGGCGTTCCATGAGGGCGCCTCGGGAGGCGGGGCGGCCTGTGGCGCGGGCGGCGGTGCCGCGGGCGCGGGCGGTGGAGGCGCGGCCGGCGGCGGCGCACCCCATGAAGGCGCGGCAGCCGCCGCCCCGCCCCATCCCGGGGCCGGTGCGCCTGGAGGGGGAGGTGGTGGAGCAGCTTCAGGCGCCGGCGAACCCCAGCTGGGCCCTGGCGTGGACGCTGGTGGGGCAGCGGCCGGTGGCGGGGGCGATCCCCACGTCGGCGCAGCCGCCGGCGGTCCGCCTGCCGGCGGCGCTGCCGGCGGTGAGCCCCAGGTTGGAGCCGGCGCAGCCGGCGGCGCCCCGGGCGCGCCCCAGGTTCCCTGCCGCGCGGCTGATGCCGCGGGTTGGTCCCAGCTCGGCGAGCCCGATGGAGGCACCACGACGGTCGGGGCAATCGGGCTCTGCCCATGTACCGCCATGGCGGGCGGGGCCCAGGTCGAGGCAACCCCTGCGGTCTGGGCGGCCGGCGATGCCGGGCGAACCGGCGGGGCAGACTTCTTCTTCCTGCGACGCCTTCGCACGCGCATGTAGAGAATGCCGGCGACCAACGCCGTTAGGGCCAGAACTATGTATGCGTATTCAACCGGCATCCGGTAACGAGCCTCCCTTGCGCCGTTTCCGGCCTGAGATCATCGACGTAAAGCAGCAATCGCGTAGTGAGGAAGTATGGCATCCGAGTCCGTCTCTTGAGGTTACGAATCGACCGAGCCCTCGATCACGAGGCGCCCGGAGGCGATCCCCGGCACGGTGATATCGGCCTCGAGCGAATGCGCGCCGGCGCCCAACGGATCGCCGCCGAGAACGTGGACCACCACGCGCCTCCCGAGCGGCAGATCCAGCCGGCGCGGCAGCGGCGCGAGCGCGGCATGGGTCTCGATGTGAAGCTGATGGCGTGTGAGCACCACGCCGTCGAGGCGCAGGCCCGCGACGCCGACAAGCACCGCGGGTCTCGTGCGGTTCTCGAGCACAAAGCTCATGCCCTCTTTTTCCGCGCGGAGGCTCGACACGTCGGCCAGCCTCTCCGCGAGGTAGCGCGGAATCTCCGGCCGCGGCCGAGGCGATGGAAAAGAGGACGTGACGCAGAAAAGGAGCTCGGTGCGGTCGACCTCATTCCCAGCCAGCGTCAAAGTCGCCTCCAGCCTGTAGTCGCCCTCGGCCTGGAGCGGCAGGCTCAGCGTAGTCGCGCTCACCGCCGGCTCGAAGGCTGTCGGAATCTCGACCTCGACTGAGCCTGAGTAAGACTTTCTCTGAATCGCGTCGCGAAGACGCTTCACGCCTTTACCGCCTGCAGCGCGCTCGCGGACCAGCGACCAGCGGATCGACCCACGTCCCGAAATCTCTGGGTCGTCGTTGACGATCACGAGCCGGGCGGCGAAGGGCTGATCGGGTCTTTGAAGCATCCCGAATGGACGGTCGGGCTCGAAAGCAAGGGCCTCGATGATCACTCGAGTTGGCTGAAAGGCGCGCGCGAGCGCCGCGAGCGCCGGCTTAGGGCGCCGCGCCGCGTCGAGCAGCCCGTAGCCGATGCCTGGAAATGGATCGACCAGGTGATATGCGAAGGCTCCCCAGCACGATTCGAATTTGCGGGTGCGCAAGTGCTCGGCGGCGAAACGGACGACGTCGGCCTGGTACTGCTGCGACGCTGCGGCGTACGACTCGAGGCTCTGATGGGCCGATGGCAGTCCGGCGCCACGCTCCGCCCAGTTCACCGGCTGAAAGCCCGCGTGCCGCCACGACGGTTCATCGTCCGCCGCCGGCCAGTGCGTGCCGATCTGCTCCCACACTGGAGAATCGGCGTCGGGCAGGGACTGCGCGCCGAACGCGCTGACCATCATTGGCTCGACCTGGGCAAGGTCAGCCCACGAGCCGGTGGACCATCCCAGCATCAGGTGCAGGTCGACATCCCCCGAGGCAGCCAGGGCAGGACGGCTCGGGTCGAGGCGCTCGAAAGACGCTTTGAGCTCCTGGTCGATCGAGTGGTTCTGCCGCACGGCGTGGACCTCGCCGAGGTCCGAGTTCGTGGCGAGCCACGGCGGGTCGTCATGGGCGATCCAGACCGCGACTGACGGCCGGTTGTGAAGCATCTCGACCATCTCCGCCTGCTGCTCGCGCGCGGCCTGCTCGAAAAAACGAGCGTCACCGACTGACGCGTGATAAACGTACGTGCCGGTCAATGGCAGGTCCTGGATCACGAGCATGCCCATCGCGTCGGCGCGCAGATAGAACTCGTCGGGCAAGACGTTGGCGACCACTCGAAGCGCGTCGAGGTTCGCCGACTTCGCGATCGCGATGTCGGAGTCAAAGCGTTCGGGCGTGAGCTCATCGAGGCGGTAGGACGGCGCGTAGCAGGCCCCGCGGAGAAACATTGGCCGCCCGTTCACCGACAGCGCCCAGCGGCGCGGGCCGATGTCCCAGGTCAGCTCGCGAAATGCAAACGTGTCCTCCACGCGAGCCGATTCAGTCGCTCCCGAATCACGAGTAACGAGCTCGGCGCTGTACATCGGTTGCTCGCCCAGCCGCCATGGATCCCACCTGCGCGCGCCCGGAAAAGCAAGCCGCATTGTCAGCGTGTGGTCCGCCCCGCCGGCAAGCCGCACCTCCCGCTTGAGCCGCAGGGTCTCGCGTCCCGGCACCGGAATGCTCAGCTCGACCTCGCCCTCCATCTGCCTGCCGTCGAGGTTGCGCAGCCGCGCCTCGACCTCGAGCCTGCCATCGCCGCCCTCGAAGTGTGGCTTGACCCGCATCCAGTCGATCGTGATCGGCCCCACATACTCGAGCTCGACCGGGCGCCACAGCCCGACGGGCACCTCCCACCTGTACTGGTCGGGCAGGCTGCCGTATGCGGATGCGGGATATGGCCTGAGGTCGCCGTCGTTGAACATGCCCATGATGTGCCGCTTCTTGTCCGGCTGGCTCTCGACCGGCGCCTCGCAGCAGATCACCAGGAGGTTTTCGGGTTTCAGGTAAGGCGTGAGGTCGAAGCCGAACGGCGCGAAGTATCCGTAATGCGAACCCAGCAGCTTTCCGTTCAACCACACGTTGGTGGCAAGGAACGCCCCGCCAATGCGCAGCAGGACTCGACCGGAATGGTCCGGGCGCGGAAACTCGGTTCGATACCACACGGACTGGCGCCCTTCGCGCGCGGACAGCTGGCGCGGAACCTCGATCGGTTTCCAGCCGGAGCTGCGGCCGACGGTCAGTCCCTCCGCCTCGCCTTCGCCCAGCGGCATCCACACCGCCTCCCAGGCGCTCAGCTCGCGGGTGCCCGCCGAGCGCTGCGCCATCGGCAAGAACAGACAGTCGCTCATAAACCCCGTCTCATTTGGGCGCCACGTAAGCGCCGTCGGCGGTCGCGCAGATGAGCGCGGGCCTGCCGATCGACATCCCGAAGGTTTTGATGTGGCCACGATCGACGAGAGCCAGCACGCTGCCGCCAAACCCGGCGCCCATGATGCGCGCGCCGTAACAACCTTCGATGCTCCACGCCTTCTCGACCAACGCATCGACTGTTGCGGTCGAAACTTCGTAATCGTCGCGCAGACTCTCGTGCGATTGTTTCAACAGCCGCCCCAGCTCGATGAAGTCGCTACGGCCCAGCGCATACACGAACTCGTGCACGCGCGCGATCTCGGAGTCGACGTGGCGGCGCCGCTTCGGGACGAACGCTTCCGCCTCACGCCGCCGCTCGTTGTAAGGAGTGTCCGCGAGCGAGCGGTGCTCGCCGGAATCGATCACAGCGATCACGAGCTCGTCCGGGAATGGCACTGCCTGATATTGGAGGGTCGTGCAGTCGAGCAGCATCGCGTGCCCGCGGCGGCCGAGAGCTGATGCGAACTGGTCCATCACGCCGACCTGCACCCCCGTCGCCTTCTGCTCGGCGCGCTGGCAGGCGAGGGCCGCCTCCATGCCGTCCATTTCGGGCCGGAGTCCGACCGACATCGCCACGAGCAAGGCGGCCGACGAGCTGATCCCCGCTTTGGGCGGCACCTCGGAGGTGACGGTGACGATTTGCGGGGCCACTCCCAACTCCGTCCCCAGCGCCTGCGCGTATCCAACGCCGCCGGAAACGGCGCTCTCGAGCGACCAGCTCTCCGCCGGATGTCCGCTCACAGTCGTCAGCTTGTCGACGGCCGCGGGCAGCACGACACCACCGAGGTAGTCGACGTGCTCACCAATCAGGTTCACGCGGCCGGGCGCTTTACCCGTCCACCGGCCCCAGGCCCGGCTAGATTCCACGCAGCTCCGCCGCGGTGTCCTCGGCGCGCGCGTCGAGGATGAACGCGCCGGCGCCGAGCTCGGATCCGGCGAGGTACTTCAGCTTGTCCTTGGTTCGGTTGGGCGGATAGAACTCGATGTGGAAGTGATGGTGCTTGCCGCCGCGGCCGGGCGGTTTCTGGTGCATCGCCATCACGTACGGAAGCGGCCGGTTGAACAGGCGGTCGTACTTCTGAAGCAGGCCCTTGAGGGTGCGCGCAAAAGACTCGTCATCATCAGGGTCGAGGTCCGCGAGACCACCTCGATGGGCGATGGGCGCGAGGTGGACCTCATAGGGCCAACGAGCGAACGGCGGGACGAACGCGATCCACCGCTCGTCGCGTAGCACGGTCCGCTCTCCGCCCCGCTCGCCTTCGATGACGTCGCAGTAGAGGCACCGGCCGGTCTTTCGCATGTGGCGTGCCTCGGCCGCGAGCTCCCGCTGGATGACCGGGGGCATGAAGGGATACGCGTAGATCTGGCCGTGAGGATGGCTGAGGGTGACGCCGATCTCCTCGCCGCGGTTCTCGAATACGTACACATAGCGGACGTTGGGCAGCCGGCCGAGCTCTGTGGTGCGATCGCGCCAGACCTCGACGAGGTCCTGGATGTGATCGACGCTCTGCGCGCCAAGCGACGAGTCGTGATCGGGCGTGTAGCAAACCACCTCACATCGCCCCTGGTCCCCCGTGTACGCAGGAAAGCGATTCTCGAAGACTGCGATGTGATAGTCGGGCTCGGGAATCTCCGTCTCTTCTTTTCCTGGACGCGTAGGGCAGAGCGGGCAATGGTCGGCGGGCGGGTGATACGTGCGGTCCTGCCGCCAGGGGGCAATGGTGACCCACTCTTCGAGAAGGGGATGCCAGCGAAGCTCGCTCAAACTCTCTCGTAATAAATGAGGTAGCGGCCGTCGGGCTTCTGGACGACGCGCTTGGTCAGCCGCTTTGTTTTCAAGTGCTCGAAGAGTCTAGGGCCGCAGACTGGGGCGACGGCGAGAGATTCGGTGACCAGGTGGCCCAGATGCTAGGCGCGGCCGAGCACCGCAGCGCGCGCATCCGTTGATGCGTAAGCGAGGAGCGGAGGCCGCAACAACGCAGATGGGCCGCATGGGCGCCGAAGATCCGCCGGCAGCCCCCGGTCTGCGGCCCTTGGGCAGGTTTCGGCTGGTACACTTCGGGGTGAAGTTCAACGCCCGTGGGGCAAAGGAGGTGAGGCGGAAGCTTGGATATACCTAGTCGTGGTGCCAACCGCCTCGTTTGCCAGCTGGGAGCTCGGGAGGACGTAAGCCTCTAGGGCTTCAACCGAATCCGGCTCCTGGAGTCGGAGGCGGGAAGCACTGCGAACGTCGACCGGCGAGGGCCTGGGATTCCCAGGCCCTTGTCTTTTTTTCAGGGCTGCCCGCAATTAGGATTTCTCGGGGATGGGCGAGGATTTCTCGGAGCAGATGAACGCCGCGCGGGGCGGGTGGCCCGAGACGATGGGCATCACGATCACCCGAGCGAGCGGTGACGAGGTGAAGGCTGAGCTGACGGTCGGTCCTCAACACCTGCAGCCTTATGGCGTCGTCCACGGCGGCGTTTACTGCGGGCTCATCGAAACGCTGGCGTCTGTGGGAGCGGCGTTGTTCGCGCTGCCACGGGGGCAGTCCGTCGTCGGCCTCGAGAACAGCACGAGCTTCGTGCGAGCCGTGCGGGAAGGCACGAAGCTGCACGCGGTTTCGACTCCGATCACCCGCGGCCGTACGACCCAGGTCTGGGAGGCGACCATCTTCGACGAGGAGGATCGTGTCGTCGCGACGGGCCGGGTGCGCCTGCTGTGCCTGGACCCGGACCGCCCCCTGGCGGGCGAGCGGGTGACCGTCCCGCTGCACCCCGGCACCTGAGAGCTACCGCGAGTCGGCGACCTTGGGCGGCCGCGCCACCACGTGAGTGCCGATCCAGGATCCGTTTCGCGAAGCAGCGAGCTTCGACAGCTTCATGCGAAAGTCGTGGATCTCTTTGGCCTTGGGCGCCACGTGCGTCACGACTTCGACGAGCGGTCCCAGGTCGGCCTGCACGAGGTGGACCTCACGATAGTCAGCGTCGATAAAGGCCACCGCCGCATCGAGCGCTTCGGGCTCGGAGTGAAAGGCGAACGCGAGGATTAACGTCACGGGTTTGTTCATGTCCAGGTCCCACGCGAACAACATGTCGACCAGCTGCTGGTCCGCGTGCTGCGACTCATCTGCGGCAGCCTCGTCGCCTGTCGTTTTCTTCCATGGGACGTTCAGTGAGGGGCTCGAGCCGACGAGATAACGAACCATCTCGCCGTCCCGAACCTTGGCAAACTCCGTCAGCGTCACGCGCATCGCGCTCAGAGAGTCGGCGGTGAGGACCATGTCGATGACGGCGATCGCGGTCGGGACCAGGTCGGATTCAATGCGAACCCGCTTGTACCCGGCGCGGAGCAGATCCATGGCGCACTGCTTGGCGGAGTGCATGGAGTCGAAGTCGAGGCGTGCGTCGACGGGCCACGCCTTGGACATGTCTGTTCCGCTTGCGGCCAGGGCATCGAGCATCGCCAGCTCGTTCGACTCGGGATCGGAAAAACCGAAAACAGATGGATCGCTGCTCATCGCTACTTCCCCGTGAGGTAGCTGAAGATGATCTCGTCGATCAGCTGCTCGATTGGTGCCAGGTCGTCGGTGTAGACCTGACCGTGATAGGGCGACATCCGGAGCTTGCCCACGTCCAAAGCGCTCGTCGCCGCGTCGCTCGCGAGTGGCGCTGACACCAAACCGAGGTTGTGCGCGACGTCGTCCACAGTGGTGGGCTCGGTCGATGCATAGACGACTGTGTTCGCATAGTTGGGATCGTCGAGCAGCATCACGCTCGGAAAAACGGCGGCCATCGTGCTCGCAAGCGCATCCACCAACCTGTAGTCGGTGGCTGTACGTCCGACGTTGACGGCGATCACACCGCCCGGATTGAGGTGCGCTTTGACCTGCTGGAAGAACTCTCGAGTCGTCAGGTGAAACGGGATGTAGGGCTGCCGGTAGGCGTCCAGGACGATGACGTCGTAGTGGCCGGCCTGCGTGTCGAGCCAGTAACGCGCGTCGGCCACGACCTCGTGGGCGCGGGCGTCATCCAGGTGGAAGTAGCGCTGACCGACCGCAAGGATGTCCGGGTCGATCTCGACACCGGTGATGTCGACCTGGTCGCCGAACGCGAGCCGGTACTCGCGCGCCGCGGTGCCGGCTGCGAGACCGAGGAAGGCAACCGAGCGCGGCGTGGCCGGCGCCGCTTGCGCGGGACGGAACGAATCCGCGAGCAGGAGGTAGTCCCAGTACCCATGAGTCAGGTTGCTCTGCGAGTCATAGATCGAGTGGACCGCCTGGCCCTCGTTGAGGATGAGCTCGGTCCGGGTGCCGTCTTGAACGACCTGGATGTAGTTGTAGGCGGATTCCTTCTCATAGACCAGCGTGCCCACCTCTGGGGGCTTGACCCCTGATGGAAGCAGGATCCATGCCAGGATCACAGCGATCCCGAACGCCGCATAGAGCCTGCGTCGGGGCCAGAGGCCCGCGACCGAGATCACGACGAGCGCCAGGCCGAAACCGACCAGCGTCGGACGCGTGCCGTACGTGGGGATGAACCAGAAGACGGGGAGAAATGTGCCGAGGATGCTGCCGGCGGTCGACAGCGCATAGACGCGGCCCGCCGTATTGCCGCCGGTCTCGATGTCTTTGAGAAGCAGGCGTATTGCGAAGGGGCTGACACAGCCCAGCAGAATGACCGGTATCGCAAAAAGCAGAACTACAGCCAGCAGCGTCCCAGCCACCAGACCGACGCTAAGGTCTTTGAATCCCTGCTGCGACGCGAGGAGTATCGGGTAGCTCACGAGCGGGACGAGCCCGATCCACAAGCCGGCCCAGGCGGTGACCTGGTACAGGACCTCGTCGCGCGGGTGACGATCCGCGAGGCGTCCGCCGATGACGTACCCGGCCGACAGGTAGATGAGGATCAGCCCGATCAAGACGCCCCACACGTAAAGGCTGGTGCCGAAATAGGGCGCGAGGAGCCGGGAGGCGCCGAACTCGACGGCGAGCGAGCTCATGCCCGAGACAAAGACCAGCGGAAGCAGCAACCGGCGGGAGCGAGGATTGGGCAAGGCGCCCTAGAGATTACCTACTCGACCGTCAAGGCCTCCTCACTAGTGCGGAGGTTGTGGCTGCTCGGACGCCCACTTGCGCGTGCCCTCGTCCATCGGCACCGGAAGCTGCACGCGGACCTCCGCATACAGGTCGCCGGAAGTGCCGCCTTTGGGGTCGGGCAGGCCGAGTCCGCGCAGGCGGATCTTCGTGCCGTTCTGCGTTTCCGGCGGAACCTTGAACTGCACCTGCCCGCCTTTGAGCGACGGCGCCGCGACCTCGCCGCCATTCAACGCGACGTGCAGTGGAACGGGCACCACCACGCGCAGGTCCTTGCCTTCACGGGCGAACACAGGGTCGGGCGCCACCTGGACGCGCGCGCGCAGGCCCGGCACCCGCAAAACGGTGCCCTCCTTCACGCCGGCGGGGACCTTCACCTCGACGCGACGCCCCCCCGGCAGCTCGACTGTGCGGCTCGTGCCCCTGTAGATCTCAGGGAGGCTCACAGTGATCGGGGCCTCGACGTCCATCTCCGCCTGGCGCGAGCGCCCGCGGTTGGCCCCGAAGATCGAACCGAAGATGTCGCCGATTCCCCCCTGGTCCCCGAACAGGTCCTCCATCTCTTCGGGGGAGACGGTGCGGTACTGCACGCTCGGACCGGCGTCAGGTCGGAAGCCGCCGGCACCGCCGCGCGCGCCCGGCTGAGCTCCGCCCGCCCGCGCGGCCGCCCAATCGGGGCCGAACTGGTCGTAGAGCTTCCGCTTTTTGGCGTCCGACAGCACGTCGTTCGCCTCCGAGACCTCCTTGAAACGCGCTTCGGCCTGCTTGTCCCCCGCGTTCAGGTCGGGATGGTGCTTGCGCGCCAGCTTCCGGAAGGCAGTCGTGATTTCCTTCTGGCTCGCCGTGCGCGGCACGCCCAGGACTTCGTAGTAGTCCTTGGTTTTAGGCATCGTCCTTCTTTGTTACCCGTTTGTGGTGCTCGACAAATCCAGGCCGCCGCCGGTAGCCGAGCTTCTCATTGATGTGAAGCATCGGAGCGTTCTCCGAGTCGTTGTCGGTGCAGACGAACGGCACGCCCAGCTCGATGGCCTGTGCGAGCGTCTGCAGCTTGATTCCCGTCGCGAGGCCGCGTCCGCGGTATTCCGGATCGGTGCACGTGTAGCCGGTCCAGACGTCGCCGCGAACCGGGGGATACTTCAGGTTCGACATGGCAACGGGCCGGTCCCCGTCGAGCGCAATCCAGAATCGATCGGGCGGGCGGTCCGGCCTGCCGATTCGTTTCTCGAAATCCTCAAGTGCCTCGCGAACGATGGCCACGGTGTGCGGGACGTCGCGGATCGTCCGCTCGTCCAGCTCGTGGAGCTTTCTCACGCGATCCGGGTCGGACCAGCCGGCGAGGGTCGTCGCGTGGATGCCGGCCGCCGCCATGCGTTCCCGCGCCCCTGCCGCCTCAGCGGTGAGCCGGCTCCCGTGCATCTTCAGGTCCAGCTCCCACACCCGCTCTGTGCGCTCGGGCCTGTAGTCCAGGGCAGCCAGCGCCGCGAGCATCTCGGGCTCGTCTTCTCCGCAGTAGGCCAGGAGCAGATGCGATCCCTCGGCTTCGGCCCGGTCGCCGATCCAGGAGAACATTTCAATGAGAAGGTCTTTATCGAGGGCCGCGCGATCCAGCCAGACCTCGACCTCGCAGTGGCCGTCCTCGACCTGGGCCCAGGGACCATGGACCCAGCTGAGGTACGCGGTCGGGTTGCCATCCTTCTCGGCGATGAATCGGCCGTATGCGAACCCACGCCTCGGGCTTTCCCAGCGCATGCGGGTGATCACGGGGTCTTGTGGCATGGGCGGATACGACGCAGTCATGAGGTCCGCCGCAAGCTCGGCGTCCGCGAGCTCGGCCGGGCGGTAGGTCAGCGCGCTCATAACGTGAATGTAGGGCTAGAGCTCGATCACGCGCGGCACGATCCCGGAGCTGCCGACCTCGAGGATGCCGACCGAGGGTTTCTCGTAACGCCGCAGGTGCCGCGCCGCCTGCAGCCAGCACCATTCGAACCAGCCAGGATTTTGGGCCAGCCGCCTGCTCGCGGTGGCCGGGCTCCACTGGTGCACTCCGCCTGGATTGAAGAGCAACATGCCTTCGATCGTCTCGGCGCGGGGACGGTGGGTGTGCCCATAGACGATCGCGTCGGCGTTTGGGAAGCGGCGCCGCAGAGCGCGTGGTAGGCCGCGGTGCGGCCGGAAATATCCCAGGCTCAAAGTCCATAGGAGCGTGTTCGGCTCTTCGAGCCAGCGGCTTCTCTGGCCATGCACCACAACGATCCGCTTTCCCTCCACGATGACCTCCCGCGAAGCGGGCAGATTCGTGAGCGATCCATCGTGGTCTCCCCTCACAGCCTCGACCGGTGCGAGGCGACCCAGCGCGGCGAGCGTTTCGTCCGAGTTGATGTCACCGGCGTGCAGGACGAGGTCGACTCCGTCGAGCACCTCGAAGAGTCGAGCCGGCAGCTTGTCAAGGAACTCGGGACAATGCGTGTCCGAGACCACGCCCACCCGCATGGTCATGCGGGCCGCCTCACCTTCGATTCGCGTGGCATCGTCAGCAGGACGATCAGAGGAGCCAGGCTCAACAAGGCAGCGATGCCGAACACGACGGGCTGGCCGGCACCAAACGCCGCGGCGCCGATGAGCGGGCCGATCACTCCTCCGACATAGAAGGGAAACAGGATCTGGCCGAGGACGGCGCCCCGACGTTCCGGGCTCACGGTCGCGGCCATGACGGCCATGCTCGCTGTAAGGATTGCGGCGGCGAAGACGCCGTTGGCGAAGAGGCCCACGGCAAAGAGCGCGATGTTGTGGCTGAAGCCGACCGTCGCAAGCGCGACGGCCGACCCCACCGATGTAAGGCTCAGGACGGTCACATGGCCAAACCTCTGCATCACGAGGCCCCAGAGCGGCGACGCCAGCGCCTGGCCGAGACCGACCGCCGAGAGCACGACTCCCACTGCAGTAACGGTGTCCCCGGGAGCAAGTCGCGCTATGTAGATCGGCGCGTAAGGCAGGATCGTCCAGAGGCCGACCTGCGAGACGGCCGTGGCCAGAAACAGTCGCCAGACCAGTGGCTTGCCTGCTATCTCCGCCAGGGCGCCGCGGAGCAGGCTGAGGACGCGCAGGTCAGCTGGTCTGACGTGATCGCCCTCGCGCAAAACCGCTGTGAGCAGCACCGCCATCAGCGCAGACAGGGCGGCATCGAACAGCAGCATGCCCCGGATGTCGACAAGGTGGACGAGCAGGGCCCCCAGGATCGGGCCCACGGCTCGGCCGGCCGGGGAGCCCGCGCCGACGATGCCGATCGCCAGGGCCAGCCGCTGCTTGGGGGTGGTCGACGCCTGGACCGCAAGCATGACCCCGGTGTTGCCGAGGATGAATCCGCTGAGGCATCGGAACAGCAGCGCCGTCCACGGCCCGGTCGAAAGCGCCCAACCGGCGAAGATCACCGCCTCGAGCGCGGCGCTGCGCACGATCACGAGCTTGCGGCTGTACCGGTCGGCGAACACGCCCCAAAAAGGGGCCAGCGGAAGGGCGAGGATCCATCCCAGGCTCGACATCGCAGCGATCCAGCGGGGCACCTGGGCGGCGGGCACGTGCAGCTCTCGCAGGTACAGCGGCGTGTAGGCGCTGAGCTGGTTCCACGACATGCTCTCGACGCACGTGGTCGCAGCAAACAGGGCCGCGACCACCGCCCATCCGGCCACCGACCCAGCCCTGGATTCCGCTTTCATGAAGCGTGTTACAGCTTAACCGGCCGTTGGAACTTGCTAATTTTGGACTGACTCTTGACAAATTGGCAAGACATGGCTTCTAATTTGATCCATGAAAGACCTGCGCCGTGAAATCTTGACCCAGGTGGCCGCCGGTACGTTGAGCGCTGAGGATGGCGCCGCCCGGCTCGATTCCCTCGAAGACGCCGCCGGCGTCGCCGCACCAACCGTCTCCCCAACCCCGCCCGCCTCCGAGCCGTCTGCCGTAATTACCCGGCAGGTCCGCGTTGTGTCGCAGTTCGGAAGCGCGCAGATCTTCGGCGACCCAAGCGTCGCCTTCGCCACCGCCGACGGACCTCACCGCGCGCGCCAGGAGGGCGACACGATGGTGATCGAGCACGAGCCGTTCGATGACATGGACAGCTTCTCGTTCGGGCACGGCCGGCATATCGCCGTCAACGGGTTTGACGTCCAGCGGCGCAAGTTGACCGTGCGGATGAACCCCGACCTTGCGCTGATCGCCAGCGTCCAGGCGGGCAATGTCCGGGTCGACGGAGTGCACGGCCCCATCACTGGCGACGTGCAGGCCGGCAACTGCAAGGTGGCCGGCTTTCGGGGAACGCTGAACCTCAACGTCCAGGCAGGGAATGTCTCGGCAAGCGGCCGGCTCGACAGTGGCGCCAGCAAGGTCCGCTGCGAGATGGGCTCCGTAAAGATCAACCTCGAGAAAGGTTCGAGCGTTCGGATTGGCGCGCGCTCAACGCTGGGCAAGGTCGCGATCGAGGGCGAGAAGGGCGAGCGGCCTGCGGCCGGTCCGTCCGGTCGCGAGGTCATCATCGGTTCGGGTGCAGCGACGCTCGATGTCGAGTGCACGATGGGCAGCGTCAAGGTCACGGTCGAATGAAGGACCGCGAACGAAACCGCCGCCCGCCTCTGAACTGCCCGGTCTGCAACGAGCGGCTCGCGCTGACCCGTCTCAGCTGCCCCGCTTGCGACACCGAGCTGTCCGGAGGATTTGCGACCTGCGAGTTCTGCGTGCTGTCCAACGAAGACCGCGAGGTCCTGCGCGTGTTCCTGGCGTCGCGCGGAAACATGAAGGAGCTCGAGCGGCACCTGGGCGTCAGCTACCCGACGGCCCGGGCTCGGTTCGACGCGCTGCTGGTGAAGGTCGGGATCGACCGGCCGGCGCCGGCCGCCCCAAGTCGAGTCGAGCTGATGGAGCAGGTCGCCCGCGGAGAGATCGACATCGACGAGGCGCTCAAGCGCCTCGACGCCAATTGATAAATCGAGACGCTGAAGCGCCTCGACGCCAATTGATAAATCGAGGCGATGAACTGCCTCGACGCCAACTGGTCAAGTCTTGACGAGAGCTTGATGGACGAGCTGGTCCCGTCGGCAACGATTGGGACCCCGCGGCCGCGCCCCTGGGCCGTCTTCTCCTCTGGGTCGTTTCGCAAGCTCTGGGCGGCGACGACACTGTCACTGTTCGGCGACTTCTTCAGCTACATCGCGATGACGTGGCTCGTCCTGCAGCTGACCCGTTCCAGCCTCGCACTTGGCACCGTGCTGGTAGTCCAGGCCCTACCGAGGGCGGGACTGATGGCCGTGGGAGGCGCGCTGGCCGACCGCCTTTCGCCGCGCCTGACCATGCTCGGGTCGATGGGTCTGCGCGCCATCTTTGTGGCGCCTCTCGCCGTCCTCGTGCTGACCGGCCGAGTGCAGATGTGGGAGGTCTACGCCATCGCGGTCGTGTTCGGCATCGTCGACGCCTTCTTCATGCCGGCCCGCTCCTCCATCCTCCCGAAGGTCGTCGCCGACCACGAGCTCGAGCCGGGCAACGCAGTGCTGAACGTGACCGCGCAGACCTCCGTCATCCTCGGCCCGGTCCTTGGCGGCGTCATCGTGGCCATCTTTGGAATCGGGTGGGCTTTCGCCGGTGACGCCGCGTGCTTCGTGCTTGGGTTCCTGATCATCCTGTGGCTGCCCGGCGCCGCGCGCGCCGCCGCGGGCGCCGCGCATCCGGACGGCGGACTGGGCGGGCAGATCGTGGCCGGGTTCCGTTATGCCTGGGCTGACGTCGGCATCCGGGTGACGCTGATCGTCATCGCAGTCGTGGATTTCGCTGCCAACGGGGCGCTGGGCGTTGGGATTCCCACACTCGCCCACGGGCGATTTACCGCCGGCGCAACTGGATTTGGCATCCTGTTTGGCGCGTGGGGAGTCGGTGCAACTGCAGGGGCCCTGAGCGCCGGCTTCGTCCCCCCGCCCAGGCGCTTTGGGTGGTTGATCGTTGCGCTGTGCGTGTGGCTCGGAATCGGCATCACGGCGGTGGGCCTGGTGACCTCGCTGGTGCCCGCGGCACTGCTGATGGGTTTTTCGGGCATCAGCACCGGTGTCGTGAACACGTATGCCGTGAGTTGGCTCCAGCGCCGCACCGTCCCAGCCATACAGGGCCGCGTCATGTCCCTGGTGATGCTCGCTTCGATTGGCCTCACGCCGGTTGCCTATGCAGTATCAGGCGCGATCGCGGAGGTGAACCCGACGCTGCTCTTCTTGATCGCCGGTGGAATGATCCTTCTGTGCGCAGCCGGCACGGCGGCCAGCCGGACGGTCCGCTCGTTGCGCTGAGGTTCTCAGGGGTCCCGCGAAGTCACGCTGAAGGCTCTGACTTCGCGCAGTTTTACTTGATGCCGGCCGCGTGAAGGCCGGCTGCGTGAGCGGTCGAAGCGTCGGCGCCGGCGTCCAGCGCACGCACTGCCGCGGTCGCGAAGGCGTGCGCCTTGTGCTGGTCAAGTACGAGGTCGATGTTGGCGAGCGAGAACCAGGCGCAGTAGGACTGGCGGTCGGCCGAGACCGGAAGCGGCGGCTGAGCCATGGCTGCGGTCGCCCACTGCACGGCGGTTGCAACGTCTTTGCCGCCCGACAAGGCCTTGAAGGCACCCTGCGCGGCAGCGTGACAGGCGCTCGCGGGCGCCCCACCGCGCTTGGCCCAGGCGAACCACTCCGCGTACGAGCGGTCTTCGGGCGTCGGAACGACCTTCTTCGGGTCGGCCTTCCTCCTCTGCTCCACCACCTCCCACGAGGAGCCGCCCGCGGTGCCGCCCGGCTTCGACTCTTCGGGCGGAGCAGGCGGTGGTGGCGGTGGCGGCTGAGATGGATGGGGCTGGGCAGGGGCCAGGGCCGGCGCGGGAGGTGGTTGTGCAGCCTGCGGAGACGGTTGTGATTCCTCAACGGGCGCGAGTCGATGCTCGGTTGTGACGTGAATCTGCGGCGCCCACGCCGGGATCTGGACCGGGGCAGGCCAGTCGATGGCCGGGTCCGGGTGCTTGTCGGCGTGCTTCTCGGCCGGTGTGCCCGGGGTGGGACCCCAGGCAACGTAAGGCTTGGTTGAGCCCGTGCCTCGGGTTGGAGCGGGCGTCGCCGGGGCGGAGGCCGCGGCGGCCGGCTCCGCGGGCGGAATGGTCGGGGCTGTCGGCACCTCGGCGTCGGGGACCACGCTCGCGGCGCTCGGAGCGGGCGGTATGGTCGGGGCCGTCGGCACCTCGGCGGCGGGCCGCACGCTCGGAGCTGCAGGCTCAGCCGGCTCGGTCACCTCGAATGGGGAAATCACTGCGGGTGGCGAAGGCGCGGCGGGCGGTGGCGCGCTCGCCGATGGCGAGACCGCGACGGCCGGCGTAACAGTCACGGGCGGCGGCTGAGGGGTCGCGGCAGGCGGCACCGTCGCGGCTTGCGGCTCGGTCACGGCGGGCGGCACAGTCGCGGCTTGTGGCTTGCTCATGGCGGGCGGCACAGTCGCGGCTTGAGGCTCGGTCACGGCGGGCGGCGGCTTGGTACCCGCGGGCGGCTTGGTCCCCGCGGGCGGCTTCGTCGCCGCGGGCGGCTTCGTCGCGGCGGCCGGCTTGGTCGCTGCGGGTGGCTTGGCTGCGGCCGGCGGCTTGGTCACCGGCGGTGGCGCGGTCATGGCGGGCGGCTTTGTCACCTCAGGGACGGAGTCGAATGTGTCGGGCCAGCTCGAGATCGGCTCAGATGCCGCACGCGGCGACGAGTCGGACGTGTCCTGGCTGATCGTCGAGAACGGCGGCCAGGCGGGCATCGTGTGCTCCGTCGGCGGTTCGGGGGGCCATACGTCGGTTTCCTCTGGGATCGCTCCCTGGGCGGGTGCTACGTCCTCCAGCGGCGGCCCAGTCGGCGGAGTTTGTGGACCTCCCGCCGGCGGCCATGTCCGCCTGGACGTCGTGGCGGGAAGTTCAGTCTCGGCAAGGGGCTCACCAGGGGGCGCCGGCACCGTCTGGGCCCATTTCGGTGCGGGCTTCTGCATGGGTACCGCCTGTTTCGGATCGGTCGCCTGCGCCGGCTCGGCCGGGGTCTCGGTTTTGGCCCAGTCGGGGTCCGACTCTTTCTGCATCGGGAGCGCCGGAAGCGGGTCGGCCTCCGCGGCGGCCTCAGCCGCGTCTTGCGTGCCGTTGTCGCTCGCGGGCGGTACTACAGGAACAGTCCTGGCCCAGATTGGAGTCGTCTCGTGCGTCGGGACGGCCGCCACCGGTTCTTCCGGCGGCACCGATTCGTGAGAGTCTCCGGACTGTGATTCCAATTCGATCGTCAGTCTAGCCCGGCGCTACCGAGTTGTATCCGGAGTTCAGCCGAATACGTTATTCAAGGCGTCTTCGGCGACAGGGTCCGGCTGCTGCTCGGCCCAGTCGGCGGCGTCCGACGCCTCCTTGTCGCATTCTTTCTGGATACCCGCGGCTTCTTCGGCCGTAATCCATCGACGCTCCACCAGCAAGGCCACGAAGCGGGTGATCGGATCGTGCTCCGACGCGTCCGCGATCTCCTCCTTGGTGCGGTATTTCAGATGGTTGTCCTCTGAAGTGTGAGAGTTCATGCGCCAGACCTTGGCGTCGATCAGCGTCGGACCGTCTCCCCGCCTGGCACGGTCGACGGCTTCGCGGCATGCCACGTAGGACGCCGGAACGTCGGTCCCGTCCACGGTCACGCCCGGGATCCCATAACCCGCAGCCCGGTCGGCGATGTCGGGGTTCGCCGTCTGGAGCCGGATGGGCACCGAGATCGCGTAGCTGTTGTTCTCGCACACGAACACGACCGGAAGTCGATGTACGGCGGCGAAGTTGACCCCTTCGTGGAAGTCACCCTGGCTTGTCGCGCCGTCCCCGAACGTGCACAGGGTGACCGAGCCTTCGCCCCGAAGCTTGGCCGCATAGGCAATTCCCGCCGCCTTCGGGATCCAGCTCGCGACCACCTGCGACACCGGGGCGATCTTGAGGGCGTGGTAGCTGTAGCAGCCTCCGGGAATGTTGCGTCCGGCGGAAAGCGGGTCGGCGGCCTTGGCGAAGACCGCGAGCATCCACTCCTGCATCGTCAGACCGCGCACGATCGAGTTGGCGAGCCCGCGGTAGTGCGGGACGAGCCAGTCCTCGGGGCCGAGGGCGGCGGTGGATGCGACCTGGATGCCCTCATGCCCGCGGCTCGAACCAACAAACGGAGCGCGGCCCTGCTTGACCAGGATGTGCATGCGGTCGTCGAGCGCTTTCGCCGTGCACATCCACCGGTGCATCTGGAGGTACTCCTCGCGAGTCCCGATGTCGGTACGTGTCTTGGTCGCCATCAGCTGACGCCATGGTCGGCCAGCGCGCGAGCGATGTCCACTACTTCGTCTGCGCTGAGGCCCAGGTGATTCAGGTGTTCGTAGTACTGGCGGTGAAAATCGGAGAAGTCGCTGCGCTCAGCGCGCTCTTCCCGAATGCGCTTGACCTCCGCGAGCACAGCGGCCACAAGCTCCTTCTCTGGGTTGATGCCGGCATCGCGCAGCGCGTGCTCGATGACGAGAGCGCCGGAGTGCTTGCCGTAGACGTAGGAGACCTCAGCCCCGAAGTCGGCCGGCGGGATGAACTGGTAGATCGCGGGGTGGATGAGCATGCCCGCGGTGTGGATCCCGGACTCGTGGCTGAACACGTTTAGGCCGATTCCCGGCTCGGTCGGCTGGACTGGAATCCCGCTGATCTTTTCGAGATGGCGCGCCAGGGCCCGCAGCTTTTCGTACTTGAAGCCAGGGATCTCGATGCCGAACAGGTAGCGAAGCTGCATCAGCACCTGGTGCATGGGTGCGTTCCCCGTGCGTTCACCGATGCCGTTGACGCTTGTCGTGAAGACCTCGGCACCCGAACCAAGGGCCATCACGGTGTTCCACGCGCCAAGGCCCAGGTCGTTGTGAAAGTGGACTACCAGCGGCGCGTCCGGCGCCGCGGCTTTGATCGCGGGAATGTACTCGCGAACCGCGAACGGCGAATAGCAGCCGACCGTGTCGGGTGTCGATGGCCGGGTCCCCCCCGCTTTGAGGCCTTCGCGATGGAGCTCCGCGATGTAGTCGACGTCCGCGCGGCTCCCGTCTTCGCCACCGAACTCGATCGATTTCGCGCCCTGCTCGCGGGCGTACCGGATCGCCTCGCACATCATGCGGACGTTGGCCTCGCGGTAGTGCGACACCGGCAGCTCCAGCCACTCGGATTCGGGAATCCCATCCCGATGCAGCAGCGTCTTGCCGAGCTTGTATTTGACGTGCAGGTCGGAGGCCGAGGTGAAGATGAAGTACGTCACCTCATCGCGCTTGTGCCCGAGAGAATCGATGACACGCATCGTCGCGTCGATGTCGCCCTTGGTCGAGCGCATCATGCAAACGACCTCGAGGTCTGCTCTGAGCTCTCCCCTCTTCCGACCTTCCAGGACCAGCCTCAGCGTCTCGCGCTCGCCTTCCGAAACGGAGGGGAATCCCACGTCCATGATGTGGACTCCGATGTCGGAGAGCATGCGCGCGAGCTGGTACTTGTCCCTGGGCGTGATCGAGACGCCGGGCATCTGCTCGCCGTCGCGCAGCGTGTCGTCGTAGACCCGAATCTTGTCCGACGGCGGAAATTTCAGGTCGTGGGAAAAACGGCTGGGGTCGCGCGCAAGCTCCGCTAGGGGTTCCTGTAATTCGACGGGGCTGCTACCTCCCCGCTCGCCGGGGAGGTCGGCGCGTAGCGCCGGGTGGGGGGGTTTGTCACCTCCCCGCTCGCCGGGGAGGTCGCCGCGAAGCGGCGGG
>Ga0209118_1000359_pt1 | contig 26326 bp, 27 predicted proteins | sample BlaSpr_A8_Ref_M1_FD_187988 | JGI IMG/M metagenome (GOLD analysis project Ga0209118, IMG submission 187988) | Forest soil microbial communities from Thunder Bay, Ontario, Canada - Black Spruce, Ontario site 2_A8_Ref_M1 (SPAdes) (version 2) | ecosystem: Environmental > Terrestrial > Soil > Boreal...
CACAGACTACTCGGAGATGATGAAAAACAGGATTTCGAGCGCGAACTGACGCGTCTTGGGCTCGACCCAAGCAAGTTCTTGGCAGAGGTGCGACGCGAGCCTGACCTGCCGGGGGCCGACGAACTCGACGCTGCACGCTACGACGTCTATATCACCGACCTGGAGCACCCGGATCGCGATACATGGAAGCTACACGGCGGACACGGCGAGAACTGGATCGCGCAGTTCGCCCAAATCCGCCGTCGGTAGCATGTTCAGGTGCACGGTTGCCACACTTCTCATCGTGTGCCCGGGCGCGTTAGCGCGTATCGCGGCGCCGCCAACCCGACCACCATTTTATTAACTTCCACTCAAAGGTGACCATGGATTCAGACACGCGTTTCGAGACGGTAGCGACGTCAGTGATCTCACGTCGTAGTTTTCTGCGCAAGACGATCGCTTTGGTTCCCGCCGCTGCGGCTGTCGCCGGGATAGCACACTCCGAGGGTCAGCGCACATCGGAAGGCACGGAAGGGGCAGGAGATGAACACCATTCAAGTGGAATCACTCCGATGCCGTACTCCGACTACACATGTTTCCGGTTCCGTTTTGATTCTGGAGTCGCGTTCGTCACCATGGATCACCTGCCGCTAAACCTTCACGATGAAGTTATGTCGCAAGAGTTCGAAAAACTCGGAAGGGAGATCGAGGCCGATGAGACCGTCCGAGTTGTGGTGTTGCAAAGCGCGCTTCCTGATTTCTTTATCGCCCACTCTGGTTTGCGCCGCTTTGCAGGCGGCTCGAAAGTGGTGTCCCATACGCGCAGCTTCCGTCTTACGCAGATGATCGGCGAGCGGTTCAGAAACATGCCCAAGGTGACCATTGCCAAAGTCGAGGGACGGGCCCGGGGCGGAGGGAGTGAGATCGCACTGGCCATGGACATGTGTTTTGCTGCCGTTGGCAAAGCGATCTTCCGCCAGCCAGAGGTAGCATGGGGTCTTGTTCCGGGTGGCGGCTCTACGCAAAGATTGCCACGGCTCATGGGGCGGGGACGCGCCTTGGAGGTGCTTTTGGGTTCCAATGATCTCTCGGCGGAGCTGGCAGAGCGTTACGGCTATATCAATCGAGCGTTGCCGGCGCACGAGCTGACGCCTTTTGTAGAGAACCTGGCTCACCGCATCGCCTCATTTCCTCCGCATGCCATCGGTCATATCAAGGCGGCCGTGGACTCCGGAGCATTTGGTTCTATTGCAGAGGGGCTACTGGTGGAAGCCCACGAGTCCGATTTGGCTCTCGCTAACGAAGTGGCGCAAGCACGCATAGCGGAATCATTGAAGCTCGGCGCCGAAACTTATCAAGGTGAGTTGGAGATGGATTTTTTAACGAAACTCTCCCCGATAAGATAACCCGCGAAGCGATCTCGGCGACCGTTTTCACTGACCGCGCAGGACCGAGTCCAGTATTGGTGACGGTGGAGTGGAACATCGATCCTAAGTGCCGCCTGCCGTTTCTGGAGGCGTTGGGGTGCTATGCACGCGAGCGCCGCCGCGATGGCGCTTACGACTGGGCTCTTTTTGAGGATCCTGCTCAGGATGGCCGTTTCATCGAAACATTTCTGACGGACTCGCGGCTGGAGCACCTGCACGCGCACGCGCGCGTGACCAATGCCGATAGTCTGCGCGAGCAGATTGTCCGCCAGTTTCTCGTCGATGGTGATAACAAGACCACGCATCTCATCGGCGTACACCCAGACTGAATGTTTGCCGTGCCCAACGATCCGCCGCCCGAAGTCGCGAACCGACGCGATCAGATGTTTCCGGTACTTACCGACCCGGAGGTCACGCGCATCGGAGGGTTTGGCACCGTGCGACGCTTTGAGCGCGGCACCCGCCTGTTCGCGACCGGCGAACCTGGCCCAGGCATGTTCGTCGTATTGCAAGGCACTCTGGCGCTCAGCCAGCGTGACGGCATGGGTCACGTGGTTCCCATTGTGACCCTGGGACGAGGACAGTTTTCCGGCGAGGTCGCTCAACTTTCCGGCAGCTACGCGCTGGTAGACGCGTATGCCGAGGAGAATTTGGAGGCGATTCTTGTGCCGCCTCCCCAGCTGCGCGCGCTGATCATCGCCGAGGCAGACCTTGGCGAGCGTATCGTCCGCGCGCTGATACTGCGTCGGGTGGCATTGATCGAAACCGGCGCCGGCGGCCCGGTGCTGATGGCTAGGCCGGAATCTCCCGATTTGCAGCGACTGCAGAACTTCCTGACCCGCAATGCCCGTCCGCATCAGGTCGTCGATGTCACCCAGGATGGCGACGCGGCCGCGCTTCTTGAACACTACGGCGCGGCACTAGCCGACGCGCTCGTCGTGTGCCCTGACGGGTCGGTACTGCTCAACCCCACCGAAGACGCGCTTGCCCGCGCGCTCGGCATGCTCGATTCGGTCGCGCACAACGAACTCTTCGACGTTGCCGTGGTTGGAGCGGGCCCCGCGGGTCTCGCTGCGGCCGTGTATGCGGCTTCGGAAGGCCTGCACGTTGTCGTACTAGACTGTCGGGCGTTCGGCGGGCAGGCGGGAGCCAGCGCGCGTATCGAAAATTACCTGGGCTTTCCCACCGGCATCTCCGGTCAGGCGCTAGCCGGCCGCGCCTTCGTCCAGGCGCAGAAATTCGGCGCCGAGATGATGATCCCGGCGCAAGCCGCGGCGCTGGACTGCAGCAAGGCTGGGCCCGGCGGCGAGTTGTCGCTACAGCTCGCCGACGGACGCCGTCTTCGGTCGAAAACGGTGGTCATTGCCAGCGGTGCCCGTTATCGCCGGCCCGCAGTGCCGCGCTTGACCGAGTTCGAAGGCCGGGGCGTTTCGTATTGGGCCTCCGCCTACGAAGCGAAGACATGCGCGCACACTGAAGTCGTCCTGGTAGGTGGCGGCAACTCGGCCGGGCAAGCTGCGGTATTCCTGGCGCCGCAAGCAACCAAGGTATTCGTTCTGATACGAGGGCCGAATCTTGCCTCCAGCATGTCACGCTACCTGATCGACCGCATTGAAGCCACGCCGAATATCGAACTGCGCCCTCACACGGAACTGACGCAGCTCTACGGTAACCTCGAGGAGGGCCTTAACGCGGTGTCCTGGCGCGACAAGCAAACAGGTCTCGAGGAGAACCGGCCGATCCGGCATGTGTTCGTTTTCGTGGGCGCGGATCCGGAGACGAAGTGGCTCGCTGGGTGCGGCGTGGCCCTCGACCCGCATGGGTTTGTGCTGACCGGTCAGACAGAAGACCTCGCCGCAGGGTATGTGCCCGCGCCACTCGAGTCGAGCGTGCGCGGCGTGTTCGCGATCGGTGACGTGCGCTCCGGTTCGGTGAAGCGCGTGGGCGGTGCGATCGGCGAAGGCGCCGCCGCGGTGGCGCTGATCCATCAGCGTCTCGCCGCTGACGGCGCAGTTCCCACGTTAAAGGGCGAGAGGCCTGTGGGCGACGTGTCCTAGCGAACGTGACAAACGTGCGCGTTTCTGCGTGCGCTGGCGAGCGAGGGCGGGCCTCTGCACTAAATAAACATCATTAGCCCTATTAACGACAACGGGAGGCACCGCATGAATCTGCCTGATGCACCGATTGCAAACGAAGGCTTCTTCGTCACGCATTTCTTCACCGTGAGGGATCAGGAAAAATCGAAGGACTTCTACGTCCGAATTCTTGGCGGGAAAGTGATCAAGCCTGAAAATCCCTGCTACATCAAGCTGGCTAACACTTGGATCATTCTCAATTCCGGTGGTGGCCCGACTCCCGACAAGCCGGAGGTCCTCCTCGAAGCCCCTTCGGATCTCAACAGAGTGAGTAGCTTCCTCAACTTGCGCGTCGCCGACATCTGGGCCTGCTACAAACAATGGGGCGACAAAGGAGCGTTTTTCCTTACCGAGCCATTAGACAATCACGGTTGGGAATGGCGTTGCTATATGCGTGATCCGGACGGCTATCTCATCGAGGTCGGCCAATATACTCAAATGGCGCTCGACCGTTTCAAAAACGACGTTAGTTGAATTGCCAAGCAGCTTCACATCCGCAAACCGATGGTTTCACTCCGCCCAATGTCAGTTGTCCGGCAAGCGCGTTTATCTGAGCAACCCTTGGCTGGCAACGTCTTTCCGCTTTGGCAAAAGAGCAGACCGCCGCTCAGCCCAGCTAAGGCTGCCCGACGGACCACGTAACATCATGTTCGTCATGGGCAAGAGCCTTCGGTTGGAGGGGTTCAACACCGCGAACTATTTCGATCTCATGCCCGAGTTCCAGAGAGAGATGTCCAGATGGATACACGAAGGCAAATCAGATGGAAGGAAACCATAGAGCACGGCATCGAGAACGCGCCCACCGCCTTTCTCAAATTGTTTAAGGGCGAGAACTTCGGAAAGATGCTGGTGAAACTAAGTTGAGTTCCGATTGACGAATCCGTCGCTTTGGTGGACCTTCGCACGGATGTTCCCCGCAGTCCTGGTACTGATGGCAGAGCGCTCCCACAGCCCGCGTGCAAAGCGCCGGACGAACTTCTTCAAACACATGCGCCGATGACTCGTACGATCGAGACTCTGGTCTTGCTGCTAGCTAGTCGTAGTCGCCGCGGTGGGAATCGCCGCGAAACGACTGAAAGTTCCTCCAGCCATTCTCTTGGTGCTGACAGGCGTCGTGCTCGCGCTCGTTCCTGGCCTACCCGCGGTAAGACTCGAGCCCGAGTTTGTCCTCCTTCTCGTGTTGCCGCCCATCATCTACTCGTCTGCGGTCGCGATGAGCTGGCGGGAATTTCGCTTCAATCTGCGCCCCATTTCGCTGTTGGCCGTCGGTTGCGTCGTGTTCACGACTGTCGCGGCCGCCACCGCGACGCATTGGCTCCTCGGCATGCCTTGGTCAGTGGGCTTCGTTTTGGGAGCGATCGTTTCGCCGCCCGACGCTGTGGCGCCGCTTTCGATCGCCCGCAGAATGCAGCTACCCAGGCGAATCCTCGTCGTCCTGGAAGGAGAAGGTCTCGCTAACGACGCCACTGCTCTTATCCTCTATCGCTTTGCGGTAGTGGCTGTGAGCGCCGGAGTTTTTTCGTTCGAGAAAGCAGCGGGAATGTTTGCCGCAATCGTTGCAGGAGAGCTCCTGTGGGGAATCGGCGTCGGCTGGCTGATGCTGCGTCTGCGACGATGGGTTGACGATCCGCAAATCGAGATCTTGCTCTCAATCCTGACACCGTTTATCGCCTATTGGCCACCTGAGCATTTGGGCGGGTCCGGCGTGCTAGCCACGGTAGTCACCGGACTCTATGTCAGCTGGCATGGCATGAGCGTAATCAGCGCTGCGACCCGTCTCCAGGGTGTCTTCTTCTGGGACGTCCTGGTGTATCTGGTCGAGGGCAGTGTGTTTCTTCTGACGGGCCTGCAGGCACGCACGCTGGCCACCGGCATCGCCAACTATTCGTTATCCGCGCTGCTCATCTCTGCCGCAGTTGTGAGCGTCGTCGTGATCCTGGCACGCTTTGCGTGGATGTTTCCAGCGACCTATCTTCCTCGTCTGCTGATTCCCAGGATTGCGCGCACGGATCCATCGCCGCCGTGGCAGTGGCCGTTCGCGCTCGCGTACACCGGTGTCCGCGGGATCGTCTCGCTTGCCGCGGCGCTGGCCATCCCCTTTGCAACCGATAGCGGTGACCCGTTCCCCGACCGCGATCTGATTCTCTTCCTCACGTTCTCGGTTATCCTGGTGACGTTAGTGGGACAGGGCTTATTGTTACCGACCGTGATTCGCGCACTGGGGCTCGACAATGCCGGCTGGCGCGAGCGCCGCGTCGACAGAGCCGAGGAATTGGCGGCGCGCCAACAGGCAATCAGGGTCGCGATTGAGCGCCTGGACCAACTAGCCGCGGAGCGCGACCTGCCGGCGAACGCCGTTCAAGCGCTTCGCGCTCAGTATGAGGAGCGACTCAAGCATTTCGAACACGGCCCCGATCGGGCGGGCGGTCATCAGGTGCCGCCCAAGCTTCCCGACGAGATCGAGTTGCTGCTGATCGCCACCGAGCGGGCCAGGATCAATGAGCTCCATCGCGGCGGCACGCTGAAGGACGAGGCCCGACGCCGAATCGAGCGGGAGCTCGACTTGCGTGATGCGACTCTTGCGAACCATCAGCACGAGGAATGAGCCAATCGAGTATCGCGCGTGGACCTTGACAAGCGTCAATCCAGCGAATATGATGCCGATCATATACAATCAAAAGCCGCCCAATGAGCCGCACTCCCAACAGCCGCAAGGAAGAGACGCACGAGCGCATCGTCGATGCCGCTGGACGCGCGATCCGCAAGCACGGTTACACAGGTGTCGGCGTGGCTGACGTGATGAAGGAGGCTGGCCTGACGCACGGCGGCTTCTACGCTCACTTCGATTCGCGCGATGCGCTGCTCGTGGAGGCGCTGGAACGCGCGGGTCGCCAGAGCTTAGCCGTGGCGCGCGCTGCCGAGTTGCGAGCCGGCAAGGGTGTCAGCGCATTCCGTTCGCTCGTCGAAACCTATCTCGCGGATGATCATCTCGCGTCGCTGGACACCGGGTGCCCGGTCGCCGCGCTCGGCTGCGACATGCCGCGCCAGTCGAAGATCGTGCGGGGGGCCTCCTCGGTTCTGGTGCATGGCCTCATCGCTACCGTGCGCTCCACGCTGCCCACGGCGCCGCGCGCGACGGCCAGCGTAGTGGCCGGCACGCTTGTCGGATCGCTACAGCTCGCGCGCGCACTGGGAGACAACGCCGAAGGGCGTGCGGTGCTCTCGGCCGCGCGCAAATCGTTGCTCCAGCAGCACGACAGACCGGGCGCAGCAGGCCACTGACTGACCTATGGGCCCTGCCAGCCATCGGCCTTCGCCTTAGAATATGACGTTTATCATATTCACACTTCAGAACCGACCCCAAAGGAGCCTCTCATGACAATAGACAACGCAATCGCCCTCGTGATCGGTGCCAACCGTGGCTTGGAGCGGTCAAAAAGAGAAAGTCTTCATGGAAATTTACGATATAGATTTGTGAGCGGTCTTGCTGCTCGTTCAGCGATGATCAGTCTCTTATTTCTAATTTCGTGCCCATCTGCGTTTGCGGGTGGTCAGCACGATTTTTCAATCAAGGTGTTCACCTCCCCCGACGATCAGTTTTGGACTAACTCCGTCATTATCGAGGGAGCACATGAGGTGATGTTGGTCGATGCGCAGCTAACAAAAACCAGTGCTGAAAAAGTATTACAGGAAATCAAAGAGACTAAAAAGCCGCTGTCTATTATCTACATTACCCATGAGCACGCCGACCATTTTCTTGGTCTGGAGGTCTTCAAGGAGGCGTATCCGAGGGTGAGAATCATTGCTAACTCGGCGGTAGTAGATCGAATCAACAAGGTCTATCAAGAGAAAATAGATAAGTGGAAAACAATCCTGGGCCCAGGTGCAACCTCTCGCGTTGTCGCTATCAGCAAATTCGACGACAACTTCATTAAATTTGAGGGCTCAAAAATAGAGATCCTTAAAGACATGCAAGGCGACACCGATGAAAATTCGATGCTTTGGATTCCTGGGCAGGGAATTCTCATTACCGGCGACGTTTTGTTCAATGACATGCACGTTTACACCGCAGAGACGGACAGTAAGGCTCGAGGGAGATGGTTGAACTCATTAAATAAAATAAGAGCACTAAAACCGTCGGTTGTAATTCCTGGACATAGCAAGGTTGGAGCTCCCGTCGATGCGAGCACCGCCGTGGATTTTACGGAAAGATATTTATTGGCCTTTGAAGAAGAACTCAGAAATGCCAAACAGCCCGACAGCCTTATTAATGCCATGAAGGAAAGATTCCCATCCGCCGACTTGTTCTTGGCAATCGAACGGGGCGCGGAGGCTAATGTTAAACCCTGACAAACAGCGAGCTAACGGGCTCGCTGCCTGTCGATCTGTTCAGTAAACGTCACCCAGGAGAGTTGCCATGCCACTCGCAAAGATTCATGTCCTCGAAGGGCAATACGACGAGCACCGCCTCAACAAGGTGTCGAAGGCGGTCCAGGATGCGCTGATGAGCGTTCTCAAGGTTCCTCCCGACGACTTCTTCCAGATCATCCATGAGCTTCCCCGCAACCGCTTCTTGCACACGGCGTCATTTGTCGGAATGAAGTACTCGGACGACTTCATCGTGCTTGAAGTCGCGTTCATCTCCGGCCGGCCGAAGGAAACCCGCCTCGCCTTGCTCAAGGAACTGAACGCGCGGATCGTCGCGGATGCCGGCATATCACCTGATGACCTCATGATCGCACTCTTCGAGAGCCCGGGTGAGAACTATTCCTTCGGTCAGGGATTGGCGCAACGCGCGTTCGTTTCACAGACAACCTGAAGGAACGCGCGTATCGACGTTGGCGAGAACCGGCAGTATTCAATTCGCCTGTTCCGCTGTTCCATTTAACTCACTTGTGGAGAAGAACATGCTCAAGAGAACTTCGATGCGCTTCGCCGCCGTTCTGCTGGTAGCGCTAGCCAGCCTTGTCGTCGCTCCGAACGCAGCTCTGGCTGCTGCACCCCAGCACCACGATCAGGTGCCGGGGTTCTACCGGCTGATGGTAGGCGATATCGAAGTGACGGCCCTATTCGATGGCTCCGCCGTATTCGATCCGCATTGGCTGAACGGAAAGAAGGCGACGATGGATGGTGTTGTAAAGGCACTGCACGAAGATCCGCACCTGCTGGATGTTGTTGATTCGGGCTTCCTGGTCAACACCGGCAAGCAACTAATTCTCGTCGATGCGGGGGCCGGCACTTGGTGGCATGCGGAAGCGCTTGGTCGCTTGGCCGGCAGCCTCCGCAGCGCAGGCTACACGCCGGAAGAAGTCGACCTCGTTTTGGTGACGCACCTCCACTCTGATCACGTCGGCGGTCTCACCACTCAGGACGGAAAGCGTGTCTTTCCAAATGCCGAGGTCTACGTCGCGAAGGCAGAAAGCGACTTTTGGCTGTCGCCGGAAATCGCTGCCAAGGCGCCAAAGGATGCACAACCGTTCTTCCAGAGTGCGCAAGCCATCGCAGCGCCGTATATCAAGGTCGGTAAGTGGCGCACGTTTAATGGCTCCGAGCCCATCGTCGACGGCATGCAAATCGTCCCGTTGCCTGGTCATACCCCCGGACATACCGGCTATGAATTTTCGTCAAAGGGACAAAAAATCCTGTTTTGGGGCGACATCGTCCATGCGGTGCGCGTCCAGCTGCAGCATCCCGAGGTCACCGCGATTTTCGACATCGACCAGACTGCGGCGGCGGCGACGCGGCGTCAATTGCTGCGCAGGCTCGCGCGCGAGGATGTTTTGATCGCGGCGCCGCATATGTCATTTTTCCCGCCGCTGGGTCGCGTGCGCAAGGAGGGGAGTGGGTATAGCTGGGCGCCGGTGGTATTCACGGATCAATTGGCCGAGAGATAGCGACATTTGGGTTGAACCGTGAACTACAGAATCGCGATTCCGACCTTACGAATCTCTCACAACCAGCTAAGGAGCTGACGATGTGGGCAGCCAACCCTACTAACACTGCTCTTCAATGGGATGTACTTACGATAAAGCGCCCTGGCCTTACTCGCGATTTACCCGCCGGCAAGGAAGAGCTGATGTGGGTGGCGAATTCGTCGACACTCATCTACGGTGAGCGCGACGCCGTTCTCGTGGACACCTTTCTCACGACCGAGCAATCGCAGACGCTGTTGCATTGGGTCGTCGCGAGCGGCAAGAACCTCACCGCGATCTATATCACCCATGGACACGGCGATCATTTCTTTGGCCTCGCATCGCTTCTCGAGCGTTTCCCGCGCGCCAAGGCGGTGGCGACGCCCGAGATCGTCAAGGCCATGCGTGAGCAGCTATCGCCCGCCTCGGTCGACGATTTCTGGCGCCGGCTTTTCCCCGGCGAGATTCCAGACCGCCTGCTGGTCGCCGAGCCGCTCGAAGACAATGAACTGGAGCTGGAAGGGCACAAGCTTGTAGTGGTGAATGCCGGGCGGACCGATACGGCCCACTCAACCTGTTTGTACGTCCCGTCGATCGGGCTGATCGTTGGCGGCGATGCCGTCTACAACGGTATTCATCCTTATCTCGGCGAGACCGACGCACAGAGCCGGCTTGAGTGGATCGCTACGCTCGATAAGCTCGAGGGCCTGAAACCGAAGGCCGTGGTCGCCGGGCACAAGGTGCCGGATAACGACGATGACCCTCGCATCATTGCCGAGACGCGGCAATACCTTCGCGATTTCAACCGCCTGAATGCCGCAACAACGACCGCGCGCGAGCTCTACGACGCGATGCTGGAAATCTATCCCGATCGCGTCAACCCAGGCTCGCTCTGGGGTGCCGCAAACATCGCCAAGAAGCAAGCGCCAAACGAGAACAGGCAGCGTCAATCCGTCTCGCCCGAATAAATCTCTCGCATCCTGTTATTGGCTGGCGAAGCCGGATTCTGCCGCTGCCTATTTTGCTGCCGCGCAGGGAAGCGACCGTTTCTCCGCCTGCCGTTCACTCTGAAACCACTAGGAGGTGCATCATGATTCTGGGAATGTCGACGTCCGCATTCACGCTCTTTCACGTTGTGGTCAGCCTGATCGCTATCGTGACCGGCATCATCGTAGCGGTCACGATGCTGGGTTCCAAGACAACCAATGGTTGGACGGCAATCTTCCTCGCAACGACGGCCCTGACAAGCATCACGGGTTTTCTGTTCCCACGCGATCAGGTACTGCCCTCTCACATTGTCGGTGCCATCTCGCTCCTCGTTCTAATTATTGCGATCGCGGCACTCTATGGCTATCGGCTAGCGCGTTCGTGGCGCTGGATCTATGTCGTGAGTGCGCTCGTCGCTCTATATCTGAATGTCTTTGTTCTGGTCGCACAAGCCTTCCTGAAGGTGGCCATCCTGAACGCGCTGGCGCCGACGCAATCGGATCCGGGATTCATCGTTGCTCAGCTGATCGTCCTGGCCCTATTCGTCGCACTTGGAATCAGGGCAGTCAGGCGCTTTCATCCTGAGGCCAATGCTTCGGCACTCCGGCCGGCGTGACGACGTGTCAAGGAAGCTACGCACGAAGCGGCCATCGCCGACCGCCCAAAACTCCGCTACGCAGCCGGCGGGCTCGCGAATCGTCTGCGGTTGCTTCGCAGATTTGCGCCGGCTGGATTAGTGGACGCTGGCATTCGAAAGGATCTGCGGCTCGACGCACCGACGGCGTCGCTTCCTCGCACCCCGGTCCTGGAAAAGTAAGCGATCTTGGTCATTGAGCTTGCCAAAGGTCCTGCTGGCCCCGGCATCTTGTCTGCCGTTCTCATCGAGGTCGCACTCATTCTGGCGTCCTTGCATGTCGGCAGCCGAGGGCGCTCATCCGTAGCAGCGAGCATGATCGGATTCAACGAACTTCTAACTCAGGGCACCCCGAGAGCAACATGAGAGCATTCATCTTCGATCGCTATGGAAGCGCAGATCGCGTGCGGGCCAGCGACGTTCCAGACCCGGAAATGCGGGAGGATGACGTCCTGATTGAGATCTACGCTGCTGGTGTGAACCCGCTGGATTCCAAGATCAGAGACGGGGAATTCAAACTGCTCTTGCCTTATCGTTTGCCGCTCATTCTCGGTAACGAGTTGGCAGGAGTCGTAATCCGAGTGGGATCTCGCGGGCGGCGATTCAAGCCCGGCGACGAGGTGTATGCACGACCTGACAAGAACCGAATCGGGACATTCGCGGAGTTCATCGCAGTAAGCGAAGATGACTTGGCGATTAAACCCAAGAGCCTAACGATGGAGGAAGCGGCTTCCATCCCCTTGGTCGGCTTGACCGCTTGGCAAGCGCTCATCGAAAGGGCGAAATTGAAGAAAGGGCAGAAAGTTCTGATCCACGCGGGCTCGGGCGGCGTGGGAACATTCGCAATTCAGCTTGCGAAGCATGTTGGTGCAACAGTGGCGACGACAACGAGTACGGCGAATATCGACTTGGTGAGGCGTCTCGGTGCAGATATCGTGATCGATTACAAGAAGGATTCGTTCGAAGAGATCCTGCGCGATTGCGATGTAGTTCTGAATAGTCTGGACGGAGAGACGCTCAAGAAGTCCCTCCGAGTGCTCAAACCCGGTGGAAATCTGATCTCGATCTCCGGTCCACCGGATCCCGAGTTTGCGAGGCACCTTGGATCGAGCCGGACACTTGAACTGGTGATGCGTCTTTTAAGCTTCCGCATCAGAAGACAAGCCAAGCGTCATCAGGTCAACTATTCCTTTCTCTTCATGAGAGCAAGCGGGGATCAGTTGCGACAGATCGGGTCTCTCATCGAGACGGGCGCCATACGCCCGGTCCTGGACCGGGTCTTCCCATTTGAATCGACCAAAGAGGCGATGGCTTATGTGGAAACGGGACGGGCAAAAGGGAAAGTCGTCGTCAAGGTTCGATAGAAGAAAGCGCTTTGCCTAGGATCGAAGGCCCTCGCTGTGAGGGTGTGTCCGCTTAACTTCTACTATCGCGAAGCGGCGCGATGTCCTGGGCGCGGAGCGCATCGCTGGGGACTTTTTGGGGACTCGGTTCACGCGATTAGGTGTTTCTTGGCTCTCAACCTACTCGGCCAAATCGTCGAGGCTGCGGCCAAAATTCAATTCGAGGTCGCTCGGGCGGCCAAGACCCATTTCGATCAGTTTGGGAATACGCGCGGCCGCGCCGGGCCAAGTCAGCGCTTCCACAAAGATCGCTTGTGTCTCGTCAAACTCCGCAGGCGTGGGGCCTTTGTGGTGGAGGTCGACGAGGCGCTTGGCGGCACCAAGCGCCTGCTGGTCGAAGGAGGCGACGCGCCGCGCGAAACGTTCAACGAATGCTTCAAACTCATGATCGGGTATTGCGCGATTGACCCAGCCATAGCGCTCGGCGACGGCCGCATCGAGGTCGTCGCAGCCGAGAACTACTTCGAGCGCTCGGCTTCGGCCCATCAAGCGTGGCAAACGCTCCAAACCGCCGCCGCCTGGGATGAGGCCTGCGCCGACCTCGATTTGGGCGAAGATCGCGCGTTCGAGGCTCGCGAAGCGAATGTCGCAGGCGAGGGCGAACTCCGAGCCAACGCCGCGCGCGCGGCCACGTATCGCGGCCACCGACACCGCGGGCAACTTGGAAAGGCGCGTGATGAAGTCGGTCCAAGGATAGTGACCGCCCGGCTTTGGCGCGCTCGGGTTCCTGGCGCCAAGGCGCGCCTGGAAATGGGCGATGAAGAAATCGGGATTGGCACTGTCGAAGACGACGACTTTGAGATTGGGCGCCGCTTCCATCATGTCCATCAATCGCGCGAACTCGGCAAACGAGTCGGTATCGACCAGATTGATGGGTGGGTTGTCGAAGGTGATGCGCCAATAGGCTTGGCTCTTCTGCGTCACGCGCAACTGCTTGAGGGAATCCATTCAGATATTCTCCGCTGTCCGTCGTGCCAGGCCCAGCTTGGCAAATCAGCAATGAAACCTCGTGGTTCGAGATGTACTCTTGCGTTGCATCGGCTACGGCGTCTCAAGTAACGCGCCGAGCTCTCTCGTCCATTCGCGCTCGAACTCGTGATCCTGTTGCAGTCCGCGCTCCAGCAGAACGCGAACCCGTTGCTGCGCCTCGGGCCAAGTCAGGGCCGTTTGGAAGGAGTTGAGCGAGTCGAGCAGACGGTCGCTGGAAGGGAGCGAGACCTGGTTGACCAGAGCCTTCGCCGCTGCGATGGCGCGCCGATCGAAGGACGCCAGCCTGCGCGCGAACGCGTCGACGAAGCCATCCAGATCGGCGTCCGGGAGCGCCCGGTTCACATAGCCGTATCGCTCTGCCGTCTCCCCGTCGAAGTCGTTGCCGCCGAGAATGATTTCGAGCGCCCGTCCGCGGCCGACGAGATGTGGCAGCCGTTCGGCGCCGCCGCCGCCGGGATGCAGGCCGACCGCGACTTCGGGCTGGCCGAGGAGGGTCTTCTCGCGCGACGCGAAGCGCATGTCGCAGGCGAGCACAAACTCGCTGCAGGCGCCGCGCGCACAGCCTCGTATCTTGGCGATGCTGGTTACCGGCGATTTGGTGAGACGGACAAACGTGTCGGTGAGGATGGGCAGGCCTGTGCGGCCCACAGCGGTCGTGATGTCGCCCGTCTTGCCGGTCAAGTCGAAGTGCGCCAGGAAGAAATCGGGAATAGCGCTCTCGAACACGACCACGCGTAGGTTCGGGTTGGCGTCCATGCGGTCCAGCAGAAGCTGGAGCTCGCCGTAAAGCGCCCCGTCCAGAATATTGAAGGGAGGATAGTCGAATACCGCCCGCCAATAGCCCGGCGTTTCTTCCATCACCCGCACAGCCGGTTCAGGCATCATTTGTCCTCCGGGTTGTGACGGCGAAACAGGCGCGGCAGCGACATGCGATGTGCGCCTCTTATCCCCGCCGGTACGCGAGCGCATGCCCGCTACAAGCACCGCGAAGCGTAGTCCGGCGTTGACCGGGCGCGCCATGTCGTAAATGCCACGATTTCGGACACAGCACCGCTTCCGGGCGAAGCGTCTCTCATGCAGGGGTGGTTGGCTGCTCCGCTTCAATGTGGTTCCGCGCAAACCTCATTAAGGCAGCTGCCTTCGCCGCTGCCGTGAGATGACGATCGGTGCGCCATTGCGAGCAAGGCAAATCGCGTCTTCGATCGCCGAGCCCGGTGCGACGCGCAGCGCTCGGAGTTCGATCAGGACCCGGCCGTCTCGCGCCACGGCGGCCAAGTCAGCGTATCGGCGGGAAGGCTCACCGCGTGATCGACGTACGGACCGCGTCTAGGATCTCTTTGGAGAGCGCGCGATCTTCGACGGCCCGCGCGAGGATCATCGCGCCCACTAGGCTTGCATACGTTGTTATCGCCTTCTCGCGTTTCGCATCCTTCGAGCGGCCGGGAATGAGATTCGTAAGGAATTCGACCGTCGATCGCAGCGATTCGGTGACCGCCTTTCGCACGGGCGCACCCTGACGCGACGCTTCGGACGCCAGTGCCGCCATGAGACAACCCGCGCCCGGGTCGTCGCGGTGATGGGGGCTAAGGTACGCGCGCGCGATCTCCCTGAGTGCATGGTCCGGTGCGCGTTCGGCGAGCTTCCCAAACAGGGTTTTCGATCGCGCCGAAGCGTGCTCGCACGCCTGGGCCATCAGGTCTTCCTTCGATTCGAAGTGGGCGTAAAAACCGCCGTGGGTAAGCCCGGCCGCCTTCATCAGGTCTGCGACGCCGATGCCCCCGAAGCCGCGCTCGCGGAAGAGGTGCGCGGCCGCGTCCAGAATGCGTTCGCGCGTCCGAACAGCCTGCTCTCTGGTTACTCTCATCCGAAGTACTCCGATACCCCGTTGACACTATACATGATGATCGTCATATACTACAGACCATGACATGCATCATGTAACGCAAAGCTACAGAATTTCGGAGGCCCCGATGCTTCGCGTCGCACTGCTGGTGCCCGATGGCTTCGCCACACTCAGCTTCGCGCCGCTTGCGGCTTTCGAAGCGGCGAACCTGGTGCTGGGCGAACGCTTCTACGACGTCCATGTCACGTCCGTAGCGGGTGGCCGCCTCGCCAATTCGTTCGGCATGGAAGTCGAGACCGAGTGCGTGGCGGACTCGGCATTCGACACGCTGTTGGTCGGCTCTCCTCCCGACGTGTGTCCCGCATCGCAGCAGTTGCTTTCCTTCCTGCGTGGCGCGCCCACGAACACCCGCCGAGTCGCATCGATCTGCATCGCAGCTTTCATTCTGGGCGAGGCTGGATTGCTCGACGGCCGCCGCGTGACGACCCACTGGATGTTCGCCGAAGAGCTCCGGCGCCGATATCCAAAAGCGACCGTGGAGGTCGATCGGATCTTCATCGCTGATGGGCCGATCTGGACGTCCGCCGGCATGACGGCCGGGCTCGACCTGGCGCTAAGCCTCGTCGAACGGGATCTCGGCGCCGAAAGAGCGCGCGAGGCTGCGCGAGTGCTCGTTATGCATCATCGGCGTGCCGGTGGCCAATCACAACACTCGACGCTGCTGGATCTCGATGCGAAATCGGATCGTGTGCAGAAAGCGCTTCTGCATGCCAGGCGCAACCTCAGCACGCCGCTCTCGGTCGAAAACCTCGCGGATGCGGCGTGCCTGAGCCCTCGGCAATTCAGCCGGGTATTCCGCGCCGAAACGGGGCTGTCTCCAGCCAAAGCGATCGAGAACTTGCGGCTGGAAGCCGCGCGGCTCATGCTCGAGCAAGGACGCCTTCCGATCGAGTCGATCGCCAACGAGACAGGATTCGGGGATCGGGAGCGGATGCGTCGAAGTTTCGTGCGCGCGTTCGGTCAGACGCCGCAAGCGATCAGAAACGCGGCGCCTCCCCTGGCGTCGTTCTGAGAGGTCATGCGTCGGCGGGCCGCGTCCGGTAGCGGGCAGCGGGGTGGGCACGGGACAGATGCCGCGTCAGCTTCCGTCGCGCCGTTTCGAGCGCGTCCCAGTCGGCGATGTGAGGCAAGGAGGGAATCGTCACCAATTCTCCGAAGTCCAGACCAGCGAGCGCAGCGTCGACCATCTCGCCGACCGGCATGACTCTTTCGGCCGGAAGGTTGCTGATCGGCATCCCCGCGGTGCCCCAGAATGCGGTCGACGTCGCGCCGGGCAGCACGACCTGGACTTGCACACCCTTATCGGCGAATTCGTGATGCAGCGATTGCGAGAATGACAGCACGAACGCCTTGGTCCCGCCATACACGCCATTCAACATTTCCGGAGCGATCGCTGCGACCGATGAGATGTTGATGATCGCGCCGCGTCCGCGAGCCGCAAAAACCGGGGCGGCCGCATAGGTGAGACGCATGAGCGCGACGACGTTGAGCTTGATCATATCTTCCATCAGATCGACGTTGGAATGCATCATCGGTGCGACCGCACCGACGCCGGCATTGTTCACCAGCATGGTCAAGCTAGCGTCCTGCTTCAGCGCGGCTTCGACGCGCGCGAGATCCTCATGCTGGCGGAGATCGGCCACGAAGACTTCAACCGCGCGGCCGGTGTCATCACTGATCCGGGCAGCCAGCGCTTCGAGACGACCCCTGTTGCGCGCGACGATGGTCAGATCGTAGCCGCGCCGTGCGAGCCGCTCGGCGTAGGCTGCACCAATGCCACTCGACGCTCCGGTAATGAGGGCCGCCCCGTTGCGATGAAGCGACATTCCGTTTGTTCCCCGGATGACTGCTGAAGTCGGGCATATCTACGCCTCCTGAAGCTCTTCCGAAACGTCGTAAATGCCACCTTTACGGCCATCCCCCCGGCTGGCCATAGGGCCAACGCCGATCGTATCGCCGGGGCTTCCGGCCACTTCCGCCGCATCTCCGTCACGCGTGTCCCAAATAGTTGCTTCTACGACATACGAGTCCTTGGCAGGCGGACGTAGGATTCCTGCATCGCGTTTCGGGCTTTCGTAACGAATCGCAGGAGGCTTTGTTATGGCAGGAGTGTCCAACGTCGTTCTGGTGCATGGCGCATGGGCCGACGGCTCGAGCTGGGCCAGAGTGATCCCGCTGCTCGAAAAGGCAGGCTTGAACGCAGTCGCGGTGCAGAATCCGCTCACTTCTCTGGCCGACGACGTCGCGGCGACCAAGCGTGCAATCGCGCGCCTGGATGGCCAGGTCATTCTTGTCGGTCATTCGTACGGCGGCGCTGTGATCAGCGAAGGCGGTAACGATCCGAAAGTCGTCGGCCTCGTCTATGTAGCGGCGTTTGCTCCGGATGTGGGCGAGGCGGTCGGAGAGCTTGGCAAGGAATTCCCGCCGGCTCCCGGCGGTGCCGAGCTGCGGCCGGACGCGGGCGGGTTCCTGACGATGACGACGAAGGGTGTCCTGGAAAACTTCGCGCAGGATCTGCCCGTCGCGGAGGGAAAGCTTCTCGCCGCCACGCAGGGCCCGACCAACGGCGCAGTCTTCGGCGCGAAACTGACCAATGCGGCGTGGAAGGCGAAGCGGACCTGGTACGTGGTCGCCGCCAATGACCGAATGATTCCCCCGGATCTCGAGCGAAAGTTCGCGAAGGCGATGAACGCGAATACCATCACACTGCCCTCGAGCCATGTGCCTATGCTCTCGCACCCGGCCGAAGTGGCAAAGCTGATCATCGAAGCGGCGAAATCTGCGCCCGCGAACTAAAGCCATGTCGGCCACCGACGCCCACATGACGGCGCCGACCCGCTTCATCGAAGCGAACGGTGTGCGATATGCCTACCGGCGCTTCGGATCGGAAGGGGGAGTTCCGCTCATCTTTCTGCCGCATTTCCGCGCCGGTATGGACCATTGGGATCCGCGCGTGACGGATGGTCTTGCGAGCGGGCGCGCCGTGATCCTGTTCAACAACGCAGGGATCGCCAGCTCGAGTGGGGAACCCGCGGACACGATCGATACGTCCGCCGATCACGTCGCACGGTTTGTCCGCGCTTTGGGCTTGCAAGCGGTGGACGTGCTTGGCTTCTCCATCGGCGGCTACATCGCCCAGAGTCTCGTCCTCCGCTATCCCGACCTGGTGAGGCGGCTTGTCCTCGCCGGAACCGCCCCCCGCAATGGCGAGCTGGCGAACGATCCGCGCATCCCGGCAGTTGCTGCGAATCCCATTCCGACCCAAGAAGACTTTCTCTTCCTGTTTTTCACGCCGTCCGCGGCAAGCCAGGCGGCCGGCAAGGCATTCTGGCAGCGCCGCCATCAGCGCAACGACGCTGATCCGCCCTCGTCGGCCGAGGTCATGAAAGCGCAGTCCGCTGCCATCGCCGAATTTCGCGAGCCGCGCGGAGAGCGCTATTCCGAGCTCCGCGGAATCAGCCAGCCGACGCTCGTCGTGAACGGCAAGAATGACATTATGGTGCCGACAATCAATTCATTCACGCTTTGTCAGCACATCCCGAATGCGCAGCTCATCATTTATCCCGATTCGGGTCATGGCGCCCTCTTCCAGTACCCGAAGCTTTTCGTAACTCACACGACGATCTTTCTCGATTCTTGATAGTCGTGCTGCGCACTTCGTCAGACTGTCGAGCGCAAACCAGTCTCCGCCGAACGCGTCACCCGGCATCGGGTTCACCACCGTGATAATCGACACCGGCCTTAATACAATGGGAGTAGACGTCAGTTTTTCCGGGCTGCTTGGCACAACGACGGCGTCGCATATTCATTGCTGCACGGCCGCGCCCGGTACGGGAAACGTTGGTGTGGCGACGCAAGTGCCGACGTTCATCCTTTTTCCCTTGGGCGTGACATCTGGCACCTACACCCACGCCTTCGATCTCACCCTTGATTCAACCTACAACCCGGCCTTTGAACTGGCGCATGGCGGAACAGCGGCGAGCGCGGAGGCGGCGTTGCTTGCCGGGCTCAACGCAGACGAGGCGTATCTGAATATCCATACCGTCCAGTTCCCTGGTGGCGAGATCCGCGGATTCTTGACGGCGGTTCCCGAGCCGGATTCACTGTCGCTTGCGGCGTTGGCGTTGTGCGGGCTATTGGTCATGCGGCGCCGCCGCTATTGACGGGTTCGGATCGTGAGTAGCAATCAGCGCGACGGGCGAAAGCGGCCGAGCCAGTGTGAAAACCCAGCCCTTTCTATAGTGAAGGCGCGGTGTGGCAATGGGGGTTGAAGGCAGAGGTCGCACGCAAAATTACTTCGTTGCCTGAAGGCTTCGACGATTACGCTGACGAGGATACCCAGGCAGAGCGATCAGGGCCTTCGTGGATGAACTCGATCTGCGCGATCCCGGCAGATATACAGGGCCGTTGGAGCACGCGCATGGCTTGATTCGTCCGCGGTGAGCGTCACTTGATTCCTTATTCCTTACCGTCATGATGATGGTGAGGATGTTCGTGTGCATCTGGGCTTGCCTTGTTTGCGTCCTGCCGGTCGCGCGGAGTTGCCTCGTTCGGCGCGGCTTGGTCCCCCTGCGGCGTGGGTACGGCCATTCCGGATCGCTCTTCGTCTGATTTTGGAAGCGCGCTTACCGCCAAACCGTGACCGTAAACTAGATCTCCTCCACGCAAGGCCGTAGCGAGCAACGAGCAAGAGGCGAGGATCATGAGTGCACCAAACACCCATGACAAATAGCGTTTCTCTTTGCGATCCCAAAGCGACCAGAGCGCCAATATAGCGAAGATGACTGTCGTCGCCAGAGCCCAATTGCGATGTGCGAGCATCAGTTCGTGCGCCGCGTCGTCATGATTGACGCTATTAAACGCCAGCCAGCCAAATAAGACCGTCAATCCGGTCAAGCCGATGCCGAGCCACAAATTCCACTGCGCAACCACCACCCACTGTTGCGCTATTGGCCTACCGCGGACGATGATCGCCAATACGTAAAACAGGGTCGCGACAAAGAGCAGAGCCACGCTAAAGTGCACGAACACCGGGTGCCATAGGTAGATTTTATCCGGCATGATTTGTCCTTTCGCAGTGTTCCGTACGACGCTTACTGAATTTTGACCCGGGCGAACAGAAGGTGTGAAGTCGGGTGGCCGTAGGCTGTCACGAGATCGCTTGGCAACGAGTATTTGCTTGCCAACCCGCCAATGCCGAATTTGAAGTGACTCGCGGTCGGGAAGTCGTAGACGTAGCCGAGGCTCAACTTACCGACCTTGAAGGTCTGATCCGCCAGGGGCGTATTGGGCAGAAAGAGTTCGTCCTTTCCAACCCACTCGGCGCGGCCGAAGAAGGTATGTGATTTAACTACCGTTAAAGCAGACTCCAGTAGATAGGCATCTGTCGCCGCACGATTGCTGGGACCGTTGCGGCCCCAGGCGAGGGTAGTTTGCCAATTGTTGCCGGCGTATGGCCGGTTGTAGGAGACAGAGGCGGTGGTTCGGTTGACATTCACATCCGGCTGCAACGCTTCCGGGCTCTTGATGTGTCCGTAGCTGAGCTGCATCGCCCAGTTCGACGTCGGGTTGTAGGACAGGCGTACGGAAGTCGAATCAAGGGGGCCGGTCTCGATGTTGTAGCGAAACTGATCCGGCTCTCGACCGCGAAAAGAGGACGCTTCCAGCTTCCAGTTCCGGTGCACATAGCCCAGTGTGACCACGCCAAAGGCAATGTGCGTCGAATCGAGCCAGTGATGGGCAATCGGCGCTTCCGGATTATCGATACCGGAAAGACGATGCATAAACGCCGGCGGCCCGAGCGCCGGTTCACCCGGGAGGCCGAGATAAGCAAATACTGAACTGTCTTGAGACAGGGGCAAACTGTAGGAGGCAGACAACTCCATGAAAAGATCGTGGGGATGCTGCCGGTCGATGAGCGGGGTTTTGCCGTCGGCTGTTTCGCCGGTCTGCAAAAGTTCCGGGTACCCGCTTTTCCCCATCAGCGGATCGAGGGACACCATACCCTTCAGTCCTAGTGTCCCGCCGCCTAAGGCGCGCTGCCCCATCAACATCAGCATGCTGGTGCTAAAGGTTTCTGTCTCGCCTCGCGGTCCTCCTTGGTGATCATAAAGAGCGTTGGCAAAGCCATGGATCATCGTGCTCCACGTGCTGGACATGCGATGGATACCTTCGTGCGTCGAGGAATCCGGCTGCCAGCTCGTGCCGGAAGCTTCCCGGGTCATCGGGTATGCTCCGTACATGCCTTGCATGCCGCCCATCGCTTGGTGATCACTCGTGTCTTCCTGCGTATGGCCCATCTTTGAATGATCCATCTGGGCGTGATCCGTGTCTTGGCCTTGCTCCGCGGCGAGGACGCCAACTGGCGCAAGCCCCAACGCTAGCACTGCTAGTAATCTTTCCACGATGCAACTCTCCCTAATACGTCAGACCGGATAGACCGAGGCGCAGGTCTTTTCGCGGATGGTTAACCGCAGCAAAGGGCGATGCCTTGTCTAACTGACTAGGCGACGCAATGCGGCAAATCGTCCAGAGGAACTCTGGCTAGAGACTGGAAATACGCGGGGGGCGCAGTGGCAGGTCGAGGTAGACGGTGGAAAATACTGAGGGCTCAGTGCCTATAAATGATGCAGCCGAGCCTTCGGTCCGCAGAGGAGGAAAAGATACAAGCGCGGTGAACGAACAAATTACACATAAGGCGCATTTAGCGCAGGATGAATCTGACTGCCCAGATGAACGATCACTCGCGTGATGCTGATGATGCTGATGATGCTGATGTCTGGAAGCTTGAGCATCCGATCGAGACGCTTGTTCCCCTTGCTGATTGTGCTCGCAGGGCGGGTTCACCACCATAGCAAAGGTCTGGATCGGCAACCAGCCAATGAAAAACACCAGAACGAGTTTTGATACCCGACGAAGCATGAGTGGATTATAGAAGAGCGGTTCGACAAAGCAAACCATCACGGACTCGCGGTCGACGGGTGCGAAGTAATGAAACGATACAAGAGCACCTACAAAAATGATGTCGCCGTAGCTCCATGCCTCCGAAATGTGTGATACGCGCCGAGCGCTAACGCAGCCCATAGCGGGTCATGCCCCGCGGCTTGTAAACCGACAGCAACACCAGCAGGGCGGTACCGGCGTAGGCCACGAGTTCGATCCGCGACCTGCCGAGATCGATACCGGACAATGTCGTCTCTGTTGCCACGCCCGCTAGGCAATTAACTTGCTGCGTGTGCACCAGCAAATGGTGTGTGGAGACCAGGGCTATTGCCGGTGCTTTGAGCTAGGACGGCGTCGATGTGCTTTGCGCCATTGATGGCAAGGCCAGCTTAAAAGCAGCGCTGCGTGCGTCACTACATCGGCTGCACTTTCATACTCTCGCCGCCGCGCGACGCACCCCTGCCATTGGCCAGGCCCTCCAGAATGGGGCAGTCTGGCCGCTCATCGCCGTGACAATGCGCCACCAGGCTTTCGAGCGTGCGTTTCATTGCCTCCAGTTCGCGAATCTTGGCATCCAGTTCGGCGACGTGCGTCAACGCCAACGCCTTTACTCGACTACTGGCGCGCCTTCGGTTCTGCCAAAGGTCGAGCAACTCACCGATCTGCTTAATTGAAAATCCGAGGGCTCGCGCCTGCCGGATGAATCTCAGCGTGTGCAAGTCACTATCGGTATAGGTCCGGTAGCCCGAGAAAGTGCGTTTAGCCTTGTGTATCAGGCCGATGTTCTCGTAGTGGCGAATCATCTTGGCTGATACGCCGGACGCTTGGGCTGCTTGGCCAATATTCGTTGGGTAGGTAGGCATTTCTCGGATGTCCGAATCGGGGTGTTTCACTTGGCAGTGGATACCGATAGCGGACAAGCTACCACTCCGGTCGTGCTTGCCGTGCTCTCCGCCGTGGCGGCCGGGGCGGATGCAACGGATGCGCTGCCGCCAGGGGGACGCCACCGGCGCAGCAGGAGCGCGTTCGATACGACACTGACACTGCTGAATGCCATTGCAGCGCCCGCGACTACCGGATTGAGAAGCCCGGCGGCCGCCAGCGGAATCCCCACGACATTGTAGATGAGCGCCCAGAATAGGTTCTGCCGGATTTTGCTGTAGGTGCGCCTGGAGATATCGATCGCGGCCGGAACCAGCAGAGGATCACCACGCATCAGGGTGATGCCGGCCGCATGCATTGCCACATCCGTGCCAGTGGACATGGCAATGCCGACATGCGCCACCGCGAGCGCGGGAGCGTCGTTGATTCCATCCCCCACCATCGCGACAACTGCGCCGCCTCTCCGGAGGTCGTTGACCGCCTGGGCCTTGTCGGCGGGCAGGACCTCGGCCCGGACGTCATCGATCCCCAGCACCCGCGCCACGGCCTCAGCGCTGGCTCGGTTGTCGCCGGTCAACATGACCGTTCCCACGCCGTGGGCACGCAGCCGTGCAATGGCAGCTCCGGCGCTCGGTTTGACGCGATCACCGAACGCCAGCAGGCCTATCAGTTCGGCGCGGCCGCCAGCTTCCGAAGCGAGCCAAGACACCGTGTGGCCGGTTCGTTGAAAGGTTTCCGCGCGGGCGCGAAAAACGCTAAGGTCGGCGCCCAGTTCCTGCATCAGACGGCCGCTGCCCAGGTACAGGCGACGACCCTCGACAAGGGCCTGCATCCCGCGGCCCGGCAGCGCTTTCACCTCGCTAGAGGCAGGCGCGATGATGAACTGCGCGGCCGCCCGGGCAGTCACCGCGCGGGCGAGAGCGTGCTCGCTGCCCAGCTGAACGGCGGCCGCGAGGCGAAGCAGCTCCCGCTCGCTGGTTCCGGAGGTGGGTTCCAGCGCCACGAGCGACGGCTGTCCTTCGGTGAGCGTCCCCGTCTTGTCGAACGCCAAGGTCGTCACGGAGTGCGCTATTTCGAGCGCTTCGGCATCCTTGATGAGAATGCCGTAGCGCGCTGCCACGCCGGTACCAGCCATGATCGCCGTGGGCGTTGCCAGACCGAGAGCGCACGGACAGGCAATGACCAATACCGCCACGGCGTTCAGCAAAGCGAGTTCCCAGTTGCCGGTGTAGAGTCCCCAAGCGAGCAGCGTTGCCAGCGCAATAAGCAGAACCACCGGCACAAATGCCGCACTGACCCGGTCGACCAGCCGCTGAATGGGCGCTTTGGCGGCCTGCGCGTTCTCGACCATGCGGATGATTCGCGAGAGCGTGGCCTCGGCGCCCACGGCGAACGTTTCCACGACAAGCAGACCGTCGGCGTTGACGGAACCGCCTGTGACGCGATCGCCCAAAGTCTTGGCAACGGGAAGGCTTTCCCCCGTGATGAGCGACTCGTCGACCTGGCTATCCTTTTCGCGCACCATCCCATCGACGGGAATGCGCTCGCCCGGACGGACAATCACGATGTCACCGATCCGGACCGATGACAAAGGGACGTCGATGTCCCCGCTCGCGCGGCGGACGCGTGCACGATCCGGCCGCAGCGCCTTGAGGGCGCGAATGGCTTCGGTCGTTTCCCGCTTGGCGCGGGACTCGAGCCATTTGCCCAGCAGCACGAGCGTGATGACGGTTGCGGAAGCCTCGAAATACAGGTGAGCCATGCCCGACCCGGCCGCGCCGAAGAGCTGGTAGACCGAAAGTCCGTAGGCTGCGCTGGTGCCTAATGCGACCAGCAGGTCCATATTGCCCGTCAGTGCTTTGGCGGCCTTCCACCCCGCACGGTAAAACCTTGCCCCGAGCCAAAATTGCACGGGTGTAGCCAACGCGAGCTGCAACCATCCGGGCATTGCCCACTGTCTACCGAACAGCATTCCGACCATGGGGGCGATGAGGGGAAGGGTCAAAATGGCGGCGAGGCCGACCGGCCGCCAATCAGACAATCCCGCCTGTCGCTGCGCTCCCTGGCCTTCTGGAGTGTCATTCCCCTCGGTGACGAGGTGCGCTTCGTAGCCGCTAGCTTCCAGCGTCTCGACAGGCGTACCACTTACGACCCGAACACGGGCTTGTTCGGTGGCGAGGTTTACCACAACGGATGACACGCCCGGGGTCTTGGCGAGGGCCTTCTCGACGTGGGCGACGCAGGATGCGCAAGTCAGGCCGGAGATGGCGAGCGTATATTCCTCGTTAGGCACGCCGTAGCCGGCCCTCTCGATAGCCTGTTGAAGGCTGCCAAGCGTCGTCGTCGCGTCCGATGTCACGTTTGCGGACTCGGTTGCGAGGTTCACGCTCGCCGCGATCACCCCGGGCACTGCTCGGAGAGCCTTCTCGAGGCGCGCCACGCACGACGCGCAGCTCATCCCGCTGATGGCGAGCTGGAATTGCTTGTCGCCGTGGTCCGCCGTTTGCGGTTGGTGGATCGAAGAGTCCATGGTGGTCCCGCAATTACTATGATGAACCAAGGCTAAAGCTTGCCATCATGGCAATGTCAAGCGATTGGCAAAAGAGGAGATTGACATTCCTACCATGGGAAGGTTCATAGTCAAGTCAGAACCAGTTCATAGTCTCAACTCAGAACCAATAGGAGAATCATCATGGCCGAGTTTCGTATCGACAACATGACATGCGGCGGCTGCGCCCGCGCTGTGACCAATGCGCTGAAGGCAGTCGATGGGGCTGCGGAAGTGAGCGTCGACCTTAACGCGCACCACGTGCGCGTTAAGAGCCAGTTTTCCACCGTTGAATTGACGCGCGCTCTGACCGCGGCGGGCTACGCTCCAGTGACCGCACTCGCAGATCAGGAGCCGTTCTGAAGCCGGTGCCGCCGCTCGTGCGTGTCTGCAAGCAAGCGGATCCACACGGCGCACTCGATCTCGTGGGGCCAAAAAACTCGAACGTTTTGAAAAGGCCATAATTTTCGATCGCGGTCGTAGGCTCTGCGCACCTATGTCCGGCGCCACGATGAGCCGTACAATTTCAGTCCTTGTTGTACGACGACGGACTGGAACATTGTATGGAGTGGCCACACATCTTG